>JGI994J12354_10000839_pt1 | contig 31233 bp, 29 predicted proteins | sample IntmicLarv3ML3BL_FD_12354 | JGI IMG/M metagenome (IMG submission 12354) | reverse complement strand
GCTCATGTTTATGGCTTTTGCTTTTTTACGAAGCTGCTCGGCCTGCCTTTTTATGCGGAACAAGGAAAAAGCAATTGTAAATCCGGCAAAACCACTTTGAACCACAGCTGTTTCGCCGGCAAAGCTCATGTTTATGACTTTTGCTTTTTTACGAAGCTGCTCGGCCTGCCTTTTTATGCGGAACAAGGAAAAAGCAGCTGTAAATCCGGCAAAACCACTTTGAACCACAGCTGTTTCGCCGGATTTACAGGCTTTTTCAGCTTGTTCCGCAAGCTCCACCATCCAGCAGAACTACCTGCCCGTTCATATAAGTGTTTTCCGCAAGGGCATATATCATATGGGCAACTTCTTCCGTTCTTCCAAAGCGGGATAAGGGAATCATATCTTCTATATCCTTTCTGACTTCTCCTGTAAAAGGCGCTGTCATATCTGTATCTATGGCGCCGGGGGCAATGGCGTTCACTCTTATTCCGTTCGGGCCAAGTTCTTTTGCCAGTGCCTTTGTAAACAGGCTTACCGCTCCTTTTGAAGCTGAATAAAGCGCTTCGCAGGAAGCACCTGTCACTCCCCAAATGGAGGACAAATTTACAATGGAGCCTTCCCGCTTTTCAAGCATATAGGGAATGGCGTGGTGGCAGCAGTTCATGACGGAATAGAAATTATTCTTCATTACATAATCCCATTCGCTGACTGCCGAAGTATTGAAAAGCCCGTAAACAGAAACGCCGGCGTTATTAATCAAAATATCAACCCCGCCGAAATTCCCCTTCACCGCCTTAAACATTTCACCAACCGCATTATAATCCGAAACATCACAGCCGAAGGACATACAGGCAACGCCCTTTTCTTTCAGGCTTTTTTCAAACTCCTCCATCAGCTCTAAATTCTTTATACAATTAAGAATAATATTATAGCCGTTTTGGGCAAATTTTTCAGCCGTTGCTTTTCCTATACCCCTTGAAGAGCCTGTTATTAAAACAGTTTTTTTCATCTCTGCCATATTTATCCCTTCCGATAGCTTGCTGTATTTGATTTTTCATGAAGCCTTAGCCTTGAAAATCAAAGCTGAAATTATAAGAACAGCTCATTTTCTTTTCTTTCGCTGCATGATTTTCTAAGCATAAAGGAAGCGCCAATGCTTGTCAATTTGCTTATATTTCTTGCATCTCGGGGGCAAATTGACACACAGCGCATACATGATATGCACATATCTTTATCAGCCTGTGTTAAGTTATCCTTTGAAATTGCACCTACAGGGCATTTTGCCGCACATAATCCGCAGCTATTGCAAGCACTACCCGCTTTCGGCAAAACAGGCAACTTAGAGTATTCTCTATAAGGTTTTTTGCCCGGAAGCGCCAAATCAGTTGAAAACTCATGCTTACTTATCTTCGCTTTTATTTCATGGGCAAATTTATGCAAATCATTTTTATCGGCTTCATCAGGGCGGGAGCTGCCATACTTTCTCACAACAGAATGCTCCGCAACGGCGCCTATTGCCCCGATAACCTTAAAGCCGCAATCCGTAACAATATTATTAAGCTCAAGCAAAGTATCCTCATAGGCTCTGTTACCGTAAACCACAGCAATAACGGCCAAAGCGCCGTCTGCTTTCATTTTGCTTATGCGCTTGGCCGCGGTTTCAGGCACTCTGCCTCCGAAAGAGGGCACTGCCATAATGCACAAATCTCTTTTTTCAAAACGGTATATGCCGTAATTACTTTCAGGCAATGTCAAATCAATATGAACCTTGGCCTTAAGCTCATTTGATAATATATCCGCAACATTTTTCGTCCCGCCTGTTGGGCTGAAGCATATGGAGATTACGTTCATAATATATCCTCCTTATTGTTTAAACTCTACTGCGTACAGATAATCTGCTTTTCCTAATTTAAAGTTTATATTCCAATATATGATTGAAAATAAAATCCGAAAATTCCGCTTTAATTATTGTCTCAAAATTATCTTTATTCAGCGCTGTGTTCTTAATAGGAAGGGCTATGCTTTCGCCGTTTTGGGTTCTCAAATATATGATTTTCAGCTTTCTGCATGCCCAATTAACAGGCGTTGCCGAATTATAGGTTATGGCCTCATGAAAGCTATACCAAAGCTCATCGCTAATGGTGTCCGTTATCTGCAAATAATTATCCAGCTTTTTATTGGCTTCTATAGCTTCTTCGTCTCTCTTTTTGGAATAATCCATGTGACGCCTCCTATCGTGCAGAATTTTCAGGTTTATGGCAATTATTTCATATGCGCACCATAATTCTTGTTCATTGCGAACAGCAGCCCTATTAAATCATTATAATAAGGTATAAACTCATTATTTTGAATCATATATAAAATTTCATCTTTAGAAGCCCATTTTACCTGCTGAACTTCTTCTTTTTGCAAATTTAATTCATCTATATTAACATCAGCTTCCACAATATAAAAATCATCAAATCCTGATGCAAAATTAATCGTAAAATACGGGCACATCCCTGTGAAATCAAACTTATAGCCCAGCTCCTCAAAAAGCTCCCGCTGGGCCGCCTGCCTGCTGGTTTCTCCGGCTATAGAACTGCCGCCAACTGATACGTCCCACCGATTCGGCCAGCTGGCTTTGAAATTCTGCCGTTGCTGAATAAGCATTTCATTTTTATTATTAAATATGCAAACATGGATAACCATGCGGTATTCTCCGGGTACAAAATCATCCCAACCCCGCTCCGCCGTTTTGCCGGTTTTTATGCGGTTTATGTCATAAACATCCCAAGTTTCCATTATATGTCTCCTTTTATTCGTAAAATATAGCTTTTATAGCAGCAAAACAATCGACCTATATTATGTATCTTCAATATACAGTATAATCCGTATTGCATTTAATCACAATAAGTAAAATGCCCTCCGCAGGCTTTGATTTTTCTTTTTATTATTGTATAATATTTTTAATCTTTCACAAATTTCAAGGAGGATATATATGAAGAAAACTTTATTTAAGCAAGCCGTAATTCTCACTATGGATAAAAAAGAAACTGTTATAGAAAACGGATTTATATTGGTTTGCGGCAATAAAATAGAGAAAATAGGCCATTGGGAAAGCGTTTCGGAAAGCGGTTTTTCCGATTGTGAAATCATTGACTGTGAAGGCAAAATATTAATGCCCGGCATGATCAACTGTCATGGCCATGCGCCTATGACAGTTTTCAGAAGTCTCGGCGACGATATAAACAACCGCCTGCGGCGGTATATTTTCCCTCTGGAAAAGGATACTGTGGATGCTGATATGGTTTACGGCGGAACCCTCTATGCCGCGGCGGAAATGATTATGGGCGGCGTTACAACAGCCTATACCACCTATTATTATTCTGATGAAGTGGCGAAAGCTCTGGCCGAAAGCGGCATGAGAGGCTATATTTCTGAAACTATAATCAACTTCCCCTGCCCGGGCGTTAAAGAGCCTTACGGCGGGTTTGAGATCAGCCGCAAATTTATGAATAAATGGACAGATCACCCGACAATTTATACAGGGGTTTATGTTCACGCGCCCTATTCTTGCGATGCGGAAAATATGAGAAAAGCCCATGCTCTCTCAAAAGAATATGACAGGCCAATGAGCATGCACCTTGCGGAAATGCCTTTTGAAGTCACAGAATGTCAGGAAAAATACGGCATGTCACCTGTTGCTTATGTTAACAGCCTTGGGATTTTGGATGAGCGCTTCTTGGCCGCCCACATGATTTATGCTGATGAAAATGATATAAAAATCCTTGCGGATAAAGGGGTTAAGGTCGCCCACTGCCCTAAAGCCAACGCAAAAGCAGGCAAAGGCATATCACCTGTTTACCAGATGAAACAGGCAGGTGTTACCATTGGTATGGGAACAGACGGCGCTATGAGCGGCAACACTCTGGATATACTGGATACTTTGGCTTTCACTGCCCTTATGCAAAGGAGTACCAATAAAGATGCTTCCATTTTTACTGCCAAAGAGCTCCTATACATGGCAACTATCGAAGGCGCAAAATGCCTTGAGCTGGAAAATGAAACCGGCTCTTTGGAAGAAGGCAAAAAAGCCGACCTTATTATGTTTGAAACAGACAGCTTTAACATGGGGCCTGTATTTGATTATTATTCGGTTATTGTTTTCTCCGCCAATGCTTCAAACATTGTTATGACCATGGTTGATGGGAAAATTCTCATGAAAGACAGAATGCTCCTTTCCATGGACAAAGACAATGTTAAAAATATTTTCTCCAAAGAAGTGGATAGAGTAAGAGATTTCGCCGCAAAACTGGATAAAGAATATGAAGGCAATCCCAATGTTTAACATTACACCCGCAACAAATGAAGATATACTTGTCTGGTTTGAATTTGACAAGCATATTTCCGAAAGCGAGCTGCTGATTAAAATCTCACTTAATCGCTGCTTTATTCTAAAAAACGACGAAGTGATTATAGGCGTTATGCGCTATAATTTGTTTTGGGATAATATGCCTTTTCTCACTATGATTTATATTAATGAAGCCGCCCGCGGAAAGGGTTTCGGCAAGCAGGCACTTGACTTCTGGGAAAATGAAATGCGCTCTATGGGGTTTTTATGTGTCATGACTTCCACCCAGTCAGATGAAGAAGCACAGTTTTTCTACCGCAAACAGGGATATAAAGATTCAGGCTGTTTAATTATAGATATTCCCGAAATTAAGCAGCCTTTAGAAATATTTTTTATTAAGGAATTGTAGGTTGAATTTGTCGGTTAAAGGAAAGGTTGATTGCCAATGAAAATTAAAGCTGTATCCTTTGATATTGGAGATACTCTTGTTAAATATAACAATCCACTTAACTGGAAATCTCTATATGAACCTGCACTCAAACAGGTTTCTAAACAGTGCGGGTTTCCATTTTCTAATGAAATGACTCAAGCAGCTATAGCCGTACTTATGAAATACAATACCCGCGAGAACCCTCGCGAATATGAAGTCACTTCCAAAGTTATTTTCACAGAAATTCTTGATGCAATAAACTTACCGCATGATGTGCTTGATATTGCTAAAAACGCTTTCTACGGCTTCTTTCAAGCTGATGCTGTTTGCTACGATGATGTGGTAGACACATTGAATTATCTAAAATCTACCAAATTACAAATAGGAGCATCAACAGATGTAGCTTACGGAATGGATAATTGTTTCGTTCTAAAAGATATAGCAACTATACATAATTATTTCGACTTGGTGCTAACCTCCGTTGATGTGGGATACCGAAAGCCAAATTCCGCCGGGTTTTTAATGCTGTTAAAAGCATTTGATATTTCTCCGCCTGAAATGATTTATGTAGGCAATGAGCAAAAAGATATTGACGGGTCAAATGCGCTGGGCATTGTTTCTGTTCTAATTGACAGAAAAGGCGCTTCGCCCGATTGGGGGCAAAAATATACTATTCAAAGTCTTTTGGATATTCGTAAACTTTTCTGACCTTTTCCGATTGAAAAAAGACTAAATTACTCGCTAAAACAATCTTTTCAGCGGAAAAGACGAATGTTTTTTCGTAAGTTGTGTCGAAAAAGGATAGTTGCTAACAAGTTGTCTAAACATTATAATAGTTTAGTATCCGGCTTGCCGGTTAACGCTAATATTAATTATTTAACACATTCCCGAGGAGGAAAAAAAATGAAGAAATTCTTAGCTATTATTATGGCAGGTATGCTTACATTCAGCCTTGCCGCTTGCGGCGGAAGCACTCAGCCTGCTGCAAGTGCCGCTCCGGCAGCTTCTCAGGCAGCTTCGGCGGCTCCTGCTGCATCAAACATTAAGGTTGCTCTTTTGATCTCCGGTAACTTAGGCGACATGTCCTTTAACGATTCAGCTAACTCCGGCGTTGTTCGCGCAGCTGCGGAATTAGGCGTTGAAGTTCGCGTTATCGAATGTAACTCAGATGCTTCCAAATACGAGCCTACTCTTTTAGACTGCTCTGATGAAGGCTACGACTTAATTATCATGGCTACAAACTTTATTGAGTTCGTTGACAAATATGCCAATGACTATCCTGACACAAGATATGTTGTTTTTGACGGTGAAACCGAAGGCACTTATGACAATGTAAGCTGCATCCTTTACAAAGCTAACGAGGCTTCCTTCCTTGGCGGTTATGTTGCTGCTGAATTAACAAAGAGCGGCGCTGAAGGCACAAACCCTGAGAAAGTTATCGGTTTCTTAGGCGGTATGGACATTCCTGGTATCAACGACTTCCTCGTTGGTTATATCCAAGGAGCTCTTTATGCTGACCCTGAAACAAAGGTTGCTTCTGTTTACTCAAACAGCTTCTCTGACAGTGCAAAAGGCAAAGAGCTTACAATAAGCATGATCGGCCAAGGCGCTGATGTTAACTTCAACGTAGCCGGCGGCGCAGGCACAGGCCTTATTGAAGCATCTGTTGAAGCAGGTGTTAAAGTAGTTGGCGTTGACTCTGACCAGGCTCTTCGCTTTGAAGCTACAAAGCCTGAGTTCTCAGCTCATATTGCTACCTCTGTTCTTAAAAACGTAGGCGATTCACTCTATCGTGCAATTGACCTTTTCTCTAAAGGCGAGCTTGCCAGCGGAACTGATTTCTTAGGTATTGCTGAAGGCGGCGTTGGCCTTGCCGATAACAAATACTACCAAGAGCAAGTTCCTAAAGAAATCAGAGATCAAGTTGCTGATCTTGAAGCTAAAATTCTTTCAGGTGAAATCGTAGTTAGAACAGCTCTCGGCACTGATGATGCTGAAAATGCTGCTTATATCGAATCCGTAAAACCATAAATTGTTATTTAATATTCATATTTAACGTATAAATAAGGATAATCTGCCATCTGCTTTCTCTTCGGCAGATTATCCTTTTAATTTTTAATCTGCCCTATAATAAAACTCAGTTAATCTCGCTCCGGCAGAAAAATATACTAATATTCAAATGGTTTAAGAATGTACGGCACTTATACCGTTTGCATGTTAAGTAAAATTTTTCTTGGTAAAAATTACTCCTTACAGCTTGTTATTGGGGAATTTTTGATATTAAAAAACAGTTAAGTTTAAAATAAAAGAGGAGGTGCTTTTTTGAGCGGTAAAGTTGTTGTTGATATGCGCGGAATAGACAAGGTTTACCCCAACGGCGTTGTCGCCAACTCCAAGGTTGATTTCCAAATTGAAGAGGGCGAAATACATGCACTTATGGGCGAAAACGGCGCGGGCAAATCTACGCTTATGAAAATTCTTTTCGGTATTGAAGGTCCGTCCGGCGGGGAAATTTTTATAAACGGAAAGAGCGAAACCATTACTTCCAGTATGAAGGCCATTAGCTTAGGGATAGGCATGGTTCACCAGCATTTCATGCTCGTTCCAAATTTAAGCGTTACGGAAAATATTATTCTCGGCATGGAGCCTAAGAAGAAAAACAGCTTCATTGACTATCCCGAGGCTACAAAATCCGTTAAAGCCGTTTGTGAAAAATACAATTTCAAAATGGATCCCGATGCCAGGGTTCGTGACTTAAGCGTTGGGCAAAAGCAAAAGGTGGAAATTTTGAAGGCTTTGTACCGCGGCGCTAAAATACTTATTTTAGATGAGCCTACGGCCGTTCTCACTCCGCAGGAAACAGAGGAGCTTTTTGAGCAGCTTAAAGCCCTCAGTAATGCAGGGCACACCATTGTATTCATATCCCATAAAATTAACGAGATAAAATCAATTTGCAATAGGATTTCCATTATGAGAACAGGCAAAATGATTGGCGTATACAATGTTGCGGATATGACTATAGAGGATATATCAAAAACCATGGTTGGACGGGATGTTGTAAGGGAAATCGAAAAAGCTCCCGCTAAAAAACAGGGCACTTTAATGGAAGTTAAGGATTTAAATGTTATTGATGATGAAGGCAAAACTACATTAAACAATGTTTCCCTTAAAATACATGGCGGCCATATTTTAGGCATTGCAGGGGTTGAGGGCAACGGACAGCGGGAATTTGTAGATTGCCTGACCGGCCTTGCAAAGCCCACAAGCGGCACAGTAGAGCTTAAAGGAAACAGCATTGTTAACTCCTCTATTAAAGATATAAGAAAATCCGGCCTTGCTCATATTCCTGAAGACAGGATGAAATACGGCTGCGCTTTAGGCGAAAGTATTGAAGATAATTTAATCAGTGACCGTTTTGAACATAAGGAATATAATTCCGGTATGCTGCTTAATTCCGCTAAAATTACTGAAAATGCGAAAGAATTGATTCAGCGCTTCCGCATTGTAACTGATTCTCACAAAACCGCATGCCGTATGCTTTCCGGCGGCAATATGCAAAAGGTTGTTGCTGCAAGGGAGATGACAAGCGATTTAAGCGTTCTCATTGCTGACCAGCCTACAAGAGGTATTGACGTTGGCGCAGCCTCCTTCATCCATGATATGATTGTTGAGCTTCGTGATGAAGGCAAGGCCATACTTCTCGTTTCCGCTGATATTAATGAGGTTATGGAGCTTTCAGACAGCCTTGCCGTTTTCTACAATGGGGAAATAAGCGGATATTTTGAAGACGCTTCCAAAACCACAGAAGAAGAGCTTGGCCTGTATATGCTGGGACTTAAGAAAATGACTCCAGAAGAAATGGAGGGACTTATTCGATGAATTATAATAAGGCTAAATTAAATGATCTTTTGTTTGAAGTTTTGAGAACAGCGCTGGCTATAATCATTGCTGTCGGTATTGTTGTAGTAATTATTGCATTTATAAGCGGCGATCCTTTAGATGCTCTGAAAACTCTCTTTTTAGGCCCCTTCGCTTCAAAAAGGCGTATCGGCAATATCATAGAGCTGGCCATACCGCTTACATTCTGCGGCCTTGCCATTTCTCTGACTTTCAGAGCAAGGGCTATTAACCTTGTTTCCGACGGAGCCTTTTATTCAGGCGCTATGGCTACCGCTATATGTGCCCTTGTGCTGGTAGATTTGCCACCTATGGCCGTAGTTGTTATTTCATTAATCGTCGGCACTATCGTAGGCGGTATTTTAGGCGCTATACCCGCTGTTATGAAAATTAAATTCGGCTCAATGGAGTTGGTTACTTCTTTGATGCTTAACTATGTTATGAGCAGTATTGTAAGGCATTATTTGACAGAGTTCCGCGATTCCAAGAAAATGGCTTTGGAAACCACCGACTGGAATCCGGCAATCATTCTCCCCAGAATTATAGACGGCACCCGCATACATGCCGGTATATTTATATTGCTTGTATGTATTGTTGCCGTATCCATATTCATGTTTAAATCAAAGGGCGGCTATGCCCTGCGTATGACGGGAACTAACAAGGATTTCGCCCATTACAGCGGTATTCCCGTTACTAAGGTTCTTGTAGGCGCGCAGGTTGCAGGTGCGGCTTTAGCCGGCCTCGGCGGTTCTACCGAGATTCTCGGCATGTATTCGTCTTTCAAGTGGACTATTTCTCCCCGTTATGGTTTTGACGGCGTTATTATAGCAACCTTGGCGAGAAACAATCCTATTATGGTTCCGTTTGCGGCTCTGTTTCTTTCATATATCAGAATAGGCGCGGATATTTTGAACCGCTCCAGCGATATTTCACTGGAAATCGTATCAATAATACAGGCTACTATCATACTTCTTATTGCTTCTTCAGCTTTCCTCGGTAATTTGAAGCAGAAATCTCTGGAAAAAGCTACAATTCAAAGTGAACCCGCTGAGAAAGGGGGCGCAAAAGCATGAGTGATTTTTTAGCGTTAATATTCAGTCCGTTTTTCGCATACTCCATAATCAGGCTTACCACCCCTATTCTTTTTGCAACTTTGGCGGCCATGGTTACACAAAGGGCCGGCGTTACAAACATGGCTATTGAAGGCATAATGATTTTTGCAGCCCTTTTTGGCGTAATCGGCTCGGCTATTTTCCAAAACGCATGGATCGGCTTGATCTTCGCAATTGCTCTGGGTGTAATTATTTCTCTTCTGCTTTCCTATTTTACAATTACGCTTAAGGCGGATATGTACCTTTCCTGTATAGCTATGAATATATTCGCCTCCGGCGGAACCGTTTTCATACTCTTTACTATGACAGGGGATAAATCCGTATCCTCTTCATTGGCAAGCAAGGTATTACCGATTATCCATATTCCTTTAATTCAGAATATACCTGTTTTAGGTGAAATTATTTCAGGCCATAATATACTGACTTATGTATCGTTTTTAATGGTAATTGTTGTTCATATACTGCTCTTTAAGCTGCCCCTGGGTCTTCAAATGCGCGCTGTAGGCGAAAACCCTGATGCGGCTTCATCAGTCGGCATTTCCGTTAATAAAACCAGATTTATTGCACTTATTATCTGCGGTGTATTGGCTGGGCTCGGCGGCGCATATATGTCAATGGGCTATATGTCAATGTTTACGAGAGATATGGTTGCAGGCCGCGGCTTCTTCGGCCTTGCCGCTTCCAACGTAGGCGGCCAGTCTCCTGTAGGCGGCATGTTTGCGGCGCTTCTCTTCGGTATTTTTGACTCCATTGCAAATAATATGCAGCGCTTCAATGTTTCTGCAAACCTTGTACAGGCCATTCCATATGTAGCCACCCTTGTGTTCTTAGGCATTTCTTCATATAAGAAAATGCTTGATCAGAAATCGAAAGGTAAATAATAAAATGATAACTGTTATAGGCAGCATAAACATGGATCTTGTTATTTCGGCAGAGCGCACCCCTTCTGCCGGTGAAACCATAAAAGGCCACTCCTTTGCCACCATACCGGGCGGCAAAGGGGCCAATCAGGCTGTCGCCTGCGCAAGATGCGGCAGCCATGTATATATGGTTGGAAAGGTCGGCGATGACGGTTTTGGCAATGAGCTTACTAAAGCCCTTGAATCCGGCGGCATCGATACCTCTCATATCAGTGTAAGCAAAGAAACAAGCACAGGTGTTGCCGTTATTACGATTGTAAATAAGGATAATACCATTATACTTTCTCCGGGGGCGAACGGCCTTGTGCTTCCATGTGATATAGATTCGGCGCATGAAGCGATCGCCTCCTCCGGTTGCCTGCTTTTGCAGCATGAAATACCTATGCAAACCATTAAATATATCATCAATAAATACAAGGGGAAGGTTAAAATATTCCTAAATCCTGCCCCAATGTATCCCATTGAAGATGAAATTCTTAAAGAGCTTGACTATTTTCTCCCTAACCAGTCGGAAGCCGCTATACTCACAGGCATAACTATTGAAGATGAAATCTCCGCTTTTAAAGCCATAGATATTTTACTTAATAAAGGTATCAAATATCCCATTATTACCATGGGCTCTTTAGGCGTTGCCTATTGGAACGGTGAGGAGAAGAAATTCTGCCCGGCCTTTGGAGTCAATGTTGTTGATACCACCGCCGCAGGCGATACTTTTACAGGCGCATTGGCAAGCTGCCTTTCAAGGGGCTGCGATATGGATTATTCCGTTAAATTCGCTCAAATGGCCGCCGCCCTTTCGACTACTAAATACGGGGCTCAGAGCTCTATTCCCACTTTGAAAGATGTAGAGGACGGGCTTGCCGGATATGAAAACTAAAAAATACACAGGTGCCATCGCCATTGTTTACATATGTATGTTTCTTGAAGGTGCGGGGAATATTCTCATTGCTTCTACAAAATCCTCGCTTATGGAGCATTTCGGCATTAATCTTGCCGCCATAGGCACCGTTATGATGGTTGACAGCATAGCCTGCGGCATGTTCCCCATGGTTACAGGCTCTCTTTCGGATAAATTCGGGCGCAAAATAGTTATACTTGCAGGCACAATATTGTTTGCTGTGTTCTTTTTATGCGTTCCCCTTGTTAGGCAATATCCTTTTCTGATTTTGCTTACATTTATACATGGGCTGGGCTATTGCGGCACTGACCCCAGCGCTCAGGCAACTTTGTTTGACGCCTATGAGGATGCTTCGCCTAAAATGCCTTTGGTTCAGCTTGCCTTTGCCGCGGGCTCTTTTACGGCACCTATAATCATTGGCTATATTTATGATAATAATATAAGCTGGAAATTCTCGTATTTCTTCTACGGGGTGCTTTTTCTCGGGCTGATGGTTTTTGTGGCAAGCCGCGAATTTCCCCCTTCCGCAAAGGAGAGGGTTTCTTCAGCCTCTTCACCTAAATACAGCTTCAAATACGAGCCTAAGCCTTTTAGAGAAGGCTTGGCAATCTGTTCTTATATGGCTATTTTATCCATAGGCTACGGCTTTATTTCAAGATGGGTAGATGTTTATATGATTGAGGTATTCTCATTTACAAACTCTGCCGCGGTTAAAGTTATGAGCACTTATCAAATAGGCTGTATGCTTGGCGCTGTTATAAATTTAGCGCTTATAAGAAAATTCCACACTACTTTGCTCCTTATTTCCCACACATCTCTGGGGCTTATAGCAATGGCAATTGCGATACTCTCAATGAATAGCAATATTTTCGTAGCAGGGCTCTTTGTTACAGGCGCGGCTTTAGGCTCGCTGTTCTCGTTATGCGTGGGGCTATTGGGCCAGCTTTTTCCAAAATCCTCCGGCGCGGCAACAGGCTGCCTTTCTTCCAGCTCCGCTGTTAGCCTTGCCCTCTCCAGCCTAATCGCAGGCAAGCTGGTTGGAATAACGGGCATTTACCCCTTATTTGTTTTTATGCTGGCGCTTATGATAATAGCTTCTTCAATCGCAATTTTTATACGGAAAATGTATTTAAAGCTGCTTAGTGAATAAATAGAATTTCTCGCAGATTTCAAATAACAGTTCAAAGGGGTATTGCTTATGAAAAATATTAAAACCCTTATACTTGAAAAATATAATGATTCCAGTAAATACGAGCATATTGAAAATAATATTTACAAAAATCTTGCTGACGGCAACTACAATATAACCTTTTCATGCGAGCCGGAAGATGGGGAGGATTCCCAATATCCTCTGGAAGATATTTTGGATAAATATTATATAAACTGCACCGGTTACTTTGAGGAAAAAAATGATGGCAATGCAAAGCTATTAATTTTTGAGCTTGAGGGTAGCCTCTTGGATAATGAGGAGAACTTTGAAAATATACAAAGAGTTTCCGAAATCGCCGGTAAAAGAGTATATAATAAAGCAATAGATAATTCTATCCGGCTTGTAATTGAATAATATTTTTCCACTTATACTAAAGGAGAAACCCTTATGAACTGGGAACCCTGGACAGGCTGCTATAAAGAAAGCGACGGCTGCACCAACTGCTATTTTTACGGCCCGTATGCAAAGCGCTACGGCCAAAACACAATAGAAAAAGCGGATAAATTCGACTGGCCTGTAAGAACTAACAAAAAGGGCGAATACAATATAAAAGGTGATAAAATTCTTGCAACCTGCTTTGCAACCGATTTCTTTCTCCCTGAAGCTGATGAATGGCGTAAAGAAATTTGGGCAATGATTCGCGAGCGCCGGGATATAGAGTTTCTGATTCTCACAAAGCGCATTGACCGCTTTCAGGCTTCCCTCCCCTCTGACTGGGGAGACGGTTATGATAATGTGAATCTCGGCTGCACAGTTGAAAATCAAGAAATGGCCGATTACCGCCTGCCTATATTTTTATCACTTCCCCTTAAGCGCCGTTTTATAGCCTGTTCTCCGCTTCTTGGGCCCATTGATTTATCGCCTTATCTCAATGGCGGGGTTGAACTGGTTTCTGTTGGCGGTGAAACGAGCCGCGCTGCAAGAGAATGTGATTATAACTGGGTTCTTTCCATCAGAGAGCAATGCGCAGAAAGCAATGTTGAGTTTTGGTTCAAAAATACCGGTACATTTTTTAAGCAAGACGGAGTCGTTCAAAAAATAAATCCCTTTAAGCAGACCGGCATGGCTAAAGAGCTGGATATTAATATATTAAGCGGAAAAAGGTATTTTTAATATACATTATTAAATAAAGCGTTTTCCATAAGAAGGTGTCCAATGAAAATACGAAAAATGCTTATAAGCGATTATGAAAATATATATGATTTATGGATGAACACTCCCGGCATGGGGCTTAATGATATTGACGATTCCGGAGAAGGAATAGCGAAATATCTTAAAAGAAATCCCGATACCTGCTTTGTAGCCGAAAAAAACGGTAATATTATCGGCGTTATTTTAAGCGGGCATGACGGCAGGCGGGGCTATATTCATCACACTGCTGTAAGCCTTGCCGAAAGAAATCAGGGCATAGGCAGCGCCTTGCTTGAATCTGCTATGGAAGCTCTCAAAGCCGAAGGCATTAATAAAGTCGCTCTCGTGGTTTTTAAGCGCAATGAGGATGGCAATGATTTTTGGGAGCGCCGCGGCTTTGCAACCAGAGATGATTTAAATTACCGCAATAAGCTCATTAATGAGCTGAAAAGAATTGATACCTAGAATATTTTAGCAAAACATAATATCATTTAATGAAGAATATTCATTTGCTCTGATTAAAATCCAGCAATTTCCTTTCTTCAGGCAAACAAAATAAATTACTAAGGAGTTTGAAACTATGGATAAAAAAATCCCCGTAATTATTGACACCGACCCGGGCATTGATGATGCAGTTGCTCTTATGACCGCATTCTCCCTTGCGCAGCTTGATATTAAAGCTGTCATAACCGTTGCAGGCAATGTAGGTATTGAGAAGGTTACGGCAAATGCCCGCGCCGTTCTCTCCACTTTAGGCATTAAAAACAAAATTTACAGCGGCGCAAGAGGACCTCTCATGGGTGCCGATGTAATCGAAGCTCCTGAAGCCCACGGCGTTTCCGGCCTTGGCGCTTATTCGCTTCCGCAGGAAAAATATCATCCGCTTGAAAAAGAAAACGGCTTGGAAGCATACCGCCAGATTCTTGAGGCGGCAGACGAGCCTATTACCATAATAGCCGTAGGCCCTCTCACAAATGTGGCCTTGCTTATTAAAGCATATCCTCACCTTATGGCAAAAATCAAGCAGATTTCCATCATGGGCGGCGGCCTATATACAGGCAACCATGCCCCTGCAGCTGAATTTAATATTTTAGCCGACCCTGAAGCTGCTGAAATCGTTTACCAGAGCGGCTTGCCCATTATTATGGCAGGCCTTGACATTACTCATCAGGCTAAAATTTTCTCACATCATGTTGATAAAATAAAAGCTATGGGTACAGATGTTTCCGATATGGTTTCAACCATACTCAGCTTTTATTTTGAGAAATTTGAAGGCGAGGAAAAGCTCAGCCGCTATGTTTGTATGCACGATACGGTTGCCGTTCTCGCTGTTGTTTATCCTGAAATATTTGAAGGGGAAAACCTCCATGTTGTGGTTGAAACCTCCGGCAAATATTGCAGAGGCTACACACTTGCCGACCGCAGAAAACAGGAATCCAATAAACAACCGGCAAACTGCTATGTTTTAATGAGCCTGGATTATGACAAACTGATTGAAGAAATTATGAAAGCTGTTGGCTTCTATAAAAACTAAATGCACAATGTAATTTTATTTTTATGACCACTATTGCAAATTCACATAAAACCGGCAGAGATAATTCTGCCGGTTTTTAATATTTTGCCTATTTAGTTAAGGAAATTAAAGCATTAACACCTCTTTTCGAAATTTTGTGCTATCTTTTTAGTTTTTTTGATAATATAAGAAAAATTCTGTAGTTTTTTGTTTATAATAATATGTATCTCAGGCTAAGCAACAAGCTGTTTTAGCCGATATATATTGAAAGAGAATAGCTGTGCTGTTTTATGTATTATTATATCATATAACCATTAATGGCATTTTGATTTAAGCTATTCAGTTTCTATATCGGCTCTATACTTTTTAACAAAGGAGGTGCTCTATATAAAAAATTTAAATTTTTTCAAGCATATCGGCGATGCGGCCCAAATGCAGCTTTTGGCTTCTGTTCCTAAAGAACATGCCGAGTTGTTCCGGGGGCGTTTATTTTTCCATAATCTTCGCCGCGCCTTCGTTCTGAGCCTCCTTGTTATTTTTGTAGATATATGCTCTCTCGCAATACATTTTTCGGATAACGTTGCCTCGGGTTTGAGCGACCCTTATGTTGCCCTGTTGCTGTTCCAGATTTCAACTATGGTGGCAGCTATTTTTATGTGCTATAAAACCAGCTTCAATCCGCGCTATTTTGGTAATTTTTTATATTATATAATGGATATGATGTATGTGCTGGCCTATTTAAGTATCGAGTGCCTTATATTTTTTGCCAGCCCCAGCCTACTGGGCTCATTTTTCCGCATTATCTCTATTTCCATCATTGCCTGCAATGCTATAGTATTAAACCAGAAAAAATCCGTGCCTACTATAATCACAATGTATCTGATTTTATATATTGCAATTTCACGCTCGGGCCATAGCGAGTTTTTGCAATCCTCTTTGATTTCTTTTAACTTCTGGCTGGCCTGTGTATGCAGTTTTCTTTCATCTTGCAGCGTCTATTCGCTGTTTGTAAATCAGTTTCTGGCTGATATGGATACTAAAAAAGCAAATACAGAATTGGAAGTATCAAATTCACTGCTTGAGGTTGAAATGAAGCAGAGAACCAAGCTCCTTGACTCTTTAAATGACATTACGCGTATTCTACTTAATTCCGATACAGAAAATTTCAGCACAAATATGGTTGAGTGTATGAAAATGATAGGCTCTGTGCTTGATGTAGACCATATATGCTTATGGAAAGCCGATTCTGAGAACGGGCAAATGTATTGCACCAGAATTTCTGAATGGATTACCGATTATGGGTATACTCCGCTTAAATGGGATCAGAAAAACAAGTCCTTCCCTATGCCCGATGATTGGTATAATGAGCTTTCCGGCTTTAACTGCATAAACGGCATTATTGATGATTTCCCTCAGGCTATGAAAGATTTGCTCTGGAATAAATTAGGCGCAAGAAAGGCCGTTTCCATTATTGTTGTGCCTATATCCTTACATGACAGCTTTTGGGGATTTGCAGGCTATACTGATTGCAAATCCAAGCGCAACTTCCCTGATATTGAGGAAGCCATACTGCGTACCATAAGTCTTTTATACGCAGTGAGCATGACACATAATGAAACTGCTTTGGAACTGGTGGAAGCCACTGAAGCAGCTTTGGAAAATTCAAAGGCCAAGTCCAGCTTCCTTGCAAATATGAGCCATGAAATCAGAACGCCTATTAACGCAATTACCGGCATGTCCGGCATTGCGAGAAGCTCCGTAGATAATAAAGATCAGGTTATACACTGCTTGAACCAAATAGATGCGGCCTCAAGGCAGCTGCTTGCAATTATCAATGATGTATTGGATGTAAGCAAAATAGAAGCCGGAAAAATTGAGCTTGCACAGGATCCTTTTGAAATGTTGGTTACTTTACATAATATTCAAAGTATAATAGGCGTTCCCGCTACACAAAAGGGCTTGAATTTCCTTACTGAATTTGATGATAGCCTGCCTGCTGTGGTAATAGGTGACGATGTCAGGCTGTCGCAAATTTTAATTAATCTGCTTTCCAACGCAGTAAAATTTACACCTGAAGGCGGTGAAATTCTTCTAAGCGCCAGACAAATAGGCACCGATTCCAGAGGATTTGCCGAGCTTGAATTTATTGTGAAGGATAACGGCATAGGGATTGCTCTTGAAAATCAGAAGCATCTCTTTGATGCCTTTGAGCAAGCCGACCGCAGCGTTTCCAAAAAATTCGGCGGAACAGGTCTGGGCCTTGCCATAAGCAAGCGCATTGCCGAGCTTATGGGCGGCGACATTGAGCTTATAAGCGAATTTGGAAAAGGCAGCATCTTCACTGCGCGGGTATTTATGGAAGAAGGCTCCCGCCAAATGCTGCGCACCGCCTATTCGGACATACACCTTGAAAACGATTTCTCGGGCAATACCGCCTTATTGGTAGAGGATATAGATGTAAACCGCGAAATAGCCATAGCAATGCTTGCCGATACCGGCTTGCAAATAGATATTGCTGAAAACGGAATGGTTGCATTTAATATGATTGAAAAAAATCCGGGCAGATACGATATAGTGCTTATGGATGTGCAAATGCCGGTTATGGATGGCTACAGCGCAACGCAGAAAATACGCGCAATAAATTCGGCTTATACCGATGAGCTTCCGATTATTGCAATGTCTGCCAATGTTTTCGCCGAGGATATTAAAAAATGCCTTGAATCCGGTATGAACGACCATGTTGCAAAACCGGTAGACTATACTGAGCTAATTTTGAAAATCGGCAAATATCTTAATAAAAAAACAATTCATTAAACATATTTAATAATTCAGAGAGAGAGAGGTAGGGCGACATATATACCTCTCTTTTTTTGCGCAAAGCACCGGGAAAGTGCTCTATTGCCTGTGAATAGGCTTTCATGTATAATTAGCTTGCGGTATGCGAAAGAATAAATATTTTGAAAGAAGGGGTTTTTAGGAGCACGGGAAACGAACCTATGCACCATAGATATGCGGTATGGTTCTTTTTAGAAATACTACGAAGAACGATTTTTTCCGTATCAAGGTAATTTCCACACACAGCTTTTAAGTCAGTGCGAGGAGAGACTTTGAAGGCGTGGTGGGGCCACGCCAAGAAGCATCGACGACGCAATTACAAAAAGCTGAAAGTGAAAATTGCATGGGGTTCGTATCCCGTGCTCCTAGCCGCTGGGGAGTAATGCGAACCCGCCTGAAAAGCTATAATTTGGCGAAATTCTGCGTTAAAAGGCATTCGGCATAGCACTACTATGTACTCTGCCTTTCGCCTTGACTAATATCATATAGAGCAATTTCAGCAAATGAACGAATCTATTTAAAACTACGGAGGATAATAAATGTTAAACAACCACGGATTTGACCTTTGGTCAGAAAATTATGACAGCTCTGTGAAAAATTCAGAGGACAATAATCAATACCCATTCGCCGGATATACAGAGCTAATAAATGCCATATACGGAACCGTTATGAACAAAGCACCGGCTAAAGTTTTTGATATAGGCTTTGGAACTGCAAATTTGACTTCCAAGCTATATGACGGCAAAAATGAAATAACAGGCATTGACTTTTCATCAGAAATGATTAAAATTGCCGGGGCTAAAATGCCTGAGGCCAATTTGCTTCAATGGGATTTTACAAAGGGTCTGCCGCCTGATATAAAAGGGCAAGCCTTCGATTTTATTATCAGCACTTATGCACTGCACCATCTTGATGATGGTGAAAAAATCGACTTTATTGCTGATTTGGTTAATTTACTGGAGCCTGACGGCATTATTTTAATCGGCGATGTGCTCTTCAAAACAAGAGAGGCGCTCCTCGCCTGCAAATCAGCCGATGCAGACAGCTGGGATGAAGATGAAATATATTTTGTAATGAACGAATTGCAGGATAAGCTCAATTTGTTTTGTAATGCTACTTTTCATGAATATTCATTTTGCTCAGGCATTATTGAAATCCGCAAAAAACTTTGATTTTATCTGTTTTTAGCTAATTAAAAAGCGCCGAAGCCATATATCCACGGCTTCGGCGCTTTTGTTATTGTGCTTTTGTATGCCCATCCTCCGGAGATATTTCTTTTGATTCTAAGTCGGTATCTTCCAGCCTCATGAGAAGATTATTCTCTTCTTCGGGATATTTAAGAATATATTCTTCAGTTTCCGGCTCTTTGTTTTTCAATGAGCTTATTTCTTCCTCTCTTTTACTCAGTACTTCCATTAGTTCAGCAATTTTTATCTTATGCCCCTGATTTTCCGCTGTCAGCCTTTCTATTGCTTCCGCCATAAGCTCATTCGGATTTATATCATTTTTTTGAACAGATGAAGGCTCTGCAATGATTTCAGAGGGTTTTTCATAATAAGTATAAAAATCATTATACATATCAGGCAGAATTTGTATATCCCATGGATGGGCACTGTCCACAAACACATGATGGGCTTTGTAATTATCCTGTGGGCACTCGCTTATGTATATGGCTTTTCGTGGCAGACGGCAGAATTTATGCTTATAAATTTCCGCCTTGGAAAAAGAAGCGCCGTTATCTGAAGATTCTGACAGGTAAAGTGTTCCCCCTGATTGGAAGAATACACAAATTTTGCCGTTTATTTCACAAATCAGGCAATTATCCAGCCACTGTCCTTCCCACAGTATAACAGGCTGCTCAAAGCCTGATGAAATTTTTCTTCTGTAAACCAGCCTTGCGGAAAACAATGTGGAGCTTAAATAAACCACATGCAGGCTGTCATCGGAAGCGAAAAAGCTGTAGCCCTGCGCATTTTCCCCTTGGCGAAAAACAGGCACAAACTCCCCTGCCTGCTCTGCCGTAATCTCTCGATAACCTAGGCCCTGCCCTAACTGGCGGTAGAATACAATCCCATGGTTTTCATTTATGCGACAAAATTCAAATATACGCTCAGCATTTTCTGAAAGTACAGCAATTTCTTCCGGCTCAGCCCATTTCCCGTTTTCGCAGGGCTTTTGTATAATAAGTTTCTGCTTGCCCTCTTCAGCGGGAATATTATACAAAAGGCTCATATAGCCGCTTGAGCCAACAGGCGTAAACAATATGGCATGGATATTATCCGAGCGGTTTTCCAATATAATTTTCGATTGTATATTTTCTCCGTTATAGCTGATTAAAACAACACTTCCCTTTTTATCCTGTGCATAAATTTGCAATTCTCCCGGCAAAGCAAGGCTTGCATTAAAGCAAAGCTGCGCCCCTTTAAGCAAAGCTCGCTCAGGCAGCCAGCGCCCACTTTCACATACTCTTGCCACGAGCCCGTCTTCGTTATTGTATATGGCAACTAATCTCCCGTCTGAAAACTTCGCTATTAAATTACTTTGCAATTTAACCACCCCGCATTGTTATAATAGAAGCTATACTATATTATTTCTCCAAAGCAAAAATAATGCTCAATTGCTTTATATAAAGAATTTGCCTAGTTTATATTCTGTATGTTATATTTAATATATAAGTTTTATCGAGGTGGCAAAATGAGCATTTTGAAGATAGAAACCATTCAAAAAAATTATTATGTTTATATAGAAAACAGCTTCGACAACCTTTTAAGCGCATTTGAAAAAGAGGACTTAACAGGCAAAAAATTATTATGTGTTTTTGACAGCAATACTGAAAAGCTCTTTGCCGAAACAATGGAAGCTCTGCTTGCTCCAAAATCCGGCGGATTTTTCAAGCATATAATTCCCGCTGGGGAAGAGAGCAAAAGCATTGAAGAATTAACCGGCATTTATGAAGAATTGATCCGGCTTAATTTTAACAGGGATTCTGTTATAATCGCTGCCGGCGGCGGCGTTGTCGGTGATTTAGCGGGCTTTGCGGCTTCAACCTTCATGCGGGGGATTCGCTTTGTTCAAATTCCAACCACCTTGCTTTCTCAGGTGGATTCCGGAGTTGGCGGCAAAACAGCCATTAATTTTTCAAATGCCAAAAATATGATAGGCACATTCTATCAGCCGGAGCTTGTATATATAAACACAGCTTCCCTTAAAACTCTTGAGAAGAAAGAATTTCTTTCAGGCATGTGTGAAATTATAAAATACGCTTATATTACCGATAAATTCCCATATAAATATCTTAAAAATAATAAAGATAAAATAATGGCATTGGAAAATGAGGCGATTTCATATATAATTGAAAAGGCAATTGAAGCAAAGGCCAATATTGTGAAAGATGATGAAAGAGATGAGGGCATAAGAAATATTCTTAACTTCGGCCACACCTTCGGCCATGCGGTTGAATCTGTATGCGATTTTAGGATTCCCCATGGCATATGCGTAGGCATAGGCATGAGAGCCGCTTTAGCTCTAAGCCGCAAGGAAAATGAGGATTTTAATTCTGAATATGAGAAAAGCATAGATTTGCTGGACCTTTACGGAGTGCCCGTTAATATATCAGCCCACAGTGCTAAAGAGCTGTATGAAGCCTCTCTCAAAGATAAGAAAATTAAAGAAAATAAGCTGAATTTAGTATTAATATCCAAAATGGGCACAGCCTACCGAACTAAAAATATAGATAAAAAGGATATTCTTTGGGCATATGAGCAGATTGTGAAATAACACTTTTATTAGATTAATTTATTTTCCATCAGATAAAATTCACTTAATTTTAAGGAGAACTACATGAAAATACGCAAATTTTTAGGTCCGTTTATTTCTGTATTATTTCTGGCGGCTTTGGATCAAATCACTAAATATCTCGCCAGTATACATTTAATGTTTAATGAAGATATTGTTGTTATAAAAAATATTTTAAGCCTCACTTATCATGAAAATGCAGGCGCTGCATTCGGCCTGTTCCAGGGCGGGCGCTGGTTTTTCCTTATTTTCGCCATTATTATAACCGGCATAATTTGTTATTATTATAAAAACCTGCCTGATGGGAAAGTATATACATGTCTCAGGTTTTTCCTTATACTTATTCTCGCAGGGGCTATGGGAAACTCAGTTGACAGGCTTATAAACGGCTATGTTGTGGATTTTCTACAGTTTGATTTTATTAATTTCCCTATATTTAATGTTGCCGATATGTATGTGGTTTGCGGAACTGTTTTAATGGCCGCGGCTGTTCTGTTTTTCGTAAAAGATGAGGATATGTAGCATGGATACGGATTTGATTTTAAATGCAGAAGATGTCGATGCGGATAGCCGTCTCGACGTTTTTGTTTCAGAAAATATCAGCGAATTTACCCGCAGCTTTTTAAAAAAGCATATAGAAAGCGGCTGTATAAAAGTTAACGGCAAAATACAAAAAGCCGGTTATAAATTAAAATCTGGTGACATTATTTATATAGAAGCTATCAAGAATATTATACCTGATATATTGGAAGAAGACATTCCGCTCGATATATTATATGAAGATATAGATATTATTGTAATAAACAAGCCAAAGGGCATGGTGGTTCACCCTGCGGCGGGGCATTATACGGGCACTGTGGTAAATGCGCTTATGTGTCATTGCAAAAATGAGCTTTCGGGCATAAACGGGTATTTGCGCCCGGGCATTGTTCATAGGATTGATATGGATACTTCCGGCGTTATTATAGCTGCAAAAAATGACAAGGCTCATAAAAATCTGGCGGAGCAATTTGCCCTCCACAGTATCAATAGAGTCTATGAGGCCGTAACTATCAATGTTATTAAAGATGATAATCTTGATATTGATAAACCCATAGGCCGCCATTCCGTTGACAGGAAGAAAATGTGCGTAACGGATAAAAATTCAAGAAATGCCGTAACCCATATTAAAGTTATAGAGCGCTTTAATGCCAATACTTTTATTGAAGCAAGGCTTGAAACTGGCAGAACCCACCAGATAAGAGTCCATATGGCGCATATCGGCCATCCTCTGTTAGGAGACATTGTGTACGGCCCCGCAAAAGATAAATACAAGCTGAACTCTCAGGCGCTATTTGCCAAATCGTTGGGATTTATACATCCTTCAAGCGGAGATTATATGGAGTTTGAAGCTCCGAGACCAGAATATATGGAAAGTTTATTGAAGAAATTAAGGAGGTAAGAAAGCCTGTGGTTGTTGAAAGGAAAGACTATATAGGGCTGAAAGCTATATCCGCCGAGGAGATTCATTATATAATTGAAACGGCTGATACAATGAAATACGTCCTTTCTCAAAAGAATAAAAAAACACCTCATTTACAGGGTAAATCCATTGTGCTTTTGTTTTATGAAAACAGATCCCGCACAAAGGTATCTTATGAGCTGGCAGGGCAATATTTAAGCGCCAGCATTGTTAATATGAATATTTCTGAAACTGAGGAGCGGGCCGGTTTTTCCGGTCTTTTGGAAATGGGCAAAATCATTGACCAGATGGGCGCGGATTATATTGTTATACGCCACCCCGTTTCAGGTAGCGCAAAATTTCTTGCAAGCCATGTAAATGCCTGTGTTATAAACGCAGGGGACGGCAATAACGAAAATCCCAGCCAGGCTCTTCTCGATTTAATGACTATAAAAGAGCAAAAAGGCAGCTTTGAAAACCTCAAAGTTACCTTTATAGGCGATATTCTCCACAGCAGAGAAGCAAGGAGTAATATATGGGGTCTGCTTAAGCTGGGGGCAAAGGTTTCCATAGCCGCTCCCCCTACTCTTATTCCTGATGATATGGCGTCCTTCGGCGTGGATATTTATACTGATGCCCATAAGGCTGTTAAAGACTGTGATGTTATCATGTATGTGCGTATGCAGGCTGAAAATAAATATTTAAACGAGCTGCCTTCTTTTAATGAGTATAAGAATATGTTCAAAATAGATAACCGCATGTTAAGCTATGCCAAGGAAGATGTTATCGTAATGCACCCCGGCCCTATAAACCGGGATATTGAAATAGCTTCCGAAGTTATAGATTCGCCGAGATGCTTGGTAAATGACCAGATTTCCAACGGCGTTGCCATCCGTATGGCTATGCTCTATATTCTTTCGCTCAGGGGAGGAATAATGATATGATAATGGTTATTAAAAACGGTATCGTAATAGACAGCGGCCTTAAAGAGCAGAAAATGGATATTATGGTTCAAAACGAGTCCATAATTGAAGTTGCGCCAGATATTGATGAAGGCGGCTATCCCGTTGTAGATGCAAGCGGCTGCTACGTTCTCCCCGGCTTTATTGATATGAATTGTGAAATTTGCGATCCCGGGTATGAAAATATTGAGGATTTGACCACCGCAACCCGCTCCGCGGCCAAAGGCGGCTTCACCTCCATAACCAGCCAGCCTACTACAAAGCCTGTAGTTGACAATAAAACAGTTGTTAATTATATTATAAGCAGAAGCGCTAAACTTTCCATGGTGAATGTTTTCGTATACGGTAGCATGACAACCGACTGCGCAGGCTCATCCATGGCAGAAATAGGCGAAATGGTTAACGCCGGAATCGTAGCCATATCAGACGGCGGAAAATGCGTTAGCGATGCCGCTCTCATGCGCAATATCATGCGCTATTCCTCTATGTTTGACATACCTGTTATAACTGCCTGTAATGATGAAAGCCTTTCAGCAGGCGGCGTTGTAAATGCAGGTAGGGTGGCTTCAGCCTACGGCTTAAAAGGCATCCCCAGAGATGCGGAGGAAATTATGGTTGCCCGCAATATCGTTTTCTCCGAAAACACCGGCTGCAAGCTCCATATTTCCAGCGTTAGCACAAAAGGCTCAGTTTACCTTATCCGCCAGGCAAAAGCACGCGGCGTTCACATAACCTGCGAAACTCAACCGCATTATTTCACCTTAAGTGAAGATATGGTAGAGGGATATAATACACTTGCAAAGGTTCTCCCCCCTCTCAGGACAAAGGAGGATATTGAAGCCATAATCGAGGGCCTAATAGACGGAACCATTGATGTTATCTCATCAGGCCATACGCCTAAAACCATAGAAAGCAAAAACAGGGAATTTGACTCTGCCAGCTTCGGCATTTCATCTTTGGAGACGGCGTTTTCCGTAAGCTACGATGCCCTTGTTTCAACGGGAAAAATTACTATCGGTAACTTAATTAATAAAATGAGCACCATGCCTGCCAAAATCCTTAATCTTGAAAATAAAAGTACCATTTCAGACGGAAGCGATGCCGATTTGGTTATTTTTTCAGCAGATGCCGATTATCATATTAACCCTGCCAGCTTTGCTTCAAAGGCAAAATTTTCCCCTTATGGCGGCAAAACCATTAAAGGTCAGGTTAAATACACAATTGTAGGCGGGGAAATGGTTTATATAGCAGATTTGTAATCTTCGCAAAGTTGATTTGAGGGAGTTTTCATATGCGCCAAAAAATAATTGCAATAACCTGCCTTGTGGTAACTGCCATATTAGGCGGCTATTTGCTCAATGATTATTTGAATAGAAATGTAAATGACCCTTCATACAGCGCCGGCTTCGCCACTGCAAGCTCAGCCAATACAAGGCCTGTGCCAAGCCCTAAATCCATTCTCGTAAGCGGCCTTGAAAAAAGCTCGAAACTTATAACAAGCGAAATGGATATGATATGCGATATTGCCGTGAACGATTCTTGGACGAATTTCAGCATTTTCTCCAAGGAGCAAATATTTACTTTTAAAGGCAATGCCGCATATATGACAGACCTTGCCGGTATTTCATCAGATGATTTGCAAACGGATGATGAAGCCTATACCGTAACAATTTACATTGATGAGCCTTCTGTTTACAATATTTATATTGACCCCGAAAGCATACAGACAAAGGAAATACGAAACGGACTTCTTCGTTTCGGCGAAGTTTCCTTAGGGGAGGAAGATATTAAAACCCTTCTCATCACTGCGGAAGAGCAAATGCGCTCCGCCGCAACAGATTCTGAAAACATGATAAAAGCAAGGGAAAATACTACGCTCTCCGTAACAGAGCTTCTTAGTGAAATTTTGACAAATGCCGGCATTACCGGTTATAAAATCATTGTTAATTATAAATAAGCTCAAAAAATATGCCCCTTTTTAGGGGCATTGTTATGTCTGCAAATATTATTCAAAATGGAGTTAATCTTAAGGAGACCTATATAGCTTTAAGCAGGCCCATGAATAAAATGAAAGCACTGCTCTGATTAATTCTATTTTAAATATTCATCGATTAATCTCTCAGCCATATTCTTTTTATTTGTGGCATCTATGGCTAATGATAAGGCGCTCATGAGAATCTCTGTATTTTCCCCGCCCTGCAACTCATTTTCCTTTATTAGTTTTTTGATAATTTCCATATTTTTCTCAGCTGAAATTCTGGCGGCTTCTGCTTGGATTTTCTGAATCTCCGTAAAAATAGCATATATATCTTCAGTATCAATATCCTTCGCCTGAACAGAATTAAGCATTTTTCCAATATCGTTAATGGAAAGCACAGGCTTCAAATGGAATATAATAATAAGCAGCATAAGCTGTTTGGGGGAATACTTTTTCTTTACAGGGGCAGGCAGTATTTTATCCTTGGTATAATTATTAATCATGGTTTTTGTAATAATCTTATCTGAAGGGCCCCGCTTATAGCCTGCCAATTTTTCCTCCATAAAGGTTGTAAGCTGATCCATATACAAATGAATATCCGGTATCTGATTTTCCTCAATGACATTAAACAAATCTTTCCAGTCATAGTTCATAAACTCACCTCAAAGAATATTATTACGGCATTTTAAAGCTGTAAGCTAAAAACCTCAATTTATGGAAGTTTAATAATTTTCTGTATAAGCGATTATAACATGCAAAACCATATTTAGAAATAAATTTTCTTTATTTTGTATTGCATAATCTTTTTGATGTAGTTATAATATATTTATTATATAGTTTTTATTACTACATCATTTTTTTAATAAGCGAGGTATAATCATGAACAAAATTAAAGACCCTGTCAGTGCACTTACTCATTTTATAGGCTTTCTTATAACAATACCCTGTACGGCCATGCTTATTTACATTGCAAATAAAGAATCCGATATGCTTCATGTAATTTCCATGGCAATATTTGGCGCCGCGCTAATGCTGCTATACGGCGCAAGCTCTGTTTACCACGCATTTAATACAAGCGAAAAAGTCAATGCTATACTGCGCAGGGTTGACCACATGATGATATTTGTGCTTATTGCCGGAACCTATACGCCTGTATGCCTCCTGCCTCTGCGAGGCCCATGGGGCTGGACAATATTGGTTCTGGTTTGGGCAATCGCAATAGCAGGCATTGTGCTTAAAGCACTGTGGATAGATGCCCCCAGATGGCTTTCCAGCGCTATTTATGTTTTCATGGGCTGGCTTGTTATAGTGGCCTTTGTCCCCTTGGTTAACAGCGTGCCGGCAGGCGGCATTGCTCTCATGATTTCCGGCGGAGTGACATATACTTTAGGCGCCGTAATCTACGCCCTTAAAAGGCCGAGGTTCAATTTCAAATTTTTCGGCTTCCATGAGCTTTTTCATCTGTTTGTCATGGCAGGCAGTGCTTTTCATATTGTTTTCATGTTTAAATATATGATGGTATATTGATATATTTGATTTAACAAACAAAAAAACCGCCTTATTCTGCGGTTTTTTTGTTTGTTAATAATAAGGGCTCCGTTCCCCATTTTATAGCATCACTTTCTAATATCCTGTTCATTATGCAAAAGCCCGCCACTGCTGAATTTATAATGGGATTTTTTATCCTCATACATCATAGCATCAGCTCTTGAAAATACGGCATCATAATTCTGATCTGTATTTTGCATCAAAGCGTATCCCCAGGATATGCTTGGCTGGCCGAATATATCATGCTTCAGCTCCGCACAAAGCATTTTAGTTTTATGAATAAACAATTCTGCATCTTCCTTGCCTCCATTTTGTATAAGCAGCACAAACTCATCGCCGCCTATACGCGCCGCAAACGCGTTTTCAGGCATGGCTTTTTTTATAATATCAGATACGGAGGACAAAAGCTCATCACCCAGCATATGCCCGTGAATATCATTAATGCGCTTTAGCATATTAACATCGCCAACCAATATCAGCAACGGCAATTTTCTCTCATTTACAATTGCATTAACCCGGTTAATATATGCGTTGCGGTTAAATAAGCCCGTAAGCTGATCATAGCTTGCAATCTGTTCAAAATAGCGCATAAGAACATAAAGCTGAGTAACCTCAGAAATCTCCAGCACATAGCCAAAGAGGCGTTTGCTGTTTTTCGCTTCATGAGAGCGCAGTAAAAAATGTTTTTCCACATCTCCCTGTTTTGTGATAATAATATCATCGCTATGCGGTGAAACTCTATAATCATTCTGCCCCAGCATGCGCTTGCGGTATTCGCTGACAGGCTCTCTGAATAACGGCTTAAGCAAAGGATAGTCTTCCCAATCCGTTCTGTTCCAATCCAATATTTCTTCCTTCCGGTTCAATATTAATATTGTTGTGGAAAGGCCGCCTACAACAAATTCTCTGGAAGTAACAATTACTTCTGAAGCAGGCATAACATGCAAGGCGTTTAAAAGCGAATAAAGGAGAACCAGCATAGCAACAGGTGCGAACAAAGGGAGCAATATGTCCAGCGCAACGCTTTTGGGAATTATTTCAGACAGCTGGCCTGCCCACAGCGCTTCCAGCAAAAGCATACAGGAAACAGCCGAAATACCAACCAGCATATATTTAGTTGAACGCCTGGTGCGTTTCGGCATTTGATAAAAAACGCTAAAGCACAGTATATATGAACATATCAAAGCAATAACTGCATATAGGCAAAAAGCATAATAATACCACGGCATTTTATCATGAGAGGGAAGAGCGGCAAGAAACATTGGAAAAAACAAATCCCTGCATATTAAATATGTCAAAAAAACAGGGGTTAATAAAAGCATTGCCGTAGGAACAAAGCGCTGCTCTTTATAAGACACCTGCTGGCGAACATGCAGGCATAGCAATGCGGGAACCGAAATTATACCGGCCATGCTAAACAAATTATAATTCTCCGCATTATCAGGCTTAAGCAAAGCCAGCAACGAGCATAGCGCCCATATTAATACTGAGATACACAGCAAAGCAAAATATAAGCTGTCCCAACGGCGCGTTATTTTTTTATACAAGCCTAAAAAGAATAAAATCAAAGCCACTAAGCATACAATTCCAAACATAACCTTACTCAGAATTATCTCTTCCATAAGCATAAGCAAAAACCTATTATTTGCCGCTTGAAGCTCAGCTGTATATTCCATATTAACCATTCCCGATTATTAAAATTTTTTTAGTAAAATTTACACAAATATGAGCCGATATAATTATCAATAGTATGCCGATATAATTATCAATAGTATATTGTATGCACAAACTGTTTATACAATATATATAGCATATTTCCAGCTGCTTTGCAAGGAAAAGCCTTTATTTTTCAGCCGGTTCAGCGCCGCTGTGCTTATGGTTAATTATAATACAGCGCCAATCATTTATAATAAAGCATAATAGCCCTATAATTTAGTACAGCCTTTGTCTAACATAGATTTTTCAGCAAAAGAACCTGTAAATTATATGAAGCCACTTTCAAAAAATAAGCATTCTGCCTTATGATTAATTATGAAGCACGCAATGCTTATTCCGGTATAAAGGAGACAGCCATTTTGAAAAAAATAATAAGCATAACCTTATCTATAATACTATGCTTTGGTTTACTATATTCCAAGCCCAGCCCTTTGTTTGCAGAGGATAATATTCAAAGCGGCATACCCGGTTTAACTGTTTCAAATAATTCCGCCGCCGGTTCGGTTATAGGCTATGCCGGCAATGAATGGTGGGTAATCGGCTATAATGACGGAGAAGGTTATAGTGCCGGCATATTCAGCTCTCCTTCGAATAGCGTTACATTGTTTGCAAAGAATAATATTTACGGCAATTCTGCTTTCAATTCTTATGGGCACGAATATGATGGGAGCGCACTTCAGTATTATCTTTTAAATGACGTGTTTTCAACCTTCCCCGCAAAAGAGGTTGTTAACCTTATAAATGTGCGTGACTTGTATAACTTCACAGGGGATACAGATGACTACCATGGCGGTACAGCCTATTATCAACCTATATGGCCTATATCAAGGCTGGAGTGGGAAGCTCTTTATAACAGCAGTGACCCTGCTGTGGTCAATTTTGACGGAGCAAAATACTGGTCCCGCTCAGGTTTTGAGGGTGATCCGTATATGGCTCACCGTGCTGCCAGTTCCCCTGCCGAATTCGGCAATTACTGGGTTAACGAACCATTTCCTGTCCGCCCTGCCTTAAACTTCAGCCTCGATACGGTCATGTTCACATCTATCGCATCAAGCGGAAAAGATATTTCTACTGATACATGGCAGGATATGCAAACATCAGTTTCAACCTCTGAGCCAATTAAATTTACAATGAAAGACAGCAATCCCTCTTATGCTTTGGATGAACTAACGGCAACCTCTGTTGTAGATAATACAATTAATTTTGACTATTCCATATCAGGCTCCGGGTACAACAGGCTCTCAGCCATGATAAAGGATGAAGACGGTATTATAAAATATTATGCAAACTTAGTTGACTATCCCGAATCTGAAGGCAGCGCAAGTGTAACCATACCCGATTCTCTTTCGGTTGCGTTGACCGATTCTTTGTTAATATTTATTGAGAAAGTAGATACCGCTACGTATTCCGATTTCGCCGGAGAACCCATGCGGATTACATGGGGTACTCCTACAGGGCTCACCGGCAGCTCAGCTTCCTCTGACAGCGAATCGGACGGCCAAATACTGGATACCACAACCTATATGGAATAC
>JGI994J12354_10000838_pt1 | contig 31249 bp, 29 predicted proteins | sample IntmicLarv3ML3BL_FD_12354 | JGI IMG/M metagenome (IMG submission 12354) | reverse complement strand
TGGTCTGTTGGCTCAGTTGGTAGAGCACATCGTTCACATCGATGGGGTCACTGGTTCGAGTCCAGTACAGACCACCAACCCGCTGAAAAGCGGGTCTTTTTTTACTCACAATACAGGGTTTACCGAAGAACTGCGCAAGCGATCTGACTGGAGGAACCATGCAAGATGAAAAAGTATCTGACAGATTATTTCAGGCATATCTACAAACCGGGTGCAAAGTATAGACACTTCCTGACAACTCTATTGTTGTCCGGCATTGCCTACGGCCTTTATCGCGGCGTGCAAGACAATTATCTCGCGCAAATTGTACACATATCCGAATTTGAACGCGGCATAGTCGAGTTTTTCCGAGAAATACCGGGACTGCTTGTCGTCCTGATTCTCGCTGCGATGCACCGCATGTCCGCGAGCAAGATTTTCAAGATTGGAACGGCAATCATGCTGGCCGGCATGGTGGGGCTTTCAATCGCTTCAACGGGCAAGTTTGTGGTCGTGCTGTTCATGGTTGTATTTAGCTTTGGCGAGCACATTATCATGCCCGTCAAAAGCACCCTCACCATGGATTTGGCAAAAAATGAGAGGGGCGGCATGGCGCTTGGTATCTCTGGCGCGATAGGTCAGTTGGGCAACATTGCCGGCCTCGTCATCGTCACAGGGCTATTTGCGTTAATCTCGCATTTGGCAGGTGAATACGATGCGGTGGTACCTTTTAAGATCATCCTTGCCATTTCGGCTGCGTTTATGGTTGGCGCTGTTCTGATATCGCTTTCGCTGCAAGAATCCAATCAAAATCTCATGCATAAGCGATTCTATTTCGCGAAAAAGTTTACAACATTTTATATGCTGGAGGTTTTCTATGGCGCGCGAAAGCAGGTTTTTATAACATTTGCGCCCTATGCACTGATCTTGCACTACGGTGCGGACACGTCGCTGATCGCAATGCTCCTTGCCATTTGTTCGGTTTGTGGCGCGATCGCAAGTCCGTTGGTTGGCAGACTTATCGACAAACTCGGGTACAAAGTCATCATGGTATCCGACACCTTGATTCTCGTTGTCGTTTGTTTCTTTTACGGCTTTTCTCATCGGATATTTCCGGCCAATATCGCGTTTATAGTCGTATGCGTAAACTATGTCCTCGATTCCATCATTTCTCTGGCGAGTATGGCGAGCAATGTCTATGTTCGCGACATCGCGGATAGCCCAGAGGAAGTGGTCGCAACCTTATCCACGGGGGTGTCCGTCAATCATGTAATCAGCATCTTTATCGCGCTTGTTGGCGGCCTAATTTGGGCGAATGTAGGCATTGAAGTGCTGTTCTCGCTTTCAGCGGTGCTTGGTATTGCGAACTCGATTTACGCGGCGACAATAAAGCCTATTCGCACACCTTCTCCATAAGGTACAGAGCACATCGTTTACATCGATGGGGTCACTGGTTCGAGCCCAGTACAGACCACCAAACTTCCGCCCTTCAAGGGCGGCTTTTTTATGCCTTGCTCAAAAATAACAGCGTGTTGGCCCAGACGCAAGAAGCAGTGATATGGTTTCCTTCTACCAAAGAAACGATATTTTTGTATGTTTTTGATAATCTGATTACAGCCGTATCCCTTGGTTTTTTTATTGTCTTGAATATGCAATGCAAGTGATAAAAAATTCCGCTGATTTTCTTTATCAAACACCTGATAAAAAGAAAACCAGCGGGAAATTTTGCTTAACTACTCGCTTTCAAGCAATTTCGAAAACAAGGTCATCAAAGCTTGTTTCTTGGCTTACGCAAAGAGCGCCAATACCCAAATGACAACCATGGTACCAATGCCCTGTGTCAATGTAGCCAGCGTCCAGGCCCGGTAGGAATCTTTCATTTCCAGGCCGGAGAACTCGGTAATAACCCAGTAGAAGCTATCATTGGCATGGGATACGGTCATGGCGCCAGCGCCGATGGCCATAACGGTCAACAGATGGGCAAAATGACTTTCCAGCCCTAATGCAGACATCAGGGGAAACATCAGGGAGGAAGTGGTTACGATTGCAACCGTAGAGGAGCCCTGCGCCGTTTTAATAGCCGCGGCTACAATGAAAGGAACAAGAATGCCAGCGTTGAGGCCACTTGCCAGGGTGGTACCCAGGTATTGGCCAATGCCGGTTACGGCTAGTACATTACCCAACGCACCGCCAGCCGCTGTAATAATGATGATGTTTCCGCCATCCTTTAAGGCGCCGCTTAACCAGTCGGACAGTGTTTCCTTACTAAACTTAGGAAGAAGGGTCAGAGAAAAGAGGAAACCAATCATCAACGCGTTGACTGGCGTACCAATGAAACCGCAAAGCGTTCCCACCCAACCCGACCATTTTGCCATGGAGGAAATGGAGCCAATGGCCATCAGCAAAATGGGAAGCACGATGGGGGCAAAGGATAGCCACGCACTAGGCAGCTTGCCAAACTTCGCCAGAATGGTGTCGTAATCCTCGGCATCCTGCTGCAGGTCATCTGTACATTTATACTTGCTGGATACCTTGACAGAGTAAATGTAGCCTACAATAATGGAAGGGATAGAAACAGCCATACCCAACAGGATGACCCATAACATGCTGCTTTCCAGCCCCAGGTTGGCTGCGGCAGCAATGGGGCCCGGCGTGGGAGGAACCATTACGTGGGTTGCGTACAGGCCAGTAGCCAGCGCAACACTCATCATAACAGATGAAACGCCGGTTTTTCGTGCGAGCGCTTTTTTAAAGGGATTTAGGATAACAAAACCGGAATCGCAGAATACGGGAATGGATACAATATAGCCAATAATGCTCATGGCCAAACCGGGATGCTTTTTGCCAACAGTCTTTACCACTACATCCGCCATTTTGATGGCTCCGCCAGATTTTTCCAGGATAGAGCCAATGATGGTACCCAGCAGAATCACAATGCCGATGCTGGTCATGGTGTTGCCAAAGCCAGTGGTGATTACCTTGGCAATACCGGGGGTTGTTACGCCCTCCACTGTTTTGTCAACCAGCGGAACACCTGCGACCAGCGCCATTAAATAGGCGACCAGCACCAACGAAACGAAGGGATGGAGCTTCAGTTTGCTAATGAGTAGGATGATTGCTGCAATACCCAAAACCAGAATAACGAGTAGCAAGGGACCTGTAACCATCTAAAAGACCTCCTTTACAATATAATGAATGAGTAATATTAAAAATAAAATAACACGTTGCGACAATACTGTCTATGTTACGCAGAACATAAACGAGGCGTTCTTTTTATTCTGAGCACATTTTTTGAAAGGAAATCTACAGAAAAGCTTTGTGATACATGCCTTGTGTTATGGAAAAGAAAAAAAGTATGCTATGCTGGCAAGGTAACATCGTACAGTTGTGGTGTACCGTATTCGCAGTGGTTTTCCCGTAGATTCTTCATCAAAAATGCTGGCAATGGCACGGCTATTTCTGTGCTTTTCTCTTGCCTGCAATGAATTCCCTCGCAATTTTGGAGGCGCTCACTTTGTCCGTTATTTCCTTAAAAAACATGCAAATACATTTCATTTTCTTCAATAAATATGGATGCGACGCTTGCAGATAAACAAGAAAAAAATCTTTCCTGACATAAAAAATTGGTTTGCAGACCATATGAATGAAAAAAAACATACGATATAATGAGTGAATGAGTAATAGGGATGAGCCGGAGCATGCTTTTTATAATGATGCCATTAATCGACAAGAAAGGCGGTGCGTCATGCACATTTCACAGCGACGTGCGCAAAACATTGTGGATGAAGTGAGCGCTGTTTTGCGGCAGCAGTTGAATTTCATCAATGCGGACGGGCATATTTTGGCAAGCACAAATCCGGCCCGAATTGGGCAATTTCACGGCGGAGCCGCGCGCATTGTGCAAGATGCGCTAGAGGAGCTGGTTATTTTTTCCGATGAAGAATACCCCGGAGCAAAAAAGGGCTACAACCTACCGTTGGTAATTGATAAAGAGGTGGTAGGCATTATTGGCATCACCGGGGAATTTGAAGAAGTCTATAAATATGGGCAAATCATCAAAAAAATGACAGAGATACTCTTAAAGGACAACGACACGCAGGAGCGTAAAAAGATTGAGGACCGCATCCGCAGCCGCTTCTTGGATGACTGGATTTTAAGCGAGCAAAGCGCCACTGATCCCGCCTTTATCAAAAGAGCCATAACGCAGAAAATTGACATCACCCTACCCCGGCGGGTGGTTTTGATGTGCATCAAGGATATTGAGAAATACCAGGACCATGTCCAGGGCCAGCAGGTAATTGACGATGTAAACCGCTGTGTCCGGCGCATATTAAGCAGTATGACAAATGCTATTTTCAGCAAAACAGCTTCCACAATCATTTGCTTAATTTCCGCCTGTGACAACTGCGGCGTACTGTCCTTCGTAGAAAAGGTTTCCAATATCGTGCAGCAGGACCACAAGGTGACACTCGTTGCCGGAACGGATAGCGAGGAGGACGATGGTACGCTGTCCGTGCATCAGGCATATAAAAAGGCTCAAAAGGCGCTTCATGCCTGCCTGATCGCGGAAAATAAACAGGTGTTTTTCTATGATGAACTCACCTATGAGCTTTTCTTGGAGGAAATTTCGGAGCATTCGAAAGAACAGTTTGTTCGCCGTGTGTTTAATGATTACACGGAAAAGGAAATATGCGAATTTGCTGAAATTTTAAAAACGCTTTACGAAAACGATGGTTCCATCAGTAAAACTGCAGAAATTCATTTCATACACAAAAACACATTGCAGTATAAGCTGAACAGGTTAACTGAACGCACGGGCTATAACCCTCGCGCCTATCAGGCTATTCCTTTATTTCAACTGGCCTTGGTGTTTGCCAGCTACAAAGATCTGGCGGATAATGGTTGATAGGGACAAATGACAAGACGAAACGCAGAAAGGGCCAAAACAATATGACAATGCAACAGTCGGCACAAACCATCATTGAGGACTCCATACGGGCAGTATTACCGGATGTGGCAGTGAAAAGAGTTTTACAGAATAAGCAATTTCCGGGGAATGTATATATAGTAGCCATAGGGAAAGCCGCTTGGCGCATGGCGGCGGCGGCGGGGGAAACGCTGGGCGAAAAAATGAAGGCCGGTATTGTGATTACAAAATATGATCATGGAGAAGGAAGCATTCCACGGGTGGAGGTATTGGAAGCTGGACATCCTGTACCCGATGAAAACGGTGTACAGGCATCTCAAAAGGCCATTGATTTGGCGGTAGCATTACAGGCTGAGGATACGCTGATTTTTTTGGTATCTGGCGGCGGATCGGCATTGTTTGAGCATCCCCTGCCCGGCGTAAGGCTGGAGGATATTGCCGATATTACGCGGCAGCTATTGGCCTGCGGCGCAGACATTGTGGAAATCAATACGATTCGCAAACATCTTTCCGCTGTAAAAGGCGGGCGTTTTGCTAGCTATTGTGCGCCAGCACAGGTGCTAACGATTGTTTTGAGCGACATTTTAGGTGATCCGCTGGATAGCATTGCATCAGGCCCCTCCTACCCGGACGCGTCTACCAGCGATGATGCGCTGGAGATTGTGCAAAAATATGCATTGGATATTCCGGCTCCCATTATGGAAATTCTCAAACAGGAAACGCCTAAAAAACTGGACAATACAGAAAATGAAATTACAGGCAATGTTACGGCGCTGTGTCACGCAGCGGAAGCCACAGCAGCAAAGTTGGGGTATCGAACCCTGATGTTAACCACCACCCTGGATACAGAGGCGCGAGATGCAGGCGCATTCTTGGCGTCTATCGCCCGGGAGATCAAACGGTCGGGAAACCCAATAGCGCCCCCCTGCGCCGTTATTTTGGGCGGCGAAACTGTTGTGCACGTACGTGGGAAGGGAAAAGGGGGACGGAACCAGGAATTGGCCTTGGCAGCAGCAAAGGGCATTGCAGGGTTATCGGAGGTGTTGATTTTTTCCATAGGCTCCGATGGCACAGACGGCCCTACCGATGCAGCCGGGGGTATGGTAACAGGCGCATTTGCCCAGTGCTGCCAAGAAGCAGGTCTATCCATTGATGCTCATCTGCAGAACAATGACGCGTATCCTATTTTGCAAAAAATGGGAGGATTATTGACTACTGGCCCCACCGGAACGAATGTAAACGATTTGACTGTGCTTTTGTGTGGCGTACCAGGGGATGGTAAGTAATCACTCCGGTTGATAAAGTCAAATTCCTTGACTTTATCATGAGGCATACGAATTTTAAACCAAAACGCTTTGGCAAAAAAGCCGGACGTTTTGGTTTGAAGTTTATATTTATGGTCTTTCTACCTATGCAAAATAGAAAAAAACTAATTTTCGGTTAGCCATCTCTTAACTTTAGCAAAAAGAAAAGGCTGGATAAGTGGGTATGTGAGCATAGCAAAGAAGCCCGTAGCTTTTTGAGTCACCAACCACACAGTACGCACAAACAGGGGTAAGCGCATACTCCAAAGCCCCTGATTCTTCAAACAATTCCCGCTTGGCAGTATCAAGGATTTGCTCCTCCGGTTCTCTTCTCCCACCGGGAATCTCCCAAGTGTCCCGTTCTCTGTGTTTGCAATAGATCCATTTCCCATGATATTGACTGACGATTACAGCGTATTTCAGTAGACTGTCCCCAACAGCAGAAATATCCTCAAATTCAACTTTTAACATGCTGTCTCTATCCTTTTTGATTTTTTCAGCAGTATCGCTTCCACAGCAAAACGAAAAGAATTGTCCCAAAAGGCGAAATTCTTACGAGGTCATATCCTAGGGAGGATGTACTGCGCCTTCTATCCGTTACGCTCATTATCCCATATCCATCATAGGACAGATTTGGAATGAGATTTTTCGCATGCCTAATTGACTTTCAACTACGAAGAAGGTACGATAAAAGTACCCTTTTCGCTTATAAGTGGTTCGGATACATTGGGGTATTGTCCACCACAACCCGCTGAAAAGCGGGTTTTTCGTATTTTGATGGGAGGAAGAATTCCCATGTGTTTTGACAGTCAGGCATATGATTTCGATACGCCACGGCGCCAACACCGCGCCAAAATAATTGCCGATGCCATCCGGCAGGCCATTCGCCCCGATTATACCACTGCGCTGGAATTCGGATGCGGCACCGGCCTTGTGGGCATGGAGCTTATCAGTGACTTTGCCTCCATCCTTTTTGTGGATTCATCGCAGGAAATGGTAAAAAAGGTGCAGGAAAAAATTTTAAACATTCCCTCCGCCGAAGCCATAAAGATTGACTTGACCCAGGAACCCTTTGCCCGGCGCTTCGACTTTATTTTCTCTTCCATGGTACTGCATCATATTGTAGATATTCAGCACATTCTTTCCGTACTCTACCAACGTTTAACCCCAAAGGGAACCCTCGTGCTGGTAGACCTGAACCCAGTGGATCCCCTGTTCCACATTGCCGAGCCCAACTATTTTGGGCATCACGGTTTTATGCAAACGGAACTGGCGGAGACGCTCGAGAAAGTAGGCTTTTCCTCCGTTGAAACCGCTACCTTTTTCCAGAGCACAAAGGACACCAACGCCGGACCGGTCCCCTACTCCCTCTTTTACGCAAGGGCGGTAAAGTAAGCGCGGACAAGCGCAGCACGTCCTCTCGTAAAAACCATCGACCACCCCATGAAAACTCTTTACCATGCATAGAAGAACCAGTTGGCCCACACTCCGTTCATGACGTTCCTTTCCATGTACCCTTCCTGATCACCAACGCGTACTCTATAAAGCGTATCATCCCGATTGGCTTCCAACACCCGCCCCTGCATCCCATTATAGTATACGCCAAGCTGCAGACTATCCGTGGAGGCCTGTTCATACAACACCGCCCGCGGACAAGCCTCCGTCGCGCTGATAACAAATATCCCCTCTTCCATATCCATCGTCTGCGGTCCTTTTCCCTGTGCATAGCGCAAAATGGCCGTTTGGGCAGTTGATGAGGCAGGCACCGGATCGTTTTTGTGTTGCCTGCTGACGACCATGTCAAGGCACACATTTCCAATGTACCTTTTTTCGCCAATTCCCCAGGAACTTGCTCACATTCTACATATTCTTTACATGGAGCCGTTGGAAACCTTACATTCCTCCTACATCTTTCTTTTAAACAAAGCAATAATAGGTAGAAGATGAAAAAGGAAATTGCAATGATCCTGATTGCCATGTTGGCATTCATATCTGCTTGTGCGCTCCCGTTGAACCCCACCTCCATGATGCTGACCAGCGTTTCCGGTGATGAAACCGCCATTGGCTATTTCCACCTGCGAAACAGATCTATGGCAGATCCCTCTTTTCAAACCACCCACGCACCCTCCAATCTAAGTAGCTTTTCCTTCGTCGCAACCCCTCCGGCATAACCAGTTAAACCGCCTTTGGCGCCCACAACACGGTGACAGGGGATTATGATAGAAATAGGATTGTGTCCCACAGCCCCGCCAACTGCCTGACTGGACATACTTTCTCGGTTCATCCTCGCCGCCATTTTCTTTGCGATGTCGCCATAGGTCACCACCTGACCATATGGGATTTCACACAAAATCTTCCATACCGCCTGCCGGAAATCCCCGCCTATCGGGGCCAAAGGCAGTTCGGAAATGGCAGGCTTTTCGCCCTTAAAATATCTATCCAGCCACTTTTTTGTATCGTCGAAAATCAGCAAATCGTTTTTCTCCACCATAACATCGGATATGGTTCCACCGTAATATTTTTGCCCCTTGATCCATAGCCCCACGAGATTGCTCCCATCACATGCCAGCGTAAGTATACCAACAGGCGATAAATATGTCGTTTTGTAATACAAGTTACCCCTCCTCCCCTTCTTCTCTTTGCAGCGAGTTCAAAAGATTGATTGTCGCGTAGCTGCGCCAAGGCCGCCACGCTTCCGCCATTTGAAGTAGTTCCTTCGCGGTATAGGGCGCAAGGGCCTTTTTTACGCCCGCATCCGTTTCCGGGAAAGCATCAGTCCAACCCATCGTGCGCATGGCGATATTCTGCGCCGTCCAGCTTCCTATGCCCGGAACGCCCATCAGCTTCTTGCTCTCCACCTCCGGTTGAGCGCCCAGGTCAAAGCATACATCCCCCCTGACAAATATGTGCGCAAGCTCCAATATGGTTTTCGCCCGCGACGATGGAATGCCAAGAGGCCCCAAATGATTGCTGATATCCCCTTCCAGCGCAATGATATCGGTTGACAGTGGAAATGTATAGGTCAATCCATCAATATTTGTTTGAATTGGCCTGCCATATGCCACCACAAATCTTGCCGCCAATGTGCTGGCTGCTTTTACGGTAATCTGTTGTCCAAGCACTGCCCGCACCGCCAGTTCAAAGGGATCGAAGCAGCCGGGAAGCCTTATCCCCTTAACGCACAGGCCAGGGCGAATCCGGTTCATGTCCGAAAGAACCTCATACACCGCGTCCGGGTCGCAGTACAGGTCAAACAAATGGCGAACCCGCGCCATCACCTGGGGCAGCACGGGCAGCAAAGACGCCGAAAGCGTAACATTTAGGGCATCTTTTGAGGAGGACTTTCCCACTGATATCCAGCCATATATAGGTTTCTGCTCCGCCGTCACAAGGCGAACCGTCCGCATATATTTTCCGTTTTGTATTGCTTCAACGCCGGATATGGCACGGCTTGCAAAGAAGCTAAGTATTTCCTTCCACAGGTAAGGCGGCCTGTAGCCCACTGCCAGTGTAATATCATCCTGCGGCTTTCTCTCGCCATCTGCCTGTCGGCGCAGGGCTGTTGGTGACAGCCGGTACTGTTTTTTGAATAGACCGTTAAACCTTCTCACGCTTCCAAAACCCGCCGCCATTGCCACCTCAAGCACCGAAAGATCCGTGTCCGTGAGCAAGCCTTTGGCAAGAAGCAGCCTGCACGTTTGCAGATATTGCACAGGGGAAACATGATATTCCTCCGCAAATGCCCGTCGCAAATGGCGGCCCGTACATCCTAAGCGCTCTGCCATTTCTTCCAGGCTTTGTCCACTTCCGCAGCCTTCTTCCAATAGCCGTGCGGCACGGCGTGACAAGGAGGCTGTCGCGTCCGTTGCCGCCGCGCCGGGCGCCAGTTCGGGTCGGCACAGCAGACATGGACGATACCCGGCCTGTTCCGCCGCAGCCGCTGTTTGGTAATACGTACAGTTTTCAGCCTTTGGCATTCTGGCTCTGCAGACCGGGCGGCAATAGATTCCGGTGGAGGATATCCCTACGAAAAAACGTCCATCAAACCGTGTATCCTTTGCCTTGAACGCCGCATACATTCCACGCCGTTCCTCTTCCGACACGCTCTCTCCCTCTTCCTTTCATGATATAAGTATACCATGCATTTTCAAAATGTCTGGTCATTTTCGGACATGAAACCAGTCTTCTTTACTGTATCGTTGATAGCAATCAAAGGGGATGCGGTGCGCAAAACAAAAAAACCGCCATCCTCCGGCGCAAACCGGCTGGCGGCGGGGCAAAAAAGTCTCAGTGTGCGTCTCCCATGTCGCGAATTTTCTGTATTGTTTCCGCTTCATCGGCAGCAAACTCATCATATACATTGCTCACAGCCTGGATAAACGCTGCTTTTGCCTCTTTGGAAAAGGAAATCATGGTGCAACCCCTCTTCACCAGCATCTCGCGGGCGCTCTCCTCATACTCCAGCCAAAGCTTTCTTTGGTAGAGACCTGCTTCCTTAGCCGCCTGGTAGATAATGGCTCTATCCGCCTCCGATAGCTTGTCCATAGTAACTTGGCTCATCACCATCATTTCGGGTATGCGGGTATGCTCATCTTCCAAAAAATATTTCGCTATCAGATAATGCCCCATGCTCAGGTACGAGGGGATGTTGTTTTCCGCGCTGTCTATCTCCCCCGTTTGCAAGGCAGACAACACCATACCGTAGCGCAATCTTTGGGGAATCGCTCCCAAGCTTTCCGTCAGCCTTTCCATCAGCCTGTTCTCCTGCACGCGGGTGCGCATTCCCGCCATATCCTCAAGGGTGTAAATCGGTGTGCGGGCATAAAAGCTTCTTGCGCCCGCATCCACCCAGGAAAGGCCGTATAGGCCCAGATCCTGCACCATATCCAGGTATTTTTCTCCCAGCTCGCTGTCCAAAACGCGCCACATATGCTCCCCTGAATCGTACAAATAGGGTAGTTGCAGCAGATAAAACCGCGAATCCAATTCCGCCAAGGGCGAAAGGTTCAGGCGGCTGAAATCAATCCCGCCAAATTGCATTTGCTCAATCACAGCCCGTTCATCTCCCAGGGCCTCATCAGGATAGACGATGATTTGAATCCGCCCATCAGTCCGCTCATACACCTGTTGCGCAAAATATTCTCCGGCCAAGGTGGTAGGAAAATCCTCCGCCTGATTTTCGGCATAGCGAAAAATAAATTCCGCCTCGGGGCTATTTTTTCCCACCGCGCAGCTGGAAAGCAAGGCCCCCAGTAGCACGAAAATCAAAATGATCCCGCTCTTTTTGATCATACACAGCCGTCCTTTCGCGTGGCGCGCTTGCGCCTGTACTCGCTGGGACTCATGCCATAGGCCTTTCTAAATACCTTGGCAAAATAATTGGGATCCTCATAGCCCACCGCAACGCCTATCTCCTTCACGCTCGTTACAGGGTCAAGCAACATGTCCCTGGCCATTTTCAACCGTAGCTCTGTTAAATAGGAAATGAAGTTTCGCTGAAAGCACCGGGTAAAGAGCTTGCTAAAGTACGGCTCGGAATAATGCATGTCTCGAGCCACCTGGCCGATGGACAAATCTTTATTGTAATTTTGCTGTAAATACCGTTCGATCTCTTGCTTCACCATTCGCACATGCGGTCCTTGCTGATCCTCTGCAGCCTCAATCCACTTCAAAAAGAAGGTCCGCAGCGCCATCAACCATTCCATCTTTGAACTGCTCTGTAGACTGGACAAAGAAAAATCAGCGGGAGAGGCGGCGCTTGAGCGCATATCCTCCGCCAGCCGTTTGGCAACGCCGTTTAAAAGCCGCTCCAGCACAGTGGCCGCTTCCGTGGTGTGAGATGGGCCAAAGGCCAGCACATCCAGGGTAATGTCCGTCAGGCGAATGGCGCCGTCCAAGTCCTTGTCCAGCAAAAGGTGATACAGCCGGTCTTCCAGCCCTTCCCCTGTTTGAACCGATTGCTTTCCACCCACGGCTATAGGCGTGGTAGCGCTGGTGCGAACAACGGCCTCCCGTGCCGCCTCATAGGAAAGGCGCATTTCCGGCAAGGTTAGCGCTGCATCGCCAATGCCAATCATAAAGCGCTCCTGATGTTCGTCCATCACCTGAGAAAACAGTTGGGCTGCCTGGTTTTCCATCCATTCCGCATCCTCATAGGTTTTGAGCATAATGACTGCCACCAGAAGGAGTTCATCGTATTCAAACGTCAAACAACTGCCGCCTTCAAATGTAGAAAAGAATGGATCCGCCATTTGGGCCAGCTTTTCCGCGCTACGGGTTTTCTCCCCTTTAATAATCATAAAGAAGCCATAGGAAAAGAAGATGCCCAAATCCCTCAGCTGGTTTTTTAGTGAGGCTTCGTTAGAATATCCTGAAATCACGGACAGCACAAACTGTTCCTTGGCCAATTGGTCAAGCTGGTGGCGGCGTTCCAGATTATTCTGGTTTTCCGCTATCTGGGCCATAATCTTCTCCATTTTTTGAAAAAGCTTGTGGTCAGACACCGGTTTTAACAGATACTCCTCCACCCCGATTTCAATGGCTGCCTGAACATATTGAAACCGCTGATACGCCGTGAGGATGAGGACATGGCAGCGGGGCAGCATCTGCTTGATAATGCGTGCCGCTTCCAACCCATTGGTGCCGGGCATCTCAATATCCATCAATACAATATCCACCCGCAGCTTTTCGCACAGGAGAATGGCCTCCTGCCCATTGACGGCCACCGTTACAGCGCACTGCTCCGGATAACGCTTTTCAATGATTCTCTTTAGCGCCACGCGCTCCAGCGCCTCATCATCCACTACCAACACCTTATACATGGATCATTTCCTCTCTGGTCAATGGAATTTTAATCACGATCGTGGTACCGCTGCCCGGAAGGGAGCGTATTTCAAATGCGCTCCCTTCCCGGTACGCCGCAATCCTCGCTCTCACATTGCCGACGCCCAATCCCGACACATGCCGCCCGGGGTCAAAGGCGCTATCCATCAACTCTGTAAGCCGTTCCGGGGTTATTCCCTGCCCCGTGTCGCTAACGGTAATCACCAACATATCGCCCTTTTTATCCATGCTGGCCCGCACCTCGCCACCCTCCTCCAGGGGAGCCACTCCATGAATCACGGCGTTTTCCATGAGCGGTTGCAGCGTGAATATGGGCACCTTCATTTCCTGAACATCCGCCTGCGCGTCTATCTCAAAACGAATGCGGTCTCCAAAACGGATTTTTTGAATCGCTATGTAATCGTTGACTATTTTCAGCTCCGCGCTCAGGGGAACTACATTCTCCACGCTTTGCAGGTTGTACCGAAACAGGTTTGATAGCCTTTTGATCAATTCCTCCGTGCTCGGCGCGTCCTCCATCTGCGCCATGCGGGAAATGATATTTAATGTGTTGAATAAAAAATGAGGGTTGATCTGGGATTGCAAAAGGGACAGGCGCAAGCTATCCATGGCCGATTCCGTCTTCATCCGCCGCACCGCTTCCTCCCGGAGTCTTGCCTCCATCTCACCCTTTTCCCGCAACGATTCCACCAATTTCTGGGTGGAATGCCTCATCTTGTTGAACATTTGCGTCAGTTGCGTTATTTCGTTATCCTCATATGCTTTAATGTCCGGTAAATCATAGTGGTTTTCCGTCATCTCCCCTGTGGCCCGTGTCAATTCATGGATGGGCGCAATGACATGCCTAAGCGTCCAACGTGTCCAGATCGCCATACCAAAGATGAGCGCAATGACGCTGAATGTGAACAGAATCGGTATCTGCTCAATTAAGGCCATATCTCTTTGATACACTGCCTGCCCATCCGAAATCGCCGTGTGCAAAAGCGTTTGCAGATAGGATCGAATATACTCGCCCACCCGAAGGAGCTTTGCGTAGGTGGCGGCATAATCCTTTCCACTTAATGCCAGCGCCAGGGTATCCTCGCATCCCGCACGGAAGCTTTTCAGCGAGGTTTCACTCGCGGTGAAGAGCACGTACATCTCCCTTGACTGGCGGCAGGATACGCCCGCCGATAAAAAGCAGGCATCCGTTTCAGCACTGCTTTGCAGCCACGCTGCTTCAGACACGCCATCCTGATAGAGCACGTACGTGTCAAACGCGTCCATCTCTGCAGTGTAGGCGCTCAAAAGACGGTTGATTTGATAGCAATCCTGCATCGTTGCGTTCAGCGATTGCAGGTAGGTGCTTCCCAGCCAGATAACCAACCCGGCCACTGTCACGCTTTGCACGGCTATTGCAACAAGCGTGCCAATCATCCTTCTTTTCAGCGAGGTGCTGCGAAGCATCCCCCACCATATGCCTATGCTCTTTTTCTTCATAGGGCCTCCATACTCCATACGCTTGTGAACATATATATTATAGTGTATTTTTCGCCATTTTGAACAGTGTCGATATTTTACCTGAATGCACAGAAATTTACTATAGGTTCCCTATTCTCCCCATGTTAAATTATATATAAATACCAAAATAGCTAATCACACGGTTGTAAGGGGTGTTATGCTGACGTGAATGAAGAGCTGTTTCGAATGGAAGGTATCTGCAAAGCATTTTCCGGTGTACAAGCCTTGGACAACGTATCCTTTTCCGTAAACAAGGGCGAGGTACATGGCTTGGTCGGCGAAAATGGCGCAGGGAAATCCACTCTGATGAAAATCATGACGGGCGTGTACAAGGCGGACGCTGGAGAAATCTTCATCGAAGGCACGAAAGTCAACATCAACTCTGTCTCCAAAGCACACGAATTGGGCATCAGCATTATCTTTCAGGAGATGACCCTTTGTCGCCACATGACCGTGGCTGACAATATTTTTATTGGCCGTCCACATAGAAAAGCCGGGTTTATTAATGATAACGCCATGCACAAGGCCGCCGCGCAGATTCTCCAGGATCTGGGCATTGACATCAATACCCGCACCATTGTAGCAAACCTGAGCGTCGCCAAGCAACAAATGGTGGAGATTGCCAAGGCCATTTCATACAATAGCCGCATTTTGGTTCTGGATGAACCTTCCGCCACTTTGACCGAGCGGGAGATTCAACAATTGTTCGAAATCATTCGAAACCTGCAAAAAAAAGGCGTGGGCATGGTGTACATCTCCCACCGCATGGAAGAGCTGAACCAAATCTGCGAGCGGGCCACCGTTCTGCGGGATGGTCAATATATCGGAACCCGCAATCTGCAGGAAATCACCATGGATGAACTGGTGAACATGATTGTGGGCCGTCCTCTGGAGGATAAATACCCCAAGTATGAACGCAAAATTGGCGACATCGCCCTGGAGGTCAATGCCCTGAAGGCCCATAACAGGCTGGCCTTGGACATTGACCATCTTCATGTCCGCAAAGGTGAGATTTTAGGCATATCCGGTCTGGTCGGCGCTGGCCGAACGGAAATTATGCGTTGTGTATTCGGCGCTGATAAGGTCCAACACAAGGAAATTAAAATCAATGGCGCACGGGTGAAAATAGAGTCCCCCATTGACGCCATCCGGCATGGCATGGCCTATGCGACGGAGGACCGGAAGTTTGATGGCCTAGCCCTGGATCTGGATGTCTCCTATAACATCAACATGGCGCATTTGCGCGCACTAAGCCGTTTCGGCTTCATAAACGACAAGGCCGGCGCGAAAAACGCCGAAACCTATCGTGAGCTGATGCGGACCAAAACCCCTTCCATTCATCAGCAAATGAAAAAGCTATCCGGCGGCAATCAGCAAAAGGTAGTTCTTTCCAAATGGCTGTGCAACGACGCGCAAATTCTCATCGTCGATGAACCCACCCGCGGCATTGATGTGGGTGCCAAGTTTGAAATTTATCAGCTATTTAACAGGCTAAGCGATCAAGGCGTGTCCATCATCATGATCTCTTCCGAACTACCGGAGATCTTGGGCATGAGCGACCGGGTACTTGTCATCCACCAGGGCAGCATTAATGGCGAGCTGGCGACCAAGCAGACAAACCAGGAGGAGCTTCTGTATCTTGCCGCTGGCTACAACAAATTAGAGGGCAAGCCTGCCCCTAAAGTTTCCTAAGGAGAGTGAAAAAATGGAAAAATCGAGATTTTTCAAGTTTTACGGGAATCTTGGCGTTGCAACCAAACGTGCGTTTTTCTCCATGTTTCTTCTGGCCGGATTGTTCATTCTTTTCTCAATCCTTGCGCCAGGGAAATTTACCTCCGAAAGAAATTTGCAAAACCTGCTCCAGCAGATTGTTACCTACTCCATTATCGGCTGCGGCCTAACCTTCTGCCTGGTCTGTGGCGGCAATGATTTATCCGCCGGCGCCTCCATGGCATTGTCCGGCATCATTGTCGTTTCCCTCTTGGTGATGGGCTGGCCCATGTGGCTTTGCATCGTTGTATGCTTGGCGATGGGTATCATGACAGGCATTATGAACGGCTTTTTCATTGAGATACTGGGGGTTATCCCCTTCGTCGCAACCCTCGGCACGCAATGGGTATACCGTGGCCTTGCCAATGCCCTTGTAAACGGCGCGCCAGTTTACACCGCGGATATTCCAAGCAAAGAAGTGCAGGATACCTTCTATCTCCTGGGTGGCGGACGCTTTGCAAGCGGCATGCCCTACAGCGTTGTTATTATGCTGATATATGCCCTGATTCTTGGCATCCTGCTTTCCAAGACGCGAATTGGCCGCCAGATATACGCTTGCGGCTCAAACCTGGAAGCCGCCAAGCTTTCCGGCATCAATGCCGTGGGCACGCGCATGTTTGCCTACTGTGTATCCGGCTTTTCAGCCGCCATTTGCGGTATTTTGGTGGCCTCCCGTTTTTCCTCCGCCCAGCCCATGGCAGGAAATGGGTATGAAATGGAGGCCATTGCCGCCGCTGTCTTGGGCGGCATTGCCATTACCGGTGGTGAAGGCAACATTCTAAACACCATCATTGGCGCATTGATGATGGGCATCATTCGCAATGGTTTGAATCTTATCGGTGTCAACTCCTACTGGCAAATGGTCATCATCGGCCTGATTCTCATTATTGCCGTGGCAAATCAAATGCTCCGCCAGCGCAGGAGCGGCTCCATTTCCACCTCCCCTGTACGCATGCTTCTCAACCGCCTTTTCACACCCGGCACGCCTGTTAGTTAACTGGCATATGTGCCAGAAACTATACATCAATCATTAGGAGGATTCGCCCATGAAAAAATTACTTGCTCTTGCTCTCGCACTCGTACTAACGCTGGGCCTCGTAATTTCCGTTCAGGCCCAAGAACCCCAAAAGACCATCTACGTCATCGTGAAGGTTCTGGGCAACCAGTACTGGTCCATCGTTGAAGCCGGCGCCCAAAAGGCCGGTGAAGATTTGGGCTGCAAGGTCGTTATCGTTGGCACTGCTGCCGAGTCTGAAGTAGAACGGCAAGTTGGCCTGCTACAGGATGCCGTGTCCTCCATGGCTGATGGCATCGTCATCGCTCCGCTAGACCGTAAGGCCACTGCTGCTTCCATCTCCGAGCAGTTCAAATCCGGCATCCCCATGATCTTGATCGATTCCTCTGTGGACTCCGAGGATTACAGCGCCGCTTACCTGACCAATAACATTGAAGCCGGCAAACTGGCTGCCGAAACCCTCCTTACCAAGCTGAAGGATGCAAACACCCCCGAAGATGTGGAAGGCGTTATCGCCATTACCATCGGTTCCTCCGGTTCCCAGGCCATCCTTGACCGCAATGAAGGCTTCAAGGAGTACTGGGATGCCAACGCACCCGCCACTTGGAAGGTTCTCTGGGACGAAGTGAAGGTAAATGACGGCGACATCGGGAAGGCCCTTGCCTTTGGCCAGGACTTCATCACCCAATACCCCAACCTGATCGCCCTGTTTGCCCCCAACAACGGCTCCACCGTTGGCTTTGTTAAGGCCCTGGAAGAATCCAAGCGCACGGACATCGCCATGGTCGGCTTCGACTTCTCCGCCGAAATGGAAGCCATCGTTCGCAATCCTGATTTCAACGTAGCCACCATTTTGCAGCGGCAGTATTTCATGGGCTACGACGGAGTTGCCAAGGCCCTGGAATTGGCCAACGGCGGCACTGTAACCGAAAAGGTTGTGGACACTGGCGTTATGGTTGTTGATGCAAACAACGTTGATTCTGACGCAGTGAAGGCTGTTGCTGGCCTGTAAGCGCGCTTTCACCCTATAGTTACCTTTTCTTTACCCCAGCAAGGCTACCGCTTAACGCGGTAGCCTTGTTTCTTTGGACAAGAAGCCTACCCACGGCACCCTCCTGTCGAAAAAGATACGGGGGTGTTGTTTTTTTATCTTTTTAAAAAATTTTTACGAAAATCTTAAATTTCTTACAATGAATCCATTTTTGTAACCGATATGTAAGGGAGGATTGCTATGATAGGAGCACAGATTGAAGAAAATAACAACAAACGATACAATCACAGGGAGGAAAAAAATGAGCAAGTTCAAGATGAGTATCCTGATGGTACTGGCGCTAATACTGATGGTGTGCATGGCCGGTGGCGCAGTGGCTGAGGTAGATATTATACTTGTCGCCGATGTTACGATGGAAGAAGCGGCGCCCCGGGAACAGTCCGAAGAAAGCAATGAGCCCCTCGTCCAGATACAGCCGGAGACCCCGCACACGCCTATCGAGGAGGTCAGCCCCCAGGAGCAGGCAACCCGCATATTCCGAGCGGAGTTCTTCGTGCAGGACGTGAGCATGGGCTATGTGGACGTGTTGGATGGCAACTATCTGCTCGCCCCAGCGTACATCCCGGAGCTGGAAGGGTTTGCGTTTTCGTATTGGTATGACGCAGTTCTCTATGAGGAGCAATTGAAGGAATTTCCGTATCTGCTGCCCAGCGAGTACATCTTTGGCGATCCGGTAATGGAAAACCTGGTCCTTTGCGCGTATTTCACAGCAGTTCCCCAAGTGAATGTTGCGGAAGAAGCGGCGGAAACGGAGCCCACTGAGAACGCCGAAGAGCCTGTGGAGCAGCCAGCGGTAGGCACCACGGAACAGGCCCAGCTCTTGATCGACCTGCTCCTTGGCAGCGTTGAAGAGGCAGCCACGGAAGAATCCGTTGAAGAGGACAAAGATGCCGTTGCGGTGACAAACACCCAGGCCCAGGATTTGATCAATAGCATTCTCGCAGCGGATACCACCGAAGAACCCTCAGAGGATGAAATTGGGAACGACTCCGGTCTGGAGGCTGTAGCCGCACTCCCATCGGTGCAGGTTTACTATGACTTTGAGGGCGATGAGATCGTCCAGGGCACCCTGGTAACAGTTCGTGTGGAACTGATCAATATTCCGGAAGGCATCCCCACATCGTTCCAGTGGCTGTGCAACGCAGGTGGCGAGTTCGCGGAGATTTCGCAAACCGGACAGAGCTTCTCCTTCTACGCGGACGAAACAAACACGAATTGCGAATACAGGGTCAACGTGCAGCTGGGATAATCCAGAAAACAAGCAAAACTCAGGCCGTGGCAATTGTGCCACGGCCTTTTCCTTTTCCCGGAAATGTTATGGTTTTTTCAGCGCGTTTGGGGGACAGAAGACCAGCAGCGTTCCCCTCTCCACAGAGATACTGCTAGGCAGGCCCACAAACTCGTTGCTGACCCCAAGGGGACGCGTATTTCGTAGCGTCGCGTCCGTAAGGGGGTATTTCAACCCGCACTCAAACACCCCGGCAGCGGTTTCCGTATGGGAAAATACGGAAACCGTCCCTTTGGCTACGGCAGGAAAAGCAATACTGCCGTTGTGAATGGCGGTGATAACCATATCCCTGTCAAACAGGTACCCGCAGCCACCCCGGCATGCAATATCAGCAATCAGTTGAATGTTGGCAAGGGTGTGGTCAAGACGGCCTCCCGTGCCGCCATAGAGGTGAAAAAACCGAAAGCCCCTCGCCCAGCCCTCCCGCAGCGCAGCGGCCATGTCCGTATCGTCCTTCTCCGTGGGCAGCACAATCGAGGGAACGTGCCCCGGCCCAGCGGGATATGAATCAAAATCACCCACCACAAGGTTCGGCATCATATGAAGCCCCTCCAGGTGCGCAAGCCCGCCATCCGCGGCAATGACAAAATCATCTGGGGCTGGCACAGGCAAGGGCCCGTATTGCTCCCCCGCGCCAACAATATAGCAAACCGCTTCTTTCCCCATGGGCAACTCCTTTGTAACAGGATGGGCCTTTCCTCAACGCCCTCAGGCTTGTGTGAACGTCCCTGTCCGATGCTCCGCCGCCATTGCGGCATTCGCATCAATCCATGCGTCCAATTCCTCGCGCGTGTCAAAGGGAATGCCCCTCTCCACCATCTCCCGCATCGGCTCATCCGTGATTTTCAGGGAAACCTCGTCCATACGCTCCATCCCGAAGCCATACCGGTTGCGGTACACCCCCGGCGTGCCGTCCTCCGCCAGCGTGAGCACCCAGTGCTGCGGACAGAACAGCCCAAGGCTACACGTCATGTCAATCTGACCAGCCCCAAAGCCCGTCATGCGCCATCCTTCCTCCATGGCCTTGACAACGGTTTCTTTTGTCATACCCGTCCACATGGCCGGTGCGTCCACCCGGCGAAGCACCTGGTGTCCACAGGATGCGTAATCGATCGTTTGCTGAAGCATGCACCCAGGGGCCACCAGCGCCGAACCTGTTGAGTCCGCTGCATCCACAGGCGGCGGCTGGAGCCATAGCATCAGCAGACCCGCCGTCAGCATCAGCAGGCCAATGCCCAGCAACCATTTGGACACTCCATTGTTTTGTTTCTCCCTTTGCAAAAAGAGCACCTCCTGACAAGTGATGCCCCTAGCTTTACCCTTTGTTACCGCTCCAATTCCGCGTCCCACACAGCCACGCCGCTTTCCTGATATACATCAGCCAGCCGCTTGACCAGCGCGTCTTTTGTAACATTTTTTTTCAGGATCATGCTCATGAACCCGCCGCCACCTGCGCCGCAGATCATCAGGCCGTCGATGAGGTCATCCGCCACGGCAACCAGATGGTCAATGCACGTGTTGGAGGATCCGGCATCCAGCCGCTTGGAAAGAGCCCAATGCTCCCGCAAAAGACGGCTGAATTGATCAATGTCGCCTGTCTCCAGCGCAAAGGCCATCAACACAGCCAACCGCTGGATCTCGCTGAGCACAGCCATGGCCTCCGGCTCGCTTGCCACCACCTTGCCCATAATATCGCGCAGAAGGCTGCGTGCCATGCGCCGTTGGCCCGTAAACACCAACACGTGCCGGCGGGACAATTCCGCAAACGCCTCATCCGTCATAGCGATGTGGCGATGGCTCAGCCGCTGAGGCGTACCGGGCCGCGAGGACACCAGCTTGATCCCCGGCATCAGCCCCCCCACCTGATCCTGCCAGCCCCCGCCTGTGCTCATGAGCTGCTCCATACACAGGGTAAGTGTGGACATGCGCTCATCCCCATCCGGCTGCCCAAGCAACTGGGAGAGGACGCGTACCACCGCCGCGCACAGAATGCTGCTCGTGCCAAGGCCAGATCCCTTGGGCACATTTTCCACCGCTGTGCGCAGCAGAATGCCGCCGCCCATCCGCGTGAGCAATGGCGCAATGGGCCCTTCCCCACCGTCCGGTACCACGCCGCACACTGCCAGTGCCGCTTTGCAGAGGGCATGCGGATCATGGGGGTTTCCGGGCTGTAGCTCCTCCAGGCGGGTATACTCCCTAGTAACGCCCAGATCATCGCTCTCCACACGGATCACAGGGCGGCTGAGCCGCTGCGCCTGTGCACACACAGGGCGCCTGCCACCAAAGAGCAGGGATGCGTTGAGCACTGTGCCGCCGTTTTCCAGGCAATAGGGAGGCGTATCCGACCAGCCGCCGCCCCAGTTTACGCGCAACGGCAGCTTCACCTCTGTCGCTTCCGTTACAATGCGGGGCACGGGCAAGGCTCGTATCTCCTGCCGGGCAAAAAGCAGCATATGGTCGTTGATGGACTTCCAGCAAGCATTTTCGTACGCTTCCTTGCGTCCAGCGTCCTCTGTGGCGCGGGAGAGGGCGTAGTACAGCCTATGCTGGAGCGGAAAGGATGCATCCCTCGTCCGCGCCTCCAGCAGGGAGAGCAGATGGTCGTCGCCCTGTATTTCCACAGGGTTCCCAGCCGATACGGTTCGCTCAAGCAGCTCCGCCCGCACGTCGTCCTTGAGCTTCGTTTGCCACGCCAATATTCCAGGAAGGCTTGCTGCGGCAAAGCTTTCCTTCAGGCTCATGCGCCGCTCCGTTTCACCCCCCTGCATGGATGTCCATACGGGATGGAGACTGTCCGTCCATAGGGGTTCGTCAATGGCCTTGCCAAATCGCTTGGATTCTTTGGGGTTGTCCGCCACGCCATAGATCCGTCTGCACCAGCCCTGATAGTCTGCCAGAGGCAGCATGTGCAGGACAGTGTTGTCCGGCAGGACACCGTCAAAGTCCACGCCAGACAGTACGCACCCAGCACCAATGACCGCGTTTGGCCCAATGCGGCTGTCCTCAATGGCGGAACCATCGCCAACCTGAGCGCCCGGCGCGATGATGCTGTTGATGGCCGTATAGCCCCCGGACGCGCCAACGCTCGCCACAGACCGCCGCCAGCCGAGAAAATCAAAACGCGTCTCGCCCTCCAGCAGAAGCGCGCGCCATTCTGCCGTGGTGCCAAAGTGGATGAACTCCGCAGGCGCCAGGCGAATCATAGAAAGCTTCGTGCCGCTGAGAATCTTCCATATAGCATGCCTGCACCCGGTGAGGGCATCGCTTGGCTGACTCTCTGCAGACTGGGCAAGATAGCTCTCCAGGGTTGCACCCCCAGCCATGGGGTAAACAAAATCGCCGTAGAAGCTGAGCCGTACCTGCTCATTGACAAAGCGGTCAAAGGCGGCCTCCTCCCGAACCAGGTTATGGAGGGCCTCCACACGGGTTTCATCCAGCCAGATCGCGCCGGTATCGATATCCACCATGCCCTGGCTGTTTACTGCGCCGTTTTCCCGCAGGGTGTTTTCATCCTGCTTGTGCAGGAACGCTTTTACGCCGCCCTCCACGCCAGACAGGAATACGCCGTGATGGGTACCTGTTTCCACAGGCGCTTTGATGGAGAGGCAGGCCGCCCCTGTGCGCTCTAGGTCAATTTGCAGGGCGTTAAACAGCAGCAGAACATCTCCGCTCATGACCAACATGCCGCCGTTCATGCGCGAGGGCACGCAGGATAGGGAGATGCAGAATTCATCAAACAACGTGGAGGCGCGGCCATCCCGAAGGGTGCGCGGCACCCGGGAGAAGAGCTTCCCACACGCCGAATACTGCGGGATGCGCTGGCTATCTCCTCCAGAATGCAGCACCAGAATGCGGCGGCCGGAGAAAGGATCCTCCCGGCCCTCCAGGCCAGCGATTTCACGAATGACATTGAGCGTCGCACCACCGCTGCCCACGCGCTTTCCTCCCGGATCCGCGATAACCTTGTAGCGCGTCTGGCGTGGAAGCAGCCCCGCATCCAGCCGGAGTTGTATCTGCGCCTCATACGCAGCCGCCTGGCCTGCGTTCGCAGCGGTAACCACCAGCCAATCCCAGGCAGGCGCATCCCGCCGGGCCACGGCCTCGTAAAAATTTTCTTCGCAATCCAGCATGCTTTGCCGGAGGAACATTGCCCGAATATCGTCCATTTAGACCTCCTTGAGGAGCTTTTCGTAGGCACCGAGGATTGTCTCCTGGGTATACCGCGCCTCATACAGCCTGCGGGCGCAGGCACCCATGCCGCTCAGCTCGTCCGGGGATGACAGCAGCCCGCGAAGGGCATCCGCCAGCGCTTCCCCTTCGCCATGGCGAAAGCACAAGCCCACCCCTTCCGTCTCAATATCCCGCTTGATGTCGCTCTCGCACCCGGAAATGAGCAGCACCCCCCGGCCAGACGCAAGAATGCCATAATACTTGCTGGGCAGCAGCACATCGCGGAATGCTTCGCTGAGGATAACCACGGAAATATCCGCCGTGCCCAAATGGCCCTCCAGTTGATCAATGGGCGCATAGTCCTCAAATACAACGTTTGGCAGGCCCCCGGCCTGGCATGCGGATTGCAGCTTTTCATAGTTGCGCCCCGCCCCCGTAATCTGAAAGAGGATCCCCGGCTCATCCGCAAGGGCCTGCGCAGCGGAGAGAAGGGTTTCATACTCGTGCGCCACGCCGAAGTTTCCACTGTACTGCACCACCAGCTCCCCCGCAAAGCCCCGGATGCTTTTCTGCTCCCCAGGATCCACCACGTGAATGGTTTCCGGAAACAGATTGGGGATCAGCGTCACATCCCTCAGGCCATAGGCTTCGGTCAGATGGCGGCACATATCCGTGCTGATGGTGACAACCCGCTGGCACGCAGCCATGGAGCGGCGCATAACGCCCTCCAGCAGCCGGTAGGAAAGCTTATCCTTCCGGCTCATGCCACTGGCAGCCAGGACATCCGGGTAGAGATCCTGCACAGTCATGACCACCCGGTAACGCCGAAAGAAGCGGCCCACCGCAGCGCAAAACACAGCCATAGGCGGCGCGGTGGCCACCAATACCGTCGCGTCACGGGGGATGCGGAAGATGCAATAAAAAAATAGGCTCAGCTCAAAGGACGCAAGGTTCATGAGCTTGCCAAAAAATGATTTTTTGGAAAAGGTAGTGTTCCACAGCCTGCGCACTGTAACGCCACCCATTCTCTCCCGGCGTGGCGCTTTGCCCTGCATGCCGGGGTAGTAGGGGGTGCCCGTGGCAACGGTTACGTCAAAGCCGTGGGATTGCAGATATTCCGCCATCACGCGGAAAATTTGCCCGGTGGACGCCACCTCAGGTGGATACTGCTGGTTGATGATGGTTAATTTTGCCATAAGCCCTCGCTTTACAAGGAGATGGTCTCATTCTCGGACACAGTATCGGCAGCCGCTTCCTCGGGCTCCTGCACCGGCTGTACCCCCTCCTGAATCCCACGCGCGGTTAAAACGTACAGCGCGGACATAAACAGAATTTTAAAATCCAGAAAAAAGCTGATGTGCTGCGCATAGTAGCCGTCCATCTCAGCCTTTTTGCCAGCATTGACCTGGTCGCGGCCATTTACCTGCGCCCAGCCCGTAACGCCCGGCCGCACATCGTACGCGCCACATGCCATGCGCTCCTCATGGATGCTTCCCTCGCTTGCTACCAGCGGACGCGGCCCGACCAGGCTCATATCGCCCCGCAGGACATTGTAAAGCTGGGGCAGCTCGTCTAGGCTCGTCTTGCGCAGGAACCGCCCAATGCGCGTGATGTGCATGTGCGCGTCCTGAAGCTCACTGGTGGCGACATCATGGGGCGCGCTCTGCCGCATGGTGCGGAGCTTATAGATGGTAAAGGGCTGACTATAACGCCCCACCCGCTCCTGGCGAAAAATAGGGGAGCCCTTGGAATCCAGCCGGATAATCGCCATGAGCAACAGCAGCGGAACCAGTGCAACGATCAACGCCAAAACAGATATGATGACATCCAGCCCACGCTTGACAATGCGGTACATACGGCCTCCTAGTGTAGCAACGACATGCCCAGCAGGAGCAAGAGCTGTGCCGGAACGTATGTTGCCCATACGATAATCTCGTAACGTTTTTCATTTGCAAACCTTCCCTGGAAGGTATGCGCGGCAATAACTCCATCGGAAATGATAAACAGGATACCGCCCAGCGGCAAAGACCACACCAGGTTCACCCCCGTAAAAGCCGCCGCCGTGGCATACGCGGCCATGGCGCAAAGCAGTTCGCCATACAGCAGGACAGCAACCTTTACAGCCCTTCCCTGCTGGGTTCTAAACACCAGCAAAACCCAGCAAAGCACGCCAAAGAGCAGAAATACCGGCAACAGGCTTCCGATAAGATCCTTCCCCAGCAGCATGCCAGGAACCTTTGTGTGCAGGCCGGGCATGGCCGACAGCGACCAAGCAAATGCCACAACATACGCTACCTGCGCCAGCGCAAAAGCGCCCATGCCCAGGGTAAAGGGATCCCGCGTCCTGCCCACGATGGGTGGGTAGCGCAGGAGCATCGCGTCGCCCAGCCAGGAAAAGCCCAAGGCCGTACACGTAAGCCAGTGCCAGGGCATGTTTCTGGCATATGCAAATACGGTGGCCACAAAGAGCACAAGCCCCATGCCCATGAGCCTCAGCCGAACCGACATGCAAACGCCCCTTTACAGTTTGTATCCGGGTAAGTATAGCATACTTTCTTGACAAAAACCATCATCAGGGGTACCCTTTTTGTGTGGAAAAGAAACAGCAAAGCCCCGTGATTGTTATCGGGGCGCTCAATGCAGATGTGTGCGGCGTGCCCGCCCGGGATTTTCAGCTGCGGGATTCCAATCCCGGCGGCGTAACTCTGTCTGCCGGTGGCGTGGGGCATAATATTGCCCGCCATTTGGCACGGGCAGGCATTCCCGTTGCGCTTGTGGCAGCAATGGGCGATGACGACATGGCCGCACTACTAACCCGGTGGTGCAAGAGAGAAAACGTGGATCTCCGGCACGCGGTCAGGGTTTCTGGCGCATCCAGCACATATCTAGCCATTCATGGCGCGGATGGCGATATGATTGCCGCGGTCAATGATATGGCGCTGCTGGAGAGGCTAACCCCTGAAACCCTTTCTCCCCTTTTGCCGGTTATCAATGCCGCGCCCCTATGTGTAGTGGACGCAAATCCCCCCCAGGAAACCCTGGAATGGCTGGCCGAACATGTAACAGCCCCTATGCTCCTGGATCCCGTGAGCGGCTTTAAGGCCGAGAGGGTGAAGCGGGTGATCGGGCGCTTTGCAGCGGTAAAGCCGAACCGTCTGGAGGCGGAGCGCTTCTCCGGCGAAAATGACCCGGCGCGGGCAGCGGCATGGTTTCTTGCCAGGGGCGTGGAAAAGGCGTTCATCTCCCTGGGAAGCGAGGGCGTATATTACGCGGATGCGCGGGAAAGGGGCTATCTGCCCGCCGTGCCCATACGCGTTTCAAACGCCACCGGCGCAGGCGACGCCATGGTATCCGGCATCGCCCGGGGAATGCTTCATGGAACCGGTGCGGAGGATGCCGCCCAGGAAGGCCTTCGGGCCGTAACAGATCATTTATTGGCGCAAGGAGGCGTATTGTTATGAAAGAATTGGTATCCCTGTCCCCGGCTGTTGAGGCCGCACTTCGGGAGGGACGGCCCGTTGTCGCCCTGGAGAGTACCATCATCAGCCATGGCATGCCCTACCCGCAGAACGTTGAAACCGCGCTGGCCTGCGAGGCCGAGGCCCGGGCCCACGGCGCGGAGGCGGCCACCATTGCCGTTCTGGGCGGAAAGCTCTGCGCAGGACTTACCAGGGAGCAGATTGACTACCTTGGCAGAACCGGCACAAAGGTGCAAAAGGCCAGCCGCCGCGACCTACCCTTGCTGGCCAGCCGCAAGGAGGATGGCGCCACAACCGTGGCCGCCACGATGATCATCGCGGCCCTGGCAGGCATCTCTGTGTTCGCCACAGGGGGCATTGGCGGCGTACACCGCGGCGCGGAAACCACCATGGATATTTCCGCAGATCTGGAGGAACTGGCCAAAACCCCCGTGGCTGTGGTCTGCGCAGGAGCGAAGAGTATTCTGGATCTGGGCCTCACCCTGGAATATCTGGAAACCCGCGGGGTGCCTGTCATCGGCTACGGAACGGACGAGCTGCCCGCCTTCTATACCCGGCGTAGCGGCTTTTACGTGGACAGCCGCGCAGATACCCCGGCGGAAATTGCCGGAGCATTGCGCGCCCAGCGCAGGATGGGATACCCTGGCGGCGCCCTTGTTGTTAACCCCATTCCGGAAGCATACAGCATGGACAAGGCTGTGATTGACCAGGCCATCGATCAGGCCCTTTGCGAGGCGGAGCAACAGCATGTGAAGGGCAAAGCGGTTACGCCGTTCCTGCTGGCCCGCATCAAGGAGCTGACAGGAGGAGAAAGCCTGGCTTCCAACATACAGCTTGTGCTAAACAACGTCCGGCTGGCGGCGCAGATTGCCGTAGCGGAGGTGTTATGAAAACCCTAGAAACAAAACGGCTGCTCCTCCGCGCCTGGCAGGAAACGGATGCGGACGACATGTACGCCTACGCAAAAAACCCACTCGTGGGCCCATCCGCCGGATGGAAGCCCCATGAAAACCGCGAGGAATCCCTGCGCATCATTGCCATGTTTTCTAAGGAGAACGTATGGGCGGTTGTCCATAAGAAGGACGGCAAGGTCATTGGCTCCCTGGGCCTGGACCGGGACATGCGCCGGAGCAATGCCCGTGTCCACTCATTGGGGTATGTGCTCTCTCCAGACTACTGGGGCCAAGGACTGATGGTGGAAGCCGCCAGTGCAGCCATTGCCCACGGGTTCAATACAATGGAACTTGATCTCATCAGCGTCGTCCATTATCCATTTAACGCTCAGTCCCGGCGGGTGATTGAAAAGCTGGGCTTCCGCTACGAGGGCACCCTGCGCCAGGCAACAACCCTGTTCACTGGCCAGGTGCATGACGACGTGTGCTACTCCATGACAAAAGAAGAATGGATGAACATGACAAAATATAGCCAATGAACTGTAAAACAGGCCCGCCCGAGGGGGAAGATTTTCTTGCTCTGCAAGGAGCCGGAAGGAGGCATAGCCGGCAGCTACGCTGACTGGAGAGCGACACAGCACAGCGGAAAAAGATTCCCTCAGACGCGCCTGTTTTACAGTTCATTAGCTATAAACAACGCGCCCCGGACAAAGCGGGGCGCGTCGGATTTTTGGCGTTTGTCTTTTGTATATGTGGGTGGCCACGCTGTCAGTCGTCGCGAAGCCATTCGCCGGAATGTTCATTAAGTACCCTGAGAACATCATTGAGCACCCGCATTTTGTGGTTGCTGTTGGGGCTGCTGGCAAAGCCAGGATCCGCACCCGTCACAAGGGTGTCCAGGGAGATGTTCAGCGTCTCAGAGAGCTTCACCAGGGTTTCCAGGCTGGCAATGCGCGAGCCCCGCTCAATGTGGCCCATGAATGACGTGGAAATCCCTACGCTCTCCGCAAGCGCTGCCTGCGTCATATTCAGGCTCTGGCGGAACACGCGGATACGCTTGCCCATTGCTTCGTAATCCATACCCATCCTTCCTCCTTGAAAAAATCCCCATATTTCATTTCGACAGTGTAACGGTTTTTCCTGCGAAACATGTCGAATGTTGTCGAATTCATTCCGATGTTGCGTGTTTGGCGCAGTTCATGTACAATCTTTATGGAACCAATGGATAATATTAGGAGGGTTTGTTAAGATGGTTAAGAAATTCTTGAAGGAATTCAAAGCCTTCGCCATTCAGGGAAACGTGATGAACTTGGCCGTAGGTGTCATGATCGGCGGCGCTTTCAGCAAGATTGTCAGCTCGCTGGTCGGCGACATATTCACGCCCCTGCTGGGTGTGATTACCGGCGGCCTGGATTTTACCGGGTTGTATATTCCCCTCAAAGGCGACGCAACCCTCAACTACGGCGCGTTCATTACCAATATAATTGATTTTGTCCTGATTGCCCTGTGCATATTCCTGGTGGTGCGGAGCATCAACAAGCTCCTCCCGCCCAAGACAGAGGAGCCCAAGCCCACTCCGCATACCTGCCCCTACTGCTTTACCGAGGTCAATGCCGAGGCCACGCGCTGCCCTGCATGCACATCGGAGCTTCCGCTGGCAGATTAATCCTGAAAAACAATGGATTGACCTTTATCCTTGAAAGATGATATGCTAATAGAATATGTACGAAAACCAAAAAGAAGGAATATAGCGGAATGAAAATACGCGTAACGGAGCAGCTTGCCACCATTCGAAAGGTACTTGGCGGTTTCCTGATAGGGATAGCCTTTTTGCTGCCCGGTGTCAGTGGCGGTGCCCTGGCTGTTTCCCTTGGATATTTTGAGTCTGGCATCGCAGCGATTAGCAATTTGCGCAAAGCTCCGCGAAAAAGCGTTACGTATCTCATGCCGCTGCTGGTTGGCGGGTTGGTTGGCGTGGGGCTTTCAGCCTTTTTTGTAGCGCACTGGATGAACACGGCTGAAACCCAGGCAGTAAGCCTGTTCCTGGGCATGGTAGCGGGAAGCATCCCCTCCCTATACCGCGATGCAAACCCGGTGAAACCAGGCGCAAAGCACGTGCTACTGATCTTCCTGGGCGCCGTGGTAACCTTGGTAATGTTCTTCCTGGAGCCCATCGGCGATGGCGGTACCCAGCAGACAGTTACGGTAGGCATGTCTCTTTTGGCCGGAGTGATTTACGGCATAGGCGCCATCATTCCTGGAATAAGCAGCACATTTTTCCTGCTTTATCTGGGCTGGTATAGACCCATCATAAACGCGATGGTTTCGTTGAACATAGGCGTGCTACTCCCTGTCGGCGTGATGTTCGCAGCAACGACCCTTGCCTTTATCAAAGCCGTGGACTGGCTGTTTAAGCGGTACCGCCGCAATATGTTGAACCTAATCATCGGCTTTGCCGTAGGATCGCTGGTCCTTGTATACCCCAACGAATTCTGGGGCGCAGGATGGTGGATAAACGCTTTGCTCACACTCCTTGGCCTGGCGGCCGGCATACTTCTGGGACGCATCCCCAAGACGGAAAATGAACAATCATAAGGAGGATTCCTGATATGGCACGTGGTGGCTTTCCCGGCATTCCCGGTGGCGGCAATATGCAGCAGCTCATGAAACAAGCGCAAAAAATGCAGCAGCAGATGGTGAAAATACAGGAGGAGTTGGACGAGCGCGTATATGAAGCGTCCGCAGGCGGCGGCATGGTCAAGGCCGCTGTATCTGGCAAGCGTGAGTTGGTTTCCCTCACCATCGATCCCCAGGCGGTAGATCCGGAGGATGTGGAGCTGCTGACGGATATGGTGCTGGCAGCAGTCAATGAAGCCCTGCGCAGCGGCGAAGAAACCCGCGAAAGGGAGATGGGCAAGCTCGGCGGCGGCATGGGTGGCATGTTCTGATGGACCGTCCAGACCCTATTGCGCGCATGGTCTCGCACCTGTCGCGCCTGCCGGGCGTTGGGCGCAAGTCCGCCCAGCGGCT
>JGI994J12354_10000837_pt1 | contig 31257 bp, 29 predicted proteins | sample IntmicLarv3ML3BL_FD_12354 | JGI IMG/M metagenome (IMG submission 12354) | reverse complement strand
CTAGAAGGGGTTGCATTTGGTATTAGAGACTCTTTTGAAGTAGCGAAAAAGCTCGGTATCAAAATCGAGAAAACCAAAATCTGCGGTGGTGGAGCAAAAAGTCCGTTATGGCGTAAAATTATTGCCAATGTTCTTGGCATCACGGTTGAGATGATTGAAAGTGAAGAAGGACCAGGATATGGCGGGGCCATTCTTGCCGCCGTTGCCTGTGGTGAATACGCTTCAGTTGAAGTAGCAACAAAAGCTTTGGTTAAAGTAGTAGGAAGCGAAGAACCAGACGCTGAGTTGGTAGCCAAATATGAAAATCGCTATCAAAAATTTGCCAAGGTATATCCAACAGTTAAGGAATTGTTTGGAGAACTCAAATAAATATTGTCATCCTGAACGAAGTGAGTGAAAGTAAGAACTTGTCATCCTGAACAAAGTGAAGGATTTCTATAGATTCTTCGCTACACTCAGAATGACAAATGCATTCAGAATGACAAATTAACCTTCTGAAAACATATGGCAGGGGTATCGTAAGGGTACTCCTGCTGTGTTATATTTCTTTATAGGAAAGTGCTCTATAAAGTAAAAATGCTCCGCTTAGATGCGCACTTGCTTAAGTGAAAAAGATATGTAGCTGAATGGTGTTTGGTTACGGTGCTTAGTTATTGCAAAAGGCATTGACAGTAATTTAGTAGTATGGTATGTTGGTGATGGTTAGCTACAACTAACCATCAAGAAAATGGATATTATTTGTGTTGGGGAGTCTTACTGGCATTTTATTTTAGCTTGCAGTTAGCCGAAACTAACTCAATAATCAGTGATAAAGGAGGAAACTAATGTCCAAGAAAAGAGAAAAAATAAAGCAAGAACAAGCGCAACCAAATATGAAGAGAATGTGGGAATTGGCATTTACTAAAAAGGCATTTGCGATAACGGCTTGTGTTTTATCAGTAATAAGTGTTGTGGTGTCATTTATTCCCTTTATTGCAATTTATTATATTATTAGTGAGCTAGCCCTTAATATGAATAGCGTTACAGGCATTGACGGAGCGAATATCGCGAGATTAGGTTGGATAGCAGGAGGTTCGGCGATTGCGGCGATACTGCTCAATTTTATTGCCTTGATGTGTTCGCATTTTGCAGCATTTAAGACATTGTATTTACTGAAAATAAAATTCACTAATCACATTGCTAGTTTGCCGATGGGCTTTCATACGGAAAATTCTACTGGTAAAGTCCGCAAAATAGTTGATGAGAATATCGAAAAAATCGAGGGGTTCATTGCTCACCAATTACCTGATATTGTCGGCGCTATGGCAGCACCTGTAGTGGTATTGGGAATTTTAGTTTTCTTTGATTGGCGTTTAGGGTTGGCAACTTTAGTGCCAATTATTCTTTTGATGTTGTTGCAAAGTGCTTACATGGGTAAAAATTCGGTTAATTCCATTAAAAAATATCAAGACTCGTTAGAAGATATGAATACTTCCTCGGTTGAATATGTTAGGGGTATTTCGGTAGTTAAAGCTTTTTCACAAACGATTTATTCATTCAGAAAGTTTTACGACTCCATAATAGCATATGGCGATTTTGCAATGGTTTATACAAAATCTTTTAGAACTCCATATACAGCATTTTTAGTTATTCTAAACAATCTATATCTCTTTATTGTGCCAATTGTAATATTTATTTATGGTGGAGTGGAAGATTATCCTAAGTTTGCGATGTCAGTATTATTCTATTTGATTTTCTCGGTGTCGTTGACATCGCCTTTTATTAAGTTGATGTTTGTTTCGCAAAAAGGACGTCAGATTGCCGAGGGAATTGAGCGAATGGATAAGATGTTAGCGCAAGAACCATTAGTAGAAACAAGTGCTCCTCAAACAACGCATAGTTACGATATTAGTTTTGATAATGTCAGCTTCTCTTATGATGAAGCAGAAGCATTGCACGATGTTAGTTTTGTCGCGAAGCAACATGAGGTTACAGCATTGGTCGGCCCATCAGGGGCAGGTAAATCAACTGTCGCACATCTAATTCCGCGGTTTTACGATGTAAATTCAGGAAGTATTAAAATCGGGGGAGTAGATATTCGCGATATGCAAAGTGACTACTTGATGAGTATTGTTAGTTTTGTATTTCAAGATGTTTTCTTGTTTCAGCAAAGTATTATGGATAATATTAAGGTAGGCGATAAGGACGCTAGCCGTAATGATGTTATAGCCGCAGCTAAGGCGGCCCAATGCCATGAGTTTATCGAAAAATTACCAGATGGCTATGACACTATTATTGGTACTAACAACATTCACCTTTCGGGTGGTGAAAAACAGCGGATAGTTATTGCTAGAGCTATTTTAAAAAATGCGCCGATAATTGTTTTAGATGAAGCCACGGCTTTTGCTGACCCAGAAAATGAGCAAAAAATCCAAATGGCCTTTGAACAATTAATGAAGGATAAGACGGTTATTATTATTGCTCACCGCCTATCGACAGTTCGTGGAGCCAGTCAGATTATTGTAACTGATGAGGGTGAAGTGGCGGAGAGTGGCACTCATGATGCATTAGTGGCAGCCAATGGGCGATATGCTCATATGTGGAAGCAGTACACGCAATCTGTGAGTTGGGCGATTACAAAGGAGGTGGCGAATAATGCTTAAGCGATTACTTAATCTATCAAAAAAAGGTGAGCAGGATTTGAAACGAGCAATTATGGTTTGTACTATTACCAATATTATTTTGTTTTTCCCTTACATGATTATCATGCAAATAATGCAATACATTATTGCGCCACTTAGTATGGGTGCACCACTGGATATTAGTAAATTGTGGATGATGCTAGGATTTGGCGTTGTCGCGGCGATAATTTATGCCGTCATCTATATGAAAGAATATGATATGACATATACAGTTGCTTATGCTGAATGTACAAACATTCGTATTGAGGTAGCGGAGAAATTGCGGAAGTTACCACTATCATTTTTTAATCGTAAAGATTTATCAGAATTGACGACTAATATTATGGGTGATTGTACGACAATAGAACAGATGATGAGCCATGCTGTGCCACAAGTGTTTGCTAATATCATTTCAATTATCATTGTAGCAATTTTGTTAGCAATATATGATTGGCAAATGACGATAGCGATGTTAATTGTCTTACCAATTGCCGTGGGAATAATTCTCCTATCCCAAAAACTGCAGAAAAAGTTTGGCGAGCGTCACGTTAAAGCGAAACTAGAAGTATCGAAGCAAACGCAGGAATATCTTGATGGAATTAAAGTGGTAAAGGCCTTTGGTCTTTCTGGTGAAAAATTCAAGGTAATGCAATCATCACTAGAAAATATGATGCAAGAGTCGATTATTTTTGAGGGAATTGCGGGCACCTTTGTTACTTTAGCTTCGATGGTATTACAAGTTGGTATTGGTATTGTTATCATGGTTGGTGTCAATTTGTTAACTACGGGCGAAATAGATGCGATTAAATTATTAACATTTGCCATGATTAGCACACGGATATATACGCCGTTTTTAACGGTGCTAACAATGTCGGCCGAGATTAAATATTTATTCATTTCAACAAAAAGAATGCAAGCATTAAGACGAGAACCGATTATGGATGGTGATGCCAAGGTGGTGTTGTCAAATTGTAACATTGAATTTAAAGATGCAACGTTTGCTTATAATCAAGAAGATGTTATTAAAGATATGAGTGTGGTAATGCCACAAAATACTGTGACTGCGTTGGTGGGTCCGTCGGGTTCGGGTAAGTCTACAGTATCAAGATTGATTGCTCGTTTTTGGGATGTTAATCAAGGAGCAGTACTAATCGGTGGAAAAAACATTCGCAATATCGAGCCAGAGACATTGATGCAATACATGTCATTTGTTTTTCAAGATGTCGTATTATTCAACGATACAGTGATTAATAATATTCGCATTGGTCGTGATGGTGCGAGCGATGAAGAAGTTAAAGCGGCGGCAAAAATTGCTCGCTGTGATGGTTTTATCGAGAAGATGGCTGGTGGGTATGAAGCGGTGATTGGCGAAAATGGCTGTACTTTATCAGGCGGTGAGCGTCAGCGTATTTCAATTGCTAGAGCGATTTTGAAAAATGCTCCCATCGTGTTACTAGATGAAGCAACGGCATCACTTGACCCAGAAAATGAGGTGCTAATTCAAGAAGCTATTTCAGCCCTTATTAAAGACCGCACAGTTATCGTTATTGCCCATCGTTTAAAAACTATTGCGGGGGCAAATAAAATTGTTGTACTTGATGACGGAGCTATCGTTGAAGAAGGAACGCATAAGCAATTAATTGAAAATAATAAATTATATGCACATCTATGGCAAATTCAGCAAGATAGCCTAGGGTGGAGTGTGTAGTGAGAATTTATTTTTCACCTTTTAAAAAATAGCAAAAACATAAGAAAGTTCACAAAGCACCTGATTACACCAGGGGTTTTGTGAACTTTGTTTCTATCAATTTACACTATGATTTTTAGCTAGTTACATATACCAACATAGACAATACAAATACGCCAATCGAAACTAATTCACATACAACAGCATACCAACCTTTTATTTCTTTTAATTTCATGTATTCTGCCATACTTATTGATACAACAATTAATGCCACCCTTATACTTATATACATAAAAAAGCTATCATTTAACTTGTCATTTTGATAAAACATTGCCACTACAAATCCGCACATCCAGCATAGTGGTAACAAGCGGGTCGCAAAAAATAGAAACGTTTTCCATATCTTTGTTTTCATATTATCCCTCGGTTTGTGTACGATTTTTCATAACACATTGCTTCTTGCCTCTTCACAGAATTACGCCAAGTAAATCCATGCAGACAAACCTAGTATACCAAATGATACCACTTCACAGGCAACGGCATACCACCCTTTTATTTCTTTTAATTTCATGTAATCAATCATGCTCCCAGCTATAATGGCTGCTGAAAGCAACACGCTTCCATATAACAAAAAATTAGCTTTTATCTTTTCGCTATTGTAAAGCATTGCAATAGCAAAACCTATTATCCAATTTAAAGGCAATGAAATACTGATAAAAAACATAAACGTTTTCCTTTTCCATATCTTTGTTTTCATATTACATTCCCCTAATCTCAATTTACTATATTTTGTAATGTTCTATACATAAATTCATTATAACATTAGTATTTCAAATGACCAAGTAAAATTTAAATACTTTCTTATCTTTATGTGACTAATTTGTAAAATACACACCTGCCCTAAATGAACCACCACTATTCACTTCAGTTGTATTTTTGTGCATAATTGTAGGGAATAGCTGTCCTGTCAAAGAGTTTTTGATTTGCCAATATTCTATAACTACAAAACCATTTTGTGGACAATTTTTAATCGTATTTTTAAGATTGTTTTCATTCATAAATTTACTGTATTTTTGCAACGTAAGCGCAGTAGTAGCTGCCGCACCAGCCACCCCTGAAGAAACTCCCAGTTTTACTGCAATTACTCCCGCCGCCGCTGGAAGACCTATATCTATCACTAGGTCCTTAATCCATCCAAAAAGTGTTTGATCCGATAGTACCATATAATACTCGGTTGCAACATCTTTAGGCATGTATACTTTTTTATAAATATGGCTGGTGGATGAATATCCTGTTCCCGAAGTCCAAGTTCCACCCTGAGCCTTCCAAACAGCGTATAATGTGAGTTTGGCATTTCCTGTATAATTACCTCCAGCTGAATAGGAAGTTTTCGTAGCTGATGAACTAGTTGCCCATCCAAGGAAAACATATCCCCGTCTAGTTGGTTTAGTATTGCTTAATTTCAAAGTCGTTCCATATGTTTTAGTTTGATTTCCTGGCGCACCGCTTCCGCCATTAGCACTATAATTAATAGCATAAGTATTCCTTTTCCAAACAGCATAAAGCGTAGTAGCTTTATTCGCCGTATAATTACCTTTTGCTGAATAGGTACTAGATGTAGCTTTAGAACTTGTCGCCCATCCCGAAAACGTATAACCTGTTCTTTTGGGCGTCGTGCTACTTAGCACTAGAGTTATACCCTCGGTTTTAGTTTGATTTCCTGGTGCACCACTTCCGCCATTAGCATTATATTTGATGGTATATGTGGCAGATTTTCTCCAAATAGCATATAACGTAGCCGCAGCGTTTGATGTATAATTCCCACCTGCTGAATATGAAGCAGATGTAGCTTTAGAATTAGTTGACCAGCCTAAGAAAACATGTCCGCTTCGTGTGGGTCTAGTTCCACTTAATTTTAATGTCGTCCCATATGTTTTTGTTTGGCTTGTTGGCGTGCCACTTCCACCATTGGCGTTGTACCTGACAGAGTATGTATTCTTTCGCCAAACCGCATAGAGTCTGATTGCTTTATTTGCCGTGTAATTTCCACCTGCCGAGTAAGAAGCAGATGTAGCCTTTGAATTGGTCGACCATCCTAAAAATGAATGACCAGTTCGGGTGGGTTTTTTACTACTTAGTTTTAAAGTCTTTCCATGATTTTTAATCTGGTAAGGCGGAGCTCCAGCACCTCCATTCGCTTCATAAATGATTTTATATGATGTAGTCGCAAAAACGTCTGTACTCGTCGAAATTATCATTGCCATTATTAGAATAAAAGCAATCGCACTCCTGAAAATTCTTTTCTTTAACATACACACCTCCATCTCATATCATAATATTGACAATCAATAATTTGATTGTTTAGTATACGTTTCTTGCTTGGTAACATATAATTTCGTCAAAACCTTTATTCGTCACCATTATTCATTTGGTATGTTGCATTTAGAACACATTGTCATCATGAAAATGTTCCATGATTTCTTCAACAGAACAATGCAAAATATTACAAAGTCTGTCTATAGTCATAATTTGTACATTTTGATTGCTCTTTAACCGCTGTATTTGAGAGCGATTCACATTATACTTTGTATATAGAGCATATTGTGAAATCCCCCGCTTTTTCATAGTCTGCCATAGTTTTTCATATACTATCATAGTCAATTTGTTTCCAATCTTAGTTATCAATTTATTTTACTACGCAAAAACAGGACTGAATAGGGTTCGTTTGCGAAGATTGTTTTTGGTCTTTTTGTCGTTAAATATATGAACATTCATGAAAACCCAGCCACATTTTGCCTGCAAGATTGCCAAACTGTATGAAGATAGTTGGAGAATAGAGAAGGTATATACGCAGATATGCCTATACATAGTATTCCTTACCTGCATATTAAAAAAGTAGCAAACTTTAGAAATAATATTCGGGGATTGTAAAAGGCAAAAAAACAGAATATAGTAAAGGCGGTTATAAATCTTAAGTAAATCAGGGGTTGAGTCTGCCTATTAAATTCCTACAGTAAATTTACACTGCTGTGAAGAAGCAATTTCAGATATGAAATTTTGTTATTAACAATCCTAGTTTATTATGCTACAATGAACGAGTAAAAAGTATCAATATTTTTTACAGTCGCAATTTGCGATAATCAAGCATCATTCGATGCGAAAATACCAACAATTAATTTAAAAATTGCAAAGACTAATGTTGCGAAGAGCCATTTCTTAAGTTATAATATGCTTAATGAAACACCTCTTTTGACGTTGCTATTTGCAATGAAAAAGGAGGAAATGCATGAAGCAAGAAAAAGTGCTGACGACTAATGACATCGTTTTTAAAAAAGTCTTTACTAGTCCGCAAAATGGCCATATTTTGATTGGTTTTATCAATGACATTTTAGAGTTAGAAGTAACGGAGGTTGATGTAGGAAATACCTACAACTTCAAGACTATTTGCGAGGAAAACAAAAATCCAGAAGTAAGATACACAGAAGTCGATGTGTTAGCTAGGCTACAAGATGGAAGTCAAATCATTATTGAAATGCAAGTATGCAAGAGGCGATGGTTCAGAGAACGGGCAATGTTTTATATGACGGAAAGGTACAGTAATAACTATGGTAATCAGGATTTAGAGATACCTTTTGAGGAATATTCAGGTACAGGAAAGAAGTATTCTAGTTTAAGACCAACATACGGTATTTTCATTATGTTAGATAATGAATTTAAGGAAGATGACATACCAATTCATCGATTTAGAGTTAAAGACATTGAAAATGATTTAACATATAAGAATAGCCAAGGGCAGGAATTATTTACCATGATATTCCTAGAGTTGAGAAAATCATCAACATCAATGCGAAAAGAGATTAGACAATGGTTTGATTACTTCCTAAAGGGCAAGGTGAAAAATGATGCACCAAAATATTTACAAGATGCTTGTAAAGAAGCAAATTATCATAACTTAGAAGAAGAGGAGCGAGATATGATTAGTGCGAGAGAAAGAGCAATACAAGATGCTGGGGCGGCGCGAGCATATGCATGGTTTGAGGGTAAAGCAGAGGGCAAAGCGGAACTTTTCCGAGATATGATTACTAAAGGAAAGACAATCCGAGAAATAGCTGAATTTATGGAAATTAGTGAAGATGAAGTGAAATTAATAGTAGAATAGGATTAACTAATCGCCTTTGTGAGTAAAAGCACAAGGGCGCTTTTCATTGACAAAAACATGTAAAACAAGGTAAAATAATTACTTCAAAGGACACTAGCAAAAGCAATGTGTAAGGGGGATATGATGAATTTAAAAGGACGTAATTTTCTAACATTAAAGGACTTTACAAAGGAAGAGATTTTATATCTAATAGATTTATCAGCGGACTTAAAGGACAAGAAGAAAAAAGGAATTCCAGTGAATTATCATCAAGGTAAGAATATCGCTTTGATTTTTGAAAAAACTAGTACTAGAACGCGATGCGCTTTTGAAGTGGCAGGATTTGATTTGGGAATGGGTGTAACGTATCTTGACCCAGCAGGTTCGCAGATTGGCAAAAAGGAAAGTATCGCCGATACGGCACGAGTTTTAGGCAGAATGTATGATGGGATTGAATATCGTGGCTATGGTCAAGAAATCGTTGAAGAGTTAGGCAGACATGCAGGAGTACCAGTGTGGAATGGGCTAACTAATGAATATCACCCAACACAGATGCTAGCGGATGTGCTTACAATCAAGGAACATTGTGGCAAATTAGAGGGCATCAAATTAGTATATATGGGTGATGCTCGTTACAATATGGGTAATTCTTTGATGGTTACTTGTGCCAAATTGGGTATGCATTTTGTGGCGTGTACAACAGCGGAGTATTTTCCTGATGAAGAATTAGTAAAGCAATGTGAAGAATACGCCAAGATGAGTGGAGCAACCATTACTTTGACCGAAGACGTTAAAGCGGGGACTAAAGGTGCTGATGTTATTTACACCGACGTATGGGTGTCGATGGGTGAGCCAGACGATGTGTGGGCGACTCGCTTAGAAGAATTAATGCCATACCAAGTTAATAAAGCGGTGATGGATAATGCGGGTGAACAAGCCATCTTTATGCATTGTCTACCAGCTTTCCATGATTTGAAAACAACTATTGGCAAGCAAGTATTTGAAAAGTATGGCTTGAGTGAGCTAGAAGTAACTGACGAAGTTTTTAAGTCACCACAATCAGTAGTATTTGATGAAGCTGAGAACCGTATGCATACGATTAAGGCAGTTATATTAGCGACTATTGGAGTGCCAGAGGGCAAATGAAGATAGCAGACCTAAAGGCGCAAATAAAGAGCAAAGAGATGGGTTGCAAAATCCACTATATCGAGGAAGTAACCTCAACAAATACGGTTGCAAAAGAATTGGCGATGGGCGATGAACCGACAGGAACACTGGTGGTGACGGATTTTCAGTCGCAGGGTAAAGGTCGCCGTGGTAGAGCATGGGTAGCGCCAAAGGGCAAAGATATTTTCATGAGTATTTTATTGCGTCCGGCAATTGAACCGATGCAAGCATCAATGATAACATTGGTGATGGGACTTAGCGTTGCCCAGGCAGTTAAAGAGAGTTTATCCATTAACAGTCAGATTAAATGGCCTAATGATGTAGTGGTAAATGGCAAAAAAATTTGCGGAATTTTAACTGAGATGAGTGCTAGTGTTAACGGCGTTGACTATGTTGTAATTGGCACGGGCATCAATTGCAATACAAGAAAATTCGTTGGTGAAGGCTTGATACATGCGACTTCATTGGTCTTAGAAAATGGCGAAGAGGTAGCAAGAGAGAGCTTGCTTGCTAAAGTTTTGATGGCTTTTGAAACAAATTACAATAAATTTTTAGAAACTAAGGATTTGACGAATTTGCAAATTAAATATAATCAGATGCTTGCCAATAAGGACCGTGAAGTTGTGATTAGTGGAAGTGAGGCAGATTACGTTGGTGTGGCACGAGGTATTAATGAACGTGGGGAGCTATTAGTAGAAGATGAAAATGGCGAAGTAAAAGCTGTTTTTACGGGTGAAGTATCAGTTTGTGGGGTGTACGGATACGTTTAAGTAGCAGTCGTGATAAAATGTCTATGGCGATGATATTTTATTTCATAGGAAAGTGCCTATGAAATAAAAATACTCCGCTTGGATGCGCACTCGCTTAATAGGAAGAACGCTTGGCGTGGCGAGTCTGCAAGCAGGCTCGTTGTATGGTAGGAGGAAAATTTTGTATAATGACGAAGTAACATTATGTGGTGCGAGTGCCTACGAACAAAAATATTATTTTAATGAAGATTTTGCAACATTACCACAGGGTATTCAAGAGGATTTGCAGATAATGTGTGTATTGTATACAGAAGATGTTGGTGGCGTGCTAACACTTTTCTTTGATGAAGATGGCAATTTAGAATTTCGTGTCGAGTCTGAAGAAAGCGACTTTACCTTTGATGAGATTGGTAGTGTGCTTAAGATTAAGCAAATCCAGCAAACAAAGCAAGAGTTATTAGAAGCGTTAGAGGCGTACTATAAGGTGTTTTTTGTGGGCGAAGGTGATTATGCGACTTAAAATTGGCAATGTAGATATTTCAAATCCAGTAACATTGGCACCAATGGCAGGGGTAACTGACCTGCCGTTTCGTTTGCTATGCCGTGAATTTGGGGTGGGACTTTTGTGTACCGAGATGGTAAGCGCCAAAGCCATTTCTTATAAAAATAAAAACACTTATGATTTGATGGCGATTGACCCTAGCGAAAATCCTATTGCCTTGCAACTATTTGGCTCAGAACCAGCGTTGATGGGCGAAGTAGTCAGGCAAATAGAAGAGCATCCATGCGATATTATTGACATTAACATGGGTTGTCCAGTGCCTAAAGTAGTTAATAACGGTGAAGGGTCGGCATTGATGAAAAATCCTAAATTGGTGGGGGAAATAGTTAAAGCCGTTTCAAGTGCAACTAATAAGCCGGTCACAATTAAAATCCGCCGTGGCTTTGATGAGGCGCACATAAATGCCACCGAAATTGCAAAAATTGCCGAAGATAATGGGGTAGCAGCAATTGCCGTACATGGGCGAACCAGAGAACAATACTATTCTGGCAAGGCTAATTGGGATATTATTCGTCAGGTAAAGGAAGCGGTTAGTATTCCAGTTATTGGCAACGGCGATGTAACTTGCGCCAAAAGTGCTAGACGGATGCTAGAGGAAACACTTTGTGATGGCGTTATGGTGGCGCGGGCAGCTCGCGGAAATCCGTGGATTTTTGCTCAGATTAATCATTATTTAGCCACGGGAGAAGAACTTGAGAAACCGTCAAGGGAAGAAGTGCGCACAATGATTTTAAGACATGCCAAATTGCTAATAGAACATAAAGGTGAGTTTACAGGCATTCGCGAAATGCGAAAACACATAGCTTGGTACACGGCAGGATTTCCTCATTCAGCGAAGTTAAGAAGGAAAATAAATGAAGTGGAAGCATACGAAAGNTTGGAGATGTTGGTAGAAAAGTTTCATTAAAATTTAGTGGCGCTAGAAAAAGCTTCATTAAAATTTAGTAGTTGACAAACAATACTTTAACACGTTATACTGATAACAATTTAAAGAACAAAACAAACCAGTGAGCAAGAGGAGTAGACAGAAAAAGCAATGTCAGAGAGTTGTCGGTAGGTGGAAAGACAATCATTGAGTTACTGTTGAATGGACTTGCGAGGGTGGCTTGAAATCTAGTATTATTAGAGAGTAGATGTCAACGGGAGCCTTATCCGTTATCAACGAGGAATGTATGTTAGTACATGTGAGAGTGGACGTAATGTCAACTAGGGTGGTACCGCAGGAGTGAATGTTTAAGCTTTTGTCCCTTAACTATTAGTTAAGAGATATAAGCTTTTTTTGTTTTATAGGAAATTACATCCCATAAAGCAAAAAAGCTCCGCTTAGATGTACACTCGCTTATAAAGTATTCTAAATGAAAATGGTTGTCAGATTTAACGGAGGAGGAAGAACTATGATGAAACCAACGTGTGAAGAAATTCAGGAACTTGCCAAAGATTATGATGTTGTTCCTTTATGTAAAGAGATTTATGCGGATATTATTACGCCGATTGGGTTGATACAAAAAATCGCCAAACAAAACAAACGCTACTATCTGTTAGAAAGTATTGAAGGTGGGGAGACATGGGGGCGTTATTCTTTTATCGGATATAATCCCGTGATGCGTGTTTTTTGTAAAAACGGAATTGTCACAATTGAAGAGGGTGGAACAGAAAAAGAAATTGAAACGAAAAATCCACTACAAGTAATTCGGGACATTATGAAAAAATATCGTTCGCCACGAATTGAGGGTTTTCCATCTTTTACAGGAGGATTTGTCGGGAACTTTGCATATTCGATGATTGGTTATACCGAGCCAACCTTGAAGATAAAAAGCGGTGATTTTAAGGATTATGATTTAATGATGTTTAAACAAGTAATTGCCTACGACCATTTAAAGCAGAAGATTTGCATTATTGTAAATATGCAAACAGATCAAGTGATGAAGAATTATGGACAAGCGACGGCAACAATTGAGTCAATCGTCAATATGATTAAACAAAGCGATAATGAGCCGATAGTCACACCACAGCAAGAAGTGAAATTCACCTGTAATGTCAGTCAAGAAGAATATTGTGATATGGTTGAAAAAACGAAAGAATACATATGTAAGGGGGATATTTTCCAAGCAGTGATTTCGAGACAATTTAAAAGTGAATATAAGGGCAGTTTGTTAAACGCTTATCGGGTGCTTAGAACCACCAACCCTTCACCTTACATGGTATATATGAGAATTGATGATGAGGAAATCATGAGTACCTCCCCAGAGACGTTGGTGAAGCTGACAGAAGGCCGATTGATTACATTTCCGATTGCAGGCTCAAGACCGAGAGGGAAAACCTCACTAGAGGATAAGCAACTAGAAGAAGAATTATTAAGAGATGAAAAAGAACTTGCAGAACACAATATGTTAGTAGACCTAGGGAGAAATGATATTGGAAAAATTTCCAAGTATGGTAGTGTAGAAGTGACAAAATATATGTTAATTCATAAATATATGAAGATTATGCACATCTGTTCACAGGTGGAAGGCGATATTAATCCACAATATGATGGACTAGATGCAATCGAAGCGGTACTGCCAGCAGGGACATTATCAGGTGCGCCAAAAATTCGAGCTTGTGAAATTATCGAACAATTAGAAGGCGAGCCCAGAGGAATTTATGGAGGTGCGCTGGGCTATTTGGATTTTGCAGGGAATTTGGATACATGTATTGCTATTCGTATGGCAGTCAAAAAAGATGATAAGGTGCATGTGCAAGCAGGGGCAGGCATTGTCGCAGACAGTGTCCCAGGAAAAGAATACGAAGAGTCAGAAAATAAGGCGAAAGCAGTGATGAACGCCATTTGCAATGCGCAGGAGGTGAACGACTAATGGTGTTATTGATTGATAATTATGATAGCTTTTCTTATAATTTAGTTCAAATGATAGGAAGCATACAACCAGATATTCAAGTATTTCGCAATGATGCTAAGAGCGTAAGTGAAATAGAAGCAATGAATCCATCTCATATTATATTATCGCCAGGACCAGGCTATCCTAAAGATGCAGGCGTGTGCGAAGAATTAGTAGAAAAGTGCAAAGGGAAAATCCCGCTTTTAGGAGTTTGCCTTGGACACCAAGGAATTTGTGAAGTATTTGGCGCGAAAATTGTTCCAGCAAAGCAATTAGTGCATGGCAAAACGAGTGATATTACAATTGACACTGACAGTAAGATATTTAAAGGGATGGATAAGCAGATAAAAGCAGCAAGATATCATTCACTAGTGGCAACCAATGATACCATTCCCAAATGTTTAAAAGTAATTGGAACAGAGCAAGGCGGTGAAGTGATGGCGGTGCAACATCAAGAATACGAAGTTTACGGACTGCAATTTCACCCCGAATCAATATTGACACCTAAAGGACACCAAATCATCCGCAATTTTTTGACAATATAAAGGGATAGAAATCTGACTGGTTGCTAGGTACAGTAACCACAAATGTATTACAGCAGGAGGAAGTACAATGATAAGAGAAGCAATTCATATATTATTAAATGGCAAAGATTTAAGCTTTGAGGAGTCGAAAGTAGTCATGGAAGAAATTATGTCAGGAGAGGCAACGGAAGCTCAAATGGGCGGATTTTTGACAGCACTGCGAATGCAAGGAGAGACGATAGACGAAATCACAGCATTTGCCACCGTTATGCGAGAAAAAGGCATTAAGATAGAGGCAGGGCGAGAAGTCATCGATATTGTTGGAACGGGCGGTGATGAAGTTGGAACTTTTAATATATCAACAACATCAGCATTTGTGGTGGCGGCGGGCGGAATACCAGTTGCTAAACATGGCAATAGAAGTGTATCAAGTAAAAGCGGTGCAGCGGATGTGTTGGAAATGCTAGGGGCAAATCTAAACTTGACCGCAGAACAAAATGAAGAAATTTTAAAAAAGTGCGATGTATGCTTTATGTTTGCACAGCTATACCATTCCTCAATGAAGTATGCAGCACCAGTTAGAAAAGAACTAGGAGTTCGGACGGTATTTAACATTTTAGGGCCGCTTTGCAACCCCGCGGCAGCGTCTATGCAATTATTAGGCGTCTATGATAAAAAAGTAGCAGAAACTCTAGCAAGGGTTCTTTCAAATCTAGGAGTGCGACGTGGTGTAGCCGTCTGTGGAGAAGATGGACTTGACGAAATCTCAATGAGTGATGCAACCAATGTATATGAAATTCGTGATGGTGATATCATTAATTATGAAATCACACCAGAACAATTTGGTTTTAAACGTTGTAAATTGGAGGAATTAATCGGTGGTGGACCAAAGGAAAATGCGGCTATTACAGAAGCGATTTTAAAGGGTGAATTAAAGGATGCAAAGCGGGATATAATTTTATTGAATGCGGGAATTAGCTTATATCTAGGAATTGACGGAATATCATTAGAAGACGGGATTAAAAAAGCAGAGGAAATAATTGATAGTGGCAAGGCCTATGAGAAATTACAAGAATTTATTAAATTGACAAATGAGGTGTCATAGATGATATTAGAAAAAATAGTAGAACATACCAAAATAAGGGTAAAGCAGGCAAAAGAAAGAATTACCTTGGAAGAAATAAAAACAAAAGCTTTAGCTATGCAAATAGATGCCAAATTCCCATTTGAAAAAAAGCTAAAAGAAAACGAAATTCAATTTATCTGTGAAGTGAAAAAGGCATCGCCATCAAAAGGCTTAATTGACCCGATTTTCGACTATATTCAGATTGCAAAGGACTATGAAAAGGCAGGGGCAACCGCCATTTCTGTTTTGACTGAGCCAGATTTCTTTTTGGGAAGTAATCGGTATTTAAGTGAAATAAGAGGACAAGTAAAGACACTTTTATTACGAAAGGATTTTACCATAGATGAATATCAAATTTATGAAGCAAAAGTCTTAGGTGCTGATATTATCTTATTAATCTGTGCAATACTGAACGAGGAAACCTTAAAGACATATATTGAAATTGCGGACACGCTAGGTCTTTCGGCAATAGTGGAAGTACATGACGAGGAAGAAATGAAAAAGGCGATTGCTGTCAAAGCAAGAATTATCGGTGTGAATAATCGAAACTTAAAGGATTTTACAGTTGATATTAACAATAGCTTAAAGCTTAGGGAGTTAGCGCCAAAAGAGGTGTCATTTATAGCGGAAAGTGGAATTACCTCTTTTGCAGATATCGACTTATTATTGAAAAATGGCGTAAATGGGGTGCTGATTGGCGAAACATTGATGCGAAGTGAGGACAAATCAGCAAAGCTGAATCAATTACGAGGAATTATGTTATGACAAAGATTAAAATCTGTGGGATACACAGGATGGAAGACATTGCCTATGTAAATGAAGCAAGACCAGAATATATCGGTTTTGTATTTGCGCCAAGTAAAAGGCAGGTTACCAAAGAACAGGCGAGAAACTTAAAGAAACAACTGCGACCAGAGATAGAAGTAGTGGGCGTCTTTGTAAATGCCAAGCCAGAAGCAATAGAATATTTATGTAAAATGCACATCATTGATATGGTACAATTACATGGTGATGAGAATGACGCATATATAAGAGAACTAAGGAAACGGGTTTCAAATCCCATTATTCGGGCAGTACGGGTGCAAAGTAAGGAGCAAGTCTTGCAAGCGGAAGAATTATCAAGCGAGTATCTTTTGCTAGATACATATGTTGCTAATGAGTATGGTGGAAGCGGGCAAGAGTTGCAGTTGCAGTTGCTTCCCAAGCTTCAAAAACCGTATTTTCTAGCAGGCGGACTAACGCCCCAAAATGTAGCGAAGAAAATTAGCATCGTTTATCCCTATGCAGTAGATATTAGTAGTGGAGTGGAAACAAATGGAGTTAAGGATTTTAATAAAATAAAAGAGTTTATTTACAACGTACGGAAAGGAGCAGTAAAGTGAAAAAAGGAAAGTATGGAGAATTTGGCGGGCAATATATTCCGGAAACATTAATGCCGGCAATTCAAGAACTAGAGACAGCTTATGAAAAGTACAAAAAAGACCCTGAATTTATCAAAGAATTAGATGATTTGCTACAAAATTATGCGGGTAGACCGTCGCTTTTATATTATGCCGAAAAGATGACAAAAGACCTTGGTGGCGCGAAAGTATATTTAAAAAGAGAAGATTTAAACCATACGGGTTCTCATAAGATTAACAATGTCTTAGGCCAAGTATTACTAGCGAAAAAGATGGGAAAAGTGCGAGTAATCGCAGAGACGGGGGCAGGTCAGCATGGGGTGGCAACAGCAACGGCCGCAGCACTTATGGGACTAGAATGCGAAGTGTTTATGGGTAAGGAAGATACTGATAGACAAGCACTTAATGTTTTCCGAATGGAGCTATTAGGAACAAAGGTACACCCCGTGACTAGTGGAACTCAAACGTTAAAAGACGCAGTCAATGAAACTATGCGAGAGTGGACCAGACGTTGTGATGATACCTTGTATGTGCTTGGTTCAGTTATGGGACCACACCCTTTTCCAGAAATTGTTAGAGATTTCCAAAGCATAATTAGTAGCGAAATCAAAGAACAAATACAAGAAAAAGAAGGCCGTTTGCCAAATGCAGTACTTGCCTGCGTGGGTGGTGGAAGCAATGCAATAGGAGCGTTCTATCATTTTATCGAAGATGAGTCCGTACAATTAATTGGTTGTGAAGCAGCGGGACATGGAATTGATACCGAAAAACACGCAGCGACGATAGCAAAAGGAACGACAGGCATTTTCCATGGAATGAAATCAGTATTTTGTCAAGATGGTGACGGACAGATTGCACCAGTATATTCAATCTCGGCAGGGCTAGATTATCCAGGAATCGGTCCAGAACACGCCCATCTAAGTGTAATAAAAAGAGCGACATATGTACCGGTAACGGACGATGAAGCAGTAGACGCATTTGAATATTTATCAAGAATTGAAGGGATTATCCCAGCGATTGAAAGTGCACACGCAATTGCACATGCTAAGAAGATTGTGCCAAAGATGGATAAAGACCAGATTGTTGTGATTAATGTCTCAGGTAGAGGTGACAAAGATGTGGCGGCAATTGCGAGATATAGAGGGGTGGAAATCTATGAATAAAATCAAACAAGCATTTGAAAATAAAAAAGCGTTTATTCCATTTATAACGGGTGGTGACCCCAATTTAGAAACAACTAAAAAGCTTTTAATCGCAATGGAAGAAGCAGGAGCGGATTTAATTGAAATCGGAATTCCATTTTCAGACCCAGTTGCCGAAGGAGCGACCATTCAAGCGGCAAATGAACGCGCACTTTTGGCAGGTTGCACGATAGATAAATTATTTGATACCATTAAAGAAGCACGGGAAACCGTAAGTGTTCCAATGGTGTTTTTAACCTACGTCAATCCGATTTTTGTGTATGGGAAGGTGAAATTTATGAAACGCTGCGTAGAATGTGGAATTGATGGTCTAATTGTCCCAGATTTACCATTTGAAGAAAAACAAGAATTATCCGCTGAATGTCAGGAGTTTGACGTTGATTTAATTTCACTAATAGCACCGACATCTAATGAGCGGATTACGAAGATTGCAAAAGAGGCAACAGGCTTTCTCTATATCGTTTCGTCGCTTGGGGTCACAGGGGTTCGCCAAGAGATTAAGACGGATATTAAAGCGATGGTGAAGCTAGTAAAAGCAGCATCTGATGTTCCGTGTGCGGTTGGATTTGGTATTTCAACTCCTGAGCAAGCAACAAAGCAAGCACAGATTGCCGATGGAGCAATCGTTGGCTCGGCAATTGTAAAATTAATTGAACAGCATGGAACAAATAGTATCGAGGTGGTGAGTGATTATGTTCGGGAAATGAAAGGGGCGGTTCAAGGTATTTAAGATTTTTGATAATTTGACTTTTGTAGTTATTTCATATATAATGCTGTAATTGCTAGATACAGAAAGAAGGTAATGAACAATGGAAGAAAAAAAGAATTTGTTGACATATGCGGGACTTAAAAGGCTGGAAGAAGAAGTCCAAAACTTGAAGGTAGTAAAACGTAAAGAAGTAGCAGAAAAGATTAAGGAAGCTAGAGAACAAGGGGACTTATCAGAGAACGCTGAATACGATGCAGCCAAAGACGAGCAACGAGATGTTGAGACTAGGATAGAAGAAATCGAAAAGATTTTGAAAAATGCTGAAGTCATCGTAGAGGACGAAGTTGATTTAAAAAAAATAAACGTTGGCTGTAAAGTCAAAGTGTTGGATATGGACTATGACGAAGAAATAGAATTTCAGATTGTTGGCTCAACTGAAGCCAATAGTCGTGAGGGTAAGATATCTAATGAATCACCAGTGGGCAAAGCTTTAATCGGAGCGAAGAAAAGACAAACGGTTAAAGTAGAGATGCCAGCAGGGGTTTCTAAGTACAAAATTTTGAATATCGAAAGAAACGTATCAGCATAAGAGGGGAAGAAGAAATGTCTGAACAACAAAATCAAGGACAGCAAAAACAACAAAAACAAGCACAACAACCAGACATCAATCAATTGTTGAAAGTTCGTCGCGAGAAATTAGCCGAACTTCAAGCGGCGGGACAAAATCCATTTGAGATTATGAAATATGATGTGAGTCATCATAGTACCAAGATTAAAGCTAACTTTGCAACTCTAGAGGGCAAAGAAGTTACAGTAGCTGGGCGTATCATGCAAAAGCGTGTGATGGGTAAAGCTTCATTTTGTAATATCCAAGACCTTGAAGGGACAATCCAATCGTATGTGGCTAGAGATGATATAGGTGAAGATTTCTACAAGGCATTTAAGCGTATGGATATTGGCGATATTGTTGGAATAAAAGGCGAAGTCTTTACGACTAAGACTGGTGAAATCTCAATTCATGCAAAGGCGGTAACATTGCTGTCTAAGAGTTTACAAGTTCTACCAGAGAAGTTTCACGGCTTGACGAATACAGATATTCGCTATCGTCAAAGATATGTTGACTTGATTATGAACCAAGAAGTTAAAGATACATTTATAAAGCGTTCACAGATTATTAGTTGCATTCGCCAATATTTAGATAATGATGGATTTATGGAAGTGGAAACCCCAATGCTTACACCAAATGCAGGCGGGGCGGCAGCGAGACCATTCGATACACATTATAATGCCCTAGACGAAGATGTGCATTTGCGCATTTCGCTAGAATTATATCTAAAGAGATTGATTGTTGGTGGATTAGAACGTGTGTATGAGATAGGAAGAGTTTTTAGGAATGAAGGACTTTCAGTTCGTCATAACCCAGAATTTACGCTGTTAGAATTATACCAAGCATATACTGATTATTATGGTATGATGGATTTATCAGAAAACCTAATCCGCCACGTGGCAGATAAAGTTTGCGGAACACAAGTAGTTACTTATGGTGAGGATACGATTGATTTGTCAAAGCCATTTGCGAGATTAACGATGGTTGATGCAGTTAAGAAGTACGCTGGCGTTGACTTTAATGAAATTAAAACCGAAGAAGAAGCAAAAGCTTTAGCAGACAAATTGGAAGTTCACTATGAGAAGAGACATAAAAAGGGCGATATCCTAAATCTTATCTTCGAAGAATTTGTTGAGGATAAGTTGGTGCAACCAACATTTATCATGGACCACCCAGTGGAAATCTCGCCATTAGCAAAGAGAAAACCGCAAGATTCAGAATATACTGAACGTTTTGAATTATTTATCACCTGTCGTGAGATGGCAAATGCATTTTCTGAGTTAAATGACCCAATCGACCAGCGTGGACGCTTTGAAGCCCAAGAAGAATTAAAGGCACAAGGTGATGAAGAAGCTAATAGCGTTGACGAAGATTTTCTTAATGCGTTAGAACATGGTATGCCACCTACGGGCGGTATTGGTATTGGTATTGACAGATTAGTAATGTTGCTTACCGACTCAGCAGCGATTAGGGATGTTTTATTGTTCCCAACGATGAAGTCACTTGATAAGCAAAATTAGTATTTTATACAATGGGACACTTTCTACATCACAATAGAAAGTGTCCTTTTATCTGATGGGAAAGTACGCCCTATTAGATAAAGCGTTCCGCTTAGATGCACACTCGATTAATTGGAAAAACGTTCGGTGTGATGAGCCTGTAAGCAGACTTTCTATAATAAAGGGGAATTAATGAAAAAATCATATGTAGTAGACATGACTAAAGGTAACGAAACAAGACATGTCATCAAGTTTGCAGTACCGATGATGATTGGAAATATTATTCAACAGTTATACAATATTGTTGATTCAATTATCGTGGGGCGATATGTTGGTGATTATGCCATAGCAGGCGTGGGAAGTGTTAGTCCATTGACTTTTTTGTTTTTCTCGATGTGTACTGGCATCTCGCTTGGAGTGGGAGTTATTGTTTCGCATGCTTTTGGCGAGGGAGATGAGGATAAAGTCAAGAAGGTTATTGGTAATTCAATCTACTTAATCGTCGGGGCAGGAATGGTAATGAGTATTTTGGGGATTGTTTTTGCAGAACAAATTCTTACATTTATGAAGATACCAGCCGAGACCATGCCTCACGCATTGCCATATATGAGAATAATTTGTGGCGGAACGGTCTTCGTGGCAGGATACAATGGCGTTTCGTCGATTTTGAGGTCGCTTGGGGATGCTAAAACACCACTTATTTTTGTGAGTATTGCGGGTGTGCTTAATATTGTGCTGGACCTCTTATTTGTAGTAGGATTTGGGATAGGGGCAGCAGGAGTAGCACTGGCGACGGTTATATCACAGGTCATAGCAATGGTAGGGAGCATTTTATTTTCACTGAAGAGAAACCCGTATATACGACTGAAAAAACAACACTTACGAATTGATAGGCGCATTCTAGGGCAATGTAGTAAAATGGGAATACCAGTAGGATGTCAGTTTTCGCTGATTGCCTTTTCATCAGTGGTAGTTCAAGGATTTGTCAATAGTTTTGGGGCGACAGTCATGGCGGCGTATGCAATAACTCGTTGGATAGAGATGGTAATCCAACAACCGTTTAATTCTATGGGAGCGGCGATATCAACCTTCACAGGACAAAATTTAGCTGTGGGAAATGTTAAGAGAGTGACACGAGTATTCAAAAAGGGACTGATAATTGTAATAAGCTTTTCGCTATTAGCACTTATCGTTTTATTAATAGCGGGCGAATTTATCATCGGTATTTTTTTGGAAAACCCAGAGATTATTAGTCTAGGAGCAAGAGCAATTATCATAACAGCAATTTTTTACGGAGCACTTGGAACCATTTTCGTAACTAGAGGAGTTTTAAGTGGGGCAGGTGATGCAAGATTTGCAGTTATCAGTGGTGCGATTGAAGTGTGTAGCAGAATAGGACTTTCGGTGATGTTGACACGTATCTCCTTCATTGGGGCGTGGGGTTTATGGGCGACGATAGGTATTTCGTGGGCGTTCACTGGCACAGCGGGACTGATTAGATATTTCAAAGGTGGATGGAAAAATATAGAGATTTAGGGTCTTTTATAAGGGGGAATAATGAAAAAATCATATGTAGTAGACATGACGAAAGGTAATACAACGAAACATCTTATCAAGTTTGCAATACCGATGATGATTGGTAATGTTCTTCAGCAACTATACAATGTTGTTGACTCAATTGTTGTAGGTCAATATGTTGGCGACCACGCCTTAGCAGGCGTAGGAAGTGTTGGGTCGTTGGTTTTTTTATTTATGTCAATGTGTTTTGGAGTGTCATTAGGATTAGGAATTATTGTTTCCCATGCTTTTGGCGAGGGCAACGAAGAACAAGTTAAGAAAACCATCGGAACCTCCGTCTATTTAATTGGTGGAGTGGGAATTTTGATGAGTATTGTGGGCGTAGTTTTTGCAGAGCCTATTCTCGTGTTCATGCGAATACCAGCAGAAGTCATGCCTCACGCATTACCATATATGAAAGTTATGTGCGCAGGAACGGTTTTTGTAGCGGGGTATAATGGGTTTTCGGCGATATTAAGAGCACTTGGAGATAGTAAAACGCCACTGATTTTTCTGACTGTTGCGGGCGTGCTCAATATTTTCTTAGATCTTTTATTTGTAGTAAGTTTTGAGATGGGAACGGTAGGAGCAGCGTGGGCAACTATTATCGCACAGGCGGTAGCATTAGTGGGAAGTATTTTATTTTCACTGAAGAGAAATTCATATTTGCTACTGAAAAAACGGCATTTGCGAATGGACAAGAAAATTTTAGTACAATGCAGTAAAATTGGGCTTCCAGTGGGATGTCAGTTTTCATTTATTGCCGTTTCATTGGTGGCACTTCAAGGTGTGGTTAATAGTTTTGGAACTGTAGTTATGGCGGTACATACAGTAACAGTGCGGACAGAGATGGTAATTCAACAACCGTTTAATGCTATTGGGGCAGCGGTAGCAACTTTTTCAGCTCAGAATTTGGCGGTAGGGAATGTCAATCGGGCCAAGCGGGCATTTAAAAAGGGAATGATGATAGTAGCTGCCTTTTCATTATGTTCACTTGTTGTCGTCGCATTTGCCGGCAGATTTATCGTTAGCGGGTTTGTGAGTAACCCTGAGATTATTGATTTAGGAGCAAGAGCGTTTACAATAACATCGTTATTTTATCTAGCATTAGGGACTATTTATGTAACTAGAGGAATTCTAAATGGGGCTGGTGATGGTCGGTTTGCCCTTATCAGCGGAGCAGTCGAAGTGTTTGTGAGGATTGCACTTTCCTTGATATTGACGAGAATTCCCTTTATTGGGGCGTGGGGGATATGGTGGACCGCAGCGCTTACTTGGACGGTCACTGCGGTGGCAGGAGTGATGAGATATCTGAAAGGGAATTGGAAGAACATTGAACTTTAGGATAATATAAAACACAAAAAACAGTCATGGTTTTTAAACCATGGCTGTTTTTTGTGTGCGAACATTCGAGCTAGGTGCAACTTTCGCATTGCATTGCTCATGATTATTGATACTGAAGTAGCAATATATGCTTACTTTGCCATTTTCAATAATGGGCATTGACCTTCATGTTACTTTAGGCATTAGTATTTTATATAGGTAGAGACAACAGGAGGGATAGACAATGAGGGAATTGTGGTTAAAAAAAGGTCAAGTAAAATCCTTGGTTATATTAATCTTGATGACGTTAATAGTACTTGGTGTCGGAGTAACCTACGCATACAACCAACATAATACGCAAGTAGATAATTTTTTGAAGGCTAGTCAAGTAGCGGGAGAAATTATCGAAAATGGACAACTTGTAGGAGTTGAAAAACCATTTAGCTTAGACCCGGGATACGATGTAGAAAAACGAGTTCAATTTAAAAACACGGGCGAAGCACCAGTATTTGTCAGAATATCCTTCGGTGAAACGTGGTTAGACAGTGATGGGAAGTGGCTGACAAATGATAATGAATATGCCACTTTGTACTGGACCGAGGCGTGGGCTGAGGAATGGCAACTAAAAGCTGATGGTTGGTATTACTATAAGAAGATATTAAAGCCCGATGCGTTGACAAGCGAGATATTAACGAATGTTGAATTTGATGCTCACGAGAATTTGCAACTTGAATACCAAACAGCTAAATATCAATTATTCTTTACAATGGAGGTTGTGCAGTGTAGTGCCGATATGACGGTCAATGATAAGGCACTAAAAGCAACATTTGGTCGTGGTGCAACGATAACAGAAGATGTAGTTATCTGGGAGTAGGGAGATAAATTATGAAATGGAAGACAAGAGCAATTATCACATGTTTTATCTTGGGGATAACGATAGTGGGCGTGACAATGGCATTTTACAGCAATAAAGGGGTTGGATTAGAAAATGTTATGACAACAGAAAAATCCAGTGTCTACTTGCAAGAAATATTTGACCCGACAGATGTTTGGTTATCGGGAGAACTAAAGGAAAAAAGAGTGAATTTTGGTAATCAAGGGGGAAAAGACCAAGTTATTCGTTTTTGTGTAGAAACACAATGGCTAGGAGAATACGAGGAGACATGGGAGCCAACGAGCATAAATCCAGTTGAAATCAAATGGACATCAGCATTGGAACAAGAATGGACAACCTTCCCAGGTGATAATTGGTATTACTATAAAAAGGTATTATCAGCAGGTGAAGAAACAGCAGAAGTAATGACGGGAGTTTTATTTTCAAGCAAACTTTCTAACGATGTAGCAATAGAAGATTTTACTCACAAAACATACAAAATTGTGGTTCGTATGGAAGGACTAGATGTTAATAAGACAATCACAAGTGTGAAGTGGGGCAAGACATTCCAAGAAAGTGATGGTCTGTCATGGTCTGTTTCCAATTAAAAAGGTTTTACAGTGATTACGCTATGTAGTCATTGCAAAATATAGTAATGAAAATTTCAAACAAAATAGGAGGATAAACATGAAAGAAAAAAAATTAATTACAAGAAAAACGAGAATTACAAAAGCAGTTGTAGCGGTAGTAATGATAGCAATTATTGGTGGGTCACTTGCTTTCTGGAACCAGACACATGTAGTTGACAACTCATTTGAAACAGGCGGTAAATTTGGAACAATAGTTATCGAGGAATTTACACCAAAAGGCGACTGGCTACCAGGCGTAGAAGTAAACAAGGGTGTACAAGTAATCAATACCGGCGACCAAGACGTTATTGTTCGTGTGAAAATGGATGAAAAATGGGTACGAAAAGACGAAATTGACCCTTACAAAGCGTTCACAGCGGTGCCTAACAAAGATGTTTATAAGATAGACCAAGTAGATGGTGCAGATGGAGAAACCGAAGATGATGATTCCGTAGTTATTAAGCACTTTTCTAACAGCAGCAATTGGGTAGACGGAGGAGATGGTTGGTTCTATTACAAGACGAACTTGACAAAAGGTAAAGTCACAGATAAATGGCTTGAAAGTGTAGAGCTTATCGACGATTTAGATGTGGGAGCACAAGAAGTATTATACTATGTTACAACGGATAAAGAGTTAAGTGGTGAGACAGCGTGGACATTGTATGACCCCGAAGATGGTATGCCAAAAGTAATTGGAGAAGAGCCTGTAACGCATAACAAAACAGCAACTGTTTATAAAGAAGATGCTAATGGTGAAGAATTAATTGGTTATCTTAATTCGAACTATACATTGACAATTACAACACAAACAGTACAAACAAGCAAAGAGGCTGTTATGTCAGTATTTGATATTACCTCAGACAAACTAGAAGAGTTAGCAGTAGATTGGGTATTTGCAGACTAGCGATGAAAATGGCCCATATGGTTATAAGAAGGAGCAAAGACGATGAAAAAAGGACGATTAGGAAAAAGTTCCTTGTTAGCTGTTATTGGTGTTTTGACAATAGCAGTGAGCAGTAGCATATGGGCATATTTTAGTGCTGAAATGGCAGTGGAAAACCAGTTCATAACCAGGGGGTTTGGTAGCGATAAGATGATAGAGAAATTCACGCCAAATGATAACTGGGAACTAGGGGCAGTGGCTACTAAGGAAGCTTTTGTGGAAAATACGGGTACAACAAAATTATTTGTACGTGTGAAATTAGAGGAGCGATGGGCGCGTGATGATGTGGATTTTATCACATTAGATTCGAAAAGTGGCAATGATAAGTTGACAAACGCTCATTTTTTAGCTGGGAGTGGACAGATAGACAACCAAGACGGAACAACGACTGGTGATGGCTCGGTGGTAAAAAAGACCCTTGGTAGCGATAAATGGGTGTATAGCGAGTTGGATGGCTACTGGTATTATAACGAAATTCTGCAACCAGCTTCAGAAGCAGGAAGTAAGACAGAACTTTTTTTAAAGAGCATTATGTTATCTGTTGATACGGATATGGGCATTTTAGAAGAGAGCAAAGAGTATGCTTTGGCATATACGCGCAGCGTTTCCAATATAAAATCAGGGTTTGCGGGATATTCGGACGCAGACTACAGCCTATTTATTATTTATGAAACTTATCAGGCAACACCAGAAGCGAGGGCTGAAGCTGTCAGTAGTGCAGGTGGAAATTGGGACGGAACAAAGACACCAAACCTTAATTAAAGCGAGGTAAAAATGGCAAAAAAGGTAATTGCGAAGGTTTCAAGAGGTATAGTTATAATTATTCACTTTTTGATAGCAATAATTGCGTTAATGACAGTAGTGCCATTTGTAATGGGCTATAAGCCAGTAGTTGTCTTATCAGGAAGTATGGAACCTACCTATCCAGTGGGAAGCATGATATATTATAAAGCGTCTAATTTTGAGGACATCAATGAGGGTGACGTGATTACCTTTAGACTCGGTGGGGGAGCATTGGCGACCCACCGAGTAATACAAAAAAATGAAGAGACTAGGGAATTTACAACAAAAGGTGATAATAACGAGACTGAGGATACTAAGCCTATCCGCTACGAGGAAGTAGTGGGAAAGACGGGGAATATTGCGATACGTTATGTAGGTTATGTGGGAACTTATATAAAAGAGGTTCCGGTTATGGTTGCATTGGGAGCAATATTGATTTTGTTATCAATTTTCAGTCAAGAAAAGGAAGGCAGGGCGTATGCAAAAAACAAAAAACCGAATTTATAAACGCCTATTAGGAATAGCGATAGTCTTATGTGTTTTATTTACACCTTTGACTACATCTGCGTTCTGGGAGCAGGAAGAATTAAGACTTAATAATGAATATAGCCCAGATAAATACAGTACTAAAGTCGAAGAAATATTTGAGTCGCCAGTAGGATGGCTACCAGGCGAGAGGATTAAGGGTGAGGTTTTGGTTGTGAATGACGGGAAAGAGCCTGTTTTCGCCAAAGCCGTGGTTAATTTTGAGTGGTTCGGGCAAGATGAATTTACAAAAGAAGATTATGAGTTGACCTTTGTTGTGAAGGGAACAGAAAATAGAGAGTATGCGGCATTAATAACATGGGGTGAAGATGTGGTACTTTTATCGGGTGGCGAGGCTTACGAAAGTACATTAGGTCTAGGATTAACAGTCATAGAAGATGCTACTAAAGCACAAGGAAAATGGTTGCTATTAGATGAAAGACCAGATAAAAATGGCAATCTTACATTTTATTATGTTGGCGTTTTAGGAAAAGGTGAAAAAACATCCCGGCTAATAGACAGTGTACAAATGAATCCTAAAATTGAAGCAAAGACAATGGGAACACACACTACGTATAATAAAGAAAGTGAAAGTTGGCAAACAGAGTATAAAATAAATCCTTCATTTTCGTATGAAAATGCCAAGTTTTTACTAACGGTAAAAGTGGAAACAGCGCAAGTATTTGATGATGAGGAAAAACCGGACACAGTGCCAAACCCCTCACCACAACTAGGAGCGCAACCCAAGGCAGGAACTCAGCCCAAGATGGGAGAGCGGCCCAAGATAGGAATTCAGCCAAAAACAGGTGACTTGACAGACTTTATGAACTATATTATCTCGATGTCGTTAGCAACAGTCATATTGTTAGGGTGCACATATATTTTAAAGAGACAACAAAAAAGAGGAGGCAAAAAATGAAACAATTCAAAGTTTTTATAAGTATTATTTGCCTCATGGTTATTTTAGGGAATGTTGTGATAGTAAGTGCTGAGGATAAAGTGCAGGATATACAGTCGGGTGTTTTTAGGCTAAGTGGGTCGCTAGCGATATCGGCAGAATATGGTATTACAACTCCAGTAAAAGGTTTATCACTAGGGCAACAAATTGGACAAGGTACTGAGTTAGAAGGTTCTAAGTTATCGACTCCTTTTGGTACGGATATTGTCTTTCCGGTTGTGGATGTCCTAAAAGACGAGAATAAAGGGGGAGTACGTCCAAGCTTTTACATTTTAGAGAACTTAAAAGACGATTTTGAATATTGGGAATGGGATTTGGGAGAGTACACAGAACTTCAATTGCCAGAAGTGCCAGGCTATGTACTTAATGTAGGAGGAAAAACTGGACAGCCAGAGAAGGTGCGTTGGGGAATTAGAAGGACGGGGATAGCTTCCACAGGTAGATTTCCCATAGAACATGTGCTCGAATATAAAATGGCTGATGAAGAGTGGGTCAGAGCGATTAGTCGAGGGGTCAACTGGCAAAGCTCATCGGGTAGTGAAGAACGATTGGGAATTGGTGAAAGCACTGATCTTGGTACGGTTTATTGGGAAGGTATTTCTGGGGTGGAAAATTGGTCGCCACTTGTCAATGGAGAAGCACCTGTACCAGATATGATAATTGATGAAAATAATACGGGAAGAATATTAGGTATACTCATCACTAGAGAGGTAAAGGTGGGTGAAGATTGCGATTTTGTATCGGGTATAGATGTTTTTGGGGTGGTAACAAAGAGAACTCTCACGCTGTCTAATGATGGAATAATCCCTGATGGGCATTTTACTATTAAGCATGACCTAAATGGGATTAATGAATTTGTTAGAGATGGCAAATATGCTGCAGTGGGCAGCGGTACAATTACTAGTCTAGTGACAGACTATGAAGATGACGCTACCAGATTTACGCAGGAAATTATTGTTTCGACCAGTGGTAAAACAGAAGTTAATATTTATTATCCAGGTGGAGACATTCCATACCAAGAAGAGTGGATGTCTAAGGACACAAGCGCTGATACTTCACGACGAGGTGGATTAGTAGTGCAATCTAGCAGCAGGGTTAACGGAACTTATGATTTGGTGACGATGCTAGATGGCGGAGAAATAGAGCGCGCCCAGATAATAGGCAATAAAGGTGATAATTTAGTCGAAGGTTTGCGAAGAGGCTGGGAAGTGTCGAACACGGATGAAACAGGAATTCGCGTGACTAGTAGAGCATACGTACTTGAAGATTATGAAACGACACTAACGGACGAAAGTGATGCTAAATATATGCGTTTTGATTCTACCTTGCCGACGATTAACGAGGTAGTTGCTGCTGACGATGAGTGGCGGCATATGCCATACACAGATGCCGATGATGGATTAAGCGGATTGGAAACAAAAAGTGGTGGCGTTTACTACAAATTTATTGAGAGTGGGGCGACAGAAGGAATAACAACGCCAAATGATGATACAGACTGGCTCAGTTTAAAGGACTATGAATTGCCCGAAGAACCGAATGAATATGATTTATATGTGTATGCTAAAGACAATGCGACGAATAGAAGCGGGGCTATCAAAGCAAATGAAGAACCAATTGTCGTGCCGTCATCTTTTCCAGCTAAAATAATTTTAGCAAAAACAATAGCTGACAACAAAGGCAATAACAAAGATATTTTCCTAATACATCTAAAAGAGGATGGGAAAAATCTAGGTAGCGTGGCGTTAAAGAAAAATGAAGAAAGCGAATGGCTGACACTTGACATGGAGGAAAGAGAGACTAGAACTATCGAAATCCAAGAAGTGGTGCCAATGGATTATCAAAAGGGATATCGTATCGCCGTCATCGCTGCTGGCGAGGATGAGGTATGGCTTGACGAGGGCGTGACTGAAATCACGGTAAAACAAGGCGATGAAATGAAAATCACCATCGAAAATACCTTCGACCATGCGGGGTATTTTAGGGATAAAAAGGCTGTGAAAAACTTGTTTGAAAAGATGATAACCAAACCCGTGTCTTGATGAAAGAGAAAATTTAAAAGTTTAAGTATGAAATTTAAGGAATTTAAGGATTTAAGTAGAAAAAGGTTGATTTTTTAAATCCTTTGGCTTATAATTGTGTTTGTTCTCTTATGAGAACGACACATTATGCGTGATTAGCTCAGCTGGTAGAGCAGTAGACTCTTAATCTATTTGTCTGGGGTTCGAACCCCCAATCGCGTACTATTCCAACCTATGCGAACCTTCGTATCGAGTTGGGAATATGAGGAGGGCGGTCTAGCCATGTAGCTGGACTGTTCTTTTTTCTTGTGCCTTTCATAAGAATGCTGTAAAATTGTAAAAAGTGATAAAATTACGATAAGGGGAGGCTATGATTAAAATAAGACCAGTTTCAGATTTGAGGAATAAGTTTCCAGAAGTGGAGCAAGTTGATGTATTTTCAAAAGCGAGAAAGGTATTGAATGGCTAAGAAGAATAGGCTTAACATAGGGTTGCTAAATCTATTTGAGAATTGTTCTAGCTTGATTTGTGCAAAGAGATAAAATATAATATGAATATTGAGATGTAAAGCAACTTAACTTTAATAAGGAGAAAATAGAATGAATTTTTTGGGAGAAGATACTGCTTTTTTTATGGTTTTAGTTGGGATTATTATAGTCTTAATAATTGTGCTAATAGTGGGTATTAATCATCACATCCACAAAGCGCCATTTAAGCCTAAGTTTAAAAAGTTAAGCGATG
>JGI994J12354_10000836_pt1 | contig 31257 bp, 26 predicted proteins | sample IntmicLarv3ML3BL_FD_12354 | JGI IMG/M metagenome (IMG submission 12354) | reverse complement strand
TCGTATAATTTAAATATCATACGCAAACTTGCTCTTTCAGTACTGAAATTATTTAATATCTTTAAACATAAAGTTAGTTTGAAATCAAAAAGATTTGCAGTTAGTTTCAATCCCGTTAAACTTATTGAACAAATTTTGGAAATTTAAATTTTAAGTACTTTTGCTTAGAATAAAAATTCATGCGTTTTACGTTCACTTTTGTAAGAAAAGACTTTTTAAAAAATCGTTTTTGGTCTATAATAAATTTATTAACAATATGGAAACAGAAAATTTAAAATTTAAAAATCAAAAGTGAACGAGGGACGCAAAACTTTTTTCGGTGCGCCCGAATATTCTGCTTAACAGTCGGAGGAAATCCGGTATGATGTAAAATCTAAAACTTGATTATCGCTCCTCTATCAGCGTAAAGTTTTAGTGTTTGCAAGCTATCGGTAAGAGTATTTTCTATGAGGTGTAATTTAAATGGAGAAAAAAAATTCTTTAGCGAAGTTATTAATCGCGATATCATTTTTAATAACTTTGTTGTTGATATTCAGCAGTACAATTTCAAGACGCTCGGACGAAATTATCGTTGACGGAGTGTCGCCGGATACATATAAGGCAACGCGAAACGTTGTGGATACAATAACAACGGAAAAATTGAGGACAGAGGCTTATAATAATATAGAACCCGTTTACCAAAGAAAAGACGGCGTTATTGACAGTGTTTCGGAGAATTTGGCAACATATTTTGAGAGCATTACCGAAATCAGAAACACTTATAAAAGTATACTTATAAGGATTGAAAGGCTCGAAACGGAAATTGCGGATTTGACGGCACGGCACGATTCGGGCGAACTTGAAGAAACAGATTATTCGGCGCAGGTAAGCCGAAAAAATACGGATATCGCCAATCATAAAAAAAATCTTGAAAATTTAAAATTAGATGAAAATTTTCCGTTTTCAACTGCGGACAGGCAAAAACAATATATTTTGGAAATTTCGGATTCCGAATTTAACGAAATAATCACGTCCGCGAATGATATTATAAACGACGCTTATGAGGGTGATGTGCCGGAAAATAAAAGTTATGACGCAATCATCGCGCAGAGCATAAGAAACAGTAATTCATTTTTCAGTGATAATCTCGCGGAAAATTTGGTCACTACAATAGTTTCCCATTACATGGAACCGAACAGGTTTATTGATGAAGAACAGACGGAAAAAGCAAGATTGCAAAAAGCGGAGGACGTCCCGGACGTTATGTATCAATCCGGACAATTAATCGTTACGGAGGGCGAAATTATTACGGAAGAAATCTACGCCGTTTTAAACGAATTGGGCTTTATCGGCGGAGATTATAACGATTATGTTTGGGTGTTTGTCGGCTCTGTTTTCGTTGTTGTAATCGTTTTGCTTTTGGTGTTGTTTTATTTAACCAAGTTCCCTTTGAAAAATTTAAAAACTACAAAAGGTCAGCTCATGCTGTTTACAATTTATATTTTGTCGATGGGATTTATTTTCGCATTCAGCGTGTTCTCAACTTCGATACACCTTAGATATACAATTCCGATTTTGGTTTTTGTATTACTTACGGCTATTTTATTTGATAAAAAATTTGCTATCATTATGAATATTTGCTTGGCTACGTTGGCGATTTTGATTTCGAGAATGGACTACAGCATTTATATTTATTTTATTTTATCGGGAATTATTTTATCGCTTTTATCGGACATGGTTGCGGAAAACCGAAGCAACTCTATAATATTTTCGTTTTTCGTCGGTGCGATGAATTGCTTTTTGATTTTCGGTGTGTGTTTGCTTGCGGAAAATACAGACTATAAAGAACTTTTGACAATAAGTATGGTTACGCTTTTAAACGGGATTTTAACGGTTATTATCGCGCTCGGAAGTCTGCCTGCGTTTGAGGCTGTTTTTGATGCGGAAACAACGACGAGTTTATTGGCTTTGACAAATCCTAATAATGAATTGATTCAGCGATTGACAAGAGAAGCCCCGGGGACTTATCATCACAGTTTGATTGTTGCGAATCTGGGAGAGGCGGCGGCAAAAGCTGTCGGCGCAAATTCAATAATTGTTCGTGTCGGTTCATATTTTCATGATATCGGAAAATTAAAATATCCGGGAAATTTTTCTGAAAATATAGTCGGTGACAATCCGCACGATGTGATGGACGCCTATGACAGTGCGAAAATTATTAAGGAGCACGTTACGTACGGATTAGAACTTGCGGAAGAAATGAAACTGCCGGAAGTCGTGAAAGATACAATAAAAATGCATCACGGAAACACGGTTATTACTTATTTTTATAATAAGGCACTTAATGACCCGAAATATAAAGATAAAGTTTTGGAGCAGGATTTTCGATATGAGGGCTCGCCTCCGACATCAAAAGAATTGGGAATCGTTATGCTCGCCGATACCGTGGAAGCGGCAGTCCGCTCGAAAATTCCGCACGTTGATAATTTCGATGAAATAAAAGATTTTATAAAATGCTTGGTTGATAAAAAAATAAAAGACGGGCAATTGCAGGAAACTCAATTGACTTTAAAAGATATAGATTTGATTATAGAATCTTTTTATATGGTTTTCAAAGGCATGTATCATGAAAGAATTGCTTATCCGGGCGACGAGAAAAAAGGGGGAGACGCTGTGGGTACGGAAAAAGTATTGGAAGAAAAATTGTATAATCGTTTTAAGGAACTTGAAAGTGTGTTAATCGTGGAAGAAATAGAGGGCTCTATACGCATGAACGATACGGAACTTGTAAACCGCGTAATTTTCAACGCAATCAGAAAAGAAAAAATTGATTTCGATGTTGAAATCGGAATCAAAATTGTTGCGGACGAAATTATAAAAGATTTAAACAACAAGCATCGTAACGTTGATGAAGTTACCGACGTTCTTTCGTTTCCGAGTTATACGAGAGATGAAATTCTCGGTTTGGCGGAAAATATTGAAAGTTCGGAAATCCAATCGGAAGAATCTTTGGAGGACGATAATGAGCAAGACGAATCTAAAAAAATTCTTTTGGGCGATATTGTTATCGGGCTTAACGCAGTTAAAAAACAAGCGAGCGAATACGGACATTCATTTGAAAGAGAACTTGCGTTTTTGGCGGTTCACGGAACGCTTCATCTTTTGGGATATGACCATTTGAACGTTGAAGAAGAACGCGTTATGTTTTTAAGACAAGAAGAAATTTTAAACGAAATGGGAATTTCGAGATGAAAAACCGCAATGTCACAGAATCATTTAAAAATGCTTTCGACGGCATTAAACACGCGGTTTTGAACGAGCGAAATTTTAAAATTCACATCGGTGCGACGGTTTTGGTAATGAGCGCGACTTTATTTTTAGATTTATCAATTTTAGAATATCTTTTTATAATTTTGGTCATCGCCGCCGTTTTACAAAACGAACTTTTTAATACGGCGGTTGAGTCTTTGGTGGATTTATTTTGCGGAAACAAATTTCATGAACTCGCGAAAATCGCAAAAGATACGGCGGCGGCGGGCGTTTTAATATCTTCGATATGCTCCGTTATAATCGGCGGTTATATAATTTTAAAAAAAGTTATCGACAATATTATTCTGTACGGAAAATTTTTTTATATCGAAAAATTGCCGATATATTTTCCGATATCGGTTTTAATAATTTTGACGGCGGGATATATTTTTGCGGAAATGATTTTTTCTTTTTTAAATAAAAAAAATTTTTTAAATTTAGTAAATATTTTATTTGCGTCAACACCCTGTATTTTGGCTTGTTACTTTAAACATTATATATTTTTCGCATTAGAGATTTTAATTTTTGCGGCAATTTTGGTATTTAATAATTTCCGAAATATATCGAAAAAGTATATAGCCGTTGATTTTTTTGTCGGCATATTTATTCCGATGATTTTATTTTTAATCAGTAATTACGTTATGGAATAAAGGGATTTTAACTGCATCGACTTATATACTCAGGAGGAAAAAGGATTATGAAAAAACCGATTGTACTTATTGCGGCTCTCGTTTTTGCGTTGTCGGCTTGTAAAAGCACAAAAGAACCCGTAATCGTTGATTTGGCTACAAACGAAAATGTTAAAAGTATACTTTTTGACGCTGACAAATTTAATTTGTTAACGAGAAATTTTATAAAATTTCAAGCAGAGGAAGAATTTGAAGATATCGACGGCATTTATAATGTAAAAGAAGGCTATGAAAATCCTTTGACGGGTTTGGAAATGGCGCAAAAATATAACGGCACAAGACCGTTTGCCGTGGTTTTTAATAATCTTGACAAGGCTTTGCCGCAAAGCGGAATATCACAAGCGGAATATACTTATGAAGTTTTGGCGGAAGGCGGAGTTACGAGAATTATAGGTTTATCGCATAATTACAGCTCTGAAAAAATAGGTCCGATAAGAAGTACGAGAGATTATTTTTTGAACTTCGCGCTTGATAACGATGCGGTTTTTGTTCATCACGGAGGAAGTCCGCAAGGTTACGCTTTTATTCAAAATAACGGAATAAATAATCTGGACGGAATGGCACTTGAAGGTTTTTCTTTTTATCGTGACCAAAAAAGAATTAACGAGCGAGGTTATGAACACAGCTCTTATACAAGCGGCGAGGGAATTGTCGGGTCACGGGATAATTACGGTTACAGAAACGCACACAGTGATTTTACATATTCACAGCAATTTGAAAGTTCGGAAAATTTTTATGAAACGGCAGACGATGCAAAAGATATTGAAGTGAATTATTCAAACTATCAAAGAGTCGAGTTTAAACTCAACGATGAGGACGGTTTGTATTATAGATGGCAGAGAGATGAAGTTCATTATGACGAAATGAACGACGAGCAGTTAAGCGTGAAAAATATTTTTATCCAGTATGTAAATTCAAAAGTTATCGACAACGAGGGAAGATTGGAAGTCGATATGATTGGTAACGGTTGGGGATATTATTTCACGAACGGGAAATATATAAAATGCAAATGGTTTAAATCCGATAAAAATTCACCGACAAAATGGGCGGCGGAAGATGGCAGTGTGATGAAAATTAACAGGGGCAAAACTTGGGTTTGCGTTGTTGATGACGGTGCGGGAGTGAATATCAAATAGTAGTAAATTTAAAATATCGATTAATATAAACGCTGTGGGTTTTGATGCCCATGGCGTTTTTTTTCATGTAAAAATCAAAAATTTATATTTCAATTTCAAAAAATGTTTTTATGCTGTTGATGTCGGGAAACTTATAGGGGCGACCACATCGGCACACCCCCCCCCCCCCCACAAAGTTTTGAAATTTATAATCATACGAAAAAAGTTGATATTTTATTTTGATTATGATATATTGATATTAGTTATAACGATATTCGATATAACGATACTCGAAATTATTTAAGGAGTGGATATTGTGGCGAGAGAACAATTGCAAACCCTATCCGAGCCGATGTATTTTATTTTGTTGGCATTAACAAAACCAATGCACGGATATGAAATTATGCAAACGGTTTCCGTTATTTCAAACGAGCGCGTGAAAGTCGGCGCAGGAACTTTATACGCATTATTAACGCGATTTGAAAAAGAGAAAATAGTTATCCGCGTGGGCGATGACGGACGCCGAAAAATTTATGAAATAACCGAAAAGGGACGCGGACTTTTGGAGCGTGAATATAAAAGACTGAAAGAATCAATAACGGCTTATGATAATTACATGATAGGAGGGACGGACAATGAAAAACATTTATAAATATAAACTTTATTCGGGCACAACAGGAGATATAAAAAATCTTGAAAAGGAATTTTCAGAAATGGCGCAGAAAGGTTGGATGATTGATAAAATCGGAAAATTTACGCATCGTTATCGTGCAATCGAACCGTGCAAAAAACATTTTTTTGCAGACCTCCTGCTTCAGATAACGGCTTTTGATTATCCCGAAAACGAGGACGCGCAGGATTATCGGCGTATTTGTGAAGAATCGGGTTGGACTTTTGTTACGGCGAATAAACAGTTTCATGTTTTTTGTGCCGACGTTGAAAATCCTAAACCGATTCCGATTCATACAGTTAACGGCATACAAGCGAATATTTATTTGAAAGCATGTAAAAAATATGAATTGCCGATGATTTTATACGTTCCGTTTATGATTTTTCTTGCGTTTTCCAATACTAAGGCGATTGATTTTTTTTCGTCAAACATAACCTTGTTTATGACAATCGGATATTTTCTCTTTTCTTTCGGATATATTTGGACATTCGGCTTCGTGGTGAGTTGGTATATCAAAGTTAAAAAATGCGCAGAGAACGATTTGCCAATGCCGAAAGTTAACCGAAAGCTCGGCAAAATTCGGAACAAACTGTTCATGACGGGAGTTATTGCACTTTTAGTGTGTATGATTATCGGTTTTGCGTTAGAATTTAATCCTGCTTTCGTTTTTGCGATTATTACGCCGCTTTCGATGTTTTTTATTGGGCTGTGTTTACGTAATCAGATAGATACAAAACGGCGGACACGTTCACAAAATATCAAACTCAGCGTTGCAGTCGGAATTATAGCGGTGATTATTATGGTAATCACAACGAATATTACTACTTTTAAAATTCTTTCGTCGCCGCGTGATGATTCGGATTCGCTCGATAATCACGATAATAACCCCGTGTTAACCTTGAACGATGTCGGCATTGCGATTCCCGCGGAACATTTTAATTTCCATGTGAAAGGTACACCGATTGTTCCGCTTAATTATGAAAAATGGGAAATAAACACGGCGGGAGGAGTTTCAACGCAAGTATATCGTTCGATTAATAATAATATTGCAAATTTATTATATGGTTATTGCACAGAGGAATTTTTACGTCATTTAAGATTTGAGTCAGAAGAATCACAAGAAGAAATTATGGTTTTGACGCCCGAAGAATCAGTTTTTTGGGGCGCGGAAAAAGGATTGATTTTTTATAATCGGAAAGTTAATTCCGTTAATTTGTTGTTGCTAAAGGACAAAACAATATTAAGACTTTCCGCCGAAAGTGTGAATATGGATTTGGAAGAGTTAAGCAAAAGCGTAAAAAAATTATGGAGCGATATAGAAAAAATTTAACAGACCCGTTCAAGTTTCCGAACAGATTTAATAATCCGTTTATCAAAAAAAATACCTTTCACAAAGAAATCAAAAATTTTTGTGAAAGGTATTTTTTATTTATCGTTTTGTTTACGGAACGGTCAAGACTTTCGTTTCCGTTTTCACTCCGTAAAAAAAATTACACACCATGAATATTTTGTTTAATGCGAATTTCGATTTTTGTATAAAAATATTCCTTTTCGGGCTGAACTCCAAGACCCGTATATTCCAAAAGAATGTCTAAAGGTTTTGCCCCGTATATTCCAAAAGAATGTCTAAAGGTTTTGCCCCTTGCGTAAAAGGTTCTTGGGCAATCGTCGCCAAAATCGCGCCTTCTTCAATCAACTTTATTGTTTCGGGAATGGCGTCATAACTAACAATTTTTATTTTGCCTTTTAATCCCAAATCCTCAACGGCACGACACGCACCCATAACGCCGGCGGCGACGAGGTACAACGCGTTTATATTCGGATTATTCAAAAGCATTTGTTTTGTAACGGAAAAACTTTCGATATCATCATCATTATTAATAGCCGTATCTATAATTTTTATATGCGGATATTCTTTTTTTACTTGATTTGTAAAACCTGCAACTCTTTCCGAATGGCACAATACCAAAGGTGAGCCTAAAATTATTCCGACATTCACGGCAGAGTTTCCGCCCATAAGATTCATCAAGCCTGCCGCGGTTTCGCCGCTTTTATAATAGTTGCTGCCCACATAAGCCAAGCGTCCGCAATTCGGAATATCACTATTCGTCGTAACAACGGGAAATCCCGACGAAGTTAATTTTTTTAATTTTTCGATAACCAACGGGTGGCTGATGGGCGTAATAACCAATCCGTTTATATTTTCCGCAAGCAATTCATCAATCAATTTTACCTGTGTTTCGGGGTCATCTATCGTGGAAAATCGCACTTCGACCGTTGCACCAAATTCTTTGAGCGATTTAATTCTGTCTTCAATCCCGAGCATAACTTCATTAAAAAATGAATTGTTCGTTCCTTTAAAAAGTATAAATCCGAATTTAAGATGTTTTTTCTTCGCCGCGAGAGTTTTCCCTGCGAGATTCGGTGTATAATTTAGAGCCTTGGCGATATCCTCTATTTTTTTAGCCGTTTCCGGTTTAACAGAGCCGCGGTTATTCAAAACTCTGTCTACAGTGCCGCGAGAAACACCCGCCAAACCGGCGATATCTTTTATCGTTGCCATATATTTCATTCCTTCAAATAATTTTAGTGAGTTAAATTACAGTAACATATGTGTGAAAAGATTGCAATTGTAATTCACTAATTTCAATAAAGCTGTTCGGAAACCTGAACAGGTCTAATAAGTCAACAGTTCCGATGATTCAATAATTCCGAGAAGAAATTAAAATAATTACGTGCGTCAATTATTTTTTTCCGCTAAATTAAAAATGAAAAAGAACGCCTTGTTTAGTTGATATTTAAGGCGATTTTTGCGATATATAAAAAAACGGGATTGCTTTGCTTATCAGCAAGACAGCCCCGATTTTTTATTTTTCGGAAATTATTTCATGAATCTGTTTATCGATTTTTCTATTTAATTTTTTTCTAATTTTTAAAAATCAAAGAACATTATATTTTAATAAAAACGAAAGCATTTTATTTCCCATCGGCAAAGATAAAATATCATCTTTTTCCATTCCGCCGATGAACAAAAGCACAACCGCATAAACAACCATGGAAACCAAAACGGAAACCAAAACGCCCAAAGTGTTATTGCCCAAAAAATAATCCATTCCGTAATAAAAAGTATAACAAGTGAATCCCATAATTATTGATGCGATAAGCGGTTTAAAAAATATTCTGCCGAAATCAAAATTCGCGCCCGTAAATTTTTTCAAAAAGAAAATGTTCACGCAAGATGCAACGATATAACAAACCGTTGTGCCGATTACCGCGCCTGCTTCTTCGATAGTCGGGATTGCTATCAATATCATATTAACGGGGATTTTTGCAATCGCGCCCGCGACTGCCGCCAAAACGGGAATCCTAACTTTTCCGATTCCTTGAAGCATACCCGTGGAAATTTGTGTTAAGGCAAGAAAAATTATACTGAGTGCGCCGATTGTTAAAAGTCGTCCGCCATCGGGAAACGACGGGAACAAAAGTCTTATAATCGGGTCACCCAAAACGCCGATGCCGACAGCCGCGGGCATCGAAATTATCATAGACATTCGCATCGCCATGTTAATTTGTTTTTCGGTCGATTTTTTGTCTTTTTTAACATGACTGCTTGTTATCGCCGGAATCGAAGCGGTTGACAATGCCGCGGAAATACTTGTCGGCAACTGAACGAGTGTATTATATTTTCCGGACAATAATCCGAACGCGATACCTGCTTCCGTGACGGTTTTCCCCGATGCAATTAAAATTCCCGTAACCGTTACGGTATCGATAAAGTTTGTTATGCTGTAAACCGCCGCGCCGATTATTACGGGAATGGCGAGTGAAAAAAGTTCTTTTACCAATTCCGTATTTTTTCCGTACGGAATTTTTTTTCTGTCCTGCAAAACTTTTAATAAAAAATTATCTCGTATAGAAAAATAAATAACGATGATTGTAATCAATGCTCCGACCGCGCCGATTCCCGTTGCCGCTGTCGCACCTGCCGCCGCCATCGCAACATCGGCGGTTTTATCAAGAATTATTTTTGCGAGAACAACACTCAAAACGGCATTTATAATTTGCTCAATCAACTGACTTATCGCAGTCGGTAAAGTATTGCTCAAACCTTGAAAAAATCCTCTGAAACAAGACACAATCGCAATAATAAAAACCGTCGGGGCTAATGTTATGAGTGTTAAATAACTGTCGGGGCTGTTCATTTTATTCGCAAAAAAACGCGCGCCGATTATCATTATAAAACAACATATCAAACCCAAAACTCCCGCCGCCATCAGCGAAACTTTAAAAACCAAATGCGCCTCCCGATATTTTTTTTCAATCGTTCGCGCACTAACCATTTTTGAAATCGCAACGGGCAATCCCGCCGATGATAAAATTATAAAAAACGAATAAATATGGAATCCTATACCGTAAATTCCGTTTCCGTAATCTCCGATAATAGCCCCCAAAGGCATTCTATATAAAAATCCCATCACGCGAGATGCTAACGAAGCGACTATAAGTATAGACGCCTGTTTTATAAACTTCTCGCCGGAATTATTTTCTTTTTGCAAGTTACCTCACCTCTTGTTTACAATTTATTTCTTTGCGGCTCTTTTGCGCATTGTCGGGTCTAAAAGTTTTTTTCTTATTCTTAAATTCAAAGGCGTTACTTCGACCAATTCGTCAAACTCTATAAAATCCAACGCTTGTTCTAATGAAAAAATTATCGGCGGTGATAATCTGAGCGAATCATCAGAGCCCGACGCACGCGTATTTGTCAAATGTTTTTTCTTACAAACATTAATTTCGATGTCTTGTCCGTTAGGGCTTTTGCCGACAATCATACCCGCGTAAACTTTCGTGCCCGGAGAAATAAATAATTCGCCTCTTTCTTGCGCGTTAAATAATCCGTACGCAACCGCCTCGCCTGTTTCAAACGCGATAACCGAACCTTGATTTCTCATTGAAATTTCGCCTCTATACGGTTCATATCCGTTATAAACGGAATTTAAAATTCCGCCGCCTTTTGTATCTGTCAAAAATTCTTGGCGGTATCCGATTAAACCTCTCGCGGGAATATTAAATTCGACTCTCGAATAAGCACCTCTGCCGGAATATATGTTTAGCAACTCACCTTTTCGTTTGCTGAGTTTTTCAATAACCGTTCCGACAAACTCTTCATACACGTCTATTGTAGCAAGCTCCATCGGCTCGCACAATGTCCCGTCGATATCTTTTAATAAAACTTCCGGTTTTGAAACTTGAAACTCAAATCCTTCGCGTCGCATAGTTTCGATTAATATCGATAAATGAAGTTCGCCGCGCCCCGAAACTTTAAATGTATCTGTCGATTCTGTTTCTTCAACTTTCAAGCTGACATTCGTTTTTAATTCTTTTTGCAAACGTTCCGCCAAATGTCTGCTCGTTACATATTTGCCTTCCATTCCCGCAAACGGGCTGTCCGTTACAATAAAATTCATTGCGATTGTCGGCTCGGAAATTTTCACAAACGGCAACGCTTCCATTTTATTTAACGAACATATTGTATCGCCGATGTCGATTTGCTCGATTCCCGCGATTGCGACGATTGCACCGAAAGACGATTCTTGAACCTCGATTCTTTTAAGTCCTTCAAACTCAAAAAGTTTTGTTACCCCCCCCCCAAACTCTTATAACGCCGTTTTCAACTTTTCCGATTCCGATTCTGCCGATATATTCGTCATAGTCGATTGTACTGATTAAAGTTTGCATTTCCGCTTCTTTATCGCCTTTTGGAGCAGGAATATGCTCTAAAATTTTCTCAAAAAGCGGTGTCATGTTTTCTTCGTCATCTTCAATATTATTATAAGCAATTCCTGTTTTTGCGGATGCGAAAATGAACGGTGAATTAAATTGGTCGTCTGTCGCGTTCAATTCCATAAATAACTCTAAAACTTCATCGACAACTTCCGACGGTCGCGCTTCATCTCTGTCGATTTTATTTACACAAACGATAATCGGCAAGTCCAACTCGATAGCTTTTTTCAAAACGAATTTCGTTTGCGGCATAGGACCTTCAAAAGCATCGACCACCAAAACAACTCCGTTAACCATTTTTAAAATACGCTCAACCTCACCGCCGAAATCCGCATGTCCCGGGGTATCGATAATATTTATTTTTGTGTCTTTATAAACTACGGCTGTATTTTTGGACAGAATTGTAATTCCTCTTTCTCTTTCGATATCGCCGGAATCCATAATTCTTTCTCCGACCATATGATGTGCCTTGAAAATCCCGCTTTGTTTCAACAAACAGTCAACAAGGGTAGTTTTTCCGTGGTCGACATGAGCAATAATTGCGATGTTACGTATATCTTCTCTTTGCATGTATTAAATCTCTCTTTCTTTGATTAAGTTATTTTATAGTTGTATATGAATAGGTTCTTCGTAAATCTAAAAAAGTATTCTATCACAACAGATTTATTTTGTAAAAATTTTTATGAAAAAGATTAAAGGTTTAAGACCGTGAGCTTTTAAAAAAGTTCAATCAAAAGCAACACGATATTGTAAAAAAGCTTTTAAACAAAAAAATGTCTGGAATAAATCCAGACGAGGTTTTTTAAAATCTTTATATAGTTTTAAATATTCAGATTATATTGGTCTTACGTTTGCCGCTTGAGGACCTTTTCCGCCTTCAATAATCTCAAACTCAACTTCTTGACCTTCTGATAAAGTTTTGTAACCGTCAGAAGAGATAGCTGAATAATGAACGAAAACATCGTTTTCACCATAAGAAATAAAACCAAAACCTTTTTCTGCGTTAAACCATTTTACTGTACCTTGTTTCATCGAAAAAAATCCTCCTAAAAATTAAAAAAAGTATATTACTAGCCCATAGATTAACACATCTATGAAACTATGTCAATGTAAATATGATAATTTGTAATGAATTTGTTTTGATTGCCCAAAAATTTTTTTTGAATTTGGCAATAATAACTATTTTTGAATTTGCAGGCATTGACAGGCGTAAACGCGAGTATTCCAAGATTATCGGAGTTATATAAAATATAGCGATAAAACTTAAAACTATTATGAGGTTTTACTAAAAAAATACCTTTTGCTTTATGAAAAAAAATAAACCATTGAAATTGTAAAAAAGTTTTAAAAAATCAATAGTATTTTTGATAAATAATTTGCTTTATTAATTAGTAAAAGTGATGTATAATATGTTAACAATAATTTAGTTGATGTTTTTAAATTAACAGTTTCATTCGGTATCGACAATTTTCTTTCGTCAAAAATGATTTGTGTGATGCCGAAATTTTGGAAAGGTGGATAACTGCCATGATAGTTTTTAATTTCGTGGGTGCTTTATTTGGTGAGTTATTTTGCAAAGATGTTCCGCCTAACGGATTGATACGGAAGTTTCTTGAAAATTTGAGATTGGGCAATTCTTACAAATCATTTTACCGAATTGATAATGCGAAGTTTTTTGATAGATTTGATTATTTGATAGATTGTGATACATATAGGCTGGATTATTTAAAAAAAATAAAACCTCATCTTTTAAAAAAAATAAAAAACGGGAATAATAATACGGAGAGTTTTTATTTTTATCGGTGTATAGGCTAGACAGAAATAAACCGAGAGGTAAGTTTAGGCTAAGTTTTCCCGATGTTTCCGATTTTTTAAAAAGAGATGGTTTTAATTTTAAAAGTTTTGTTTTTGAGTGGTTGAAGTCTTTACTCGAGGCTGTCGGCATTGTTTTACTGCTTTTTGTTTTCTGTTGGCCGTTACGGATTAACGGTCGTTCTATGGAGCCTACTTTTTCATCTCGTGACAGAGTTGTTATTTCTCGTATGCAAGTTTTTTTTAACAGTATCTCCGCTGATGATGTTGTTGTGTGCAAAATAATCGAAGAAGGCGAAGAAATCGTTATTTTAAAACGCATCGTGGCTGTGCCCGGTGACAAAGTGGAAATTATCGAAGGAAAAGTTTTTATTAACAGTAAACTTTTACAAGAGGACTACGTATATTTTGACAGCGACTTTTATCTTGACGAAGTTGTTTTGGGTGACAAGCAGTATTTTTTAATGGGGGATAACCGTGAACTCAGCATTGACTCTAGACACGTGGGTTCTGTGAATGCAGAAAATATCATAGGAAGAGTTATTTTAAGGTGGTATCCTTTTTATAATTTTGAATTCTTTTGATTCGCCGCTTTTGTCTTTTGATTCACGGAATATTCAAAAGAAGGTGTGATGTGGATGTTATTGAAAAGAGATCTATCTGAAGCCAAAGACCAGATAGAAAAGAACATTGGTAACGAAGTGTTGTTGGAATTTAGCAAGGGACGCCGGAAATCTGTTGCTCACAGAGGAATTATTTCCAGTGTATACCCGAGTATTTTTACGGTTCAAATTTTTGAAGGTAAAGATGCCTCTCGGAAATTGTCTTTCAGTTATGTGGACATTCTGACGAACTCGGTGGAAATAACCCTCGTTTAATCCTGCTGCATTTTATTTTTTACACAAACACAGACTTGCTTGTGATATTTATTTTTTAAGGGTTTTCATTATCTATATCGTAAAATTTTTAAAAATAATTTATATCTTGCATAAAAAATTACCTTTCAAAATATATTTGATTATAAATATATATTGGGAGGTAATTTTTTTATGTCGAAAGAACTTATACGGGATAACATTGTTTTAGATAAAAAGATGGGAAAAGAAAACACGCAGATTTTGCTTGAGGGCGATATTATCGTGCCCGATATCAAGCCTGATATGTCCGTTATTTTGCAAAGCGATTCTGATATTTTTATTAATAACATCGAAATTTCAAACGACAGAATCAACTTTATGGGGCGACTCGATATCACGGTTTTATATCTCGCGAAAGGCGCAAACAAGCCTGTACATAGCATTAATGTTTCCGAAAACATAGATAATTTTATAAACCTTGAAGGCATAACAAAAGATATGTGGGCAGATATTAACGCAACGATTAACTCTATCGATTACAAAATGCTTAACGACAGAAAAATAAATTACAGGGCGGTTGTTGACATAAGCGTTGTCAGCGAAAGTCACGAATATCACGAAGTCGTTATCGATGTTGAAGATATTCCGCAAAATCAAACGCTTAAAAAAAATCTTGAGATTAATAAAAGTATTGAAAATACAATTGACAGATTTATTGTAAAAGATGAACTTTCGATTCCTTTAGGCAAGCCGGGAATAAGAGAGGTTTTGCAGTGTACGATATCTGTTAACAATAAGGAAAGCAAAGTTTTAAACGGCAAAGTAAATATCAGCGGTCAGCTTTTGGTTACGGTTTTATATAAGGGCGACGACGACAGCTCAATGGTAGAATTTATCGAAAACGAAATACCGTTTAACGGCGTTGTTGACAGCTTAAACGCTAAAGATTATATGTTTGCGGATACAATTTTAAACATCGAAGATAAGTTTGTTCAAATCAAAACAGACATCGACGGCGAGGACAGAATTTTAGAAATCGAAACAACGGTTTTTGCGATTATAAAAGTCAGTCATCAAGAATCTATCGAAATTTTAGAAGATGCTTACATAATCAATAACGACTTGAAAATCACAAAAATGCCCGTAAAATATTCGCAGTTGGTTTGCAGAAATAAAAATCAAACCACATTTAAAGAAATTGTTCAGACGGAACAAGATTCGCCGGAAATGTTGCAGATTTACAGAATCACGGGCAAACCGCATTTGGAAACCGTAAAGCCTTTGGGCGATAAAATTATGGTCGAAGGAATTATTGAAGCAAATATTTTATATGTTGCGGAAAGCGACGACGCGCCGTTATATTCCTATAACACGACGATTCCTTATCAACAAGTTATCGAAACTAAAGGCACAACGCCCGATATGGACGTTAATGTTTCCGCGAATATCGACCACGTGGGCTTTAATATGTTGAGCGGCAAAGAAGTTGAAGTTAGATTTTTATTGAGTTTTAACACGCAAGTTAATGAGCAAAAAGAATTGAATATGATTACGGATATCGAAATAGAAGAAATGACACCCGAATATTTGAATAGTTTCGCAAGCGTAACGGTTTATTGCGTGCAAAAAGGCGATACGCTCTGGAAAATCGCAAAACGATATAATACTTCCATAGAAGAAATTATCGAAATGAATAATCTTGCGGGCGATGAAAAATTAACAACGGGAGCGAAAATAATTTTATTAAAAAAAGTTGTTAATTAAATTATGGATAGGTTGATTAAAATTGTGGATAAGTAAATTTGATTTTTAAGAAAAAAATAATTTCTGTGGATAAAAAAACAATAAAGCTGTTCAGGTTTCCGAACAGGTCTAATTTAAAAATACCCGATTTAAAACGCAAAATATTTTTTTAAAATCCGCATATAAAAAAGTCCGAAAAGTTCTGATTTCGGGCTTTTCTTTTTGCGGAAAGTAAATCTTTGGTCTGACTGACAAAAATAACATTAGGCTGTAATTTAAGAATAAGACCGTCTCGGTTAAAATATTACTTTGTAATTGCAAAACCGTTACAAAATAAAAGGATTACTTTACAATAAAAACCATGAATGTTAAAATGTGTGGAAACGGAAGATTTCTTTAAAATACAAAAGAAGAGGGGGAAATATTCAAAACTTTAGAAAAATTTTTCAAAAAAAATAAGGGAGGACAAATGCAAAATGTATAAAAAAAGAATAGGACTGCTTTTGTTTTTGACAACGACGCTTTTGGGGAGCGTAAATGTTTTTGCGAGTCGATTTAATCCTTACGGAATGGCAAACGGTCTTTATATCGATAAAAACGATATGGAACTTTTTGAATGGACTGTCGAGCCGGGTTCGTTAAAAGCGTTTGAAAAATATTTAGATGACAATCATAATATTTATTTTGAATACGATGACGGCATAAATATTAACAGTGATGTATTTATATACTGCAAATTGTCAAACGGCGAACTTAAATATGGGCTTACGGATAAAACCGGAAATCCGATTACAGAACCTATATATGATGAATTTGGGTGCTTTTCGGAGGGATTTATATCAGCCAAAATCGGTGATAAATGGGGATTCATTGATGAAAACGGAAAAGAAGTTGTTCCCTTTACATATAACAATCTTGAAGATACTCGGTTTTCGGATGGGCTTGCACCGATTTTGCATGAAAATGCTTGGGGATTTATAGATGCGACGGGCAAAACAGCTTTGCCTTTTATATACGGGCATGTTTTTTATGACGGTTTTGAAAATGGCAGAGCGATAGTTGGTCTTAATGAGCAAATCGGATATATAGATAAAGAAGGAAACTTTGACGCGATTATATTTAACGGAGCATCTTCCGACTATTTACCGCGTTTGGGTGATGCAGGACAACATTTTGACGATGACGTTAAAAATTATACCGCGCTTAAAAGTGATGACATGATGAAAAATTCGGATTATGAAATCGTGTTTCCGTTTAGGCAGGGATATGCGACTGCGAGTGTGGACAGACGAAGTTTTACCGTGATAAACGAAAAGGGTGAAGCGGTTTTGCCCGCGGTATTTTCAATACATAAAATAAGTATACGACGACACGAAAACACTTTTGAAATTATGTCTACCGAAGGCGATGTCGTTGTTTATGTGAACGGTGTCGGGTATGGCGCGATTAAAATTCCCGATAAAATCAATACTCCGATAGCGGAAACACCGTCCGAGCCGGAATTAAAAGGCGAAGAAACACCACCGATTTTATCGCAAAAAGATTATAACGATGTGCCGAGAAATCATTGGGCATACGATGCGGTTACGGAATTGACGTCACGCGGAATTTTAAACGGAATGGGCGACGGAATTTTCGGCATCAATCAAAATTTAACGAGAGCGCAATTCGCGGCGATTATTTATCGGTCGTTTTATTCTTTGCCCGATGAAAAAAGAGTAAAATTTAAAGATGTAAACGATGGCGATTGGTATGCGGACGCGGTTTATGCGCTTGCCGGCGACGATATTATATCGGGATATCCCGACGGAACTTTTAAAGGTGAAAATCCGATAACGAGAGAACAAATGGCGGCGATTCTTCACAGAGTCGTCAATAAGAAAGCGATTGATATCAGAATGATGAGAAGTGATGTGCCGAGAGATTTCGAGAAAGTTCAAGCTTACGCAAAAGACGCGGTTAAAAGTTTGTATCAAGCCGGAGTTATTAACGGTGTCGGCGATAATAATTTTGACGCGGCGAGCACGGCAACAAGAGGGCAAGTCGCGCAAATGATATTTAATTTTTTTGAAGCGATTAAAAACGAATCACCTGTAATTTATATTGAGTAAATCAGATTCACACAAACAGCCTTGAGCGAATCAAAATTTTTTATAAAATTGATTCGTTTAGGGCTGTTTTTTGTTCGGATTTAAACCGCTTGGGCGACCCGCTCTTAATAAAACTTTAATAATTTAGACAGCTATTATGTGTTATGATATAATAAAAAAGATTTTACAAAATTCGTCATAATAAACCTGTTATTCGAGGATAACGAAAAATAATTAAAAGATTTGGGAAATCTTTTTCCTGTCCATTTAATTTGGAGGTGTTTCAGATATTGAACCTATAATAACTTTNACCGACGTTTCTAAAATTTATAAAATGGGAGATGAAAAAATACACGCATTAAAAAATATAGATTTAACTTTTTATAAAGGCGAAATATATTGTTTAATCGGCACATCGGGCTCGGGGAAATCCACAATGCTTAACATGATAGCGGGATTGGAAAAACCGACCAAAGGCACTATTCTTTTTAAAAATACAAAACTTGAAACTCTGAACGAAAAGCGAATTACATATTTCAGACAAAAATACGTGGGATTTGTTTTTCAATCATACAATCTATTGCCGACGCTTACAGCTTTGGAAAATGTTGCGTTACCTTTGATTTTCAGAGGTACATCAAGAAAGTTAAGAAAACTCAAATCGTATGAAATGTTGGAGGCGGTCGGACTTTCCAACCGCGCAAAACATAAACCGAAACAATTATCGGGCGGGCAACAGCAACGCGTCAGNATAGCGCGCGCGTTTGTAAATCAGCCGGAGATAATTTTTGCGGACGAACCAACCGGAAATCTTGACACAAAAACGACTTTCGAGATGATGAATTTGATGGTGAAAATGGTTCGTGAAAATAAGCAAACATTAATAATCGTTACGCATGATTTGGAAATCGCGGATTACGCGGACAAAATAATTTATTTGCGTGACGGTGAAATAGAAAAAATCGAAGATAACAAAGGTCAGTTTAAAGATAAGAGAGATGTTTCCTTAAAGATGCACGACCCAAACCTAAACTAAAGCATATTAAATGAAAAAAGTGAGGTCTTTATATCATGAAAAATTTCAAAAAATATAAATTATTACTTTCAGCCATGATTATTATTTTAAATACAGTAACCGTTCATGCGTCAAATGTGCCGGACGACTACGAAAATCCTTATGACAAAATAAAAGAACTTGAAAAAACAATTGAAAATTTAGAGGATTTAATAGAGCCGACACCGACAACCCCNGTTATNTCTTTGACTGTTCCGACAAATATAACATCTGTAAGAGCGGGCGGCTCACAAGATATTAAAATTACAATAAAAAATGTTTCCAATCACCTTGCGGAAAAAATTATTACAGAAATAAAATCTATCGACGACCACGGAATTACAGCTTCAATTTCGGGTGAAAATTATAAGCCGTTGCTTCAAGGAAATATTTCTCATTCAATGACTTTAAAAGTCAGCGTCGACAGCACGGTATCGGCGGGNAATTACAAAATAAATCTTTTGCACAAATACACAAACAACGTCGGCGACAGTTTATCATCGGATTCTTTCGTTACAATAAGAGTTATAAACGAATACGACGGTCCGAATGTTGTTTTGGAAAATATTACAGTTAGCAAAGACAACATTAACGCGGGTGATAAATTTAATTTAAAAGCTGTAATAAAAAATTTAAGTTCCATCGAAGCAAAGAATGTTCAAGTTAAAATCGACGGATTATCATCAGAAACTGTTTACGTTGATAAATCCACAAATATTATAGATTTTGCGTCGTTTTCGGGATTGAAATCGGGCGAAATAGATTTGCCGCTTGTGGCGTATGAAAAAATAAAATCGGGCTCTTATCCGATAACGATACAAATATCTTACATAGATACTAAAGAAAAGACATACACAAAAGACTACAGTTATTATATAAATGTTAACAGAGTCACAAAAACAGTTGATGCAGAGGAATCGGATTTGTATTTAAGCAAAATTTCTGAAGTCGGCAAAACTGTTACGGTCGGCGAAAATTTTTCAATGACGGTTACTGTTTTTAATTCCGGAAAAGGCGAAGCGAAAAACATAAAAGTCAGAGCCGTAACAGACGACGGCGGCGCAGTCGTGCCGAAATCGACAAGTATAATGCAAATCAAAAGTTTAAATGCGGGCGCATCACAAAATTTAACTTTTAGTTTCGCGCCGACTTCAAAATCTTTATCGCAAAATTATGTTATAGGTTTTGAGGTTTCATATGAAAGCGGAAAAGTTTTAACATCGGGCGATAGCGACACGGAAACGCCTGAAAAAATAGAGTTTACGCAATATCAAGGCGTTAATGTTTATAATCCTGAAGCTGATAAAAAGGAAGAAGAGAAAGAGGACGACAAAGAAGAAAAAATCAGCACACCGAAAATAATAGTTAAGGAATATCAAGCGAATCCCGTAATCGTTGACGCAGGCAAAAATTTTACATTGAGTTTGACGCTTGAAAACACAAGTGATAAAGAGGTAAAAAATATAAGAACGGTTTTAACCCCGACGCCTGCGGAAACCGCGACGAATGAATCAAAAGGAAGCGTTTTCACGCCCGTAAACAGCAGTAATACTTTTTATGTTGACAGTATTCCGCCGAAAAGTACGGTTGTCAAAACAATGGAATTTTATGTTTTGCCGGACGCCGCGCCGAAAAATTACACAATCGATGTTTCCATGGATTACGAGGACAGAGAAAATAATCCATATGAAACGAAAGATATTATCGGGATAAACGTAAAACAAACTTTGAATCTCGAAGTCGGCGAAATTACAGTTGACGAAATGGGCTCAATCGGTGCGCCCGTGTATATTAATTTTCAATTTTTCAATACGGGAAAAGTTAAATTATCAAATATGAAAGTTGATATCGAAGGCGAGGGATTTGATACATCACAAGCGTTAACTTATTATAAAACACTCACTGTATCCAATAATGAATATTATGACGGCACGATAATTCCGACAACTGAGGGAAAACAAGACGGCAAAGTTGTTTTCACATTTGAGGACGAAACGGGCGAAGAACACAGAATCGAAAAAGAATTTTCCGTTGATGTAACGGCGGGAATGGATATGGGTATGGGTATGGAAATGGGCGACATGGGCGGCGGAATGATGTTTGATGAAAACGGAAATCCGATTATGACTGACGGCGCGCAAAAATCCAAAACGTCGTTTATAATAATCGGTGTAATTTTAGTAATAATCGGAGTTGTAGTTTTTGTTGTGAAAAAAAGGAGTAAAGCCAAAGATGAAACTCTATGATTTATTTTTTATGGCGGTGAAAAATCTTTATAACAGAAAATTGCGAACATTTTTAACAAGTCTCGGCGTTGTTATGGGCGTCGCCGCGATAATAATAATGGTTTCCATCGGCATCGGGATTAACAAAGGCTATGAAGAAATGATTGGCGAAATGGGCGATATCACGGTTATAACGATTCATAATCCGAATACGGGAAACTTTTATTATGAGGGAATGGAACAGCAAAGTTCCACATTAAAATTTGATGATAAAACAATTGCGTCACTAAAAAAAATAGACGGTGTGAAAGCCGTTTCTCCGCAAATCACTTCGTATATTGAATTGTATGTCGGGAAATATCGCGGTTGGGGCAATTTGGTCGGCATGGATTTAACAACTTTAGAGGATTTTAATTTTATCGTGGCTGACGGACGAAACCTTGAAATCGGTGACAAAATGGGAATCCTCGCAGGGACGATGTCAGCTCAAAATTTTTATGACCTGAATGCGAATTGGCGAAATTTTTCATTCGGAGATATTGAAGTCGATTTGATGAACGATAAAATTTTAATGCATTATGATTATCGATACGGGCAAGATGAGGAAGAGGGTTATTATTCTGACGACGAAAGACCGATTGCACAACCGTACATCGCGAATATCGTCGGCGTACTCGCGCCGAAAGATTATAATATTGACACAAGTTTTTTAATGGATTATAACGACGTTAAAAAATTAAAAGATGAAAGAACAAGATTTGAAGAGGGTTACGGCGGCGGCTCGAAAGCGAGAAAATCGAGTGAGTATGACGGAATTATGATAAAGTGCGTTGACATTAACGCCGTTGAGGGCGTTTCTAAAAAAGTCGAAGAAATGGGATTTTATCCCGATTCTGCTTTTACTTATTTGGAACAGCTAAAGGAAATGTCGCGGACATTACAAACAACTCTCGGGATTACAGGTTTTATCGTTTTGTTCGTTGCCGCAATCGGAATCGCAAATACAATGATTACATCTATGTATGAAAGAATTAAAGAAATCGGTATTATGAAAGTTATAGGCGCGTCGTTAAAAGATATCGGGAAATTATTTTTAATAGAATCCGCGCTTATCGGTTTGGTCGGCGGCTGTCTCGGATTGGGATTAAGCTACGCCGTTTCATATGGGCTGAATTATTTTAATTTCGACATTACAGGCTCTGGCGCGACCACAAAAAGTGTGATTCCTATTTGGCTTTCGCTGTTTGCATTGGCGTTTTCGTTTTTGGTGGGATTGATTTCGGGATATTTCCCCGCAAGGCGCGCTATGAAATTAAGTGCGTTGGATGCGATTAAAACGGAGTAGGTTTTTAAAAAATAACTGATATAATTTGCTTTTGATATGCGTGGGGGCAGGGGCGCACTTCCCCGCGCATATGTCGATTTTTTAATTTTGCATAATCGCTTTAAGTCCAAATCTAATTTGTTATCCAGTTGGGTTTTCTTTTTCATATAAGTTGATTCTCTTTTCATCTTTTGAAACGGGAACTTTTTTGTTTTTGTTATTTATAAAAAACATTTCTGAGCCGTCATGCGCGGCAATAGCGGATAATTCGCCCGAAATTTCAGCACTTACAAAAAGCGGAGCATGATAAACATTTTCCGAATACTCTTCACAGTGATGCAATATATTTTGTAATAAGCCTATGGATTCCTCACCCGTAGCAATTATTCCGCTGTAATTATTAATTGTAATATGATTATCAAAATTTACTCCTACCGCTTTATATCCGTCCGCATTAACGGAAGAATTTGCAATAGTTAAAAAATCAACGCCTTCATATCGAGCATGAATAAACTGAGATTTTATTCCTATGCAATTTTCACCCGATACATTTATTTCGGAGTTTTTTATTTCCAAAGTTCCGCCGTAATTTATAATCCCGATTGCGTCACTTTCGGAAACTTCAATTTTGCTGTTTAAAATTTTTAGGTTTCTATGGTTTGAAATTTCACCGTTTACATTCACAGAATCTATAGTCATATGTGAAGAATTTTCAATTAAACTCTGATTACCAAAATATTTTTCTTCTTGATTATCCAAAATAGAAATATCTAAATTTTTCAAGGTCAGACTGCTGTCGGCTACAATATAAGCGTCTGCGTTTTCCGAAGGCGAATGATGAAAAATAATTTTTGCGCCGTCCAAACTGCTAAAAATAGAGAGTTTTACTCTTCGTATATATAAATAAGTTTGTTCCGCAAATTCAAGCGTATGCCCGTTTAAATCTATTTCTGCATCACGATAATCACCGAAATCGGGGCTCAAAGGAAACGGAATAGTAATATCATTTATTAAAATAATTTTATCTGTTTTATCGGTGAAAGCATTCAGCAATTCCATAAACGAGCCGACTTTAACTTCAGATTTGAGAGATTTAAAATTTTCAATATCTTCAAAAGACATAAACGGCTCTGAAATTTTTTCCGCGGTTGTTTCGGTTGAAATTTTGATTTGAGTTGTTTGCGTTTTAGTTTGCTCAATTATTTGCGTGGGCGGAGCGGTAACCGAATCGGCGGATTTATTTTTGGCGCACGAATTGAAACAAATTAATAAAATGAATAATATAATTATTATACCGATTTTTTTAAACATGAGAAAATTCCCCTTTACACATGGAATAGAGCTGTTCGGAAACTTGAACAAGCTAACGGAAACTGCGTTAAACCATCGCGATTTCTTGAAGCTTTAAGGTGGTTTCCGAACAGCTTTAATGAAAAAGAATTATTGAAACGGAATCTAAGAATTTTAATCTAAGAATTTTAATCTAAGAATTTTAACTTGAGAAATATTTTAGCATTACGGGCTGACAAATAAATTACAAAAATATTTTTTTAAATTTAAACAGAAAAACAGCCCCGAATAAACGGAGCTGTTTCCCACTGATTTAAGTATTCATCTTTTGTGTTTGACAACATTTTTCTTATGTATCTTTGTACATTAGAGAAAATCATCTTTTGTGTATTTTTGTATTTTAAAATAAATTTAAAATCTAAGTAGATAAAACGTAAATATATTAACTGAACGGCTAAACAATCGAAATCACCAGCCTTCACCAATATAACGAATCTTTTCCGAAAAGTTAAGTCTTGAACAATATTCATTATAAGTTTGTCCGTGGAAAATAGCAAGGCTTTTTTTAAAATTTTTCTCAATATAAAACCCGAAAAGCAAATTTTCCTTAGATTCCGGTCAATTTCCGGTCAATTTTCAAACATTTTTTCTTTATATTTTTTTGTTAAGGCGTTATTTTTTATTCTTTTCGTCTTCTTTTCTACGCTTTTTAATCTCTTTTAACTCTTCTTTTGTTTTCATACCTTTCATCGAAACGATGTAAATTCCCGCTATTTCAACTTTAACATTTTTCTTTAAAGGTAACGATTCATAAACATTTTTATCTGCTATCAATGTCACAAACTGCGCGCCGACTTTCGCCTTAACAAGCGGCATTTTCATTCCTCTTTGCATTTTCGGAACTTGCTCCAAAACACCTTTCGGTAAATTGGCGTTTGCTAATTTATCTTTTTTCTTATCGATTACAAATATTGTAGCAGATTGTTTTGAACTTGCTATCATAGAATTTTGTTTGTCCATTCTTTTTAATGCCCATTGTTGAACTTTAAACAAAACCAAAGCTAAAATTCCGACTATAAGAATAACAGCCAAAACAATTCCCCAAATATCATTCATAAATTTCCTCCCGAGTTTTTATATGTAAAATAAATATCATTACGAATAGTTATTATACTAAATGGGAGCGCATTAAACAAGATTAAAAAGTCACGAATCATGAAAACACATAAAATTTTATTTTCGCGACGGCAATGAAATGATTCACTCAAGCAAAATTTTTAAACTCAAAAATAATTTTTATTTGCGATTTTAAATAACTCAAAAATAATTATTCCGTGCTCATCGGATATAATAAAAATGTAATCGCCGTTTCTCCGCGGTTTTGTTATTCTGAAACGAATCGCTCCATTTGCTTCAGATTGCCCAAGTCGGCTATTGATATAAAAGACGCATCAACAAAATTACTTTTATCCTGTTCCTGCCCTTTTATCGTGGGAGGAATAACGCCGTCGAGTTGAAGCCTGATGCTTTTTGCTCGCAGAGAACAAAATTGTTCAAAAGTATACGCACCCAAAATAAATTCGTCGTAAGAACAAAATTTCGTCGGGTCTTTTTCCACATACGGAGAAATCATATTCACGGTATTTTCGATTTTATCGGAAAAGTAACCGCTCTCAAAATATGACGCAATAAAATCCGAAAAATGATTATTATATTTCTTAAAATAATTTGAATCCGACATCAAATTATAAAAAAGAGGTCTGCGCCTCATTACATCACCGTAATAAGGAGTATGGACAGGAAAATTTACCAAACTTTGCGCATCTTTAATCGGGATATTTGTGCCGAGCGCATAAGTCCCGTAAGCGAGATTATAATCCCACGGCAACATCATAATTTTGCCGTCGTGCTCATAAAGATAATAATTGTGAGCCGTCGTGCCCAAATAACCGTCAAAATTGACCGTAAAAGTTTGAACTGTAAAATATCTCAGAACTTTATCTATATCAACGACCGTATCCAAATTTTCTTTTTCCGATAACATGCGAAGCGATTCGATAAGACGAATTTTATCCGCATCATTTATTTTTTGTTTGGCTTCGTCCCAAATATTTTCGTAGCTTTCAAAATTATCATCGGTATAAATAAGTGCCACATCGTTATTTTCATCGTTTATATTTTTATAATCGGGTTTATATAAATTGCCGTGATTTGTACCGAAATTACGGCGAGCAAAATCATTTCCGATTTCCTCGACAGCCACAAAAAGTCCCCAAGGCTGACCGTTAAGCGTCACAAATACATAACTGCACAGCGGTGACGGAACGCCCATATTCCGCATCATATCATAAGTTATATAATCTTTCATATAGGAATTATCTTGAAAAGAAGTGTTTAACGAAAAAGAGTCTAAACCGTAATAATTAAGTTCCTTATTGTATTTATCAAATTTTATTCTTAAACTGTATCTATCCGAGTTGTAACGGTTTATGAGAGAAAGAGAATTATTTCCTTTGGGTCGTATTCCAACGTTTTTAAATAATTCGCCGTTAATCAAAAGATTGCATTGTATATACTCTTCATCTTTTGCGTTTTCAATCATTTCGTTCCATTCGGTTTCCGATACCGAAATATCGATTGTATGAACTTTACTGTCGTCAAACAAACGAGACATATACGGCGGATTCATTGAATTGGATTTTATCCCGAAATTATCTCCGTTCAAAAATAAAAATGTCAGCAAAATCATACTCGCGGTTATTGCGATACAAATAATATCAATACGTTTATGTTTTATCATATTCTCACCCTTGATAATCTCCGTTATAGCTTACAAGAACAGCATTTGTTACGCCGTTTATATCCGCAATGGAGTTAATAAAAGTATAATCTTCATCGATAAGCCGAACTTCAAAATTTAATTCGATTCGTCCTTTTGTTACGCTTTTGCTTTTCAAAGAAATTCGTTTCACGCTTGCATTTAACATTTCCGTGATATGTTTTTCAACTTGTTGATTTTCACAATGGATAAGCAAAATAAACGGCGAATCAAAACTTTTTTTATTTACGAAAATATATAATATTGTTCCTATCCAAACGCTCCCGAATACGGCAAGAGGAATCAAACCCGCCGCCAATACAATTCCTGCTGTTATGCTCCAAAATAAAAAAACAATATCGAGAGGGTCTTTTATCGCCGCCCTAAATCGTACAATCGAAAGTGCTCCGACCATTCCGAGAGAAAGAACAACATTGCTGGTAACCGCAAGAATCACGATAGTTGTAATCATCGAAAGCGCAATTAACGACGCTCCGAAATTCCCCGAATACATAACACCCGAATATGTTTGTTTGTAAATCCAAAAAATAAAAAGTCCGAGTGCAAAAGAAAGCGTTATCGCCAATACCATATCAAAAAGCGTTATGCTCGTAATATTATCCAAAAAGTTAGATTTAAAAATATCTTGAAAGGTCATTTTCCTTCCTCCTAATCATATTTTCTGCAATATGCATATTTAGAAAAAGCAGTTGCGTGCCTATTTGCAAGACTGACTGCATTTTTTATAATATCCGGAAGAAATTCGTTATACTTAATTTCCAGTATCGCAAATGCATCAAATGTATTTAACAAAGGCAATTCAGAATCAAAAATCGAAATATTGGAAAGTCCCGTTTTTATTTCTCTGTCAAGAGTAATCCTAACGCCGCCCGCTTCATAAACAAAAGGTTCTCGAATATATTCAACGATTGTTTTCGGACGCAAAAAATAAATTTTCATTTTTGAATATAATTCTTTAAGCAAATCATCAGAACTTTTATACAGCCAATCTATATCGCCGCCAAGGATAGCTTCAACTTCCTCTTTTGTAATCTCTGTACTTATTTTATCGCATAGCCCGTTTATTTTAATTTTCTTTTCAAGCCGAATAAAAGAATGATTATCATTATAAAAACGAATACGAAACTTTTCACGTTTTTGCACTCCGTTGATTTTATCCGAAAGCGCACTGTCAAACGAATCATCAAAATAGAGACTCCGCACACGGTATTCCCCGTGTGCGTCGGTATGAGAGTCTCTGGATAATAGGAGTGAAAGTCTGTTTCTTAATATTAAATAATCTGTGTGGTTGATTTCTATTTTTATTTCATGTCGCATAAACTTTCACCATTTTCTTTTCGATTTTTTTATGATGCGCCGTAACCGCTGTATCCGCTGTAACCGCTATATCCGCTGTTGCCGCCGTAATTACTGTAACCGCTGTTGCCATAATCGCTGTAACCGGAGTCGTTGCTTGTGTTATTGCTTGTATTTGTTGAAGTATTGTTGCTTGTGTTGTTACTTGTATTCGTTGAAGTATTGTTACTTGTGTTTGTTGATGTGTTGCTGTTTCCATATCCGCTGTATCCGGAATCGTTACTTCTGTTTGTTGAAGTATTGTTGCTTGTGTTTGTTGATGTGTTGCTGTTTCCATATCCGCTGTATCCGGAATCGTTACTTCTGTTTGTTGACGTATTGTTACTTCTGTTTGTTGAAGTATTGTTACTTGTATTCGTTGAAGTATTGTTGCTTGTGTTCGTTGAAGTATTGTTGCTTGTGTTCGTTGAAGTATTGTTGCTTGTGTTCGTTGAAGTATTGTTGTTTCCATATCCGGAATCGTTGCGTGTATTTGTTGATGTGTTTCTGTTTCCGCTGTTTCCTAAATTGTTACTCGTGTTTGTTGAAGTATTGTTGTTTCCGTATCCGCTGTATCCGGAATCGTTACTTCTGTTTGTTGATGTATTGTTACTCGTGTTTGTTGAAGTATTATTGTTTCCGTATCCGCTATATCCGGAATCATTGCTTGTATTTGTTGAAGTATTGTTATTTCCGTGTCCGCTGTTTCCATATCCGGAATCGTTGCTCGTGCCGCCCTTTATATATCCGCTATCTCCATATCCGCTGTTTCCGTAATTTGAATCACCGTTTGCTTTTATGCGGATTTGCGCGCCCGGATTAATTTCAGCGACGGTTCTTTGCACATCATCAGATATATTTTCCAAGAATTTTTGCTCCGGTAATACAGAACCCGGTGTTATATGAATCGTAATCTGTTGAAATTCATTTGTCGTTGCATCGACAAAATAACCTGCCTCACCGATTTCTTTAACCAACTCTTTAAAAACTTCTCTACATTCACGACCCATATATGCGTCGACATTTTTTATAATTTTCTTACCGTCGTCATTCATTCCCGAAATTCCCGTAACAAAACCGTCTTTATTATAACGAACAGATATTTCGGGATTAACTTTTAAAAGAATTTCTCCTCCCCCTTCAGCAACCATAACAGGTACGGGTGTCGGTGTCGCCGCCGAATTTTCTTGTCCGCAACCTGTAAAGAGTGCTGCTACTATTGCGATACTGCTTACCATAGTCGGAATAAATTTTGTTTTCATAAAAACATCTCCTTTTAATTTTAATTTTTTTAATTTTTAATTTTTTTGCTTACATAAATAGTTTACGTAGGCACTTTTATAAAAACGGGGTATCTCGAAAAAAATTTTAAAAATAATTATATCAGCTATTTCCGCTATCTCCGCTATTACCGCTGTTTCCGCTATTTCCGCTGTTTCCATAGCCACTGTCGTCATATCCGTTGTCATTATTTCTCGGCGTTTGAATATTTGGTGTCGGACTATAATCGCTGTAACCGCTGTCGTTCACAACTGTAGGAGTCGGCGGCGGTGTTGGCGTTGGTGTCGGTTGTGGTGTCGTCGGTGCTGCGGTTTGATTATTTATGTTGCCAAAATCAGAATCTCCGTATCGGCTGTCATCTTGTACAGTCGTCGTGCTGATTTTCGTAACCTCACTCGGTATACTTGACGGTGCTGTTTTAACAGTCGTCGGTGCTGTTTGAGTTTGAGTTTGTTTTTGCGTCGGTGTCGGCGGCGGTGATTGCGCACCCGATGCATCTGGGTTATATGGTTTTATAATAATGGTAACTTCCATTTTATCGGAAAGATAAGTTGAAACATTATCGCTTAACCGAGTTCCGATTTCTGCAAACCACTCATCGTCGGGTGCATCGATAAATGCGGTTATCGTATCGCCGTTTGATAAAAATCCTAATTGTATCGCCGATTCAATAATTTCTTCTGTTGCTAAATCTATATGTTTTCCTTTGTAACTATAATTTTGTATAATTTTTCTTCCGTCGTTATTCAATCCCACAAGTGATACAACCGTATCTCTGCGGCTCACTTGGATTTGAACACTGGGATTAATGGCTAAATAAATATTTCCTATAGGAGATAAAAAACTGTACCGATACAAAGTGAAACACAACAACAAACATGCCGCCAATAATCCGCCGACTCTCATCGATTGAAAGAAATCCACGGGAGCTTTGTTTGGTGCAAGAAGTATTACTTCATCAACTCGCTGACCAATTTCGTATGACATATTCGCCACTTTTAGGAAACTTCCGTTTTCATCAAGAACAACCGAATAGCTTAAATGTGTTTCCATTACAAGATATGTCATTTCTCCGCGCCTCCTTTCGTACGTGAATATACTTGTTTTAAGTGTCCACGAATAATTTCATAACCGTTGGAATAAATAATTAAGAGCGCCAACATATATTTTCGATGGCGTTCAAGAGTTTTTTTGTCTGTTCCCGAACCTTCGGAAAGTTTTGCTATCGGTAATCGTTTTGTCCTTTTTAGTTCGTCAATCAAATCAGGATTTTCACATGCAAATTTGAGTGATGATTGGCAAGCGGCTAATGTCCTCACCTGTTTTGGGCAATTATCAGCAATGTCTGTAAGTGAAACATCGAATGTCGCAAGTTGATTTGTGAGTTCCAAAATTTCATCTCTTGTCGCATCTCTTATGTCCAGTTCACCAAAATTATCAGAATCTTCCGCAATCGTATCTCCCAAAGTCAGTTTTTCGTTTTCATTAAGCTCGGTGTCCAATGAAAAATGTCCCAAATGCCTTTTTTCTTTTCTGTAATAGTCTATAAGTTTTCTTTTAATCAAGAGCTTTGCGTAATTTAAAAATGCGCCCCTGATTTGGGAATAACTTTCGATGGCTTCGTGAAATGCTATCATTGCAACGGATAACTCGTCGTCTCGACCTTCCACTACCACACGTCCGATAATTTTACTCGTTTCGGATTTTATAAAAGGTAGATAATCCATTATAATTTTATCAGCCACAATGCTATCTCCCTTTGCCTCATGTACACGTTGAACAATTGTTGCCGTATTGCTCAAGCTCTCACCTCCCAGATGATATTCGGTTTCCGCGATTAATCGGATATTATAGTTTACGAACG
>JGI994J12354_10000835_pt1 | contig 31266 bp, 29 predicted proteins | sample IntmicLarv3ML3BL_FD_12354 | JGI IMG/M metagenome (IMG submission 12354) | reverse complement strand
CTTTCCTTTACTACAATAATGTGTAAATCCTAAGAAGTCAAATGTCTGTGGTTTTCCATTTTTACAGCTTTGCTCAGCAAATCTTCCGAATTGTATTAACCTTGTCTTATCTGGTTCTAACGTTAGATTAAATTTACTTAATCTTTCTGGTAGTAACTTGTTAAAGAATATTTCTGCCTCATCTCTGTATTGAAAACAGCATATGTAGTCATCTGCATAGATTGTTATGTAGCATTTACCTTTAAAGTTCTTCTTTACTATTTTCTCAAACCATAGCCCTAATACATAGTGCATATATATATTTGCCAACACTGGACTTAGTATTGAACCTTGCGGTGTTCCTTCCATTGCTTGTGTATATTTTCCTTGTTCTATTATTCCTGCTCTTAAAAATCTTCTTATTAACCCTAATGTGTTAGGGTCTTTTATATGTTGTTCTAAACATTTCATTAGCCAGTCATGGTCTATGTTATCAAAGAAGCCTTTTATATCTGCGTCTACTATATAGCCTACTTTTTGATTTATATTTCTGTTTAATGCTCTTATTGCATCATGACATCCTCTGTTTGGTCTAAATCCATACATATTATCTAAGAGTTTTGGTTCATATATTGCTTCTACTATTTTCTTCAATGCCATTTGTACTATCTTGTCCTCATATATTGCAATTGCTAAACCTCTTGTTTTGCCATTTGCTTTCGGAATATATACTCTCTTTGCTGGTGTTGGTATATATGCATTTCTCTTTAATTTCACTAAAAGATTTCCTATATTTTCTTCTAGCTTTTCTCCATATTCTTGTTTTGTTATACCATCTACTCCTTTTGCTTTCTTACCATCTAATTCTTTGTAACATTCTAGTAACAGTTCTTTGTTTATTAAATGGTAATTTGAAGTGAATACTTCTTTTGGTTTTGCTTTTGATATTTCTGCTATTCTTACTATTTTCGTTTGCATTATTCCTCCTATCCCTGTGTATAGATAATGTTTCTTTTGGTAAGAGCTATATTATGTAGGTGCCTTTTCTCCTCCAAGTTTATTATTCTTGGTGTCAGCAATACTATGCACCTATCCGACTTCCTGTAATTCTTTTAACATTCTCCCTTGTTCGGTTGTTTGTCATACTCCTCTCTTGGAGAAATTAAAGGACCTCACCAGTCATTGTATAACCATTGTATAGCATGATTAGGTCTTTGACCCCGCAAGAGTATTGCAATACTCGCCATTTCCGTTTTGCAATATGTTGCTTTCCAGTTATTCGACACTGTCAGCCTCTTGATTTTGAACATTTTCGTGGCTCAATACTAACCCTACTATCTAACTGTCTACGCTTAAAATATTACATTACTGCAACATCTCCAAGACTCGTTACTGGTGGTTTGGCTTAAACCTTTCCAGACAGGATTTCCACCTGTTAAATCATACAACCTTAACCTGGTCGCACCGAAACTTTGTTCTTAAACATTAAGGGGATACAATTAAAATTATATCCCCTACACTTTTTATATATTAGATTCATTTTTTATTTTTCCTTAGAAAATATATAATTTCCCAATTTTTCTATTGTCGCTGGGGAATTTCAATTTATAGGTTATTATTTTGTAAAAAATTCCCCATTTATTCCCCATTTTCGAGAATTATAATCAACTTTCTTAAATTATTTCATACCTCTTTAAACTTTAATAAATTTTTGTAGCTTTTTCTACTAGTGGTTTGTAGCTTGTAAGTGCTGAAAATCCAATGTTTTCATAATATCGTCAGCGCACCTTACCATGGATGCGCTCTACCAACTGAGCTACATCAGCATATCATCTGTATTTTGTAAATTTTTCATTGCTTTTTTTCGTATTCTTTGTATTGCATTATCTATAGATTTGACTGGTGAATCTAACCTCTCAGCAATTACATTATAACTCTCCCCTTGTATAAATCTTTGCAAAACCTGCTTTTCAAACCCACTTAAATTTTTATTTACTTGGGCTTCTATTGTACTATAATATTCTTGTTTTGTTATTTTATCTAATGGGTCATCTTCCACCATACTCGAATCAAAAATATCTAATAAAGGTGTATCATCTTCATTATCATATGCATTCATATTTAATGATAAATATGAGTTAAGAGGCATATGTTTCTGTCTATTTGAAGTTTTTATTGCTGTTATTAATTGTCTTTCTATACAAAGATTTGCAAAAGTTTTAAACGAATTTTGCTTATCTGCTTCATAATCTCTTATTGCTTTAAAAAGACCTATCATACCTTCTTGTACTATGTCTTCCTTCTCTGCACCAATAATAAAGTACTTGCCAACCTTCATGTTAACAAGATGTTTATATTTATTTAGTATATACTCTTCTGCATTTTTATTGCCTTGTCTTATTTCAAGTATAATTTCTTCATCACTTAAATCTTTAAATTGATTTTTTAATGTTAAAAAAATCTCTTTTTCTGCCATAGGTTTTTAAGCCTCCATTTCACATAATTATATTGATTAAATCCAGTATTGTCAATACAATGATTGCATTTTCTTAAGTTTTAATGTATATTATTACAATAAGGTGAAAAATTATGATATATGATGGTTTAACTACTTATGCAGTAGTACATGAACTTAATAATACTATATTAAATGGAAAAGTTGATAAAATATTTGTCCCAAATAAAAATGAAGTTGTTATTGGCATTTATAATACTAGTATAAATTATGCTTTAAACATCTCTATTCATCCTGTTAATGCTAGACTTCATTTAACCACTTATTCTAAACCTAATCCCTCTACATCTCCTGCTTTTTGTATGGTTCTTAGAAAACATTTGATGGGTTTTAGAATTAAGTCTATTAAAAATGAAGATTTAGATAGACTTGTTGAAATTGTTTTTGAAGGTCATGATGAGTTTCATGATTTAGTTGAAAAAAAATTGATTATAGAAATTATGGGAAAACACAGTAATGTTATTTTAATTAATTCAAATGGTGTCATTTTTGATTCTTTAAAACATGTAGATAACAGTATAAGCTCTTATCGTGAAGTTCTTCCTTTAAGACCATATATATATCCAAAAAAGAAATCTTTTGTAGAGTATGCTAATGGAAAATATGATGATTTGGACAAACAAATTAAAGATATTGATGAAAATAGAATGCTTGGCATTAATTTTTTCATTGATGATTTTTACTATAATAAAGAACAAGAAGAAGTTTTTTGCAGTTTAAAAAATAATTTATTAAAGCAAGTTAAAGATGCTCAAAAAAAACAAAATAAAACTTCTGAGAATATAAATAAAAAATTAAAAGAATCTGAAAATATGGGTAAATATAAAACATATGGTGAATTGATTCTTTCTAACCTGCACATACTTAAAACAGGTATGAAAGATATTATATTAGAAAATTATTGTGATAATAATAGTTTAACTACTATCTCCCTTGACGAAAATTTATCCCCTTCTAAAAATGCAAATAAATATTTTAGTAAATATACAAAATTAAAAAACACTAAAGATGTTGTTCTTCTACAAAAAGAAGAAATAGAAAAAGAATTAGAATATATAAACAGTATTATTTTTGAAATAGAAAATTCCGAAACAATAGAAGAACTACAAGAAATTCAAAATGAAATTTCAGGTTCAGCTAAAAATAATAATAAAGATAATCAAGTTTTGAAGCCTTTGCAATTTGATGGGTTTCTTGTTTTTATTGGAAAAAATAACAAACAAAATGATGAGATAAGAAAAAATGCACACAATAATGACATTTGGTTTCATGTTAAAGATAGTTCTGGTGCACATGTTATTTTAAGAACAGAAAATAAAAAAGTTAATGAAAATACTATTTTAAAATGTGCCATTATTGCAGCCAAAAATAGTAGAGGGAAAAACAACAACAAAGTTTCAGTAGATTACACTTACATTAAATATGTAAAAAAACACCCTTCTAAAAAACCTGGTATGGTAATATATACCAATCAAAAAACTATAGTTGTAAATCCATTGACAAACATTTAAATTAATTATATATTTACATATGAAAGGAAGGAAGGATTATGTTTAAGAAAAACTTTAAAATCATTACATTTGTAATATTATTAATTTGTATTTTATCTAGCACAGTAGTTGCAACTAGTGAAAATATACCTACAATTAAAGAAAGTGTTTTCAAAGCTGAAGATAATATTACAATTTCTGACAATGTACTTGGTAATTGTTTCCTAGCGGGAACTAATATTACTATAAATGGTATAATTTCAGGGGATGTATTTGTAGCAGGAACTAATGTGGAGATTAATGGAACTATTACTGGAAATCTTTTTGTTTCTTCACAAAATGTTACAATAAATGGTCAATTATATAAAGATGCTTTTGTAGCATGTAAAACATTAAATGTTTCAGAAGATGCTGTTATAAGTAGAGACTTGTTTTGTGCAGGGGAAACTCTCAACTATAATGGTACTACTGGCAGAAATTTAAACATAGCTATTAGTAATCTTAACATTAACGAAAATGCTGTTATTGATGGAAATTTAAATTATTGGAGTAATAAAGAAACTACTATACCTGAATATGTTGTGGCAAATGAAATTAATTACCATCAATCTGCTAAGTTATCTGTTGTTGATTATATTTTAGATTTATTATCTGTAATCATACTTACAACAATCATTTGGGGAATTTGTTTATTAATGTTCCCTAAATTCATAGAAAACAGTAAAACAATTTTAAGTAAAAAATCTTTAAAAACATTAGGAATTGGTACTTTAGCATTTATTTCCACACCAATTATATGCTTAATATTATTTATATTGTCTTTACTTCTTAGTCTGCCTACTTTAGCTTTTGGCTTATTTACATTAATAGGATTTGTTTATGCAATTGCCATAATAATTTCTATAGCAATAATATCAATAGCTCTTGCAGGATTCTTAAAAGAAAAATTTAAATTAAAAGATTTACACAAAAATATATGGTATATATTAGCAATAACTATAATTATATGGTTGTTAAAATTAATACCAATTATAAATGGAATAACAATGTTTGTTGTTATAGTTACTGCTTTTGGAATTATTACTCTTAATATATTCAATAGAAGAAAAGAATAATTATTAGCAATAAAAAGCGAAACTAAATTTTCTTAATAGCTTTGCTATTAAGAAAATTTAGTTTTTGCATAATTATCTTCTACAGAAAATTCTTCCTTTTTCAAAGTCGAATTTTCCTAGAATATAAAAAATTTCAGTCTTTCTAAAAAGACTGAAATTTTTTTATTGTTTCTTTTATATTTTCTGAATTTATTATTGCTGTACCAACAACCATTATATTTGCTCCTGCATCTTTTACTAAATTCATTGTTTCTTCTGTTATACCACCATCTACTTCTATGTCTATATCTAGACCTAAATCTTTTATTTCTTGTATTTTATCTATTGTTTCTGGTATTAGCTTTTGACCACCAAGCCCTGGCTCTACTGTCATAATTAAAACCATATGTACATATTGTAAATACTCTTTTATATCCTCAATTGGAGTATTCGGCTTTATAGAAATACCTACATTACAGTTATGTTCTTTTATATATTGAATTATTTCAGTTGGCTTTTCTGCTGCTTCTATATGAAAAGTTATTATCCTTGGTTCAAAAACTAAAAATTCATCTATATATTTATATATATCTTCTACCATTAGATGAACATCTAATGGTATGTTAGATACTTGCTTTATTATTGTAGAGTATTTTAGCATCTTTTCTGTTGTGTTTTTTTCTACAAATCTACCATCCATAACATCTATATGAAAATAATCTGTTAAAGCAGTTTCTAATTCATATATTGTTTTTAATACATTATCTTCTTCCACATTTAATAATGATGTTGATACTTCAATCACATTATCCTCCTATATACTAAGTATTGGTGCATCTCCTGTTAGCGAAAATTGTTTCATTTCTTCCATAACACCATCTACAAATACTGTTATTGTCACTGTACCTATACCTTTAACTGATACAGGTATTAAAGTTTGACTTGGAGATACTAATTGTTCATATATTATATCATCTCCTGCTTTTACTGTTAATTTTACTTTATCTGGTTCTATTACATTACCTGCTGAATCCTTTTGTTCTGTATAATTTATAAGTTTTTTCAAATTAATATTTATTGTGCCTTGTTTTATTTCTGGTAATTTATTTATTGTTATAGTTATTCCTGTTTGCTCATCTACTTCTATTCCTTCTTCTTTGTCTTGTCTTATTACCACTCCATTTGATTTTGTAGAATCTTCTTCATATTTTATTTGAGTTAGAGTAAGTTTAGCATCACTAATTGCTTGCTTTGCTTCTGCCTCATTTTTCCCTATTAGATTTGGTACTTTAACTTTTAGAATTCCTGTTCCAATGCTTACATATAACTTAACTTGTTTATCTTTACTTATATCTGTATTTTCTCCTGGCTCTTGTCTTATTACATATCCCTTTTCTACTCTATCACTTGTTTCTTCTACTCTTTCTGCTTTTAATCCTACTTTCTCTAATTCTAATACTGCTTCTTCAAATGTTAGCCCAACATATTTTCCTACTTTTGCAATTTCAGGCCCTTTACTCACAGTTACCTTAATTGTACTTCCTTCTAATACACGGAAATTCTCCTTATATTTTGGTTCTTGAGTTAATATAATTCCAATTGCATTTTCCTTATTAAATTCTTCACCTATTATTTCAAATTTAATATTTAGCTCTTTTAGTTTTTTCTCGGCATCTTCTTTACTCATCTTAACTAAATTAGGCATTATAACATCTTTTGGTTTTTGTCCTTCAAGTATTCTATATGCCGTAAACATCGTACCAAAAAATATTAACATTGCAATAATTAAATAAGTAATCCATTTTAATATTTTATGTTTGCTATAAAAAGCTACTATTTTATTTTTCTTTTTTTCATCTTTATTTTGCTCTTTGTCATCATAAACATTTGGAATTACTTGTGTTTTAAATGTCTCTTCTCTATTATTTAAAAACACCAAAGTTCCATCTGGATTTTTTAATGCAAAATTTAAGTCTTTAAGTATATCTGTTGCTGATTGATATCTCTTATTTGGATCTTTTGCCATTGCTTTTAAAATTATATCATTTATAGTAACTGGTAATGCAGGGTTTAAATTTATTGGTGCTATTGGTTCTTCCTGCATATGTTTTAATGCAACAGATACTGGGGTATCTGCATCAAATGGAATTTTTCCTGCTACCATTTCATATAACACAACTCCTAGAGAGTATATATCTGATTTCTCATCTGTATATCCCCCTCTTGCATGTTCTGGAGAAAAATAATGCACTGAACCTATTGTTCTTCCAAATGCTGTCATTGTTGTACTTGTAACAGCTTTTGCAATTCCAAAGTCTGTTACTTTTGCAATTCCATCTTCTGTTATTATTATATTATGTGGCTTTATATCTCTATGTATTATTTTATTCCTATGTGCTACCTCTAAGCCAGATGCTATTTGTATTGCTATGTTTAAAGACCATTTCCATGGCAATATTCCATCTTCTATAATTATGTCTTTTAAAGTTTTTCCTGTAATTAATTCCATTACTATATAATATAAGTTTTCTTCATTACCTACATCATATACAGATACTATATTAGGATGAGTTAAACTTGCTGCTGCTTGTGCTTCTATCTTAAAATGTTCTATAAACTCTTCATCTGTTGTAAATTCGTCTCTTAGTATTTTCACTGCTACTAGTCTGTTTAATACATGGCATTTAGCCTTGTATACAGTTGCCATTCCTCCTACTCCAATTTTTTCAATTATTTCATATCTACTCCCTAATATTTTTCCTTCTAAATTCATTTTCATCTCTCCTTAGTTTTTAACTATTACTAATGTAATATTATCAAAGCCACCATTTTTATTTGCTTTTTTTATTAATGTGTCAGAAGCTATTTCTAGATGTTCTGTTACTTCTTTTTTTATTTCTTCAATTGATATCATATTTGTTAAACCATCTGTGCATAGTACTAACACATCTTCTTTTAAAAAACCTTTAACACATACATCTGGTTCTATATCTTGCATAAATCCTAGTGCTCTTGTAATTATATTTTTCTCTGGATGATTATATGATTCATCCCTAGTTATTTTTCCATCATCAATTAATTCTTCTACATAACTATGGTCTTTTGTTAGTAATCTTATTATGTGTTTTCTCACTCTATAAATTCTACTGTCTCCAACATGACCAATATATACTCTATTATTATATATTAATGCAACATCAATTGTAGTTCCCATTCCATCTAATTCAGCATTACTTTTCGCTTTTTTTTGTATTTCTTTATCTGCATATATAATTGCTTCTTTTATAATAGACATTATATTTTCTGCATTAAAATTTTCCTTTATATATTTTTCTACAGAATTTATAGCAAGGTCACTCGCTTCTTTACCACCTCTGTGTCCTCCCATTCCATCTGCTATCATATATAATTTTATTTTATCATCTTCATCTGGGAGATAAAAACTATCTTGATTTTCAGTTCTTACAACTCCGTACATCAGTTTTAGCATAATGTATCATATGCTTTTCCTCCTTAATTGTCCACAAGCAGCTTCAATGTCTGTTCCAAGCTCTCTTCTGACTGTTGCGACAATCCCATTTGCATTTAAGTAATCTCTAAATCTTAATATGTTTTCATTTGTACTTTTTATATATTTACCATTTTCTATTTTATTTATTGGTATAAGATTTACATGGTATAATCCACCTTTTAATAATTTTATCAATTGTTTAGCATCATCTATATTGTCATTTGTGCCTTTTGCTAAAGCATATTCAAATGTTATTCTTCTGTTAGTTTTTTTTGTATAGTATTTGCATGCTTCCATAAGCTTTTCTATATTATATATCTTATTCACTGGCATTAGACTACTTCTTTTTTCATCATTTGTTGCATGTAGTGATATTGATAAGGTACATTGTATGTTTTCATCTGCTAAATTATATATTTTAGGCACAATTCCACTTGTAGATAAGCTCATATGCCTTGCACCAATATTTAACCCTTTTGGGTCATTTATTAATTTAATTGCTTTTATTACATTATCATAATTATCCAGTGGTTCACCAATTCCCATAAAAACAATATTAGATGCTTTTATGTCTTGCTCCCTTTGTACTGCAAGTATCTGCTCTACTATCTCGCCTGCTGATAGGTTTCTAACAAATGGTATACCTGTTGATGCACAAAATGTACATCCCATTTTACATCCTACTTGTGTAGAAACACAAATTGATTTTCCATGTTTATATTCCATAAGAACAGTTTCAATAGCATTTCCATCCTTTATATCAAACAAATACTTCTTAGTTCCATCACTAGATTCTAATTTAGTAATTATATCATAAACACATAAAGTAAATCTACTTTTTAGCTTTTTTCTTAATTCTAATGACAAATTAGTCATATCCTCAAAGCTTTTAACACCTTTATGAATAAAAGTAAAAACCTGCTCTGCTCTATATGGCTTCTCTCCCAGTTCTATAAATACATTTTTTAGTTCATCTAAGTTTAAATCTTTAATATTATCCATACTTTCATACTTTATCATATTATATAAAAAAACACAAGTTAAGCACTTGTATTTTTATAACATTTTCATTTACAATATTTCTCCATTAAATATTCTCTTTCTTTAGTTTTTATGTCTTTAAAAAACTCTTCTCTTATTGGATTTTGCTCATTTGAAACCAATATATGTTTATTCCTCTCTGCTGCATGTTCTATTGTTTCTTCTCTATAACCTATAAATTCCCTAATGTTATCAAATATTTCTTCACCTTTAACATTGTTTATTAATGCTAATGATATACCTTTTTTTAATTCTTCTTGCTCAAAGTTCAATTTATCTGCTCCCCAAAAGTCTCCTATCATTATGTCCGAAACTCTTGGTAATTTTGCATACTTACATTCATAACATGATTTTCTATGACATAATGTTAAATAAAATGTTCTCATGAAAAGATTATCTGTTGATACAACATATTTACTTGTTCCATTTTTTAATTTATATTCTGACATACTTGTTGTCCAACCTTCTTTTTTGCTTCTGTATATCAACTTTTCTACTTTACTTTTGGTTTCATCTTCTATAAATTTTATTTGCTTATCATTTACAAATTCAGAGCCTATTCCATGACAAATCACTTCACAAGTATACAAATTAGATTTTTCTTTTCCCACATAACTATATAATGCTGAAATTTGACATGCTGTTCCTGAAAATAAAACAATCTCATTTTTGTCTAATAATTCTTTTACCTTCTTATATATTCCTGTTGTTCTACTTTGTATGTATTTCGAGCCTCTTATAAGTTCTAAATCTTCTTCATTATCTATTATTATATGTTTAGGTTTTAGTTTTTCATCTACTGTAACTCCAACAACTTTTCCACCTTTTGAAATTATATATTTTGCAATTGCTGAAAATAGCCCACCTGATGTACTATCTAATCGTATATTATCTTCTTTATTAAAACATGCATAAACTAATGGTTTTTCATAATTATCACTTATATATGCTTTATTCACTGGGCATTTATTTTTACACTGGTTACACTCAACACATAAATCCATGTTTATATCAGGATATATAAATCCTTCTTCATTAGATTTCATTTGTATACACTTTTTAGGGCAAACATCTATGCATAATCCACAGCCTGTACATTTATCTTTCTTACAAATCTGCATTTATTCCCTCTCCAATGCGTGAGTCAAATACTCTATTGAAATTTTTCTCTTATTTTCAATATCTTTATTTATGTGATTATAATCCATATCTTTAAATTCACCAGTAAATTTATCTCCATCTTCTATAAATCTATCTTCCACATTAAAATACTTTAATGCATCATGTATTCTTTGATTGTCTGAACCTTCATATTCTTTCCTCTTACAAAAAGTATAAAAACTCTTATTATAATTTATTGAAAAAATCATTCCATGAAAAGAGTCTGTACAAATATAGCTTGCATTTTTTATTAAATAAATAAATTCTCTTGGCCCTACATTATTTAGCACTTTATTACCATCCTTACAATCATATTTTGTGGCATACATATAATAAATAGGAATATTTTTTTCTTTACTTAATCTTTTAGCAAAGTTTCTACAATGTTCCATTTCTCCAAGAAAATAGCATAAAATATATGGTTCATTTATATTGTAATTAGAAGCTACCTTATCCCAATCTTCTGGTTTTAATAATAATGTAGGGTCTAATACAACAGGAACATTTTTTCCTGTTATTTCTGATATTATTTTAGCCCCTGTTTCTTCTCTGCAAGATAAATAATCTACACTTTCAAGTCGTTTTTTCATTTCTTCTGAATAATTAGGAGAAACAAAACCAACACCAACACTTGGTGCATAAGAAACTCTTATCTTATCTTTTGGTGCAAATGTTAAGAAAAATGCTTCTGATTTTATATCTAAATATGGGTTCCAAGTTTGGTCACTTCCAGCCATATATACATCATATTCTGGAACATCTTTTTTCAATTGTGCAATATTATAATAGGCTTTATTACCAACTTTCATATATTCTTTATAAAACTTTTTAAAAGCTTGTTTCTTTAGTTTCATCTCTTTTCTAGTTTGTATGCTTTTTATAGCCACTTTATATCTCTTTTCAACTTTTTGAAAGAAACTTAAGCTATTTAGACTACTTCTAAAATTTATTATCTCTGAGTCATAGCCCATTAATTCTACTTTTTTCTGTAATGCAAATGCTTGCAATACAGTTCCATAATTATTATATTCGTGAAATGTTATTATTCCTACTTTTTTCATTTAGTTTCCCCCTCTATAAGCTTAATCCAATCCATTATTGAATTATCATAATTAACATCTTTTATAGTATATTTATTATTTATTATATTATCAATGAAGCCAGAATAACTGTCTGTTTCTCTTGGTACAATTATTCCATTACTATTATTTATCTGATAAGTTGCTGCTTCAAAATCTGTTACAATACATGGAACTTTTAAAATCAAACTTTCGGATATTGCTAACCCCCATGCTTCTCTTTCACTTAAAAGAACATAATAATTCATTTTTTTGATATATGGAAATGGATTATCTTTATAACCTAAAAACTCTACTTTATCATTCCCTTTAAACATGTTTTTAATTTCCCTATCTATTTCATCTGTATATGCTTTACCTATTACATACCATTTATAATCTACATTCCTCTCATCTAATGAATCACACATCATTTTCATTCTATGAAATCCTTTATCAAATGCCAATCTTGAAACACTAATGAAATTCAATTTACTTTCATCAACTTGTAAGTCACAATTTTCTGCTGATTTTTCTATGACTTCCTCCACATCAATATAATTATATATCACTATACACTTGCTTTCCAACTCAGGATATTTCTTAATTAAATCACTTTTAACTGCTTCACTAACACATATAAACTTGCTTAAATTATCTCTATAAGATTTCTCATATTCTGCATCTTTATATGTTTCAAAGAAAAGCATATGCTTCCATCCAAAATATTTTTTTGCAATAACCTTATTTGAAAACTCATTAAATTGTATTTGTTTTCTTTGAGAACAACATATGCAAATATCTATATTTACATGTTGAATATTATTTAGATTAATTACTTCTGCATATTTTCTTATTTCTTTTAAAACCATTTCTTGTGTATTAGGATTATCATAAGCAACTATTACTTTATACTTTTTATATAATTGTTTTATCATTTTTAATATGCTATGTTCTGTCCCACCTGCGAAAAATAATTCATAATAAAATAATATTGTTTTTTGTTCCATTTTGTTCTCCTTCTATGTTTCTTGACATTTTTTTTATATTGTTGTATTATTATGTTTACATTGGAGGTAAACAATGAGTATTTATGTAATTAGACATGGGCAAACTGACTGGAATATAGAAAATAGGCTTCAAGGTCAATCAGAAAGTTTATTAAATGATACTGGAATTGCCCAAGCTAATATGGCTAAAATTAAACTTGCAAATATTGATTTTGATTTAATCATTTCATCAAGCTCTAAAAGAGCTATTTCTACTACTAATATAATAAACTCAGATAAAAACACTTCTGTTAAATTAGATAAAAGATTACTAGAAAGAAGCTACGGAAACTTAGAAGGACTATATGGTAATCAAATTAACATATCTGAGTTATGGTCTTTAAATTCACCTACAAAAAATCCAACTGTAGAAACTATAGATTCTTTATTTAGTAGAGTAACTTCTTTATTAGATGAATTAAAAAATAGCTATAAAAATGAGCAAATTCTTTTGTCAACTCATTCAGGTACTTCTATTGCTATCTCATGCTATTTTAATGATATCCCTAAGGATGGTAATTTATTAAATTTAGGTCTTAAAAATTGTGCTTTTATTAAATATGACTTTTAATTTTCTTCTGCTTTTTCCAATGAATACGCTTCATTAACTGTACGTTTTAATATTGCATTTGCAACTTGTTGTGCCATTTCTGTCAAGCCACTTAACTCTTTTGATTTATTTTCCACTTTTCCTATATTAACTTGTTTAATTTTCGCACCTAGTTTTATCATATCTATAAGTATTGCTATATCAACTGCATAATCTTTTTCAAGAATAATTGCTTTAAAAAATTCTCTTCTTCCCGCAATCATCCCACTTAATGGCTGTGTAAACTTTGTTGCAACAGGATATAAAAGTTTTATCAAAGGTTTTGCAAGTAATTCTGTAACTCTACCACCTTGTCTATCAAATGTAGATTTAACAAAATCTGCTTTATCTGCTATTATTGGGGCAGTCAACTTTTCTATAATTTTATTATTATAGTTTCCAATATCGCCATCAATAAAAGCAACTATTCCATTAGAAGCATATTTTAATCCTGCTTCCATTGCATAACCCTTACCTTGATTTTTACATCTTACAACTTTCACTTGTTTTTTCTTTGCAAGTCTATATGTTTTATCTGTTGAACAATTATCTACAACAATTACTTCTGTAACATTTTTATTTTCTCTAGCTGTATCTATTACCTTTTCTATTGTTTGCTCTTCATTATAAGCTGGAATTATTACTGTAACATTATCTGCAGAACCTGAAAATAATGTTAGATTATTTTTTCTTTTATTCATATTCATTACCCCTTTATGTATACTGTATTTTATAGCTTTCACTCGATTTAACGAGATTCAGCGAGCATTCATTAGATATACTTCACTATTTAATATTTTTTAGCTTTTTTCAACCATCTACGATTAATTATAAACAAATATGAGTAAAAAGTCAATACTTTTTCATCAAGTACTATATTTATGTAAATATGTAAAATAATGTTTTTTTATTCTCCTTTCATAATTAATCTTCATATACTGTATACGAGGAAGGTGGAATTAATTTTGAAAAAAGATTATAGAGTAGCTATTGTAGGTGCTACAGGACTTGTGCGGAAGAACATTTTTAAAAGTTTTAGAAGAAAGAAACTTACCTATTAATGAATATGTTTTATTTGCTTCCGAAAAATCTGAGGGTAATATTATTAAATTTTTTAATAAAGATTACATAGTTCATGGACTCCGAGAAAATTCTTTTGACTCTCATTTTGATTTTGCATTATTTTCTGCTGGTAGTGAAACAAGTAAAAAATTTGCTCCTATTGCTGCTAGTAAAAATTGTATTGTAATTGATAATAGTAGTGCTTTTAGAATGAATGAAAATGTACCCTTAGTTGTACCTGAAGTAAATATGAAAGATGCTTTTTCTAATATTGGTATTATAGCAAATCCTAACTGTTCTACTATACAAGCTGTCGTTGCATTAAAGCCTTTAGATGATAATTATAAAATAAAAAGAATTATCTACTCTACATATCAAGCTGTTTCTGGTGCAGGTAGAGCACGGCATAAGTGATTTAGAAAATAATACTACAACTAAATTCCCACACCCTATCTATAGCAATTGTATACCTCATATAGATACTTTTTTAAATAATGGTTATACAAAAGAAGAAATTAAAATGATTGATGAAACAAGAAAAATATTACATAACAATGATTTAAAAATCACTGCTACTACTGTTAGAGTTCCAGTTATAAATTCTCATAGTGAATCTATTAATGTAGAATTTGAAAATGATTTTAATTTAGAAGAATTAAAAAATATTTTTAAAAATGCACCTGGCATTATAGTTCAAGATGAACCTAATAATAACATATACCCATTAGCAACAAATGCCTATAACAAAGATGAAGTATTTGTAGGAAGGATTCGTAGAGACTACTCTGTACCATATGGTGTTAACTTATGGGTTGTTGCAGACAATATTAGAAAAGGGGCTGCAACAAATGCAGTACAAATTTTGGAGGGATTAATTTTATGAAAAAGGTTTTATTTGAAGGCGCTGGAACAGCCATTGTCACACCATTTACAGATGAGGGTGTTAACTATGATGAATTTAAAAAACTTATTGAATTTCAGATTGATGAAGGTATTGATGCAATTATAGTGTGTGGCACTACTGGAGAAGCATCTACTATGTCTGATGATGAAAAAAAAGATGTAATTAAATTTGTTGTAAATACTGTTGATAAAAGAGTTCCTATTATTGCAGGTACTGGCTCAAACAGCACTAAACATTCTATAGAATTATCTAAATATGCTGAAGAAATTGGTGCAGATGGACTACTTTTAGTTACTCCTTATTATAACAAAACAACTCAAAAAGGATTAATAGAACATTATAAAATTATAGCAAATTCAACAAAATTACCAATTATTTTATATAATGTTCCATCAAGAACTAGTATGAATATAAATCCAGAAACATATTATGAATTATCTAAAATAACAAATATTGTAGCAACCAAAGAAGCTAGTGGAGACATTTCACAAATTGCAGAAACTGCCAGACTTTGTGGAGAAGATTTAATGATTTATTCTGGTAATGATGACCAAATACTCCCTATACTTTCATTGGGGGGAATTGGAGTTATTTCTGTATTATCTAACATACTTCCTTATGAAACAAGTAGCATGGTAAAATACTATTTATTCAAAGACTTTGATAATGCTTTAAAACTTCAATTAAAACTTCTTCCTCTTATAAAAGCATTGTTTAGTGAAACTAATCCTATTCCAATAAAGGCTGCTTTAAATATGTTAGGTTATGATATTGGAACTCCTCGTTTGCCTCTCATAGAAATTAGTTCATCCAGCATAGAAAATTTAAAAAAAGAACTTATTAATTATAATTTATTAAATAAATAAACACATTGTAGGGTTTCCATGGTATGGAACCCAAAAATTCCAATGTTTGTCATTGAAAATTATTTTACCATTGTGTTATAATCATTTTGAGGGAATATTTAGTGTTAAAAGAATTTGAATATATAATAGAGACTTTAAAAAATAATGATATAGTACTGCAAATGAATAATTATAAGCAACATTTTGATACCACTTGCTATGAGCACAGTTACAATGTTGCTTTATTAAGTTATTCTATATGCAAAAAGTTAAATTTAGATTATGTAAGTGCAACTCGTGCAGGTATGTTACATGACTTGTTTTTATATGATTGGAGAAAAAGGCAAAAAGGAAGGAAAGGGTTACATGGCTTTACTCATCCTAAAACTTCTTTACAAAATGCATCTAAAAATTTTAATTTAAATGATAAAGAAAAAGACATTATAATCAAACATATGTGGCCACTAACTTTGAAATTTCCAAAATATAAAGAAAGTTTTATTGTATCTTTAGCAGATAAACTATGTACATATAATGAAACCATTGAATATTATAAAAATACTGGAAAACATAAATTAGTTTATAGATTTGCAACCATATTAATAATATTTTGTTTGATACGCACCACATAAAACAATTTAGAAGTTTAATATTCAATAGAAATTAAAAAGTAGGCTCCATTGCCTACTTTTTAATTTTTTTACTTAATGTACAGTGCTGCACGAAATCCAAGGTTTGTGTGTCTCTCATCATTAAAAGTTATCATACGGTAAGCAGCAGCATCTGCCATACCGCCATTCATTCCAACAACCACCTCTATCAGTACGCGACGCACCAGTGCCATATTTTTCTTGTGTCCATTCAGATAAATTGCCTGCCATATTATATATATTATTTATTTTCTGTGATGGAGTTGTTTCTACACCTGTATTTAATAATGTACCTGTTTCTGAAGGTTTTGGTGTTGAACTTAGCCCATATGTGAAAGAGGTATAATAATAATTCCCCCAACTTGTACTATCTGTTCCTATAGCTGAATCACTATTACTAAATACTGTCTGTTTAAACCATTGTAATGTACTATCCCATTCTGCTCCATATATTAAATGTCCTACTACCTTTGCATCACTTGCATATATTTCGCTACATACTTCTATTGCATTTAATTGTGTTATGTCATTCCACAATCTTCCATCTACATTTGCCCATGGAAGTGTTGTTGCTGTTGTCGATGGCTTGCTTGCTACTTTTCCATCTTCATAGCTTGCCTCATATCTTGCTATATAAAATCCTCCATACTCTTCTACACTGTTTGTTAATAAACTTGGCAAAGTTTCTGTATAAGTACCTGCTGTCGCTACTATACCTAATGTATTTGACCTACCAAATGTTCTTCTTCCAAATCTTTCTGTTGTATGTGTATCATCTATATATCCATCTTCTGCCAAATCTTTCACTGGCACCCATACAAATTCATTTAAATTATCATCTTTTATTACCAATCCTTCTGCTTTTGTTTTTTCCCCTGTAACTGTGCTCACTGTGAAATCTTTTGGTATTGGCACTCCATCTACTACATCAGACAAACTTTCTGGATCTCCTGTTATTCCTGCATCTGCCATCTTCTCTGCTACTGTTTTTGAACCTGTTCCACTTGAATAATCATTCATATAATCTTCTGCATAATTCAAAAACTCTTGCTCATTTTGTGATGCCTCTGCTGTTTTTTCTCCCGCTTCTCTTGCTTTGGTTATTATTCCATCTTGTCCAAACAATGTTGTTATACTCACACTTGCTAATATAAGCAAAATGATAATGGTTATCACTAATGCTATTAATGTGACACCATTATCATTTCTCCTATATATTCTTTTATTATTACTTACCTGTGTGTGTGTGTGTGTGTGTGTGTTACAGCCCCAACGGTTTCCTTCTTCATAATTTCTCTTCTCCTTTGTATTTTTTAATATTATAATATATTTATATAATATTATTTATTTTTTGTCAATTTATATTTCATTAATTTTTATATCTCTAACATGGGCAATTTGTTCCCATTTTGTATCTTGTTTCACTAAACATTTAAGATTTATCAATAACCATGAACCTAAGAAAAATGGATAACATAGCAGCCCTTTTATCATTGGTCGTATTTTTCTCTTATCTAATACCATTATCATAGTTGCTGTTAATATTGGCAATATAAATGTTGCTACTAAATATCTTGCATAATTCATTATTAAATCTATACCATTCATGCCATCTGCTAAATATATTCCTAAATTTACAAACAGCAATAATATTGTTAATAAAAACATTGGTATTCCTAATATATACAATAAACCATCAAAATTCATTAAACTTTTATTTTCTTTTACACCTCTTGCTAAGTCTTTTGTGTAATATTTCATACATTGTAAATGTCCTACTGTCCATCTACTTCTTTGTTTCCAAGATTGTTTAAACCCTAAAGGTTGTTCGTCAAATACTACTGCATCTGCTGCCCACCCTAATTTCTTACCTTCAGAAATATTTTTCAACGAGAATTCTATGTCTTCTGTAAGAGTTCTTGTGTTCCATCCTGTTTCTCTAATTACATCAAATTTAACCATAAATCCTGTTCCATTTATTAATGGAGAAAGACCTAGATTATATCTTGCTAAATGATAAAACCTATTCATTGTCCAGTAAAATATTGCATAACCTGCTGTTACCCATGTATCTGATGGATTTTTTATATCTCTATATCCTTGAACAACTTCTTCACCTTGACATAGTTTTTTATTCATTATTTTTATAAAATCTTTTTCTACAATATTGTCTGCATCAAATACACAAAATGCATCATAATCAGATTTATCTTTTATTTTTTGGTCTAAGAACCAATTCAATGCATAACCTTTTGTTTTTCTTTCTTCATCAAATCTCTCATATACTATTGCACCAGAGTTTCTTGCAACATTTGCAGTATTATCATCACAGTTGTCTGCAACAACATATATATCTAATAATTCTCTTGGATAATCTTGATGTTTCAAACTTTCTATCAAATTTGTTATAACATTTTGCTCATTTCTTGCACATATTACTGCCATGAATTTGTGGTCTTTTTCACATAATAATGGTTTATCTTTTAATTTTACAAGCGAACAAACACTAACCATAATTTGATATAGCCAAAATATTGTTATTATCCATATTAGTCCCTGTTGAAGTACAAATAAATATTCCATATGTTATTCCTCCCTCAATTATTATATGTTATTGCTTCATTTATAATTACAAATCTGTACGTATTAAATTTATTCTTCCTTGATTGTCTATTTCTGCTACTTTAACTTGGATTTTATCTCCAATTTTCACAACATCTTCAACTTTTTCAACTCTTTCTTTTGAAAGTTTTGAAATATGTAATAATCCTTCTTTACCTTGTAACACTTCTACAAATGCTCCAAAAGTCATAATCCTCATTACAGTTCCTTCATATGTTTCTCCAGCTTCTACTTCTTTTGTTATATTTTCAATTAACTTTTGAGCCTTCATTCCAGATTCTGTACCATTTGAATATATTAAAACTTTTCCTGTATCATCAATGTCAATTTTTACACCTGTTTCATCAATGATTTTATTAATCATTTTTCCACCAGGCCCTATTACATCTCTAATTTTATCTGGGTTAATATTCATGTTAATTATTCTTGGTGCATATTTAGAAACTTCTTCTCTTGGTTTTGCAATTTGTTTTAGCATTACTTCATCTAATATATATTGTCTTGCTTTATTTGTTCTTTCAAATGCTTCTTTTATTATTTGCATTGTAAGTCCATCTATTTTAATATCTACTTGAATTGCTGTTATTCCATTTTTTGTTCCTGCAACTTTAAAATCCATATCTCCAAAGAAATCTTCTACACCTTGAATATCTGTTATCATAACATAATCATTTAGATCTTCATCTGATGTTACAAGCCCTGTTGAAATACCTGCTACTGGTGCTTTTATTGGAACACCTGCATCCATAAGTGCTAAAGTACTTCCACAAACACTTCCTTGTGATGTAGAACCATTTGAACTTAATACTTCAGATACTACTCTTATTGCATATGGGAATTCTTCCTTACTTGGAATTACTGGTTCTAATGCTCTTTCTGCTAATGCACCATGACCTATCTCACGTCTACCTGGACCACGAGATGGTCTTGCTTCACCTACACTGTATGAAGGAAAATTATAGTGATGTATATATCTTTTTGTTTCTTCTTCATCTAAACCATCTAATATTTGTTCTTCACTTGTTGTTCCTAAAGTTACAATAGATAATACTTGTGTTTGTCCTCTTGTAAACATTGCACTACCATGCACTCTTGGTAATAATGCTACTTCACAAGATAATGGTCTTATCTCATCTATTTTTCTACCATCTGGTCTTTTTTGTTCTTTTAAAATCATTTCTCGAACACATTTTTTTTCTAATTTATATAAGCTGTCTTTAATATCTTGTTTTTTGTTTTCTAATTCTTCTTGTCCTAATTTTTCTGTAAAATATTCAATTGCTTCTTCAGATATTTTATCTACATTTATATCTCTTACACTTTTATCTACTTCTTGTACACCTATGTACATCTTGTTTTTATACAATTTTGTTATTTCTTCACATATTTCTTTATCTATTTCAAATGATTTATATTCAAATTTAGGTTTTCCAATTTCTTTAATAATAACACTTATAAAGTCACACACTTTTTTAATTTCTTCATGTGCTACTTCTATTGCTTTTAGCATAACATCATCAGGAATTTCAGAAGCTCCTGCTTCTATCATAGCTATTTTCTCTTTTGTTCCTGCTACTGTTAAATTAAGTTTTGTTTTTTCTCTTTGTTCCACATTTGGGTTTATTATAATTTCTCCATCTACATAACCAACATTTACCGCTGCTGTTGGACCATTAAATGGTATGTCTGATATTCCTATTGCAATAGAAGAACCAATCATTGCTGCTACTTCTGGTGCATTATCTTTATCTACTGAAAGTACTGTTGCTGTTACACATACATCATTTCTGAAATCATGTGGAAATAATGGTCTTATAGGTCTATCAATTGCTCTAGATACAAGTACTGCTTTTTCGCTAGGTTTTCCCTCTCTTCTTATAAATCCACCTGGAATTTTTCCTACTGAATATAATTTTTCTTCATAATCTACACTAAGTGGAAAGAAATCAATTCCTTCTCTAGGTTCTTTTGATGCAGCTACATTTACTATTACTACTGTATCTCCATATCTTACTAATGCACTTCCATTAGCTAATTCTGCCATTTTACCTGTCTCTACTGTTAATGTTCTTCCTGCTAATTCCATACTAAATGTTTTAAACATATTTTCCTTCTTTCTGTTGGTTCTATATTTTTATTTTAAAATGAGTGATTTAATTATTTTAATTCCTAGACGCCATTCTCTATAAGCTCATACTGGTGCTAAGGATATTAAACAATTAATATCACTCATTTCATATAATATCTATTTTCTTATATTTAGTTTTTCTACTAATTCTGTGTATCTTGTTAGGTCTTTCTTTGAAAGATATCTTAGTAAGCTTCTTCTTTGACCTACCATTTTCAAAAGTCCTCTTCTTGAGTGATTATCTTTTTTGTGAATTTTTAAATGTTCTGTAAGTTCATTAATTCTTTCTGTTAATAATGCTATTTGTACTTCTGGTGACCCTGTGTCGTTTTCCTCTCTTTTGAATGTAGCAATTACTTCTTGCTTTCTTTCTGGTTTCATAATTTTACCTCCTAATAATTTTTCCCTTAAACCTCGTATAGGAGAAAGTTTTATCCCTAAACCAAGTATAAGGTTTTATAACTTTATCTATTTTACTATAAAATGCCATCTTTTGCAATACAAAAACACAAATTCCTTAAAGAAATTTTAACATTTGGAATTAACATTTGAATTAACCTTTACTCTTGACATTATAAATTTTCATGCTAAAATATATAAATACATGCAGGTGTGGTGGAATGGCAGACACGATAGACTCAAAATCTATTACAAGCAATTGTGTGTGGGTTCAAGTCCCACCACCTGCACCACTTTTAAAAAAAGTTTTTTAATAAGTAACTGTTAATTCATAGACAGTTACTTATTTATTTTATTTTTTAATTTATATAAACAAAAAGTGAAATGTCCCCAAATTGTTCATCATAAGACATATCTCTTGTTATCTCAAAGGGGTCGAAATCGACCCCTTTAGTTTAACGAGATTCCGTTAAATTAAATTTATGCATTCTTTTCATTAAGTTTTAATGTGTTATCCATTTTTTCTAATCTTTTTATACTAGGTTTATTTCTTAAAATTTCTAATTGTTTTTTTGCAGTATCATTTAGAGTTTCAATTCTTTCTCTTTGAGATATTCCTTTGGATATCATAGTCGCATTTAAGTTTTCAAGGTTTGCTAGTACCACCAAATGCAATACATCAGTATAATCTCTTATATTCCCATCTAGTTTAGGGTTTTTATCTCTCCATTCTTTTGCTGTTATTCCAAATAAAGCTACATTTAAAACATCTGCTTCATTAGCATATACAAACTGTTTTTGCTTTTCTGTTAAAGTAGGAACTATATATTCTTTTATGCTATCTGTATGTATTACATAGTTAGTTTTAGAAATTTCTCTTTTTACAGACCATTCTATTTTATTTTGGTATGCTTCATTTTTCTTTAGCCTTTCAAATTCAGTAATTAAATATAGCTTAAATTCTGGACTTAACCAACTTGCAAATTCGAAAGCAATATCTGGATGTGCAAATGTACCAATACTATATTTTCCACCTTTTGCAATTATACCAATAGCATTTGTCCTTTTTATCCATTGAGTAGGCGACATATAAAACCTACTAGTAGCATACTCATTTTTAATTTGGGGTAATTCCCCCAAATTAAAATTCTCGTTATTTAATTGCTCCCAAAGTCCAAGATATTCAATTGTTTTAATTCTTCTTATCCAATCTTTTATTACAAATGATGGATCATCTGGATTTTGATATTTAGCTAAATCAGTCAATGAAACATAATCAACATTACCAATTCTCATTATTCTAACATCTGTATTGTTTACATTTAGCACTTCTATTATTTCATCTTTCAATAAACTTCACTCCATTTCTTATTCGGCGTAATCTCGCCTAATTAAAAATTGTTTTCTATCTTGTATTTTATATTAGGTGTAACAAATAGTCAATACTTTTTGCGAAACTTTGTTCTTTGTAATTGGTCAGACGGTGTCTGGCTTTTTGTTATAGCTTATGAATATCAATAGTAAATTATCTGTTACTTTATCTAACATTTTTACAAAACTCTTGCAAAAAACTGCAAAACCATGTTATAGTTATACTTGTAAGAAAAATGAAAAAAGGTGCTAGAAAATCCATATTTTGAGCCGTTTTAAGTAATGATATTTAATGCTAGGTAACACTAGGTATAAATTCAATTAAAAGACTCAAAATCTATTACAAGTAATTGTGTGTGGGTTCAAGTCCCACCACCTGCACCACTTTTAAAAAAAGTTTTTTAATAAGTAACTGTTAATTCATAGACAGTTACTTATTTATTTTATTTTTTAATTTATATGAACAAAAAGTAAAATGTCCCAAACTTGTTCATAACGTTAAATGTAAACCTAATTTGCATATTTATGTAAAACGAAGTATAATATAATTATGTTTTGTAATTACCTTGCTTGTAACATCAAAATACAATATTAGGAGGCTTTCAAATGGCGATGTTCGAAAATGAGGGTTTTTGCCCTGACAATTCTTTTTGTTTTTATGACTACAACTTGCAGAATGCATTAAGCCCCTGCACCCTCGGAGTTCTTGGGGACAGAACAGGCTATATGGTGTATGACAAGATACATTGTAGCAAAGAACCTTATGTAGTGGATATGTTTCTTGGTGGAAATAACTCCACTCTTGGTTTGGAAGTTGCATGTGCATTTCGTGAACTCGACCCTGACTGCGTTTATGCAGAAAAGGGTAAAAAGATTATCATCTTTGATGTTATCTCTTCGGAATGTATACATTCTGATTGTAGGTTATACGAAGATGAACGCTATGTTGTAGGCATTAGAGCTCACGCCAAAATCATCAACATGTTTTTGTGCAAGAAGTAACCTTTTTAGGTGATTAGTTATTGCAAGGGGCTAATCAAGAGGCGATCTAATCGCCTCTTTACTTTTATTTATACAATTCACCTTTATCAGAGCTACTTTTACTCATAGCTTCATTCACCTTGCTTTTTATCATATCTAATGTATCTATTTTACTCCATTGTATTCCTGACATTCCTAATACTTGTCCCATTCTAATATTGTGTTCGCTATCATCAATAAACAGTGCTGTAGATGGTTTTATATGATTTTCTCTAAAAAATGTATCATAAATTTTTGTGTCACTCATATCTAAATTAGGAGTTTCTTTTGATGCTGGCTTTATAGCACCTACTACATAAGATGCTGTAATTCCATCAAATAAATTGTCAAAACCTTTGTATTGATTATTAAATGATTCATGAACATGTGCAGATAAATTTGATAATCCATATATTAGATATCCTTTTTCTCTTAGTTCTTTAATATATTCTATAACATTCATTCTTAATGGAATAATGTACTTTATATCTGTATCTACTACTGCATTAATGATATCAATTTTATCTGAATATTTTTCTTGTAATTTTTGACGCATTTCTTCTAAAGTAAGAGTTCCTAAATCCATCCCTCTTTGCCATTCTTCTCCACCAAAAATATTTTTTGTAATAAATTCAATATCTTCACTACCATAACCTTGACTTGAAAAATATTCATTAAGTTTAAAATCACAAATTACTCCACCAAAATCAAAAACTATTTTATTTATCATTTTCTATCTCTCCTGTTTCTTAGTATACCACATAAATAGATTATTAAAAACACTTAATTCATAAATTCTTATCTATTCGTATAGATATGTAAAATGAGAAAAATTCGTATTTTTATTATCAATGGTATAATATTAACCATTTCAAGTTTTTTAATGAGAGCTGTTACAATGGGATTTTCAGTATATATTTCTAATAAAGTTGGAGCTGAGGCTATTGGTGTTTTTCAACTTATTATTTCAGTGTACATGTTTTTTATAACCATTGCTACTTCTGGAATTAAACTTGCTACTACAAAAGTAATATCTGAGGAGTTTATTCTTAATCAAAATGCTGGTACAAAAAAAGCAATGAGACAGTGTTTATTATATAGTCTTATATTTGGTGGATCCGCTGGTATAATATTATTTTTGATGGCTCCATATATTACAACTACCTGGATACATAACAAAGTCCATACTTCAATATTTTATATTCTTGCATTTGCACTACCTTGTATGTCTATTACAAGTGTTATAAATGGATATTTTTCTGCTTTAAGAGATGTAATTAAAACAGCTTCTGCTCAAATAGTGGAGGAGTTTGTACAAATTATAATTGCAACTTTTTTGTTAAGTCTATTTTTACCCAAAGGACTTTCATATGCATGTCTTGCTCTAATTTTAGGAATGGTAATTTCTGAATTTGTTGCTTGTATATATTTATATATTTTATATAAATTTGACAGTAGAAAATTTGGTTATAGATATAAAAACAATTCTGATTATAAAAGAAAAATTTTTGCAATTGCTATGCCTATTTCAATAACATCATATATACGTTCTGCTATTTCAACATTAAAGCAAATATTAATCCCAATCAGACTAGAAAAATCTGGCCTATCTTGTGACCAAGCATTAGCTAATTATGGAATAATTACTGGGATGGCAATGCCTATAATAATGTTTCCTTATGGATTTGTTGCAGTTTTTGGTGAGTTACTTATAACTGAAATCACTGAATACAGTTATACAAATAGTTATAAACAGATTAAATATGTAATAAAGAAAGTATTTAGACTAGCTATTACTTTTTCTATACTTGCTTTTATTATACTTCTTTTATTTGGAGATAATATCAGCCTTCTTCTTTATAATAACACTGAAGTAGCTTTTTATTTAAAAGCTTTAGCCCTTTTAGCCCCTCTTATGTATATGGATAATGTTATAGACAATATTTTAAAAGGATTAAATGCACAATTTAGTGTAATGGTTATAAACATATTTGATTTAATAATAACAACTTCTTTAATATTTTTTATTCTTCCTATTTATGGAGCAAATGGTTACATATCTATTTTAATAATAAGCGAAGCATTTAATCTTGCTATAAGCCTATTAGTTCTTACCACTCACTTAAAAAAACACACCTCTTAGTGTGTTTTTATTTACTTTGTTGTTTTACATGCTATAATATTAACAATGAGGTTATGGTATGAAAATTCGAATTGAACTTAACCAGGAACTTGCAGAAGAAGAAATAGTAATTAACTGTAAGGATTTAAATGATACTATTAAAAAAATTCAAGAATCTGTTTCAGATATTATAGGAGGCTCTAATAAACTTTCTTTATATAAAGAAGATAAAGAGTTTTATATTCCTATAGATGAAATTTTATTTTTTGAAACAGATGATAATATTGTTAATGCACATACTACTTTCGATGTGTTACAAGCTAAATATAAACTTTATGAATTAGAAACAATATTGCCTAATAGTTTTTTAAGAGTATCTAAATCTACTATTTTAAATACAAATCACATATTATCTATTAAACACAATTTAACTTCAGCAAGTCTTGTAGAATTTGCAAAAAGCCATAAACAAGTTTATGTTTCTCGTTATTATTATAAATTTTTAAGAGAAAAATTGAATTGGAGGGAAAGAAAATGAAAAATAAAAATTGGTTTTGGGGACTTTTCTTTATAGGCGCTGGTGCATTAGTTATATTTAATCAATTAGGTTACTTAGCTGGGTTCAGTTTACTTAGTTTACTTATAACAATATTGTTAGTACCTGTAATTATTAAAAGCATATTTCATGCAAACTTTTGGGGGATTTTATTTCCTATAGCATTACTTGCAATAGCATTTGCAGAACCTTTGGGTATAACAAACTTAACACCTTGGCCTGTTTTACTAACTGCCTTATTTGGAAGTATTGGGTTTTCTACATTGTTTGGTAATCCATGGAGAAAAAATTGTGGGAACTTCTGCAATACAACAAATCATGAAAATTTTGATGAAGTTGTAAATTCGCCTGATAAAAATAATGTTGAATACCGAGTAAACTTTGGCTCAGCAATTAAGTATGTAAATTCACAAGAATTACAAACAGCAAATTTTACTTGTTCATTTGGAGCACTTAAGGTATTTTTTGATAATACTAAAATAAGTCCTGAAGGTGCAAGAATAAATTGTGATTGTTCATTTGGAGCAATAGAGTTATATATTCCAAAAACATGGAGAGTTATAAATAAAATAAATGTGAGTTTAGCTGGTGTAGAAGAAAAAAATCATAGAGTTGAATCAGATGGTCCTGATGTAATATTAACAGGTAATATTAATCTTTCAGGTGTTGAGATAGTGTATGTTTAATACACTATCTTTTTATATTTAAGAATACAATTCCTATAATTATTAATGCAACACCTATTAATGACATTGGTTTAAACTGTTCTTTTAAAATAAATACTGCTGCTGTCATTGTTAATACTTGTACTATTCCTGTACATATTGGCACAATATAACTTAAGTCAAATTTTAATACTATTCTTGTCCATAAAAAGAAACTTATTATATATATTGTGTATCCTAAAAAACTTACCCAACCTACTGAAAAATTAAATCCATCTTTAAAACTAATTGTTAGAGGATTTGTTGCCCCTACTTTCATTAAAATTACTCCTGATACTGTTAAAATAAAATAAATTGCTAACATTACTATATTCATTATTACCCTCAACTTTCACCTTTTGAATTATATAGCATATAAAAAAATATTTCAATTATTATCTTACAATATATTAAATAATTCTTTCAATTCTTGTATTTCATAAGTAGGTATACTATTGCTATCATTTTGTTTTCTTTTGGGGTTAAACCAACAAGAATCTATTCCTGCATTATTTGCACCTTTTATATCAGATAGCAATGAGTCTCCAATAATAATCATTTCAGATTTATCTGTATTTGGTATATTATTAAACACATATTCAAAAAATTCTTTTTTAGGCTTATGATGTCCCACCATATCTGAAACAAATATCTCTTTCATAAAACAGAATAATCCAGAATCCTTAAATCTTTTATCTTGTGTTAATTGTATTCCATTAGAAACAACATACAAGTCATATTTCTCATTTAATTTTTTGCATACCTCTAATGCTCCATCTATCAGTTCAGAACCTTGACTTAATAATTCATTAAATATAGCTTGTATTTCTTTTCCATCTACTTTAATATTTATTGTATCAAATAACTTTTCAAATCGTACTGTTAATACTGTATCCATTGTAATTTTATTTTCTTGATGTTCTTTCCAAAGTTCTCTATCAATAGTCTGAAATCTTCTCTGCATTTCTTCTGAACATCCATATCCTAATTTATTAAATATTTTCTCAATAGATGCTCTAGCTGTTTTCTCAAAATCTAAAAGAGTATCATCTGCATCAAATAAAAGAGTACTATATTTTTTCATAATCACCCTCCTCTTTATAATTATCTATTAACCATTTAACAACACCATCATCATTATTTGATTCTAATACATTTTTTGCTCTTCTTTTTATATCTTCATCAGCATTGCCTGTAGCATAAAACTCATTGCTATTCTCTGCAAGTGGTATATCATTTTTACCATCACCAAAAGCTATTATTTTCTCAAAGTTATACTCTTCTCTCAAATAATTAATAGCATTATATTTATTTGCATTCTTAGAAAAACATTCTAAAAACCACAAATCTTCTGAATATATATCTTTATGTACAAGTAATTCCACATTCTTTATATGTTTAATTTTATCATACAATGCAATTATTTTATTTTTAGAGTCTTTAAAATTTAAAGATATTATATCTTGATTTAATAATTCATAAAAGCTATCAACATATATCATATTTTTATGTGTTTTTTCTCTCATTTGCTGTACTTCAATATTGTTTGAGATTTTAAAGTATTCATTTATTACATTATCATATAAAGAAAAAATTATAAGACTGTCTTGTTGTGTATTTTCTGAAGCATTTAAAATTTCAATCATTATGTCAATATCAACTTTTTCAATTTTAGGGAATTCTTTTGTTTCCATATCATATATTAAAGCACCATTTATCATAATTATAGGTACATTAATTTTAATTTTTTCCAATTTTTTTATTGCTGAAGAACCACGTGCTGTTGCTACAGTAAAATTAATACCTTTTAATAACAAATTATTCAAATTGTCTATTGTAAAATCTGATAACTGTGAATCATTATTTAATAAAGTCCCATCAAGGTCTGAAACATATAATATTTTCATATTTTGAATTATATAGCATATAAAAAAATATTTCAATTATTATTTTATAATATATGAAATAATTCTTTCAATTATCATACCAAAAAGGTCTGCGCACTGCACAGACCCTAAAATTTTTTACACAAATTAATTTACACTCTCTTATTTAATGTAAAGTGCTGGACGAAATCCACAGTTGCTACTGCCAGTTGCGTAATTACTGCCACGAAACGCCGCTGGGTCATGGTAATCTTGTATGTTGGCATCGCTATAATTGCCTCCTCGATTAGCACTACTTGTTCCTGTACCAAATTTTTCCTGTGTCCATTCAGATAAATTTCCTGCTATATCATATATATTATTTACCATATGTCTATTGGCTGGAACTGTTTCTATTCCTGTATTTAACAATATAGCTCCTCCTGGATTTTTTTGTGTTGAGCTTGGTCCATATTTATATGAGGCAGCATCACAATTTCCCCATGATGTACTACTCGTTCCTAAAGCTGAATCACTATTACTAAACACTGTCTGTTTAAACCATTGCAAAGTAGTATCCCATTCTGCTCCATATGGCAGATGTCCTTTAACCTTTGCATCACTTGCATACATATTTTCACATGCTGCTATTGCATCTATTTGTGTTATATAATTCCATAGTCTACCATTTACCTTAGTCACATTAGTAGTTTCAACTATTGTTGATGGCTTACTTGCCACCTTTCCCACTTCATAACTTGCCTCATATCTTGCTATATAAAATCCACCATAGTTTGCTACACTTGTTGTTACTAATGGGTCAATGCTTTCTGTATATTTACTTGCTTCTGGTGTTGTTCCTCCTAATGAGTAAGATCTTCCAAATAATCTTCTTCCAAATTTTTGATTATAATTTGTTCCATCTATTGTTCCATCTGCTGTTAAATCTTTCACTGGCACCCAAACAAATTCATTTAAGTTATCATCTATTATTACCAATCCTTCTGCTTTTGTTTTTTCCCCTGTAACAGTACTTACTGTGAAATCTTTTGGGATTGGCACTCCATCTACAACATCAGATAAACTTTCTGGGTCTCCTGTTATTCCTGCATCTGTCATTTTCTCTGCTAATGTTTTTGCCACTGGTGTTGTTGGTGTTCCTTCCACCACTACCTTAAGATTATTATCTATTGTTGCTATTTTTTCTCCATTGTCTTTTATTTCTATTTCGTCTCCCTCTTTTGTTATTGTCAACTCTGGATACTTATCATTCAATTTAGCTATTACATAGTCTGCATCAAAATTCACTTCATCCACTATTGCTTGCATTTTTAATTCTGCCAAATATATTTGCAATTCTTCTTCAAATTTTGCTGATTTAGTCACACTTCCTGCTTCTTGTGCTTTGGTTATTATTCCTTCACTACCAAATAATGTTGTTATACTCACACTTGCTAAGATAAGCAAAATGATAATGGTTATCACTAATGCTATTAATGTGACACCATTATCATTTCTCCTATATATTTTC
>JGI994J12354_10000834_pt1 | contig 31296 bp, 26 predicted proteins | sample IntmicLarv3ML3BL_FD_12354 | JGI IMG/M metagenome (IMG submission 12354) | reverse complement strand
CGTGCCTCCCACTATCGCTATTTTCGGCATGAACCAGGGATTTTAATCGAGGTATAAAAGGACAATGTTTTGATAGTTTGATATCCATGGGGAAAGTATCATGTCGGATCCGGACAAGGACATCATTTCGAAAAAGGAGATGTACGCACTGCTGCTGAAAGAATTCAAGGAATGTGCGGACGAAGGGAGAGAATTCTATTTGGAAGAGGTTTTGGAAGAACTCAGAAAGGATCTAGAATCAATGGAATGACAATATGCTCATTTCATGAATCTTTTGACCTTTTCGTACGGCGTGATGTTGACAGCTTTATCGGCCTCTTTTTCCGATAATCCGGCTCCGAGCGCGACCCTCATCGCTGTTTTCTCGTCCATCAGATTGTCGGGTGCGTGAGCATCCGAGTTCACTACCATTTTTGCCTTTGCGGCCAACGCCATCTTTGCGACGTGACCGTTGGTGATGTTGTGTCCTGCGCGCCCCGTTATCTCCAAGATCACGTCATTGGATGCTGCGAGTTCCGCTTCCTCCATGGTGATGAATCCGGGATGTGCCAGTATATCTATCTCCGGATTTCTTACAGTCGCCATGTTGGTACCCGGGGTAACAGGTTCCGTAACGGTCTCACCGTGTACAACGATGATCTCTGCGCCGAGTTTTCTTGCTTTTTTCACTGCAGCATCCATTTTGGACGGAGGAACATAGGTCAATTCGATTCCCGGGATGACCGTTATGTAATCCGTGCTGAGATCGACTGCTTTCACGATGTTCGGGATCACATGGTCCATGTTCGTTATGTCGACATGGTCCGTTATGGCGATCGCGTTGTGTTCAAGGAACATGGCCCTTCTGACCAGTTCGGAAGGTATCAGCTCTCCATCGCTGAAGAATGTGTGAGTATGCAGATCTATCCTCATTTTTTCCTCTCCGCTAGTTTTTCGTATACTTTCTCCATCGGAAGTTCGGATTTGACGATCGCTACCATGGTGTGATAGATCAGGTCTGCCAATTCCCATGCCATTTCGTTCTCATCTTTGTCTTTGATCGCCAAGGTGAATTCCCCTGCCTCCTCAACGATCTTCTTGCACATCTTGTTCTCGTTGGCATAGAGTTCGCAGGTATAACTACCGGCTTTCGGATTTTCCGATCTGTCCTTCAATACTCTCAGAAGGTCCGGTATGACGGCCATGGTCTTGTCGGGAGACCCGTACATCTGTTCGTAGAAACAGGATGCCGATCCGGTGTGACACGCCGGACCTGTTTGTTCCACCCGCACTAGCAGAGTGTCTGAATCGCAGTCCGATTGTATCGATTTTATCTTTTGAACGTGACCTGATTCTTCTCCCTTTTTCCACAGTTTCTGTCTGCTTCTGGACCAGAAGTGCGTGTATCCCGTTTTGATCATGAGATCGACCGCCTCTTCGTTCGCCCATGCGACCATGAGCACTTCGTTGGTGTTGCAGTCCTGCACAACAACAGGAACAAGTCCGTTCTCGTCGTATTTTATCATCTTACTCTGACCCCTCTGTCCTTGAGGTATTCCTTCACTTCTCCCACGGTGCATTGGCGGTAGTGGAATATCGATGCGGCAAGAGCTGCTGAAACGTTGGTTTGGGAGAACACTTCGTATATGTGCTCCATGCTTCCGCATCCTCCGGAGGCTATGACCGGTATGTTCACCTCATCCGCGATGGCGTTGTTCAGGGGGATATCATATCCGTTCTTCACTCCGTCGGCATCGACCGAGGTGAGCAGTATCTCTCCAGCTCCAAGTTCCTCGACCTTCTTTGCCCATTCCACAGCATCCAAACCCGTGGGTTTGGTGCCGCCGTGAGAATAGACCTCCCAGTGTTTGCCGGTCTGTTTGGCATCGATAGCTATCACGACACACTGTTTTCCGAATCTTTCCGCGGATTCAGAGATCATGCCGGGGTTGCCGATAGCAGCAGAATTCACGGACACTTTATCGGCACCCGCACAAAGCGCATCGTGCATATCGTCTGCGGTCCTGATCCCTCCTCCGACGGTCAGAGGTACGAACACTCTTTCTGCGGTCTCCGATACAAGATCCAATGTGGTCTGTCTGTACTCCAGAGATGCGGCTATGTCAAGGAACGTGATCTCGTCGGCTCCCTGATTGCTGTATTCTTCCGCAAGTTCGGGGGGAGAGCCCATGTCCTTCAGACCAACGAAATTCACACCTTTGACGACCTTTCCGTTCTTTACGTCAAGGCACGGTATGATCCTTTTCGTCAGCATCAACTCACCTGGGGCCTGTCCTTTGTGCTCAATTCGGTTTTTCTCGGAGTCGTTGCATTCTTCAATGCGACACCCAGCGATTTGAACGTTGCCTCTATAATGTGGTGTTCATCGAACCCTCTGAGCTGCACCACGTGCAATGTCATAGAAGCAGACATGGCGAAACTTCGAAGGAAGTGGTGGTATAACTGATCCGGACAGTCGATCTCCGCAAAAGGACGGTCAATGACATCCACGGAGGTCATGACGAGAGCGTCATCCATCGGAAGGGTCACAGTCGACATCCTCTCTATGGGAGTGTTGCCTAACGCGTTCCTGAACGCGGATCCTAATGTTATGGCGACATCCTCGATCAGGTGGTGGTCGTTGTCACCGACCGCTTTCATTTTTATGTCGAAAGAGGCGTATCTTGCAAGGGTCTCGACCATGTGTTTCAGAAATTGAAGGTCACACTCCACACTGAAATCACCCCTGCCGTCAATGTTCAATTCCAGCGTGACGCTGGTCTCCCTCGTGGTGCGTTCCAATTTCACAGCTCTGACTGTCATATTGGGAATAGTACGGCATGACCGTATAATAATTATTCTTGTTTCAGAAGGAAAAACGAACAGAAAACGAGATCATTGGGGGATCCACGGGGTCTTCCATTCCCACGGTTTGATCCTTTCTGTGTAGATCGCAAGACCTACGACCGCACCGACCGCACCAAGATCTTTCAGTATGCTGCAGTCCTTTTCGGACGTTACGCCTCCGGAAGCTATGACATCGTGCGGGCAATTCGAGATGAAATCTTCCGCCTGGGATATGTCAATGCCACCCATTTGGCCTTCGACATTGACGTTCGTGTTGAGCACACCGCACAACGGGAGGTCCTTGATGAGATCGAACATTGTTTTAACTGTGAGATTTGCGGAGCCCTGCCAACCGTTCACGGCGATCTCGCCGTTCTTCGTGTCAAGGCCCAATACTATCTTGCCCGGATGCTTGTCTGCTATCTTGGAAAGCCATTCCGGTTCTTTGACAGCTTTTGTGCCTACGATTATCCTGTCCGCTCCCACGGATATCAATTCGTCGACCAGAGTGTCGGAGCGGATCCCTCCGCCGATCTCTACGGGCACTCCGCATTCTTTTATGATTTTCTTGAACACAGGAAGATTGTTCCCTTTGCCGAAGGCACCGTCAAGGTCCACCAAATGAAGATACGGGGCACCTTTGTCCACCCACGACATTGCCACCGCAAAAGGATCTGAAAGAATAATCTCTTTTCTTTCCGCCACGCCGCCCACCAATTGTACGACGTTGTGATCCAATACGTCAACGGCAGGTATGACGTTCAAGATACGTCCTCCGCGAATGATATGAAATTCTTTATGAATCTCAGTCCCGAGACGGAACTCTTCTCGGGGTGAAATTGAGTGCCGTAAACGTTACGGGTCCTGAAGAAGGACGAGAATGTCTCTTTCTCGTATTCTGTTGTACCTACAACAACTTCTGTCTTCGTTGCGGAGCAATGATAGGAATGAGCGAAATAGAACATTCGGTCATCGATGCCTGTCATCAGATCGTCAGATGAAACGACCTCGTTCCATCCCATATGAGGGATCATCTCGGCAGTCAATCTTTTGATCCTTCCGTCGAATATGCTTAATCCCCGACTTTTTCCTTCTTCGCTGGAATCGAACATTATCTGTAGACCGATGCATATACCCAGTGCAGGTATTCCGGATCTGAGGTGTTCCGCTATCTCGTCTTTGTATGGCAAGAGTTTCTTCATTGTCATATCGAATGCTCCCACTCCGGGAAAAACGATACATTCGGCGTCAAGGAGGTCCTTCATCTCCGCGATAACATCGACTTTCGCTCCGTTCAACTCAAGTGCTTTCTTCACGGAGTGAAGATTGCCCACGCCGTAATCGGCAAGCGAGACCCTCAGTCACATTCCCCCAGTATCTCAGCGATCTTCGAAAGGAGAAGATCATTCATCTTCTCGGTACCTACCGTGATCCTCACGCAGTTCTCCGTCCTTCTTTTCGCACCGAAGTCACGGATCATTATTCCTTTCTCTTTCAGTTTGGATGTTATGGCGGAGTGGTCGACGGGACTTCTCGCGAGTATGAAATTCGAGTCCGATTCAAAGGGTTCGAACCCAAGGGTGCTCAGGCCTTTGGCGAGTTTCGGTCTTTCCTTTACGATCATTTCCTTGCTTTTTCGTATAAAGTCCTGATCCTTTACTGCCGCAATGGCGGCCCCTTCGCTGAGCGAATTAAGAGAGTAGGGGATCTTCACGGAGTTCATCATGTCAGCGATGTCTAGATTGGAGATGGCATATCCAACCCTCATCGCGGCCAAGGCATATGCTTTCGAAAATGTCCTGAGTACTATAAGATTATCGAATTCGTCGATACGGGATATCATCGAAAGATCGGAATATTCTCCGTATGCTTCGTCGACAATCACGATGCCTTTGAAACGTACCAATATCTCTTCGATATCCTTCTGTCTGAACGAGTTTCCCGTAGGGTTGTTCGGTGTCGAAAGAATGGCTATCTTACCTTTGGACCTCACGATATCATCGACATTCAGCTGAAAGTCTTCTGTGAGGTCGGATGAGACGGATCTTCCGCCGTTCATGCTTGCGAAGTAGTCGTAAAGTGTGTAGGAAGGGAACGGAACGATGCATTCATCTCCCCATTCGGTGAATGTTTTGAATGAAACATCAAGCATCTCGTCGGAGCCGGAACCTACGATGAAGTTCTCTCTTTCCAGATCGTAAAGGTTTGCGAGTGCATCCCTAAGGCCGTCGGAATAAGTGTTGGGATAACCGTTGAGATCCACTTTCTGGTTCTTCAGATATTCTCTTGCTGCGGGATTTGATCCAAGGACATTTGTGTTCGTATCGAGTCTCAACTCTCCCCCGACATCGGGGTTGTAATATTTCTTGAATGATCTTGTGGTGCTTCTCATTATGTCCCTTGAGGCCATCACTCCACCAGCCTGTCGATGGAAAGTGTGAGAATACCCTTTGCACCAAGCCTTTTGAGATCATTCACTGCTTTGTAAAGATCTTCGGATCTGACCACGACATGTACGGCGACCATATCTTTGTTGCCGGCGATGTTGAGTATCGTGGGCCCTTCGATCCCCGGGAGAAGCTTTTCTACTTTTTCAACGACACCGATCGGAACATCCGCCATGAGATATTTGCGACCCTCGGCAGCCATGACACTCTTAATGGAGTTGACGACATCGTCGATCTCTCTTTTCTTGGAGGAAAGTGCGTTCTCCGAGGTGAACACCGCGGCTTGCGAATCGAACAGTTTGCATATCTCCTTCAGTCTGTTCGTCTTCAGTGTGGATCCAGTTGCGACCAGATCGGATATCATATCCGATATTCCGAGATACGGCATGATCTCTGCCGCACCGGATATCTCGATGATGGATATCTTCTTGCCTCTGGACTTGAAGTACTCCCCAGTTATGTTTGGGAACGATGTGGCTATACGCGTTCCGTCGGGGATGTCATCGAATTTCCCGATGCCCGAGGATTCGGGGACCGCGACCGATAACCTGCAGATACCGAATTGAAGATCGAGCAGTTTTTTCAAGGTATATCCGGATTCTGCGACCATGTCTTCCCCGGTTATTCCTAGGTCTATTGCACCCGAGCTGATGAATGCGGGGATGTCCTGGGCGCGTACGAATAGTATCTCGGCGTCCTGGTCCTTTGCCCTGACATAGAGTTTTCTACCCCAATCCTCTCCGAGATCGATTCCCGATTTTGACAGGAGTTCAACCGCTCTTTCGTTGAGTCTCCCTTTGTTTGGAATAGCAATTTTTACAGTCACGGATTACACTCCTTAGACTGTCAATATAAAAAGGAAGTAGATAAGGTTTATTTCCTCCTGCTGGGAGGGGGCGGATCAGAACATACCCTTCGCTTTGAAGAGTTCCGCATTCAGGACAGAGCCTCCCGCGCCACCCCTGAGGGTGTTGTGCGAGAGGACGAACATCTTGAAGTAACCGTTCCCTGAGCGGATCCGCCCTACGGTGGATGACATCCCTTTTGCTCTTGCGGGAGAACCGGCCAACGCATCATACACAGGCTGAGGTCTGTTCTGTTCCTTTCTGACCAAAACGGGTTGTTCGGGGGCAGACGGTAATTTCAGAGATTGAGCCTCACCGCGGAATTTTGTTAGACATGCTTCGACATCGTCAAGGGACGGAGCATCTTTCAACTTTATTACAAGTGATTCCAGATGTCCATCGATAACCGGCACTCTGGCACAGTTGGCCATCACCTTGAATTCGGCGGGCACGAATCTCTTGTCGGCATAGGATCCGAATATCTTGGCGAGTTCGATCTCCATCTTCTCTTCTTCGCCGCTTATGAACGGAATGACATTTCCCACAGCGTCCAAAGAGGCGACTCCGGGATAGCCCGCACCTGAAAGTGCTTGGTAGGTGGAAACGAACACTTCATCCAATCCGAATGATCTGTCGAGAGCGAACAGGGGCATCGAGATGCCGGTCGAGGAGCAATTCGCGTTGGTCACAATGTATCCTCCGTCGGCGTAGGTGGATTGATCTTTGACGGAATCCATGTGCTGAGGATTGATCTCGGGTACCAGGATCGGAACGTTGGGCGCCATGCGGTGGTATCCCGCATTGGTGAACACCGCAACACCTTTCTTCGCGAGTTCGGTCTCGGTCGGTCCGGCAAGATCTGAAGGTATTCCCGAGAAGGCGATCTTTGCGTTCTTCGATATCACCTTTGGGTCGAGGACTTTGATCTTCGTCTCGGATACTTCGTCGGAGAACTCATGATCCCTGATCTTTATGAAATCCGAGAACTTCTTCCCTTCAGACCTTTCCGAGGCGTACAACCCCTCTATCCTGAAGTAGGGGTGGTCCTCAAGCATTTGCACGAATCTTTGACCGATGGGACCCGTGGCCCCCAGTACGGCGACGTCTATCTTGCTCATCTCGCTACCTTCTTGTCACTGCGAGATACGAGCAACTATTATAATTTGGCGGAATCGCGGTTGAATAATTGTTTCTGTCTCTCTTTGGAGATCTTCAGAAGGACCTCGGCTATCATCCGTGCCTCTCCGTCGGAAAGACTCACCTCTTCACAGAGTTCTAGATACCTGTTAATGACCTCTTGCTCCTTCTTTTTGTCCCAGTATTCCTGAGAAGACTCCTTCTTCACTCTTGCAAGTTCATCGGCTATTTCCATTCTGGTAGCGATCAGATCGATGATCTCTTCGTCAATGGACTCGATCTGTTCTCTCAGTTCGGTTGTGTTGGGCAAGTGGTTTCACCTACTCCCGTATCACAATCGATTCTATTAAATCTCTTGCGAAGTGGATGTTCTACGAAGTATTCGACGAGGCATGTTTGCGGGGAGGATTTAAACATGGAACAACATTCGGGTACATGGAAAGGATACGTGAGGCTTTCAAAAGATACCCCTCACAGGAGAAAGTGGCCGTCCTGATGCTGAGGCACGGGATCAGGATAGAGAACGGCACGGCTTACTGCGGCAACATAGAGCAGTCGGATGCGGCCATCGCCCGTGCGGCGGAGGTTGACCGCAGAGTCGTCAGGTCCACGATAGACAAGATAGGGAGTACCCCCGAGATTAATGCAATCTTTTCCAAGCTTCAATCCATGCTGCTGATGGCCGATGTTGCGCCGGAGATAGGCTGCACTACGTTGGAGATAATCCCCATCGATGCGACCATGCCGGGCATATTGGCGGATATCACGGATACCATCTACAGGAAGAACCTCTCTGTTAGACAGGCGGTGGTCGATGATCCGGGTAACAGGATGGATTCTCATTTGATCGTTGTGGTGGACGGGAAGATACCCTCGGAGTTGTTGCCGATGCTCAGGGAGTGCAAGGGTGTGGCAAGCATTATCCTGCGATGAGTCCTGCGCGGACGGGTATAGTACGCGTTGACTATAATACAAGAAAAGGGGAAACAGCCCCTATTTTTATATACCACTACTTACTACGTAATCCGTACATAAGGTGCTCAGAGCACTTATGGACGAGCCTTGAGCGGCCCGCGAAGAACGTCTCCGCGCATCAGTGCGGAATGTGATCGGGACAGAACCATGGTTGAGGATGGGAGAACAGGAACGGACAGGAAGGGATACGGCATGCCGTGTTCTTCGTGTTACGCCGGAGTCTATACGTCTTCTTACTCTTGGGGTTCCGGTTATAGATGTCGTTTTTCGTCTGCTGTTGCTTGGCGACAGGAAACTCAATGCCCAAGTGGATCGGACCTTCGGGTCCGTTGGAACTGAGGGCAGGGGATGATTCCAATGGAAATGAAAACAAAAAAGAACAAGATGTTCCTTGCGATGGCCGTAGTGGTCGCTTTCGCCATGGTGTCTGTTGCAGGCGTCGCCGCATTCAGCGACGACTCCGATGCAGCACAGGTGGGCGGAATCTTCACATACACCATCGACAGGGATGACTCGGCAATGGTCGTTAATGTCGTTGTCGAGACAGTGACGTACAACGGCGCGGAGATCGGCGTTGCTATCGGAAACATCAGTGTTGAACCCGGTGTTACAGTTACCGGTACTATCAACATAGGATACAAAAATTCCGCAGGCCAGTACGTTGTCACTGATTCGTTAAAACTTACGAACGCAAGTGGATTCAATATAACGGTGCTCGCTGTGTCGCTTGACGACAGCACAGGTGCTATTCTCTCTGGATACAACATAGACGGAAGCATATCGCTCTTCGCGATAGGCGGTCTGGATTTAGACACCCCTACTTCCGGTGACTATGAACTTACAAAGGGAGAGGCATTGCTCGGATCCGTTCCTACGGCCATTGTTCAGGCAGTCATTGACGGCCTTACCGGTGGTCCATTCAACCCCATGGATCTGCTCGATTCAGTCACACCCTTCAACGGAAATTTGAAGGTTAAAGGCCTCGAGCTTGATGCAGTTGATGTAGCAGGAACAATCGTATCCGCAGAAGGAGCTACTGCAATATTGACTGGCGGAGCCGCTACTTTGCCTGTGATCGCTGCCGCTGGAGACAGTGCTAAGCTCACAATCAAAGGTACTGCAATTGTCGATTGGCCTGCAGAGATAAAGTCATTGTTGACCTTTGTCCCCTCTGGTTTCCTCGGACTCAGCTCAATACCCCAGGGTTTTGTGGCTTATGACGCCGAAGTGATCATCGCAGCGGATGCAGATATAACCGTAGGCAAGATCGAGCCTCTGGCAGTCCAAGAGTTCCACGTAGAAACCGGAGACGATGTGTACATCGCATTCTTGTACTCCGCGTCGGGCAGAGTCTTTGAGGGATACACTGGGTACGGTGCAACAAACGAGGCATACTTCTTTGATGTACCCACCGGAACCTACACGTTGGTTTTGATCACTACTGCTAATGATGTGATATACAGCACCAACTTCGTAGTGAGCGGGTCCATGGGAACGTACACTGTGAGCCTTGGAAACAACAGAGTTGCTCCCGGCTCGGTCACTCCCGGTGAGGGCGGTAATATGGATATTGCCGAGCTCACATTCGGTACCGAAATCGGATACCCCGCATACTTCACGGGCCTCTACGCATTCAACATCGACACATATGAGTTGGGCGTTGTGGCTTCGGGCGAGATAACATTCGAGAACGGTTACACGGCAGGCGATGAAATAATCTTCATCGCAGCCAACAGAGGCACCACCGGAAACCCTATACAGGTTTACTTCGGAGATAACACCGCGAACACTTTCAACACCGCATTGCTGGTTAGAAACACAGTGGCTTCTGGTGAAATATACCCCGGTAGCGACGTATACTCACAGGATTCAGAAGGTTACATTGTATTGTTGAACTCCGAACTCACGGTTGAGGGTACACTCAAGTTCCTCTACCAGAGCGACGTAGCACCTTCAATAAAGGGAATCATGATGAACCCTGACGGACACATAACAATGAAGAACAACGGAGTCATCGAATACGGTGTATTCCCCGGCACAGTACCTATCGTACCCTTCATGGGTGACATAGATGCAGCCTATTACTTCAAGAACGTGATAGACAGCAATGTCGTCACAAAATCAACATACTACTTCACAACAATAACAAAAGCAATCAACGACTCAGACGGAGCAGACATAACACTCATCGGATTCCACGAGATCATCGTGGATACGAACTGGTCTGTCGACAAGCCAACAAAGATCATAATCGGAGATGGAGTGCAGCCTACGAGGTTGAACATCGGAAGGTACAACCCTCCCGTTGACGAAACCAAAACGGCAGCTTTGACCATCGATGAACAGATCGAGATAATCGTAGTTGGCGGAGCTGACTTCGAAGTCATGAGCGGACAGGCAATATTCCTCGGTGGAACTGAGCCTATCTTCCCTCCGACCGCGCACGTCAGAATCGTCAACCCCGATAAAATCATCTATGCAGATGTCGCAACCGGATTCACCATCGTTAAGTCGGGTGAGACCCTTGAACTCATCGATGACGGTGAACTCCGCAGTGATGCAACACTCATTGCAGGCGCAACCTTTGATGACATGGGATACGATATGGTCATACCTGTCGGAATGACATTGACCGTTAACGGAAAATACCAGAGCCAGGCTCCCGGAAAATTAATCATCGAGAGAGATGCCACCGGCGTCGGAACCCTCGTGATCAACAACGGTACAGCTACATTCGAAGCTGGAACAGAGATAGAGCTCAAGGGCAGCTTGAAGATCAACGCTGCCGGAACCATGACCCTTGACGGAAGCATGGACGGAAAAGGAACCGGTATCCTGATCATTGACGGAATATTCGATGCAAACAGAGCAGTTGTCGATCTCGGCGAGCTCGTACTCAGGGGAACCTTGAACATCAGAGCCAACATACCATTCAGTGTGTCGAAGAAGATCACGATCGGCGCTGAGCCTGTATTGTTGACCGCCCTCCAGAACAACGCTGTTCTGAACGGAGTGATTGACATAGATGATCTCACGTTGATCCTGGTTTACGGAAACTCCGCGATCGGTGTGGCCAACTTCAACAACCCCGGCGACATCGTGAGCACGAAATTCGTGTATCAGAACCTTAGCACAGTCTATGCGACACAGTACGGTGTCGATGGTGCAGTGCCCGCAGTTGCAAACCTTGAGTACCTCACATGTGACGCTCTCAGGGACTTCAAACTGGTGGGCTGGTACCAGTCTGCCGGATTGTCCATACTGGGAGAAGTTACTCCTGCCCAGTTCCTTGTCTCGGCTGTCGGAGAATATCCTGTACTCTTTGGAGACTTTGTCCCTAAGACGTTCACGATAACCTTCCAGGACACCAACCAAGGAATCAACTGGCTGGTAGACGGCGTAGGAAAGGGAGCATCCAACGTGCTCACCTTCAACTACGGCGAAGTTGTCCGTGTAAACGTACACGTGCTTCAGGGATTCACGGGAACCCCTGTCATCCAGAAGGATGGAGCAGCATACGCAGCGAACACCCCCTTCACAGTGACTGACAACTATGTCTTCACCGTGTCCGGTGTCTCAGTGGCTGATAGATCCTCTGGTGATGGTGACGGTTTGACCCTTATCGAGATCCTTTTGATCATAATCGTGATCATAATCGGAATAATCTCGATATTCGTGGCTCTCAGACTGCTCAGGTCTTGATCTGGTCAAGGTAAAAGGAATCATCCTTAAAACAGAAAAACACGGGGAGAAATCCCCTACTTACTCTTTTTCTTCTTTTATTATTTTGTTTCAATGGGAGCCAATAAAATATATTGGTTCCATTACGATTCATGTTCCTCAAGGCTCAGGCTGTTGCGAAATCATTCGGTCCCATCAAAGTATTGACCGATGCCAGCATTCAGATCAACGAGGGAGACAGTATCGGACTGATAGGGATCAACGGTGCGGGTAAGAGTACCTTCATGAAGATCCTGCTCGGCGAATCGAAATACGATACCGGCGAATTGATCAGAAATACTCACAGGATAGGTTATTTGGAACAGTTTCCCGAAGCTTCCTCGGAATTCACGGTAAAGGACGTGCTTGGAAGGCCTTACGGAAAATACGAGAATATTAAACAAAGAATGTCTGAGATAGAAGGAATGATGGCTTCGGGCAACGACGTGGACTGGAACGCATTGGCGTCCGAATACTCCAACCTCGAACGAGAGTTGGAGAAGTCGGATGCAAAGAATGAACAGAAACTCGTGATTGCGTTGGAGAATGTTGGATTGTCCAAGGATCTGATGACGAGGACGATGGATTCCTTGTCGGGAGGAGAGAGGACAAAGGTCATGTTGTCAAGGATCCTCGTTCAGGCCGATGATTGCGATCTCCTGTTCATGGATGAACCCACGTCACATCTCGATATAGAGACCGTTGAGTGGCTTGAAGATTATCTTTTGAAGACACATTGCTCCCTTCTCGTAGTCAGCCATGACAGATATTTCATGGATAAAATAACGACAAGAATGACGGAGATCGCTTTCGGGAAGACCAGAGAATACAAGGGAAATTACACAGACTTCATTACAAAGAAGATGTTGGACTTGGACCGCATGGAGAAGGAATACAAGAAATACGCGGTGCAGAAGAGAAGACAAGAAGAGATCGCAGAGCAATTGCATAAGGACCAGTGGTATCTGACCACACACAAGACAAGAGAGAAATTGATCTCAAAGATGGAAGAAAAAGAAAAACCCGAAGAGAATAGGGAAATAACTGTCAAGATACAAGCAGCCCACAAATCGGGGAAGAACGTGATCACATGCAAGGATCTGTCGGTGGAGCTTGGCGGACGAACGATATTGGAAAACGTCAATCTGGACATAATCAAGGGCGAGAAGATAGGGATATTCGGTTCGAACGGAGAAGGCAAATCCACGCTGCTGAAGGCATTGATGGAAGAGATACCGAGCAAAGGGGAATTATGGGTCGCACCGGGTGCTAAGATAGGATATTATTCTCAAAACCATGAGGGATTGGACCTCACCCTTACTGCGGAAGAACAGATATTGAAAATAATAGGGAAGGAAAGGAGAGGGGAAGCCAGATCCATCCTTTCCAGAATGTTGCTTTTTGATGAGGAGGTCGGTAGACCGATGAAGACCCTGTCGGGCGGACAGAGGGCAAGGGTTGCGATATGCATGTTGCTTCTCGAAGAAACGAACGTCCTGGTACTGGACGAACCGACAAATTATCTCGATATACCTGCAAGACATGCAGTGGAGGAAGCTCTGAACGAATATGACGGAACGATACTCACGGTCACTCACGATAGATATTTTTTGGACTCGGTGTGCACGAAAGTGATAGAGGTGAAGGATGCCAAGATCAGAATATTCAACGGAACATATTCTCAATCCAAGGGAAGGCCAAACACAAAAGAAGTGGTAATGGACGCCGACGAATACAAGGTCATAGCACCGTTCACGAACTGGACCACCGGAAAAAAGTACGTGAAGAACGACAGGGTACTGATAACTCCTGCAGAAACGGTCAGTTTTCAATGGGCCTTGGATCAAGGCAAACTGAAGAAAACGGGAGGAAGGCAGCGGAAAAAAGTGCATGTTGTGGGTAATGACGAAAAATAATAGACATACAATTCAAGCGAATGCTTTTTTACTTAAAAACACATGACCTAACTGGGTGTGTGATTGGACGAAGAGACTCTTCTGCTGAATATGGCGCTTCTTCTGCTTGTTGCAGGGGTGTGTTCAGTCGTATTCAAGAAGCTGAAAATGCCTCCGATCGTCGGATATCTCGCAGCCGGAATTATTTTAGGTAGTATCTGGAAAGGGTCCATCCCTGAAGATACCGAAACCGTGGTCGATATACTGGCCGATATGGGATTGGTCCTTCTGATGTTCTGTATCGGAATGGAACTCAATCTCAAGAAACTGAGGAAAACGGGTGTATTCGCGATCGTTGTCGCACTGGTCCAATTGCCGTTGATGATCCTTGGCGGATACATGTTTGGTATCCTTATGGGATGGACCGTTTTGCAGGCGATATTCTTCGGAGCGATAATATCCGGATCAAGTACCGCAGTCGTTACCGCAGTTCTAAGGGATCAGGGAAAGCTGTCCAAGGATGATGTTGAAGCCATCATTCTGATAACAGTGGTCGAAGATGTGGCGCAGGTGTTGATACTATCCATGGCATCCCCGCTTTTAGTGGGCAGCAGTATGGGATTGGATTCCATAGCATGGATGCTCATCGTGATCCTGATATTCATGGTGGTGGCAGTCGTAATAGGTATGATGTTCATTCCTCGTGCGTTGGACTGGATAGCTGCAAAAATGCCCGATGAAACGTTATGGATCACATCGTTAGGCATGTGTTTTGCGATGGCCCTGATGTCAGTCTGGATCGGTATGTCCATGGCTATCGGAGCTTTCCTTATAGGAGTGGTGGTCTCACAGGCAAATTCAAAAACCACGATCGAACACGATATAACGCCAATGAAAGATATTTTCATGGCGATGTTCTTTATTTCGGTGGGAATGGTGATATCACCATCAGATATCATAGATAATATTGTATTGATAGTATTGATATTCCTATTATATGCGGTACTTAAGATATCGACCGTGTTCTTAGGATATTTCATCGGTAATAAGTCTGTAAGACTATCGTTCATGTCGGCCGTAAGTCTTGTCGCGATGGGAGAATTCGCATTCATCATAGCTAAGGCTGCGTTGGACGCGGGAGTGGTCTCCGAAGCATTCTATACATCTGTGATAGGGGCAGCACTAGTTTCGATGGTAACGTTGCCGATATTGTCCAACAACGCCAGCAAGATATGCGATGTGTTACACGATAAGGCTCCGAAACCCCTTGTCAATGCAATGGCAAAGGCGGAGAATGTTCGTGCGGATCATTATGCAAAAATATCATTATCCTCAAAATCCACAGCCGAAAAAATGAAGACAAAAGCAGCTTTTGCATACATCGACGTATTGCTGATATTTGTCATAGAGTTGGTATTCTTCCTGTTCACGAATAATATATCCAACTTCCTGCACAGTCATTTGGGAGGAATAATATCATACAGCTGGTGTCAGACGATAGTGTTGTCCCTCAACTTCTTGGCTCTGTCAGTGCCGCTTTATGACCTCATAAAGAATCTGAAATTCGTCGAGAGGGTTCTCATTGATGTGGAACGAAAGGCGGAGGCGAGAGGAGAAGGTAATCTTCAACGCAGATCGATGCGTTTCTACAGAGCGTTCATAAGGATCAATAACTGGGCGTTCGTGTTCGTACTGGCGTTCATAGTGCTTCTTATTGTGCCCAATGAGGTAGGGTTCTCGAATCACATGATGGCAGTGGCGATATGTGCGGTCGTGATCCTGTTGATCTACATATACAAGCGTCAAAAGTAATTTTGATGAATTCTCCTTCTAGTTATTTTAAGACATAAAAATAAAAATCGGCGTGAGACGCCATGATATTTTGAAAGATGAATAAGGAGTTTAGATGTAATCATCGTCGAAGGGATCCTCTCCCGCTTTCATATCCTGGTACATGACGTAAAGTTCATCCGAGGATATGCTGCGGTGGAGTTTCACTGCACCTCTCCTGACCCTTTCGAGGAGATCGACGGCATCCTGATCATTGAGCGTTATCCCTCTATTCGAGAGGTCGGTAACGATCGTGTTCCTTCCAGAGTGCTTGCCTATGACGATCTTTCTTTCGAGGCCCACCTCTTCCGGTTCATAGGGTTCGTAGTTCTTGGCATCCTTTATGATGCCGTCAGCGTGAATGCCCGCCTCATGCGCGAAGCAATTGGCACCAAGGAACGGTTTCGAGATATAGATCTCGCGGCCCGATGCGACCGAAACGAACTCTGCCAGAGGTTTGAGTCTAATCGGGTCTATCCCGGTGCTCAGGTTGAGCAGGTGCTTGCAGGACATGACGATCTCCTCCAGAGGAGTATTGCCCGATCTTTCCCCGATTCCCATAACGGTCGTACTGAGGAACCTTGCCCCTGCGCGTACGCCGGCCAAACAGTTGGCGGTAGCCATTCCGAAGTCGTTGTGAGTATGCATTTCAACATCTATTCCGACGGTTTCGATGATCTTCTTCACGCGCGCAAAGCATCTGAATGGATCCTCTCTGCCGATGGTATCGCAGTATCTTAAACGGCCTGCGCCCGCTTCTTTGGCGGTCTGTGCGAATTGTATGAGGAAATCCATATCGGCGCGCGATGCATCCTCTGCGTTGCATGATATGTACATACCATGCGCCTTGGCGTGCTCGACGCTCTCCCTGACCTGTTCAAGAACCCATTCTCTGCTTTTTCTAAGCTTGTGTTCTATGTGTATGTCGGAAGACGACATGGAGATCGCAACGGAATCCACACCGCAATCGATGCTGGTGTTTATGTCCTCAATGTTTGCTCTGTTCCACCCCAATACCGAGGCGTTGAGTTTCATTCTTGCTATGTGTTTGACGGCTTTCTTCTCATCGGCGCCCATTGTAGGTATGCCGGCTTCGATCTGTTGCACGCCTGCATCGTCCAGCAGCTGTGCTATTCTGTATTTTTCGATATTTGAAAACACGATACCTGCCGTCTGCTCACCGTCTCTGAGTGTGGTATCGCAGACGCACACGTCATTCTTGTTCAGGATGTTGTTTACCTCGTCTGTTGTTTTCATGTTAAATCCCCCTATTTAGTGACCATACGGTCCAAAATCACATTTGATAGTATCACCTTTATCGCGGGGGGATAATTAAAAGTTTTCATGTACCCTAAATAATTTGTAACGAAAAAACAACGGTATTGTCATTTATATCTCAATATTGCGCCCATGCCGCCCAGTGCACAAAGTTTCTTTCCCGCGTCATGTTGTTCGGAGACGATTATGATCTGCCCTTGTTGTGACTCAACAGCCTTAATGATGCTGTCAAGATCCTCATCACGGAGTTTGGAATCCAATATCAGCAACGTATCCACGGCGCCGGAATTTGCCGCACCAGCGACCTCGGAAGGTCCGTATGTGGCCAATCCGTCCTTTCCGATCTCGGCCATCAGTCTTTCCACATTCTCGATCTCTATTCCAACTGAAGATTCTCTCAGGATCTCGGAACCGATCCCTGCTTTCATCAATTCATTCACGCCAGCCATTCCGGACTGTCCGGTATGATAGACGTGGAGTTTCTTGAATCCCGCTTTTTTCAAAGAGTCCGAAAGGGATTCTTTCTCGAATCCTGGACCAAGGAGAACAATGGGCATGTTCTCTTCGACTATGGATTCTATTTTCGATGCTATTTCCTGATGATAATTGTCTTCTCTGTTCTTCTCTTCGTATTGCTTGCCCGATCGCATGGACCGTACGGAAACTATCTCCTTTATTCCGTATTGTCTCATCACGGCTATCGTGGCATCATCCTGATCGAGAGAGACGAACAATACTTTCGGCTTGACAGAATCGGAAACAGCCCGTTTTATTCTCTCGAGCTGAGATGACTTCCATCTTGTTTTGGTCATCTGAAGGATATCCCCGATCTCGAAGATCAGAGTATGGTGCTGTCCGATATCCTGAGGGCCCGTTTCTATGATCCCCAAAAGTTTGAGTCTGAGATCATCGTCCGAGAATTCTATCTTCTCTATCCTTATTCCCAAGGTCATGCGTTTCTTCTCTGTCCTTTCCGCTCTCAACTTATCCGCGGACTTTTCTTCCCTTCTGGTGGTGGATGCAGTGACAAGATCGCCCAGTTCCAACACGTTATAGAGGTGCCAGATATCCTCGTCAGTCTCCAATGCGACTTTGATATTGCCGCTTTTTGAATCTTGTTCGAGGACTCGCATATTGAGGGGAAAGGCGTATCTGTTTATTCCTATTTCGTTCATTGGAAGGGGCTTTGTCCGATATTGGACAACAGATAATGCAGCATGTAGTACTGATTCGGAAGATATTATATACGGTTTGTAACTCTGATTTATTCTCGATGGCGAGAAGTTATTTGGTCCTTGAGGACGGGAGTGTATTCGAAGGAGAACCCTTTGGATACAAGGCGTCGACTGTTGGGGAAGTTGTTTTTTCTACGGGTATGTGCGGTTATCAGGAAAGCCTCACAGATCCTTCGTACAGGGGACAGATACTCGTCATGACATATCCTCTGATCGGCAATTACGGTGTCGGAGAGGAATTCTACCAATCAAAGAACATACACGTCAGGGGAATGGTCGTCAGGGAATACTGTAAGGAACCCTCGCTCATGTACGGCGGAAGGACCTTGGATGATTTTCTTCAAACAAATAAGGTTCCCGGCATATCGGGGATAGACACAAGGGACCTCGTTATCAAAATAAGGACCAAGGGAACATTGAAAGGCGCCATTGTGACAGAAAAGGACGATATAGAAGCGACCATCAAAGAGCTTCAGAGGATGCCTGCACCTTCGGAGAGCAATTTAGTCGAAGAAGTAACCTGTAAGGAGATCGAAAAACATAATTTCGGAAAGGATACGTGCGTCGGTCTTCTCGACTGCGGAGGAAAAAGCGGGATAATGAGGGATCTTTCCAAAAGATTCAACGTAACGGTATTCCCCTACGATACTCCGGCAGATATCATATTGAGCCACAAGGTCAAAGGTGTCCTTCTTTCAAACGGCCCCGGAGATCCTTCTCATCCCGCAATAATGAAAACGACCGCGAGGACGGTGAACGATCTCTCTTCCCAATTACCGTTGTTCGGCATCTGCTTCGGAAGTCAGATAGTCGGTGTGGCTATGGGCGGAAAAACATACAAAATGAAATTCGGACACCGCGGATGCAATCAACCGGTGAAATATCAAGGGAGGGTGTATATCACATCACAAAATCACGGGTTTGCGGTGGACGATCACAGTCTTGACGGAAAGGATATGATCGTGGACCAGGTCAACGTGAACGACGGGACCGTAGAGGGACTCAGACACAGGGACCTGCCGATATTCACATCCCAATATCATCCGGAAGCATCACCCGGACCGTGGGATACATCATTCCTTTTCGATAAATTCGCGAAGGTCACGAAGGAGGGACGCCTGTGAGAAAAGATTACAAGAAGTTGATGGTGATCGGATCCGGTCCGATCGTCATCGGACAGGCGGCGGAATTTGATTTCTCCGGTACGCAGGCATGTCGTTCCCTTAAAGAGGAAGGATACACAACGGTTCTGGTCAATTCCAACCCCGCAACAATACAAACTGATTCGGATACTGCCGACAGTGTTTATATTGAACCTCTTAAAGCGTCTGTCATCTCGAAGATAATCGAAAAAGAGGGAGTGGACGGCATCCTTTCCGGAATGGGAGGACAGACCGCATTGAACATATGTTCTGAACTTGCGGACTCAGGCGAACTGGAAAGATTGGGGGTTGCTTTGATCGGTACACAACCCGATGCGATAGCAATGTCCGAGGACAGGGAATTGTTCAAAAAGACCATGGAAGAGATCGGAGAGCCTGTGCCCATAAGCAGAAGTGTCAGTACTGTCGCGGAGGCGGTCGAAGCGGTCAAGGTCATCGGAAAATATCCGGTATTGATAAGGCCCGCATACACCCTCGGAGGGACGGGAGGCGGTATCGCGTACAGTGAACGGGAATTGGAGGAAATATGTGCCAGAGGATTGGCATATTCTCGTATCCATCAGGTTCTGATCGAGGAAAGTGTTCTCGGTTGGAAAGAATACGAATACGAAGTGATGAGGGATGCAAAGGACAATTGCATCATCGTCTGTAATATGGAGAACCTCGATGCAATGGGGATACACACAGGAGAGAGTATCGTATGCGCTCCATGTTTGACCCTCTCGGATAAGGATCATCAGCGTCTAAGGACGGCATCCCTGAAGGTCATACACGCGTTGAGGATAGAGGGAGGATGCAATGTACAGTTCGCTTTTAATCCCGAAAACGGGGATTACAGGCTCATCGAGGTCAACCCCCGTGTCTCGCGTTCATCCGCGTTGGCATCCAAAGCGACCGGGTATCCGATCGCCAGGGTCGCGACGAAGGTTGCGGTAGGATACACCCTCGACGAGATCCAGAACAAGATTACAGGTTCGACGTTCGCAGCGTTCGAACCAGCTATAGATTACGTCGTGGTGAAGATCCCCCGCTGGCCGTTTGACAAGTTCAGAACCGTTGACAGACATCTCGGTACTCAAATGAAGAGTACCGGAGAGATCATGGCCATCGGTCGGACATTCGAAGAGGCGATATTGAAAGGCCTCAGGTCCTTAGAGGTCGGCGTCAACGGACTGGAAAGGATAGAAATGACAGATGAGGAACTCACGGCGGAGTTCCTGAACGCCACTGACAAAAGAATATTCGCCATAGGCGAAGCATTGAGAAAGGGTTGGTCGACCAAGAAGGTCGCCGATCTGACCAAATGGGACGAATTCTTTGTTAAAAAGATCGATAACATCGTGAAGATGGAGAAAAGACTGATCTCCGAACCCATGACGGACGAGCTTCTCAAAGCCGCCAAATATATGGGCTTTTCAGACGAGACCATTGCATCTCTCACGGGAAAGAAGGAGACGGAGATCAAGGCCAAGAGAAGGAACGCAGGCATAATCCCGGTCTACAAGATGGTGGATACCTGCGCCGCAGAGTTCGAGGCAGGGACGCCGTATTTCTACTCCACATACGGCATCTCGTCGGAAGCGATACCTGAACACGGCAAAAAGAAGGTCCTGATCATAGGAGGAGGCCCCATAAGGATCGGTCAGGGAATAGAATTCGATTACTGTTGTGTGCATGGTGTAATGGCCCTCCAAGAGGAAGGGGTCAGCGCGGTGATAATAAACAACAATCCGGAAACCGTGTCCACGGATTATGATATCTCTGACAGACTGTATTTCGACCCTATCACGTTGGAAGATGTGATGAATGTGATCGAAGCCGAAGAGATAGATGGAGTCATCGTTCAATACGGCGGTCAGACAAGCGTGAATCTCGCTGTCGATCTGGAAAAGGCATTGGAAGGCACGAAGACGAAGGTCTTGGGAACAAAACCGGACCAAATGGATGTGGCCGAGGACAGAAGGAGATTTTCTAAGCTGATGGATGACCTCGGAATAAAACAACCGATCTCCGGTACCGGATACTCCTTCGAAGAAGCGAAGGCGATAGCCGAGGGAATAGGATACCCTGTGCTTGTCAGGCCCTCATACGTTCTCGGCGGAAGAGCAATGGAGATCGTCTACTCGACGGAAGAGTTGATGACCTACGTTGAGACAGCAGTCAAAGTATCACGCAATCATCCCATATTGATAGACAGATACCTCACGGAAGCCATCGAGATAGATATCGATGTTGTCTCTGACGGAGAGGAGGTCTACATAGGCGGGATAATGGAACACATCGAATATGCCGGATGTCATTCCGGAGATGCGACGATGGTACTGCCCCCATTCACTATATCGCAGAACCTCATCGACGAGATGATAGATATTGCGAAAAAAGTTGCACTGGCACTTGAAATAAAAGGACTCATGAACCTGCAGTTGGCAGTGAAGGACAATGAGATCTACATGATAGAGGCCAATCCCCGTGCTTCACGAACGGTCCCGTTCATATCGAAAGCGACAGGCGTACAATTGGCGAAGGTGAGTACCAAGATAATGCTCGGTAAAAAACTGAAGGATTTCGGTCTTTCGGGATACAAACCGATCGATCACTATGCGATAAAGGCATCCGTGTTCCCCTTCCTGAAACTCCCCGGTGTGGATTCCATTCTCACACCGGAGATGAAAAGCACAGGAGAGGTAATGGGAATCGATATGGATTTCGATATCGCATATTACAAAGCATTCACCGCTGCGGGAAATTCGATCCCCATCGAGGGCGGAGTGTACATCACCGTTAACAACACGGATAAGGAAAGGGTACTTCCTGTTGTGAAGGAACTCAAGGAACTGGGATTCCACATCTATGCAACGAAGGGAACATCGACATATCTTCGTGAACACGGGGTGGAGACCACCACCGTTTTCAAGATCGACGATAATATGAAACCTAATGCGATAGGCCTTATGAGAGAGGGAAAGATCAATTTCATCATAAACACCCCGTCGCAGAAATCGGGTGCCGTCAGAGACGGGCACAAGATGAGAAGATTGGCTGTCGAACTGGAGATTCCGTTCCTTACGACCGTTCAGGGAGCAGACGCGCTGGTAGGTGCCATCAAGGTCGCCAAGGAACAGAGGATAACCGTTAATTCAATGAAGGATTTCCATACCCTTTAAACATTCTTTACTTCTTTCTTCTTCACGAACACCACCGCGACGATCAGGATTATTATCGCCAGTATTGCCAATGCTAGGATAACGGTGATCATGTCTATTCCTCCGGCAGGTGTGTCCGTAGAGGTTGTGAACAGTGCATTTCGTGTGACTATGAAAGAGGTGCCGGGTTCATAAGGCAGGCCATTCATTTTCAGCGAAGGGAGTTCCGTGTACCCAGGCATCAATCTGATATCGATCGTAACGGTCGTACCATAGCCTCTTTCGACCTGACCCGAACTCACGGTTCCGTTCACGAGCCATCGGATGCTGTCATCCTGGGTGAGCGTGATCGTGTAGTTCTTCCTAACGGTCTCTCCGTACACGGTCTTGTAATCCGTACTTCCGATGACGATGTTGTTATCATCGGGAATGACTTGAGACGCGTAATTCTTCCAGCTTACCAGTGTGAAATCGATAAGCTCCTGTGCAGAGGGCAAGGCCAGTGTGCTCTTTCCTGCAGTGTTGATGTACTCGGTCGCATACGGAGTGGTCCCTTCCATGTAGGTCACGAGGAACTGTGTGCTGACTGAAGGGTTCTTCAGATTATTTACTCTGAATGCAGAGTTTCCGTAAACGATACCATAAGCCTCGTTTGTGAGGGAAATCTTCCCATTGACCCTGGTGGTACCGAGTTCGTCGGTTATCACAGTGGGCACGAACCCTACGCTAAGCAGTCTGTTCACAATGACATCGCTGCTGTCTCTGATAGTGATCGTTCCTGTTATGAACAGATCCCTTACGGATATCGTCGCTTTGTGTGTACTTGAACCGACGTCGATATTTCCGTCGATATGCATTCTGCTGTTGCCTTCTCCTGTGATGGTTACGTCTGCGTTGGTACCGATCTTGAGATCATTTGCACCGTTAAGGGATTCGATCGAACCAAACAGTTCGACATCTCCGTCAATGGAACCTTTACTTCCAGACAGCAAAAAAAGAGAGCCCGATATCAAGGAATCTCCCGTGAGTCTTATTTCGCCTCTCACGGACAATATTGTATTGAATGGGATTGTCAGGGAATATCCGTCATCAATGAAAACGACACCCAATTTGACGGTCGCATCTCGTGAAAGGGTCATATCGGAACCCATTTTCACAGTGTCTCCGGGATTCGCATTCTCAAGAAGTGTGGCAAGGTCATCGCCTTCCGCACTGCTTTCATCAGATTGAGACAGACCTACGATCAACAGTGACGCAAACAACGTCAGAGAGACCAATACGAGCATATTCTTCTTGATATTCATGGAAGTTCCCCGCTTTCTAGCAAAAGAGATAACGTATAGATGTATTTATATATCGGCGGAACTGGTCAGAATCCGCTCACAGCATTTTCAGATCGCCCGTTATCTTGTCCAGCAACGATACCTTTTCGGGCCCCAATCCCAAACATGTCACGGAACCGGGAGCAATCTGTGTTCTGCCGGCATCCGTGATGATCGAATTGGTTATTCTCTGCACATCCGCGATGGCTTTGAACTGGAAGAGTTCCTCTTCGGAATCTACTCTCAGGACGACCTTGGCCTGTCCGGAAGATGTCCATTTGTCGAAGTTCTTCGAATCATTCTTCTTGCTGCTCAATGCACAATTCACGCAGGCATGTCCTACCTGTGCGGCAACCTTGCCCTTGGTCATCTTGAGATCGTTTCTCACGAGTATTACCATTTTGTACTCTTCGTCAGCGGTGTCACGCGATCGTAACATAATTCACCCAATGTATTAATTGATGATAAAGTTGTCAGTACAATATTCTTTTACGTTGCTGATGTATTTTCGGGTCATGGCAATGATCGATATAGAATACAGACACCAGGGGGAACCCGACAATTCGGGCGGGATACGGAGATCATCGACAAAGGCGATGTTGGAATATCTCAACGACCTCGTGTGCGAGATGCAGATGTCCGATATTTCATCAAAATTCATAGACAGAGAGGTTCAGGGCCGGAATATGCTGTTGATAAACGGAAAGGAGATATCCGAGATCCTGGATGGATTGGAGATCAAGATGTTGGACGTGGAGGACAGTTGCGATATGGGCAGCACGAGCAGGATAAGGTTCGACCGCCCCACGCTCGATTGGAACAGAGAGATAATCGAGGATATCCCGGACGTTCTGGTGAAGAATGCGATATCCAAGGTTTTCGCAGATGTGACGAACAACAGAATCCTTTAAGTCAGTGACCATAATCCTCTTTCGATGTTCGAGGTCACGAAAAGGGACGGTTTGGCGCGGATAGGTAAGTTCCAGACACGTTCAGGTACAATAGAGACTCCCGCTTTACTTCCTGTGGTCAACCCCAAGATATGTACGGTTACACCGAGAGAACTTTACGAAGAGTTCGGATTCGAGGCACTGATCACAAATTCATATATTATAAAGAATACGCCCGACCTCAAAGAAAGGGCACAAAGCATTGGTCTGCACGAAATGCTTGATTTCCCCGGCGTGATAATGACCGATTCAGGAACATTCCAAAGTCATATGTACGGGGAGGTCGAGGTGACCAATGAAGAGATGGTCGAGTTCCAAAAAAGCATTGGGACGGATATCGGTACGGTCCTGGATATTTTTACCGAACCTTACTGGTCCAAGGAAAAGACCGCTGAATCGATCGTAGTGACGTTGGAAAGGACACAGAAAGCTTGCGAGATCAAAGGGGACATGATGATAAACGGCGTCATTCAAGGTTCGATCTATAATGACCTCAGAGAAGATTGTGCCAGGAAGATGGCGGCCATGGATATTGATGTGCATCCGATAGGCGGGGTCGTACCGCTTATGGAGCAATACCGTTATTCTGAATTGGTGGATGTCATCATTTCCTCGAAAAAGGGAATGGACCCCAGCCGACCGGTCCATCTTTTCGGTGCCGGACACCCTATGCTCTTGGCCTTAGCCGTTTTGACCGGATGCGATCTGTTCGATTCCGCGTCGTATGCAAAATTCGCAAGGGATAACAGGATGATGTTCATTGACGGAACATTCCGGTTGCAGGATATGCAATCTTTGGATTGCAATTGTCCCGCATGCAGAGGTCATACTCTGGAATCTCTCAGGAAGATGAAAGATAATGAAAGGACAAGAACGATCGCGAAACACAATCTCTACCAAATAAAGGAAGAATTGGCGCGTGTCAAGAGATACATACGCGAAGGACGTCTTTGGGAATTGGCAGAGATAAGATGCAGATCGCACCCTGCTCTTCTGGATGCATTGAGAAGACTGAAAGAACACCAGGGATTCATGGAAAGATATGATCCGATCAGCAGGGACGGAGCATTGTTCTACACAGGTACGGAAACAAGAGGAAGGCCCGTATTCAAGAGATATTCGTCAAGGATAATGGAAAGATATGTTCCGCCGACGGACAAAGCGGCGATATTCCACGATGAAGGTTCCAAGCCTTACAGCAGGGCTTACGCAGCGGACTTTGACAGGGTCAGAAGAGCAGGGTATACTCCCGTTGTGATATCGCCATTCGGACCTGTTCCCGCTGAACTGGACGAGATATACCCACTGGCACAATCTGTGTTCCCTTCTACGGAAGACAGAGATACCGTTCTGGAAGCGGATTCTTTAACAAAGGAATTCCTGGCAGAGACGTTCAAAGAGGTCGCGGACCAGAAGGATATTGCCGATGACGGAGAAACAGAGTATGATCCCGATCTGCTAAGGGCCAAGGCGATCTCCAGATACCAGTTCGGAACAGAGGCTACGGATGTGTTGTTCCGAGGCAATATCGAACTCGTGGTAAGCCGTAAGACGGGGAAAATAAGGAATGTAATCTCGGAAGGAGAACACGTTCTCTCGTTGAGAGCGGGAGACAGTTTGTATACACTCAGGATGGAAGGCGCACAACGCATTATATCTGCTGTGCCAGCTCCTAAAATGAGAGCGGTTGTGATGGATGACGCAGTACCATTCGTGTCGGAAGGAAGGAATGTCTTTTCCCAATTCGTACTGAGTTGTGACGATTCTCTCGTACCGATGGACGAAGTGATCGTTACCGATTCCGAAGACAAACCTATCGCCACCGGAAGGATAATCCTTACTTCGGATGAGATGAGGTCATTCAAAAAAGGTGTCGCTGTCAAGATCAGAAGCGGGTCCGGAGATGAGGCCTGAAGAATCCTCGGCGATCTTTATGCACGCCAGAAGATCATCGGCAGTATTCTTCAAACTGCCCGCCGTTTCGGACCTTATGTGAAGAGTGATGACATTCTTCTCTATTATCGTCTCGACATAACCTTCGTTATCCGGAGATATCGCATCAAAGATCGCTTTTGCAACCTTATCGTCGCGATATTCCAGACGAAGATCCAACGTGATCAAACGATCACTTCTTTTGATTGAGGATGTATTCGCATACGGCCTTTCCCGCTTCCGCGGTGTTGAGTTTTCCTCCCAGATCCGGAGTTGTCAAATTGTTGTCCAGACAGTGTCTCACCGCTTTCTGAAGGATCTTTCCTTCTTCGGGGTAACCCTGATTCTCAAGCAACATTTGAGCTGCAAGTATGGCCGCTATGGGGTTTGCCTTTTTTTGTCCGGCTATGTCGGGTGCGGAACCGTGTATGGGTTCGAACATGCTCACTCCGGTGGGGTTGATATTACCGCTGCCTCCCATTCCCAGACCGCCTTGGAGCTGTGCGCCCAGATCTGTGAGGATATCACCGAACAGATTGGGGACAGCAACGGTTCCGAATGTTTCCGGTCGGATTATCATGGCCATTGCCATGGCATCGACGAACATGAAATCCAGCCCCATGCCGTATTCTTTTGCTTTTTCCTGGAATATCGTTCTCTGCATTCCGTAGACGTGGGTACAGACGTTGGCTTTATCGACAAGGGTGACCTTGTTCTCATTCCTTGCCTGCGCGTATCTGAACGAATAATCGGCAAATCTCTCTATGCCTTTTTTCGAAAGAAGACCGATCTCGAATGCAAATTCATCGTTATTGCTTGATCTGCCGTTCAGATCTATCTCGAGATCGTACATTTCTCTCTTTATGCGTACTTTTGCTTCTTTGTTGTTCGCGTTGAACGTGCCGCCGGCGCCCATGTAGAAATCTTCGGTGTTCTCTCTGAGGAAATGGATGTCGAACGGAACCTCTCTTTTCAGAGGCACCAGAGGGAACCAAGATGTTACCGGTCTAAGGTTGATGTATTGATCGAACACGGCACGCATTTTGAGAAGAATGCCCTGTTCCAGTATGCCGGGTTTGACGCGCGGGTCACCTATGGCACCGAAATATATCGCATCCTTTTTCTTAAGATCTGAGATGTCCTCGTCCGTAAGGAGTTCTCCTGTGGCGAGGTATCTTTCGGATCCGATATCGAATAATTCTCCGTCGTAATCGAATGAGGAGATCTCGCTTACGGCATCCAATACTTCCATGCCTACATCTATGACCTCTTTTCCAATGCCGTCGCCCGGAATTATTGCAAGGTGTTTCATAATTTTCCCTCTTTGATCATGTTGACTAATCCGCCACATTCAATGAGCTGTGTTATGAAAGGAGGATATTGAGGGAAAGAGAATTCTTTCCCGGAGTCCAGATCTTTGATCTTTCCGCAATCGGTGCAGATCTCGATCCTCTCTCCTTCTTTGATATCGGCCTTACATTCCACCAGCAACAATCCGATGTTCATCGAGTTGCGATAGAAAATACGTGCAAACGATTCTGCGACAACGCAGGAGAATCCTGCCTGTATCAGGGACAGGGGAGCATGCTCTCTTGAAGAACCGCATCCGAAGTTCTTTCCCGCCACCAATATGTCTCCTTTCTTGATCTGCTGTGCGACACCCGGCCTTACCTTTTCGAATATGAATTCATTCAGGCAGTTCAGATTGGAAGATACCAAGCGTTCCGCGGGTATTATCTGGTCTGTATCGACATTGTCTCCGAATGTCCAGACTTTTCCCTGTATCTTTGCCATCAGCATCCCTCCAGTTGTTCCGGGGTAACTATCTTTCCCGCGATCGCAGAGGCCGCGACGACCTCCGGTCCGGCCAGATATACTTCGGAATTCTTGTCGCCCATCCGGCCTATGAAGTTCCTGTTGGTGGAGGAAACGGATCTTTCTCCCGAAGCGAGAATCCCCATATATCCTCCCAGACACGCGCCGCATGTGGGGCCGGAAATGAATGCTCCCGCATCCAGGAATATCTCCATTAATCCTTCATCCAACATCTGACGGTATACGCGTTGCGAAGCGGGGACCACCAAGAATCTGACCTTGGGGTTGACCTTTTTTCCTTTGATGATCTTTGCGGCTATCCTCATGTCCTCGATACGTCCGTTCGTACATGATCCCAGATAAGCCTGATCTATCTTCACATCTGCATCTTTGACGGGACGGCCGTTACTGGGCAGATGAGGGAATGCAACCATTGATTCGATCTTCGACAGGTCATATTTCAATACACTGCAGTATTTCGCATCGGCATCCGCTTCCACCGGAGTGTATTCTCCTTTGACGGTATTCTTGATGTATTCCCTTGTGAGTTGATCGCAGGGAAATATTCCCGCTTTTCCTCCGGCCTCGATGGCCATATTCGATACTGCCAATCTGTCGGAGACACTCATGTTGCCTACTCCGTCGCCGTGGAATTCGAAGGCTTTGTAATTTGCACCATCTACACCGATATCGGTGATTATTTTGATGATCAGATCCTTCCCTCCGATATATTTTCTGAATTTGCCGGTCAGTTCGACCTTTATGGTCTCCGGTACTTTGAACCAGAGGCGTCCGGTAGCGAAAGCCATGGCTGCCTCTGTCGATCCGACCCCTGTGGAAAAGGCATTGATGCCTCCGTATGTGCAGGTGTGGGAATCGGCACCGATGATCAGTCTTCCCGGAGCAGCGAATCCTTCTTCGATCATCAATTGATGACACACTCCTCCCTTTCCGACTTCGAAATAATTCGATATTCCGTGTTTCTCTGCGAACATGCGCATTTCTTTTGCTTGTTCCGCGGACGCAATGTCTTTGTTGGGGACGTAATGATCGGGAATCAGGACCATTCTGTTCTTGAACATCTTGTCGGTTCCCATCTTGTCGTATTCCCTGAAAGCGATCGGTCCCGTTACATCGTTGACCATCACGTAATCGACGTCTGCGATCACTATCTGACCTGCGACCGCATCTGTTTTTGACTTTTCGGAAAAGATCTTTTCTGCGATTGTTTTTCCCATTACGTATCCCTCTGTCTGGCGAAATCTCTGTTGATCGCTGCCATCATGGCATCCACTGAAGTCTCCACTATATCTAAACCAACCGCTTTGCCTACCGACAAATTCCCATCGTTCTGTACGTTTTTGACCATGACGGTGACTTCGCAGATCGAATCGCTTTTTCCGGTTATGGCGCTCAATTTGTACTCCTCCATGGTTATCTTATCGTTGATGGCTTTCCTGATGGCGTTGATGGCGGCATCCACGGGACCGACGCCGATATCGGCACCCGTCCTTCTTTCGTCCTCTCCCACCGTGACAGTTACGACCGCAGTGGATGTTGTGTTCTTTCCGGTCAGAACGGTCAATTCATCCAGGGTGACGGTTTTCTTCAAGGTTCCTTTCTTCCACAGAATGTTGTCTACGATTGCCAGCAGTTCCGCGTTGTCAATGATCTTTCCGCCGATGGCGATTTTCTTCACCATTGCCAGCAGTTCCTGCATGTGTTCCTCGGGGAAATCGATATTCAGTTCTTCCAGTCTTCCTTTCACGGAATGTGTACCGGAGTGTTTTCCCAGAACGATCTGGCGATCCACTCCCACCAGTTCCGGCAGGAACGGTTCGTAGGTTGATGTGTTGTTCATCACTCCATGCACATGTATGCCCGACTCGTGAGCGAAAGCATTCTTTCCCACTATGGGTTTGTTACCAGCCATGGCGAATCCAGTAATCCTCTCGACTATCTTCGAGGTCATACCCAGCTTGCTCATGTCAACGGTCTGAATGCCATAGTTCGCAAACAGGTTCAGCGTAACCTCTTCCAAGGCAGCATTGCCTGTTCTTTCTCCTATTCCGTTCATGCACACATGGCATATCCTGGCTCCGGCACCTACTGCTGCGATAGTGTTGGCAACTGCCAGACCCATATCGTTGTGACAGTGGACCGATATCGGAACCTTCAATGTCTTTCGCAGTTCACTGATGATATATTCCATACCCTGCGGTATGATCACTCCGACGGTGTCCGGAATATTGACAGATGAGACCCCTGCATTTTCCACGGTTTTCAGGATATCTTTCAGGAAATCCATCTTCGACCTTGTCGCGTCCTCGCATGAGAACTGAACTTCCAGCCCGTGGGCCTTTGCGTATTCTACCGTGTCCACTGCCTTTGCCTTGACCTCTTCGGGTGTCATTTTCAGCTTATATTTCATATGCAGATCCGAAGTTGCGATGAACGTATGCACATAATCTGCGCCCGTATCTATGACTGCGTCTATATCAGAGCGTACAGTACGTGCCAGACTGCATATTCTGGTGTCCAAGTTCCTTTTCACCAGTTCTGTTATCACTTTCTTCTCTGCATCACCGGATGCGGCAAAACCGGCCTCGATAATATCCACTTCGAGATCATCGAGGGCCAGAGCTATCCTTATCTTATCCTCGGGGCTCAATGCGATCCCCGGGGCCTGCTCACCGTCCCTCAGAGTGGTATCGAAGATCTTTACATCTTTGATGGGGCCCACACCGGAGAGCGCAAGCTGGTTGTATGGGCTGATTGCCAAC
>JGI994J12354_10000833_pt1 | contig 31313 bp, 29 predicted proteins | sample IntmicLarv3ML3BL_FD_12354 | JGI IMG/M metagenome (IMG submission 12354) | reverse complement strand
CCGGCGAGAAACAACCCGCAACAAAAGAGCGTTTGCGTTTTCTATGCGCAGTCGCATATGTCATGGGGAGGAAATCGTGGATTTCGGGGTGCCTTTCCGGTCGGGCTACCCGGGTATACTTTCCGCCAATTTCGCAAAAAACTCCGCATCATCCGCGTTTTTTTCCACCAGCGCCATCACGTGCTGCTCTTGACCGTTTTCCACGGCGCGGCGCAGGGCCAGCTGTCCCTCGCGCTCGGCGGGGGTTAGCAGGTGGTCTTGGTTGCGCGTGCTTGAGCGCCGCAAATCCACCGATGGGGGCAACAGCGCGGGCGTGAGGTGCAGCTCCCAGTTGGCGCCGCTTTTGAGTTCCTCAAAAATTGTGTCGTCCATCAGATTCCCGGTGCCGGTCAGCGCTGTGGCCAAAATGGTCAGAGAGCCGCCCTCCTGAAGGCTTCGCGCCGAACCCAAAAAACGCTTTGGGCGGGTTAGGGCTGCGGCGTCCAGTCCGCCGGGCAGTGCACGGCCGGTGGGGTAGGTAGTCAGGCTATAGGCGCGGGTCAGCTTGGTGATGGAATCCAACAAAATCATGACATCCCGGCCCTGCTCCACCAGACGCCGGGCGCGTTCCAGCACCATCTCGGTTACGCGGACGTGGTGCTCCGGGCCCTCGTCAAAGGTGGAGGAAATCAACTCGCCGCGCATGTCCTGCCGAAGCTCGGTGACCTCCTCGGGACGGCCATCCACCAGGAGCATAAAGAGGTGCAAATCGGGGTGGCTTTGCGTCACGCTGCGGGCGATTTCGCGCAGCAGCATGGTTTTTCCGCATTTGGGCGGTGCCGCAATCAACCCCCGCGCGCCAAGACCCAGCGGGGCGATCAGGTCAATCAAACGCAGGGCCGTATTGCCGTCCGCCCCCAGCCGAACGCGGGTGGCGGGGTACTGCGGGGTCAGTTGATCAAACTGACAGCGGGGCGTGTCGATGGCGGCGGCTTTGTCGTTGATGCGGTCGAATTGCAGCATGGAAACCGCGCGGTCGGTGCGATCGGCGCGGGCTTGGCCCTGAACATGATCGCCGGGCCGCAAGCCAAATTTACGAATCTGTGCCGCCGAAACATAGGCATCCTGGCTGCCGTGTCCCGCCGAATAATTCTGTGTGCGCAAAAAGCCAAACCCCTCGGGCATCACCTCAAGCATCCCGGCAATTTCCACGCAGGTGCCGGCAGCAATCATCTGCGCCACCTGCCGCGCCCGCGCATCCTGATCCACCGCAGAAGGATACTCTGACTCGGTAGACGCGGGGACGGGCAACTCGCCGGGATGCCCACGAGAAAAGGTTCGGGGGCGATCCGCAGGGGATGAAAAAGGAGTGCGGTTGTTTCCGGGAGGGGCAGCGTAGGGTGAACGAGTGCCCGTTACGCGAGGGGACGCGTGGTTGCTTTCCACAGAGGTGCTGTAGGCCGAGCGGGCAGGTACATACGCCGCGCGGGTACCATCCACAGAGCTGCCAACAGAACTCGTAGCAGTGCCATCGGCAAAGTTCATGCGGGTGCCGACAGTAGCGCCACCGGCAAAGCTCGCGTGGCGATTCCCTGCAGCACCATCAGTCGAGGAATCGGGCCAAGGGAAAACATCCGCAGTGGTATGTGAGGAACGAAAAAAAGACTTGCCACCCTTGCCAAACTGTATATCCTGCGCCACATCATAGGCCTTTTTATACCCGGATTGCCGTGAAGGCTCACGCGGGGTAAAAGAGGGGCGCATGTGCTCGACCGTCGAAGCCGGCGGGTCCTGTGCCAGGGCAACCGCGATGTCGGCCGCCAGCTCTTTACGGTTGCGAGAATTGGGGTTCAATCCTAAATCGGCGGCTTTTTGGCGCAGCTGCGCCAAGGTCATGTCTGTAAGCTCCATTTGGTTTTCCTCTTTGTAAAAATTTGAGCAGGGCACGGTCATCACAAAAGATAATTTTTGCCATCCAAAAACCGTGCAAAGCACAGCTTTTTCGGGTGGTAACCAATGCTATTCTATGTAAAAAAAGGTGAAACTATACACAAATTTCACCGACACAATTGATTCTGTCGCAAGAAAGGGGGGGATAAGCCGTCGCACGACCCTCGGCCTGGTGCGCGTTTTGTTTTTTTCTCGCAGTCGGCCGCATTTTTGACCTCACTGAAAAATGGGAAACGTTATAATCAACAGCATACCCGACAGCAAACGGAAGATCGCCACATGCGGGGGTAGGGCAACAGCAGTTCCTTCTCAAATCGGAAAAGTAACTGCTGTTGCCCTGGGCATTACCTATATCCTCTAATATGTTTGACAATCCTACAAAATTGTTTTCGGCAACGGGAATACGGCATGAAGACATGAATTCCCAAGGCCAGGCCAAAATGCCAATCAACAACCAGAGAGCGACGACACACATAATACAACCGCCACCACAAGAACACCCCTGTGACGATGAGCAAATTGTGCAACCTTACCCTATGTTATTCCGGGTTCTCTGCCTTATTATTTTCCACTTCATTCAGTTTTTCTAAGAACACCAGACCCTCGCCGTCTTGGAACCCGACGAAAAACAATTGGTGTATCTGATCAGTATTAAACAGGAAAAGCTTGTCGGGATCAATTATCCCCTCGGGATAAAGACAGCCACTGTAATCCCATACCTTTTCGGAATCCATTTGTTTTTGTTTAACGCCTACAATCATAACTCTTTTGCTGCTTTCCGTGAGCAGAACTACTGAACCTATTGGTAAAAACTTTTTCATTGCTTTACTTCTTTCCTTTCTTGGATAAATTTGATAAAGATATTTCATATCCACACTGATCGCACTTAAAAGCGTATGAGTATTGCTTTACTTTTGAACCTGATGCAAGGATTGGGTCAATTCCGCTGTTTTGAAACATATCTGTCCTGATTTCAAAAGATTTTTGTTTTGTGAGTTTTGTATTGCAATCAGGACAGTTCTTTTTCTTAAAGAGTAAATATCTCAATTCTGATAATGAGAAACTGTAGCGCACTCCTCTGTTATCCATTAGTTATCCCACCAAGTTATCCAGTCAGCAAACGCAACAGCGCCTTTGCCGACATCATTAGCAAAATTGCTGACTCCTTTCCCAAATTCCTTCCAGCCGGTATCGTTGAAGCCAATTTCAAAACCAAGACCGCCGCCCAAAATCGCAGATGCTCCTCCAAACATGACAAACTTGTTGTCCTTTATTCCAAATTCACCTTCAACACCTACGGAACCTGCGTATCCTTCTGCTTTACCGGTTATTTCAAGACCTAAAATGTTAATAGTGCCTTTAACTTCACCTTCCGCTCCGGTAGCCTTTAATTCACCTTTTGCATATGCGTTTACACCCTCATCACCCATGCTGAGTTTGCCTTTTGCTTCAGCAGCTGCTTTCCCAATCGCACCTTCTCCTTTTAGCTCAGCCCCTAACATATCATCGCCTGCTTTTATTTTCCCATCGGCACTTAATGCTGAGATTGATGCTCCGGCTCCTGCTGTAGCGTTTAATAAAGTGAAATAGGTCTTTTCCTCCCATTCTCCTTTATCATTTTTTTCGCGCTTTGTTTCCCCCTTCATCCATGTGAAACCTAAATCGTATTCTGCTTCTGCTTTTCCAACATAGGCATTTACGCCGGCATAGAAATCTCCGTCTTCGTATTCCGCTTTCGCTTTTCCCAAATAAGCGGCAACGGATCTACTATACCATCCTTCATCACCTATTTCATAGCCTAAGCCGTAAAGCCCTGCGCTCCCGGCAGCATTTTCTAGCTTAAAAACGCTGCCGCCCGCAGTTCCGTTATTTGTGGTTGCTTCCGGATTTGTACCGGCAATACCGGCTATGACAGCACCAGAGAATGCGGCACCCATAAATAATATCGAAGCCGCAGAACTGCCTGCCAATTTTTGCTCATTCGATTTATATGTATTCGCAGAATCTGAAAGCAGATTTTTGATTGCGACCGTTCTTCCGGAGCATGTATCAAGCGACGTGATGCAATTTTGCAATTCCGCTTTTATTTTTTGTAATACAGACGGATATCCTGTGAGATATAATGTGTTTTTAATTTGAGCTGTTTGACTGCGGACAGATTTTATAACATCCGCACACTTGCCGATCTGATCAGACCCACTGACCATTATACCCCATTTTGCTTCGTAATTCAATTCTCTCTGCTCCTTTCTTCCGAACTATACCGCACGGTATATTTTTAACTGTATGTTCGTTTTTCTGCAATTTCCAGCGCACGCATCTCGGCGTTATATACCGTCTGCGCCGCTTGACGAATGGCTGTCGCAATCTTTCTCATGTTTGCTGCAGCTTGTTTTGTCTGTGCGGCTACTTTGTCTGCCTTGCGCCTGAACGCGTCCGCCGATTCGCCTTTCCATGCTCCGCGTGCGGTATTCACTCCATTAGAGTATTCGCTGTTCACAGATTTTTCTAAACGCGATGCCTGCTCTTCCAATTGGGAGGCCTTCGCTTTCGCCGCCGTAAAATCCATATAAAGCTGTGATTTCGTCATAATATCACCGTCCTAAAATATTACATCCGATGGTAAGCTCTGCGCGAGAGCTGCCGCCGTGGTTTCCGTTTTCACATACACTTCAGCTATCGATTTAAGCTCAGTTACATGCTCCATAAGGCGCGCGAAGATTTCTGTTGTTTCTTCATCGGCTTTGATGCGGCTCGCTCTGCGGGCGTCGCTTGCGTCGCCGTCCCAATAGTTGATTGTACTGCGTACCGTTTTTGAAATGCTGCTCAGTCTTGAACGTGCCGAATTGATTTTCGAGAGCACTTGCTCGGACGTCGCATACATTTTATCCGGCGTTACAAGGAATGTACACTGCCCAAAACTGCCGCTTGTTATAGTCTGTGCCATTGTTAGCTCTCTCCTTTATATTTTTAATGCGTTTACCTTTTCCCGCACGCGAGACTCACATGACTCATATGCGGTTTTATCCTCCCGCAGACGCTGCGCATATTTTTTCAAATTGGAAAGATAATTCTTCATTCTGTTGTAATCGTCAATGAATTGCTGATTGAAAGCTTCATTCGCGGGACCCTGCCACATTTTATTGAGTTCTGCGACTGCTGCAAACATACCATCTGTTTCCTTTTCGGACTGCGCAATATCAGCTTCCGTTTTTGTGATGTCTCCCATGAGTCTTGACGCATCTATTTTTGTATAATCTTTTGCCATTTTGCCGCCTCCTATCGTATACTTACTTGAATATTTGTTTTGCCCACCCGAATCACGTCACCATTTTTACATTCAACCACACCGTCCAGCATTTTGCCGTTCAGATATGTATGATTGGATGAATTATTATCCTGTATATACACACGATCCCCGTTTGCAAAAACTATGGCGTGTACGCGGGATGCGGCAGGGTCCCGCACTGTAAAGTATCCGCGTCCGCTTTCCCTTCCGATTGTTAGCGGGGTGCTCAGTGAGACATTACACAGATACCCTGATGTATCGCGAAGCGTAACGGTTGGAACCGCACAGCGCAAGCCGTCTAAAACCAAAACGGTCTCAAGATTTTCTCCGCTCATTCCTCTAAAATAGTTGTCGTCGGCTATAATCTGACCGGTTTCCAAATCGGCGCCGCCGCTGGCATATATGTCTCTCCTGCGATGCTTAGGACCGATATTGCTTGATCTGTTGCGTAACAGAAGCGCAACCAGAACCGCCACAAGTATGAGACCAAGAGCACATATACCCACTATTATCAAAACCTGTACTTCTGCTTCGCTCATACATTAATTCCCCATTTCATTTTGATTGCTGTCTGTGACGCGTCTTTTATTATCCGCCGCCTGCTCTATATCATCTGCAAGCTCTGTAAGGTTGCGATTTATCTCGCCTATTGAATTTTCAAGCGTGGTCAATCTCTTGAAAAATCCGGGTGCCGCGCCACCCCTGAAATGTAGTGCAAATTCCGCTCCTCCGCCCGATATTCCGATTGTTGCTTTTTTGATATCCGTTTCCGAAATATCACGGAGTTCCTGTGCTGCACCGCGTATACCATGAATAGTGTAGTCTGTGTTATCCATTTACTAATCTCTCCTAATACTCAAAGACCTTGAAACCGACAGCACATTAAAAAATCACTTCTGTCGCGAGGCTGTTACTAAGGCTGATGTTTTGGGTTTCCGCAGCGGAATACCTTGCTGCCATTTCATTCAGATCATCCACATGCTCGTTGATCATTCCGCACATACGCTGAGCATCATCATTAAGCTGCCCGAGCTTATGTATATATGTACGAGGTGCGTCGCCGTCCCAAACTGACCGAAGTTGAGCTGATAACCCTAAAATTTCGGAAGCTAATTTTGCCACCCTGTTTCCGCTTGCCTTAAAAGCGGTTGCTGTGGAAATTAAATGCGCCGGGGTCACTAACAACGTTCCGTCCATCCTGAATCCGCTGCCGCTTCCTCCACCATTTGAAGCATCGTTCCCACTATTATCGTAGTCGCCACGGTTGTTAAACCAAGCTATTACATTGTCTATCGTGTGACGGGAAGTGTCTATTTCGGTTTCGTCGACGATATGGTTTTGAGGTAATATCCATGTAACCGGAGCCCACCAATGTTTTCCTGTTACCCCATCGTTTTTTGAACGATATATTTTGACAACACTTTTTCTTCTGTCAATTATATTTTTATATGTTTTCATAAAATCGTCGCTGAATCCAACGGGATTGAATGCTACACAGTTACTCACTCCACCACAAAACAAGGATGCAAATTGTGCTAATTGTCCGCCCAACGAATGCCCCGTTGCTTCTGCGCTACCGTAACGACCAACGACATTATTCATAAAGTTGAGTGCGTCCATTTGCTGTTTCGTTATTCCATAATTTGATGCAACGTCATTAGCGACGTCCCCTGTAATATCTCCCATTTGTGTTCCGCGAAAAGCAACAACCGCTTCGCCTCCCGGAACTGTTTCAAAGCAATACGCGGCAAAACCAGACTGACTTTTACCATCTTTGTTTTCATATCCGGTAATTTTCAAGCTGTTCAGAGCCGGATCAGATTGCATTACCTTAAACGCTTCAGCAAAATCACCATACCCGTTTTGGCTTTCGTAATACTTAATCAAATCTGATAATGAATTTACATATGGCGGATTTTTATCCAAATAAGCGATTTTACTTAAAACTGCCATCTGGGCATCAGTCATCTTTTGCACCTCCCACTACATCTGCGAGAAAAGAATCTATACTGAAGTCAGATATATTACAAAAATTCGCTTTGAGTAATTCATTAATTTTTTCCGGCATTTCATTTTCGGGAACAAGAATATTTGTGTGTGTAATTACTTCTTCTACCCTCATTTTATATTCTGATAATTCAACCCCTTTGTATTGACTCGCATCAAATTGGGTGAATTGATCTTTATTTACAATCATTATTTTATAGTCATGAAAACAAGCTATGCTTGGCGTGTTTTCAATGACTTGAGTCAACGTGTCAAAAAACTTTTCCCTGTCCGCCAATGCATCAGCAGATAAAAATACATTTATCTTTATCGCAAATGGGTTTTCGACTACTATAAATTCTTCAAACGAAAGCCCTTTGCTGTTTTCCGAACGTGTTACCTCAAGTTCGTTTTTAATTTGAACTGTTATTTTTGCACTTGGAAATTCTTTGGAAACCAACGCTTGATAAGACGGCAATATTGCTTGTTCTGCAAATATAAAGCCATAACCATCCCTAAAACTGACGGTTTCAGTTTCGTCGTCAAAATTCATGCGTACTGCAAACCAGTCTGCTTCCCGGTCCTCAGGATAAACATAAGCTTTATTTACAACATCAAGCTCGCCGCTATCTGAAACAAGCTGAGCGACAATAAATTTTTCGCCGTACTTATTTTCGAGATAATCGGATATTTTGTTTTTGATTAAAGCGATATTATCCATGATATAAGCCCCTAAAATTTTCACAATATTGAAATCGGCAGGCCGGCATCTGATCCGTTTGAAGTCTCGTTTTTGCCGTATATTCGAATCACAGCATTTAGTTTTTCTATAAGAATATCTAATGCGTCGTTGTTTTCATTGCTTTCGCCGACTATTTCGGTACAAAATTGGCGATGCGCTTCCGATGAAACGCCTTCCCATTCGGCAGGATATAATCGAAGCCCATCTCTTGTCCGTTTTAAACCGTTTTTAATTGCGTAACATAGCTGCCGTGCCTGTTCAGCCGTTTCCGCAGCTATTCCCGGTTTTGTTACTAAATGCGGCTCTGCGTTTTTTACCTTATAAGAAAAATCCATCCTCAATTTCCTTTTTCTAAAGATTGGTCGCTCTGACACTATCCGCGGCCGCATTTTCACATCCCAGATATGTTTTGAGCGCGAAATCCATACACCCGGCAAGGGTATCCATGCCATCGGTAAGTGAGTTCAGTTTGGTCGAAAGCGGTAAGTATTCGCTTTCAAAACCGGGTGAAGCATGCGGATCCCAGTAGGAATCCAGTACGCGCATAGCTTCCATAAGCTTTGTTGCCTGATCGCGTAAGACAGCTTTTTCTTCTAAAAGCCTGCCGTGACCACGCCTTAATACGGACAAATCTGCATTTAACCTTTGCTCAATCATGCGGGTCACCTCATACAAACGAAATGTCTTTCATGTTTTCTCCCATCGCAGAAAGGTCGAGAAGTTCCGGAAGTGCGATTTTTTCAATATGCCAAAGACTGTCATACCGTTCCTCTATACGCTTTTCGCAACCGGAATAATTGCTGATTATTCGCCGGACGGCACGCAATAGCCTTTTAGCCGCAGAGATGCTTTCAGAGAGATTGTCGAATTGTTTCTGCGTACGAATCGCCGCGTTTTTCTCTTCGCTTTTCTTAAGAAATTTGCATACCCGTTCCAACCGTTCCTGTGCGGAGGTCAATATCACTATTTGTTCTGAAAGACAATCCGCAAACAAATCAGCGTTTTTAATATCGAATACCATGGTTTTGTTCCCTCATGCCTTAGTGGGACAGCGCGAAGCCTTTATGGACTCCGCGCTTTTCCCACATCCTGATCCGCGTTTTAAAAAATAACATCTGTGGCGAGATTGTTGCCGAGGTCGATGTTCTGCTGCTCCGCCGATGAATACTGAGCGGCCATATCGTTCAGATCGGTCACATGCTCGGTGATCATCCGGCGCATCCTCTGGATATCGTCATTCAACGAACGGAACTTGGTCTGATATTTTGCCGAAGCGTCGCCCGTCCATATGCCGGAGATGTTGTTGATCAAATCCATCATCTGCTGGGTGAGGGTGGCCACCTTATTGCCGCTGGTCTGAAAACCCTGCGCAGTTGCTTGAAGTCTTTGGGGGGTTACGTTTAATGTACCTGTCATTGTCATTCTCTCCTTTACTTATACTTTCTGGTTTTGGCGGTGCCGGTGTTGGCCGCTTCCGCTTTGTCGTAGTTCTGGTGGATCTGATGGAGCGCATCACAATACTTGACGACCAAGCTGTAGAAATTCTCCATTTGGTTGGCGTCGTTGATGAACGCTGTATGGAACGCGTCGTTCGCGTCGCCGTCCCAGCTTGTGTTCAAGCTCGCCTCCGCCGTTTTGAGATTGTTGACTTCGGTTCTGAACTGATTGTTCAGAGACCTGAGCTGGCTTTCACGGGAAACCAGCTGCGCAGTGTTTACCTTGTAACCGCTGCTCGTTGCCATAGACATTTCCTCATTTCTGTTATATTTTTTATCTCCTCTTTGGAGGTGACAACCTAATTATACTCACTTGCCGGGTAAATGGTTGAATATCAGACAGACGACACGTTTTATGCGACAAGCGACATGAATCAGCAAAAAATCAAACCAACAACAGTCTGTATCCTGTTTGGACACCGTTATCCGAAAGGCTGGTCGCCGGGGATAGAATGCATCCTTTTCGGACGTCACACAATAAAAGCTCATCGCATCCTTCCGGAGTTGCCTGTTCCTTCTGGCATACCATAGAGCCTATCTCCTCCGTCAAAGTGCGTAGCGGCATATTTTCGTCCAAATGGAACTCATATATGCGGTCGCTTGCCGCAGCTGATATTTCTACTGTAATCATGTGTTTGCCTCCTCTAATAAACCAAAGAATTCCTCGCGCATCTGTGTGTCGTTAAATAATTGTCTCGTTTTTTTTCCGTATGTATCAGTTAATATATATCTGAATAGGGGATGTTCAATTATCGCCAGAGATCTGCCGTTTCTTTTACCTTCAGTTATAAGTTCCATCCAAAAAATAACCGGCGAAAAGGCATCAAGGCTCTCATTTCTAATAATCTCGGCTAAAAACTCCTCTTCCATATCCGCTGCTGCGTCAACATCAAGTTCATTGCCGATTACGCTCTCATCTTCGGGGAAATAACCGGATGATTGAAGGCGTTCCCAAAGTTCTTCATTGTTTGAAAACTCAAAGCGATACATATCGCTTTTTTGGGGCATTGGTTCGCAAAGCAAAAGCGGTTCACCGGTATAACAAACAAAATCCGGCAATCTGTCATTGCGAGAACGGATAAATAACGTTTTTCTGCCTACCGTTTGTAATACCGCGTCGCGGTACGGTGATAATACTTTAAAGCTATTACCTCCCGGCTCAATAAACTTTTTATTGGTGAGATTGCTCACCGATCTGATAACGCTTTCCCTATCAGGTGGGGTGTTCGTTTTCGGGAACCCGAATATTGATGTTACACCCAATCCAAAAGCAAGAATGATCCATTCTTCTTCTGAAAGCGTGAATGCTCCTTTCAGCTTACTGTCCATTCACGAAGCTCCTTTATGCAGCTTTTATATGACCTTGAAACAGGGATTTCGCAGCCGCTGCGTAGTATGATGATGTTTTGGGAAGGAATGATTTTATCCACCTTGTCAGTGGATACGATAAAACTCCTGTGACAGCGCAAAAACCCTTGGGGGAGCTTTTTCGACAGCTTATCGAGCGTGCTGTAAAAGGAAAACTCCGCGTGATCGGTGTTTACGATGACTTTTTTCTCCCGGGACTCAAAGAAGTTGATTTGCTCGAACGACACAAGCTGTCGGCCGTCCCGCGTGGAAATTTCCAGATTGCCTGCGTCTTTTTTCTTGAATTTACGCAAATGCTCCCGGTACGCTTCCCTGAAAGCGTTGTCCACAGCCTTTGACGTAAGCGGCCGCAATAGTAGAGAGCTGGCCATTATAGTAGGACGCATATAGGTAATGGGAGAAATTTCAGGCACCGCCAAAAGAATGATGTATCCGGACAGATTGTTTTGGCGAACTGTTTCCGCATAGCCCAATCCGCCTTTTACAGTAATGTCCATGCAGGAAATGTCAATGATCGGGTGCTCGTTCAGAAATTTATCAAGTTCGCCACTTTCACGGAATTCATATATAAAAGAATTTTCTTCGCTCAGCCTTGTGCCTATTGAGCGAGAAGTTTCTTTCATACACTTCAATTCGTTCTTTTCGCGCGAAAATAATAAAAGTGATATCATTCCAAATCTCCCTCAAGCAAAGGAATTATTACTTTCACCGACACGGTATCATCCTCAGGTGCCGGCGCAAGCCCCACGCCTTTTTTATAAGACTTTGAAAGCTCAGAATAATGAATATCTTGGAAATTGAATATATGCTGTGCCGAGACATTGCCACCCAAATGCACCCCGGTACGGTATCCGGTAAACAATTGGTATAGCGCATATCCGGCGGCGACAGACGAATCGTCCGTATTTACGCAGGCGAAGAAATAGATGTTGTGCAACGAACCCTTTTCAATAATATTCTCTAAAAATCCGCTCATGTTTCCTATGCCTTCTTTGGGGTTATACACACTTTCCAAAAAGCTACCCAAGTCTGCGATAAAGAAAAACACTGGCTTTTCTTCCGACATTTTGGCGTAGATTTTCGCGTCACTCATTCCGGAGGTAGCACATTCGCGTTTTACGGAATTTCGAGCGATGAAAACATCCTTGATACTGTCTAAACAACTAAACAGTTCGGCATCATCAGAGAGGTATTTAACCCCGTTGTCGTTTGCAAACAGTTTCAGTTCTGTGGAGCGTGTCTCGCAAACATACATATCGCCGTTTTTGTTTAACACGCCTTTTATAAGCAGCTTCAAAGCGTTTGTTTTTCCGGTTCGCCTTTTACCTGTTATAGAGAAACAGTAAAGATTACGCATATCCGCAGAATATACAGAAGCATCCTCGGCGCAGTATGCATAGGGAATTTTATTTTTGCTTTCTGAAAGAACGATATAATCATCAAGCGCGGCAAGGTTATTATACAGCGGATTCTCCGGTATAAAGGGGATGGGTGCCGCACGTTTCCCGCTCCATGCACTACACATACGCTCGCCTTCCAAACGCAGTTTTTCTCCACGTCTGTAATCATCATCCGCTTCACAGGAAAGTGCGGTTTGGAATTCCAAAAGCCTGCCGTCTGCGCGCGAGAGCCCTCTGCCTTTTATGCCGCTTTCGGGCAGGACGGGGATTGACGTTGTACTCAATGCGTCCATGTATTTGAATTTGTCGCCCATTTCCAAGCATACAACAGATTTTAGGCTATCTGCGATACGGTTCTGTATCTCCGCCATGCCAAATCCCGCGGCCGAAAGGATGAGGAATATTCCGAGACCGGCACCTTCTTTTGATAGGCGAACCAATAAGTCGTCATATACATTCTCGGTTTTTTCCTTGAAATTAGAAAAATTATCGATCACCAGCATGATCACCGGGAGCGTCCATCCGTTTGCTTTGACAAACTGGCTGAAGCTACCGCCGCCCAACGCTTTTTTTCGCTCATCGAGCATTTTGTCGAGCATATTGAACAACTTGCCTGTTTGGTCGGCGTCATTCTCATTAAGTACGCCGCCCACGTGAGGGTATCCAGCAAACGGAGCGAGAAGACCGCTGCTGTAGTCCAGTATGTAAAAGCAAACATGACCGGGGGTGTATTCCGACATGAGGGAGTACAACAGCGTTTGTAAAAACGTGCTTTTGCCGCTTATTACAGCTCCCAATACCGCCAGACTCCCGTTTTCGGAGAAATTGACGGTAAGGGGCAATTGCGCCTGGTTTTCGGGATCATCGTACAATCCAACGGCTGTTTCTAAATGGAAACGAGTGCCACTGGGTTGGTTTTTCCATTCGCTTCCGTTAAATAATCTTTCGAGAACTCCGGAAAGCTCTTCAAGCAGCAGATGTTCAGGTAAAAGCGGCATCCATAACTGAGCGGAGCGTTCATAACCGCTTTCGCCCGCGACCTTTGCCAGATAATCCACAATCACTTCAAGCTGTGTTTTCTCTTTAAGCTCCGGAAGGGTCTTTCCGTTCTCTGCAGCAGCCTGTACAACATGATCGGCGCATTCTTCAGCGTCTGTAATATCCTGGGGCATTAACTGGATAAACGTTTTTATTGCACGCAAATCCGCTTCTCTGTTGCCAGGGTCATAACCCTGCTCACGAACCGTGGAGGACAATATCACCGAAAATTCCGTTAAGGCGACTCCGTCAAGATCACACAAAGGCTCGTTGATTCCCATCGTATCTTTCAACGCAAGAGCATTTTGCGCCAAAGCGGTATACCAGCGTCCGCGCTCACGTTCGCGGCGGCGCATTTTTGAATAGCTCCCGGCAAGCGCCGTTTTTCCATTTGGTGTAATCATTAGCGCAAGCGCCGACCTGTTCTCGGCCATATTGGAATCATACGCCGCGCCGCTCCATCCCGACTGGAATAAATCAAATATTTCGTCGTTACCAACTTGAAAATAGCATCGGCCTGCTTGAGTAAGGTATGCCGCGTCCGGTCTGTGGAGCATATCCATGCTGTCCTGTCTGTCCTGTACGCGCAAACATAGACGGAATTTTGAGTTTGACCATATGTTGTCGTCAACCGTGCCGGCGGGTTTCTGAGTAGCCAGAATAAGGTGTACGCCCAAGCTTCGGCCTACCTGCGCCACGCTGATAAGCTCCTGCATAAATTCGGGTTCCTCACGCTTCAGTTCCGCAAACTCGTCTATAACGATAATTAAGTGCGGTATGGAAACAGATGTCTCACCGCCTTTATATAACCGTGTATACGCATTGATGTTATTGACACCGCATTCATTAAACAAACGCTGACGACGCAGGTTTTCGCTTTTGATAGAGATCATAGCGCGGCGAATTTGATTGCCGGAGAGATTGGAAATCTGCCCCGCCATATGCGGCAATCCCGAGAACAGGTTAGCCATACCGCCACCCTTGAAGTCTATAACGAAGAAAGCGACGTCGTCAGGGCTGTAGCCTACCGCCAGAGAAAGCATATATGTCTGCAAGGTTTCACTTTTACCGGAACCCGTGGTGCCGGCTACAAGACCGTGAGGACCGTGGTATTTTTCGTGAATATCAAGATAGCACGGTGCGCCGCCCGCTTTCGTCCCCACGGGCGCACGCATTGTATTATAGGTTCTATTTTTGCGCCAAAGCTCCTGAACGCGCAATTCATCAAGCGAAGACGCTCCATACATTTCAAAAAAGTCTAAGGTGTTCGGAATATCGCTGTCCCCACCAGTTTCTCGCACATGGATGTTGGCTATGTTACGGGAGAAAACGCTCATGCTGTCCGGGCGAACGGAATCAAATATAATTTCCTGGCGGTCACTTTGTTCTCCTAATGTATCATAGGAGCCGCGGAATCGACGGTCGTTCTGTATAATATTCCGGCAAGCATTTGGTAACCGCTCATAATAATCGGTCAGGATCACGGTTGTCAGGCCGTATTCCGGTTTCGGATCATACACATATTTGGATATAAGCCCGCCTTCTAAAAGCGTGGCGTCAAACACGAACAAAATACAATGAGGCTCCGGGGGACGCTTATCACTGCTGTTGTCAGTATTTTCAGCACGCCGCCGCATGATGTTAGACAGTTCAAAAAGCACGTCGCCGGTTTCCTCCGCACCTGAAGCGAAATAGCGGTTTTTGCGTCCCTCATCCCAAAGATGCGGTAACCATTTTACATATTCCCACCGATCGTTGCCGGAAAGGCTTTTTTCGTCAAAACAGAAAACAAGTTTCACGTCTGTGTAACAGTTATTCGCTGCAATCTGAGCAATAAGGCTGTCAATAATGGGGAAACAACCCGCTTTACTCTTTCCGCCCACGACGCCCCATAATAAATGCTCACGAAGATCAACGCCTACAGGAACACCGCTCAGTGTTTTGTAGTTTTCGTATAGCAGTTTAGCCTTTCCGCGAAGTTGATCGGACTCCAAACTGAATTTTTCGTCCGGCAGCTTGATTTTTACCTGAAAAGGAACATCTCCCGTCCCTAACCTGCAAAACAGGAAATCATCATGCGCCCAATTTCGGTTCCACAAAGCCGCACTCTTTTGCGTAAAACCCGAGCACGTTTCAGCGGGAGGATACATAGCGTGCATAGCGTTTGTGTTTTGTGCATACGCTTCTTTCAGATGTTCGGAAATTTCCATAAGATAATTGCCGTACAAATTGAATCGCTTTTCTTCAGCCTTGACTTCATCACGCTTTTGTTCGCGCAGATTTAAAACAGCCCATAATGCGCCCAACGCCGCCGATCCCACAGCAGAAACAAGACCGGTATACATAAAAGCGGAGTTACCACCTTCGCCTGAGCCGTAAATCGCCAAGACACAACCCAAAAGCATGGGCAGGGCCATAGTAAAGGCGGGGCCTATGGTGTTGAACAGTGAACTCTTTTTTGTAAAAGAGGGGGGAGGAGGGGACTCCACGGCGATTTCTTCCTTTGTGATCGGTGAAAGTGCACGCGGAGCGCGGTTAAAATAGTCCACGGGACGCATAATAACGGCGGAGCCGGATGCTTCTGGAAATACATACGGCATCAAACCGCCGTTAAAGGTTACATCACCGTACCGTGTCTGTATCGCAATGATGTTATTGAGGAAAACAACATTCAATCCGAAAATACTTACGGTGTCCCCAAAGCGAAGTTCCCGTCTTTGGTTTATACGCTTATAATTAACGAAAACACCGTTTGAGCTTGTATCCTCCACAATGAAACGCCCGTTTTCACGGAAAAAGGCGCAATGGTTTTTTGACACGAAATTCATAAATGAATATGTAACGGTTGCGGAAGAGTTATTGCCTATTGTCATGTACTTAAAATCTGTGCTGTCAAATTTTTTGAATCCACACGGCGAATAAACACAGTCCGCGATAATGCACTGCGCTTTTTCTCCTGAGGAGGTCTTTAAGGTTAATATTTCGCCGCCACGAAGCTCCGTATGCGCAAACTCAACGCTATCGCTCCGCATAGAATAATCCCGGCTGTCGCGGATATACCATTTTTGCTCAATTGATTCCAAAAACAGTGTGACATCGGCTTTTAATGAAAATAAGTTTTTGTCCAGCGTGAGCTTATAGTCTGAATTGTCGATTGCGGGCAAATAATACTCGCGAAAGACATCATCCTTATAAACAATAAATACCATGACGCACACCTCCCCATTTTACATATATGTCGTATCAAAAACGAACAACTTTATTTTTAATTGCGTGGAACCGATTATCAGGACGTCGCCGGAGCGTAAGACTGTTTGTTGCCCGCCCGTAAGCAAATAATTTTTAAACATGCCGCTTTTTAACTCGGTGCCGTTTGACGATCCCAAATCTTCAAGCCAGACATTCCTTTCATAGAGAAAAATGCGACAGTGACGCTGTGATACCGTTGCTTCATTTAGGAAAACGCCGTTTTCGTCTTTCTGACGCCCAAAGGGTATTTCCCGTTCGGGATCAAAAACATATCGCTTTTGTGGTTTTATTCCGATGGATTTTATATATACCATCAGTTTTTGCCCGCCGACACCATTTTGGTCAACTCTGCTTTTTATGGGGTTTTCGAGTGTCTTGCGCAGCAGACTGTCCTTCAGTATGTTGCGCGCGGCGGCATAATATTTGTCCTGTTCTTCACGTTTGGCGTTAAGCATAATAACCAGCGCGACAGCTCCGCCACCTAACAGAAGAATACTCAATAGAATCCACATATCTTACCCTTCATTTATCGTCAATTGTCCATTTCTAATTGAGCATACGTTCCAATAAAGACCAGTTACTGTAGAGGGGACTTCAATACGAACAGGCTCTGCCTGACCACCCATGTACACCTTTACAACCGCTCCTGATGTACTCAAATTACCGGAACCGGAAAAATGATGTACTTTGAAATCATAATTTCCGCCGGAATCATAAATTGTAGTTGTTTCAGGGCCGAATCCGTCTGTATCGTCTAAATCAAGTTCGGCAATTTTACCGTTGCCAGAGGAAGCGATTTTATTGCTAAACCAAGTATGTATTGAACTGCCGCTGCTGCTTGTTCCTTCTAAGTGAGAATCCAAATCGCGCGGATTTGCATCCCATTCAAGGACAATGCGTATTTCGCCTTCTGCCAGGATAGGGGATAAAGCAAAATCAAGAGAGGTCACCTCGTTTGTTTCGCTGACATATATGGGAAAGTATTCTGTCATATATCCGGTTGCCGATACTTCTGCCGTATATTCGCCGGATGAGAGTGAAAGCGTATAGTTTCCGTCCGGGGCCGATGTTTCATAATCAACAGTGCCGTCCTTGGCGTTCACTCCTGAACGAAACCGTAAATAAACGCCTGATACAGGACTTCCGGTAGTAACACTAATAATCCGCCCTTGCAGTGTACGCTGTGATGCTGCGCCGCCCTGACTTTGACCAAGCGGCGCAATGATGTTTTTTGAGTTGCTGCCTTTTATATTTCCGTTCGCGTCAGTATCCACCGTTATCCGGCAATCAAAACTGTCAAATTCCACCGTATCGCATTTCCATGTATTACTGTACGATTTACGAAGATTATAGATGTTCATTGTTTGTAGCTTTTCATACGAAAGGCCGTTTGCCGCACCCGGCAAAATGATGCTTAAATCTTTAACGAATATTTCGGAGGGAAGCTTGCTTCCGTCAGGTCTGCCGCTGGATCCTAAAACATTAGGATCCCGGTCAGAATTGTAATATGAAAATTCCGCGTCCAATCCCACATATGACACTGTGTAAACTCCGCTGGTGGGAGTTTCTTTTTCTATGGTGTAGTTGCTTCCGTAATCGGAATAAGTAGAGCGTGCGAAGCGGGTCAGAAGCGAATCGTTTATCGAAGTCGACATGGCTATGACTGCCATAGCTACGTCTTCTTCATTTTCACCGGATTTGTATCTGGGCTCGCCGTCCTCATCGAACACTACGCCCAGCCGTGTCAGGGCGAGCTTGATCCGCGCTGATTTGGTGCGCGTCCAACCTTGCTTCAATATACTTACGGCAAGCTTGATTTTACCGCTTTGCACATAGATGTCCGCAAGCATCAAATAAGGCTCGGGGTCGTTTTCGTTTTTACGAATTGCCTCTTTCAAAGAAAGTATGGCATTGTCGTAATCCCCGTCACTCAGGAATTTTTCCGCGCTTGCCATTTTTGTTTTATAAACATCGGTAGGTGCATTGATCATAATGAGGATCGATGAGGTAAGGACAATCGCCAATACCAACGCCCCAGATAAAATAATTGAAGTAAGTTTATTGGATTTCATGAAAACACTCCCTGCCGAAAAATAATTTCTTAGACTCTACAAAGTATTTATGGACTTTGCACTTAGATAGGTTTGTTACGCTATTCATTATGCTCCCATTCAGTATCGTAGCGTTTTTTCCATCTTCGCATGGCAAACTGAGTGGTAGCTAATCCCGCTAAAGCCAGAGCGATCAAAGCCGCGCCGAGAGCAACAAATTCTTTTCCGCTCATAATGTGACTATCCTCATCTTGCATATTTGTTTTCTAAATCTCTGAAAAGGCTGAAATCGCCGCTGTCCACTTTTTGACGGGCTGCATCAGGTGCCGCGTCGTACGCTTTGCGTGCCTGGAACAAGCAATCCCGCACTTGCCCTTCGGTATATTCCGCTTTGTCGTATACGAGCGCAAGTTGGATGTATATGATAAACAAGCGGTTATCATTTGCATAATCCGTCTCGGCCTTTTTCAATACGCTGATGCTTTCAACGCTGTTGCCGGAAATGCGGTATATTTTTGCCAAATTCACACTGTCTTCAAAGGTAAGGGCGTATTCCCTTTGCAACGTAATATAGCAGTCCCGCGCATCGCTATAATTCTCCGACATTGCGTGGCAAGCAGCCATTCTTCGCAATATGTTTGCGTCCTGCTTAATGCCTAATGCGCGTTCCAACGGTTCTTGCGCAGATTGATAACTACCCTGGTTTTCACATATTTCAGCCCATAAAAGCAACGAACTGCGTTTAATAGACTTAGTCTTTTCTGTTTCGGCACATAGCCGGGCAAACTCCAAAGCTTTTTCAAGATTCCCTTCTTGGAAAGCGAGTTGTGCATTCAACAGTAAAAATTTATCTGTGTCTATTCCCGCCCTATCCGCTTTTCTCAAAAGAGCCTCAAGCTTTGTGCTGCCTCCCTGTCTCGCCAACGTTACGGCGTAATTTTGATACAGCATTGCGGGATTTTCAGTAGTATTTACATGGTCTAAAGCCGCCTTATAAAAAGCCGCGGCGTCGGCATAATCTCCATTTTCGTACAGGCAATTCCCTGTAATATTTTGAATATCCGATAGAACCTCAGGAGAGTTACCTTTCAAAAAGTATCCATAGTTATAAATTATTTCATCGCATAACCGACTTGCCGCCGTCGCTTCTCCGGCATCGCACAGGCGTACAAGCTCCGCGTATTTTTCATTGTAATTTTCCGTTTTGATGGTGCGTGCTCCAAAAAAACAAAAATAAATGCCAAGCGCGCACAATGCACATAATATAATGCTTGAACTTGCTTGAATGAGACAGTAGATTTTGTATCGCTTGTCTCGTTTTTTAAGATTTTGTAAGGCTCTCAGCATTCCTGCCGCGCTTTGAAATCGTTTTTCGGTTTCAGGACACATGGATTTATCAATGAGCTCCCGAAACGCTTCTGTATAAGGTAAATCCATAGATGCCAAAGGATACGCGCCGTTTTCTGCATCAGGATTTATACCGCATATGAGCTTGTAAAGCGTTGCGCCCAGGCTATATACATCCGTTCTTACATCCAAATTTACATATTCGGCGTTCGGATCATTGTTCACCATCAGCATAGCTTTGTAAAACTGCTCTGGCGATGCATATTCGCGGCTGTATCCGCGCACTTCCTCACCGCCATCCAAAGATATGTTGAAATCAATAAGACAAATGTCACCACTGGGAGTGACGATGATATTGGAAGGCTTAATATCGCTGTGTATAATCGGTATTTCGCGTGTGTGCAGGTATTCAAGAACCTCACAAAGCTGTTTAGCCCATTTCAGAAGCTGTCGCTCATCAAATACTGTACCTGCTTTGATATGTCTTTCTAAATCACAACCGTCTATATAGTCTATAACGGTGTACACATCTGAGCCGTTTTGCATGAAATCGTATACCTGAGGCAAGTATGTATGATGCAAGCTCTTGAGAATATCCGCTTCACTGCGTAGAAAAGTGCTGTTGGTGAAACCGCTTTTTATCTTTTTTAGCGCTACATGCTTTTGTAAACGGGTATGATAGGCAAGATAGACTATGCCCATGCCGCCTTGCCCGATTTCATTTATTATCTGATAGGTCCCATCAATTAAATCACCGTTTCGCAAACAGCTTCACCTCCTACAATGAAAATTGTCCGTTTATTGTATGTGGGCGGTGCATTGTGCGCCGCCCACATACTGATCGCCGCCGGATGTTAATGCTAAGCTTCGACCTTATCCTTTTTTCTGCGTTTCCAAAGCAGGAAGAAGAGTCCTCCTGATAAGCCCAGGATACCAATCAGCGAAAGGATGAACAGCGGCTTGTTCTGGAACCAGAGTTGGAAGATATTTGCGGATAGGGTAAACCTCTTAACCGAATTTTCGGTTTCGTTGTCTGCAAGGTCAGAAATCTTTGCTTCCAGCGTCTGTGACTTACCGTCGTTCGCCTTGATGGTTAATTCAATGCTCAATTTTCCAAACTGATCGGTAACAAGCTTTTGACTGTCAATTGCGACTTCGTTACCATCAAGGTAAACCTTTAATGATTCCGGGTTAAGGTTCACGTCAGTGCTTTCGATTGTCACCTTGCGCTCAGTTTCACTGTACGCTATTCCGCCTTCAATGTTTTTAATGGTCAAGTCCGGCTTGGTTTTGTCAACCGTGAATTCAACGGGAAGTTCATTTCCCTTTGCAACGGGGATTGTGTTTTTGGAAGTGTGCTCAGCAGTATCTGTTGAGGTAACAATAACGGTGTAGAATCCTTCATTAGCGAAGTTTGACGCTTTGATATCATACACACAGGCATACCATCCGCTGGGTTCGTTAGCGGGAGTCACGGTATAGTCACTGCCATCTTTCAACTCGTTAACAACATCGTTGTTACGGCTTACGGTCACTGCACTTTCAGCAAGAGGGTCAACGTTGATTTCGCCGATTTTGATGTTGATTTCCTTATTGATGTAAAGCTTGCCGTCTGTTTTATCAGCCAAAGCCCTTGTCGCTTCATCCGCAAAGTAGTATGTGGAGCCAAAGCGGTTGACTGAGAAGGTAATGGCTTTGGGGGTTTCGTTACCGGCTTTATCAATAAGAATGATTGAAAGGTTGTAAATACCGTCATTTTCAAGTTCGGTCGGAATGTTAGCGAAGTTGATAGTGGCTCCTTTTCCGTCCGCATTGTTAGTCACCGTTTTATTGAGCTTCGCGTAAAAATTCGCGCTGTCCGCGTTTACATCGGTGCGGCGCATTGTTACCGTATACTCGCCGTAGTTTACATCATACAGCTTAATATTCGGTTGGATGACATCGCCGTATGCGGTTCGGTTGCTGACGTTCTCTATTGTGATTTCCGGAGCGGTTTTATCCACATAGAATTCTTCCGGCGTAAACGGTGCGGCAGCATTGCCGGCTAAATCTGTGTACGCAATCGCGAAAGTATACCGTGCATCTGCGGAGTAGTGGATTGTAGCGGTGTGGACATCGCCGTTCGTCGACCATGCGCTTTCACGCGGGGCTGCTATCGTTGTGCCGTCATCCGTCGCACCTACAGTGATATTGACGTCAGGCGCGTTGAAATTATGCTCGGTTATAGTGAGAGTAGCCATCCGTTCCGCTTTGTAGTAATTGCCGTTCCTTACATCGTTGTTGTTATAAACGATTTCGAAAACGGGGATTGTTTTGTCAAGTGTAAAGGATTTCTCAACGACCTTTGATTCTCTGCCTACAATATCTTTACAAATGACTTCGAAGGTGTAGTCACCGTCTTCGTTAAACACGAATTGTTTAACATGCGAGGTTCCGTTTGAAGTCCAGCTTGACGGGATGATTGTTGAATAAGGCTGACCGTCTCTGGTGATGATAATTTGTGTTGTCGAATCTACAAAGTTATCTTCTGTTATTTCGACTCTTGCGGTTCTGTCTGCCTTAAAATAATCCACACCGTTGAAGACGCTTGGCGCTACATCGCCGGGATATGTCACGTTGATTATCGGATCTTTTGAGTCAACGATTTCGATAGAATCTGTAACAGGGTCGGGATTAGAGCGGTTTCCTGCAAAGTCAACTGCCGTTGCTGTAACATCACCTCTAAACTGACCGGGAATTTTAAAGGATACCGTATAATTATCAGTTCCGGATATTCGAGTCGCTACCTTCTGTCCAGCATCTGATTTAACATCTACCGCTGTCGAGTTATGAAGACCAGAATCGCCAGCATATATCCATTCAATAAACTCAATCCCGGATGTAATGTCTTCAGCTATGATGGTCACTAGCGTTTCACTCTTAAACAGATTAAACGTTACAAGGCTTATGAAATCTCTGAATGGATCGCTATCGTACTTTATTTTCAACTTACTCGGAGCAGTTTTGTCTACGATGAAATTTGGAACAGAGCATTGTGTAGCAGCATTACCAGCAATGTCTTTGGCATCTAGCTTGAAGCTGTATTCGCCATCTGCATTGAAAATAATAGTGGTTTCCCAAACCTCAGCAGAACCATTTAGAGAAGCTGTAGTTTTATTCCAACTACTCCATTTTTGCAATTCAGCAATCAGCACCGTTTCATTTGCAAGCGCTTGACCGGCAACTGTATAGCGAACTACGGCTTCGCCCGAGTTTGTCTTTGTAGGGCTTATGGCAGAAAGCACAAACTCACTGAGTTTTATTGAACTCGGGCGGAAATCACGGTCTGTAACGGTAATTTTAATTGATTTTTCCGCATCGAATATTCCTTCATGAGGCAGACCGGATGCCATTGAAGACGTCGGGGCATAATCCGTAACGATAACCGGGGCGGTTGTATCAATCGTCAGAATATTTGACGTATAAGTATAGAGGCTTTCACCGCCGTTACCTTCATACTCATTATCAACCGTCCAGTCGGCGTTGTTATCAGACCTGTCTTTGAAAGAAATATTAATAACGTAATCACCGTCGCCGGAATGATCGGTCGGGGCTGGAATTTTGAGAGTGTTGTTTACAAAAGTATCTGTTGCGGTTTCCGTCCATGCGTTATCGTCGAAGACAAAGCCAGTGAACGCCGCATTGTTGCGGGTCATACTGACTATGAACGCATCAGGATCGCGCACGCGCAAATCAAAGTTTGACTCTTTGATCGTTATTTTTGCTGTAATCTCACCAACGGAAACAAAACGATCTGAGCCAGCAACTGGAGTTTTAGTATTGTTGCTTGCATCTACCTCGTCTGCCCATGTGTTGTTGGTGAATTCGATTGTTGAATCCGGGCTGATGTCATCTACAACGATGAATTTAACTATGTTGTCATTTTTACCCGGCGTTTTATACGAATCATCATCGCTTGCCGTTGAATTTCCTGCATTGTCAAAAGCAACGAATGTTATGTACCCTCTATATTGCGGACTAAGCACAAAACTATAAGTTGCAATATCCGGGTTTACTGTAGGTGTAACCGTAGCACCATCAGCAGTAGCAATGCCCGGAAGGGTAGTATTCAAGGGGCTATCGGAAGCCGAAGGATGATCCAATGTGCTTTTAACTTTGAAATAGTCTATATTAGATGTCAGGTCAGTTGCAGTCAGCGTTACTTTTACCGGAGCTTTGTAAAAGCCAAATGTGATAACCTCAAGCAATGAATCAACCAAAGTTGCATCACCATACTCAATTTTAAGATCAATTGGATCAGCTTTGTCAATGGTGAATGCCTCCGCGCTTTTTGTTGTTGCCGCAGGGTTATCAACAATGTCAACACAGTCTAAATTAAACGCTGTATAGACGTCATCGTTGGTAAATACAATTTCTGCTTCCCATTTTTCACTAAGAGCATTTCCTGATGTGTTTTCCCAGTATTTCCAATCCGCAAGAGCACTATCCAACTCGCTTGCATTGGCAACAGTCAAATCGGGGTTACCGTCTTTGCCTTTTACTACGATCTTGAAGACATCGTCTTCTGTTGTGAGACCGGACAAATCAAAATCAGACGGACGGAAACTGCGATCTGTGACTGTTATTGTTGCTGTTCTTTCTTGATTGAAAATATTCCTGTGCGAACCGTTCTGCCCATTATCTACTTGTACCCACTTAATTTCATCAATTACAGGGGCAGTCATATCAATGGTATGGACCCGTGAGACATATACATTGTTTTCCCAATCATATGGCTTTTCGTCAGTTCCGGAAACCACCGGGTTATTTGAACGATCACTATATGAAATATGAATTTTGTAATCGCCTTCAGCCTCAAAAGATATTGTGTTTTCCCAAACATCACTGCCAACTTGTTCCCATCCTGAAGGATCATAATTTGAGTTTGAAAGAGTGAAAGGCGCCCCGTCCTTTGTAACGGTAGGATAATAAGGTGTGGCGTTCCACAAATCAAAGTTTTCGTCTTCAATGCTGATTGTTGCTGTAAATGAACCGTTGTAAATATAGCGTGTGTCTACAGATTCGCTTCCGACCGCAACATTGCTGCGATTTGTTTCCCAGTCTACTGCCTGCACAACGGTCGCGCTGTCCTTTTCGTAGGTGATGCGAGCTTTGGGACTAATCGTATCCACCACAGTTACGTATCCGTCATTCTGGGCATTTTCTTTATTGGTCGGATCTGTACTTTTTGCTGCGTTTCCCGCTTCATTCACGACCATAAAAGAAATCTGACCTCTGTATTGCGGTGAAATTGTAAAGGTGTAACTTCTTTTGTTTTCTCCTTCATTTGTCAAAGAAGAAGACGGAATCTTAATTGTATTCGATCCGTCGTCAATGATGTTTGCTGGAGTTGTTGCTATTGGGTTGCTACTGGCATTAGCAGAGCCATTTGGAGTATTGTAGATTACAAAATAATTAATAGGGGAAGTGACATTATCAGCTGTCAGCGTAACTTCAATCGGACCGTTGTAAAATCCAAAAGTTATTGTTTCTAAAACCGCATTAAGTAATGTTGTACTATAATCAACGGTAAGATTTTTCGGTGCCTCACGGTCAATTTTGAATGCAGCGTCAGATGGTTGAAAAATCGCACCATCATCATTTCCGCCTGAAACATTTTTCAGCCAATAGGACTGTGTTTTATTGGTGTAATCAATACCAAACGGAGTAATATCAATATTGCTATACCAGTTACCTGCGAAAGCCGATGGGGCAACAAAGGTGTGGTTGACGCTTACATGGAATGCTTCCGGAGTTGTCGGGGCAGTAAGTGTAACTGTAGGATTGTCAATATTAAACCAACCAGTATCACTTTTACCATCAACGGATGCAGAAACAGAAACACCCAGTGGTGGATATTGCTTAATTTCAAAATTAACGTCGGTTGTAAAATTCAAGGCATAATTATTTTTATCAAATGGGCCGTGGGTCCTAATGCCAAAAGTAGATTTAAGGATTTTATACAAACCAGTTCCTTCACCCGCAACGCGAGAAGTAAGGTATGGAACGCTACCAATGCTATTGCCATCAATCTCAAAATCCGGAGTTTCAGGATCAGTTTCAGGACCAATTGGTGTGTTGGCAGCGAGTCCATCAATTGTGTAAGAAGCGTAATACTTCGGAGGAGTTATAGGTGCAGAAGTACCGTAACGAACAATGTTACCCTGACCAAAATATTTCCACGCCCCACTAGTAGGCGTGACTGTAATGCCTACGGGGACGACTTTAAATGTCTTTATAATCGGAGCTGTTGCTGCATAATCATTAATACCACTTATGACTATGTCAATACCGTCAATATCGTTGCCCGTTACGTTTTTTGTATCACCGACGAATTTGTCTACTATATAATCTGTACCAATAACAAGACGGGTGCTACCATTTTTAATCGAGAGTCCTAACTCTGGGCAACAAGGAACAATAGATTTTCCTGCATATGGCACTTCAGCATTCCAAGTGATTGTTAAAGATCCCATTCCAGGCGCCGAGTTCAAAGCTGAAATTGCATCATTCAATGCGGTTGTCGCATTGTTAATATCGTCTTGGTCGGCAGTCATGGGTACAGCTATCGCGGCTTCATATTTCGCTATTAATTGGTTAAACGCTGAATCAGTATATAAAGCCTCCTTGTTGTTATTATCGTAAACGCCTGGTGTCCCAGTTGGCTGTAAAATAGCTTTAGCATCAACTATAGCTGCAAGCAATGCCGCATTGTTAACTGTGGTGAATGAACCAGCTGTTGTTTCGGCAGTTATTGCATTGCCATTCACATCTTCAAAACCGTTAACGGACACACTATAACCGGTATTTGTTGGTAATCCGGAATAACTCACGGAATAAACACGACCAGCCCAAGAACCAGATCCCAAAGCCGGCCCGCCAATTGTAACGGAACCATTAATCATCGTGTTCATATTTTCACTAAAAGTGATCGACAGAGTTCCTTCTCTTGCATTCGTTTTATATGTAGTTATGCTATCAACCGTAGGTTTTACACTCTCAATAACGGTCGCAGTAGCACCACTTCCTGCAGGAGTTCCACCGACCGTAACAGAAATTGTATAAACTTGATTAGAATTTGTAGTGTTCGCCGGAATAGTCAATGTTGCAGTCGCAGAATTTCCGTCAGCTGCAACAGCTGCATTTTGAGAAGTAACAGCATTGGCTCCGGCTGCGGCGACAACAATCGTTTGCCCCGTTAAATGCTCACCATTGATGGTGACGGTAACAGGAGTAGCGGTTGCCGCATTCTTAAATGAATCAGGACTTGCGATGACACTGTTTACAGTTGCTTCTGTAAGGGTAATCAAAGAACCTCCTTGTGGGGTTCCTGTAACTGTTCCGCCCAAATCAGCGTTCACATCAACAAGGAATTGTTCCATTGCCGCTTGTAATGTTCCAGCGGGAAATACAATTCCAGAGTCTATCGCAGATAAATTAGCTATACCGACAAATGTTGCCAAATTGATGACATCAGATATATCTAATGTACCGCCGTTCAAAGTTAACGATGTGATTTCCGGTTCACCATCCAAAAGGGTAATTTTAGCGCTATCCATCGTAATATTAAAGTTCACCGAACCTGTAAGAACGGTGGAAACGCTTAGCCAGCTTTCATCTAAGTCTGCCGATGTGGTAACGGAAACATCTGTCAGCGGAGTGCCAACATTGACTTCGTCAATAATCGCAAAAGCGTCCGCATCCAGATCGCCAGTGATTATTAGTTCGGTAATATCATCCAAATCCGATGCTGTGGCGATGATGGTTTGATCGATCAACCATTGAACAATGTCGCCGGTGTTGACGGGGTCGGTGGAATCATAAGCGATTGTAAGCGTTGTTTCGCTTATGTCTCCGGATGTTTCCGCCAAAACGCTAAGCATGGTTCCGACGGGGATAGACATCGCCAACAGCATTACGCTGAGTGCGATTGCAAGAATCCTCTTGCTCATTGAAAGCTTCTTGAAATATGCCATTTTACTTACCCTCCTGATTTGTATTAAGAGTTTCTCCTGATTTTATATCGGAGACAAATTTACGTTTTTTTCCGTGATATGCACGGACTCCATTTTTATTCCCACCGAATGCATATTTAAAATTTTCGCCATTGAACATGCCGTGCATTTCCAATGAAAATATAAATGCGAAGATGATACCAGCTGACAGCCATTGGTTCAGTCCGTTTATAAACAGGACTATAAATATTCCGATGAAACCGGCAATCAGAGCAATATCGAAGACCAGCGCGATCCTGTTCCTAAAAAACCAAATGAACGGTATGGTTTTTTTGTGCTGTTGCTTTTTCTTTCTCATTCGGTTGACTAACACCAGGAATGTTATCCCTGTCGCCAGTCCGAGCCAAAATATTGCTCCGAGAATGTAGGCAATCACTCTCTGCCATACTTCCCCTTTAAACGAAACCAATGGTATGAACCAGATTGTCACCGATGAAAGGAAGAATCCGACAAGAGAAATGAGAAACCACATTCGCTTCTTTACAAATTGTTCAGCCATACTCACCCTCCTAAACGATATCCATTCGTGCGAATGAAAATAATACTTTATATTTGGTGTCACGGAACAACTTCTTCCGTGTTAATCAACATTATCCGCTTTGTCACCGTGAAGTTTTGATGAATGCGCTTTTTTGCATCTTCCTGTTTCAATACAGAGGTTTCCGGCATATCTTCAGGCTGTGACTTTAGTACAGATGTCTCTGGAGTTGCCTGGGGTTCCGATATGCTTTGCGGTGGAGGTTGCGGAGGGGTAATTTCCGCGCTGTGCCGCAACTTTTTTGAAGTGGGTCCCGTACCGAGCGGTCCTGTTAAACTGCCGCGCCGTGTACGTTGCCCTGTTTTGCTGATTTTTAACACATCAGTACGGCTGTTCGCGTCCTGCATTTCCTGAACCGTTTTTTTCTTCGCCCGACCTGTGCGAATATTAAAAATCGAGCGGATATCAAAAATGAAGAAAAGTATCACCGAAAGTATGAGGAATACACCGGCAAGTATGGCGCAGACCAGGAATAATGTGTTGAGGAGTTCTATTGTATTGTTCATTGCGCACCGACCTTTCCGTTGCTGAGTACAACCGCAACAGCCTCGCGCGCTTTAATCAAACGGTCGCGAATTTCGTTTACCGATTCTCCATATAGTCTGGGGTCATATGCACCCTTGCGCTCAATTTTATCGAGGGCTGCGGAAATCCGGTTTAATTCTGCGTCCGCTTCCGCTTGAGTGAGGAAATCAAATTTATCGGCACGTGTGTATAGCTCATTCACAAAAGCCTTGTAAACGCTTAAAGCGACAGTGATGTTATCTCCGTCCGTGAGAGAATCTGATGCCATTATTTTAAGGTCTTTCCAATAATCGTTGTATGAAACTTGTTGTTTGCCGGTTCTGTCAATCTGTCCGATCCCGGAATGGTAAGACGCCATTTTGAACAACAATGCAGAGCGTTCGGTTATGTCGGTGTCGTTTCCAAGGTTTTGTGCCTCATTAAACCAATATATAGATTTGCTTATACCTTCGCCTGGATTCTCATACATAAAATATAGAGCTTCGGCCAAGGGATAAGCAAAATTTTCAGCATAACTTACTCTTGAGGATTTTTTGAAATCCTCTATTTTTCCGTGCGTGATTTGATCTATGTCGGAAAATTCTTTTGCGGTTAATTCTTGATCCTCAGTATAAAGCGCAATCAACTGTGCATAAGCCTCAGAGCGTGAAGGATCAAGTGTGATAGCATCGCTAAGCCCATCAGTAGTGCCACGCCTTCTGCTTTCTTCAACAATGTTGTCATAAGTAGAGCGGGTTTCTATATTAGCCGCAACAGCAAAGGTTATCGCACCTATAAGCATAACAACAGATAAAATCGCAGAAACCAAAAATGTACGCCACTTAAAGGTTTGTGCTTTTTTCGTTTCAATATCTAAATCTTTAAAATGTTCAAGCGCATACCGTAATTCTTCACAAGATTGATATCGGTCATTCGGGTTTCGCTGTGTACATGTGAGGATGATTTCTTCTAAACCAGACGACAGTGAAGGATTCCATTGGCGTATGGGATACATTTCATACGGAGCTTTGCAAGGATTGTGTCCGGTGACGAGATGATATATGGTCGCACCTAGACAATATACATCTGTACGGGCGTCTGTTTGACCTTGCCCGCCGAATTGTTCAGGTGCAGCATAACCCTGAGTTCCTAAACATGTTGTATCTTCGACACTGTGATTTTTAAATTCGCGAGCAGTGCCGAAGTCTATAAGCATGACATTGCCGTCCGGCTTTAACATAACATTTGCGGGCTTCATGTCGCGGTACACAATGGGTGGTTGCCGCGAATGTAAATAACCAAGCACATCGCAAAGCTGCTTTGCCCAATCTATAACATCTTCTTGCGGCTGTGCTCCACTGCTATCTAACACATCATTAAGCGATACACCTTCTATGTAATCCATAACAATCAGGAAAGTGTCGCCGTTATCTATAACATCAATAATACTCGGAAGGTTTTTATGGTGTAGGCGTTTAAGCATATCCGTTTCCGCAACAAGATTTTGCTTGACGACTTCATAGTTCTGCGAGCCGTCTTTACGAATTTCCTTGACCGCCCACTGCTTGTTGGCGCGTTCATTCATGGCAAGGTATACAATGCTCATGCCGCCTTTGCCCACGACATTAAGGATTTTATATTTTCCGTCTATTACTGAACCGATTTCAAGCATAAAAATCCCTCCTTAATCCGCGCGGACAACGATAGCGGTAATGTTATCGGTCTCTTGCCTGTATTTGTTCAAATCAATGAGGTACACAACGTTATCCAACATGGCCTGTTCGCTCACGGCCATATGAGGATTCAATCGCTCGAATATTTCCTCATCGCTGACAACATGCCTAAACCCGTCGGAGCATAACAGCATCACCTGACCGGGCGCAATTGGCCCCGAAACAAATTCTGGGTCGATAATTTCGCTGGCGCCCACGCATTGAAGCAGCATATTACGTTTGTTCGAAGTTTTGGCTTCTTCCGGCGTCATCCTGCCCATATCTATTTCGCGCTGAACAAAGGTCTGATCCTTTGTCACCTGAAAAGGATTATTACCAAGGATATACGCACGGGTATCTCCTACATAAATAATGTAGTAACTATCTTCAACGATCAGCATGGCAAGAACGGTAGAACCTAAATCGAATCCGTTTTCCTTGCCGTATTTGCTGACTCGTGCATTGACTTCGTAAATGATATCCTCCCAGCTTCTGCGGAGAATTTCGGCGTCAAACTCATCTTCCAAGACACTTGGGAGTTCGTCTTGAAACCATATGTCGAAAGCTCTAATCACTGTGGCACTGGCGAGCTCGCCCTTGGCGAGCCCGC
>JGI994J12354_10000832_pt1 | contig 31393 bp, 34 predicted proteins | sample IntmicLarv3ML3BL_FD_12354 | JGI IMG/M metagenome (IMG submission 12354) | reverse complement strand
CGGCGTGCTGACCATCGGCGGGCTCCAGCCGCTGGGCACGCTCCTTGTCACCGCGAAATACACGCCCGCGGACGGCGTGCAGCGCACCGCAAGGTTCATTCTTACGGTAAAAGCAGCGCCCTAATTTCCAGCCGCGCGGGGGCGGAGAAATTCGCCCTCGCGCGGCCCGGAATCCCCCCGCTTGCGCCAACGCGCATTGGTCTGAGCGAAGGCATTCCGGATAGATAGAACAAAGGAGGTTTCACATGAAGCGATTGTTTTCCTCTCCTTGGCAGCGTTTTTTGGCGTTGGCAATGGCGGGTGTATTCGCGCTGTCGGCGGCACTTTCCGGCACGATGGCCTGGGCGGATTTCAGCCAGCACCGTACCAACGCAGCCGAGGGGAACGGCCCGCCGAAGCCGTCCACCGCGCTGCTGCAAAAGTACGAAACCGGCACGGCAACCCCCGTGCCCGGCGTGGAATTCAGCCTGTACAGGGTGGGCGCGGACGGCTCAGCGGCCTTTGTCCGTACCTTCGTCACCGGTACGGACGGCCAGATTCTGGCCTCCGACCTGGAGCCGGGCGACTACTATTGGCAGGAAACTCGCCCCGCGCCGGGCTATCTGCCCGAGCTGGTGGACGGCCAGTCGAAGCAATACCCCTTCTCTGTGCCGGGCGAGGACGACGACCCCGTGCGCGTTGTGGCGTATAATACGCGCAGCAATGGGCACCTGATCGTCAAAAAAACTGTCGCAGGAACAGGCGGCGATCTCGCCCGCGAGTTCGAGTTCACAGCGGTGATCGGCGGCGTGACGCACACGTTTAAGCTTAAGCACGGGCAGCAGAAAATCTTCGAGAATATCCCTGTCGGCACGTCCTATACCGTGACGGAAACCCCCGTGACTGGCTACGTCACGACCAGCGAGAACCATACCGGCACAGTGCCGCAGGGCGGCGTCACCGCATCGTTCGTCAATGCATATAGTCAGCCAGAGCATGGCAGCCTGACCGTCACAAAAACCGTCACAGGCGAGGGCGCAAATCTCAATTTGGAATTTGACTTTGTTGCTGTAATCAATGGCGTTTCGCATCCGTTCAAGCTGGGGCACGGCCAGTCGAAGCTGTTCGAGAACATCCCCTTGGGCACGGATTACACCGTCACCGAAACTGAAATCGAAGATTATACAGCCAATCATCTCAGTTACACAGGCAAAATCACGCTCGCGGGGCAGACCGTTACCCTGCCCTTCGTCAACCACTACGACGGCGAAAACCCACCCGACCTGCCCGGCAAGCTCGAAATCAGCAAGACCGTTGCTGGAACGAACCCTGATCTTGACAAGGCATTCACCTTTACAGTCTCATTTGAAGGTGAAGGCGCGCCCGCAAACCCACCGCCCTTTACGCTCAAGCACGGCGAGAAAAAGACCTTCGAGGACATTCCGCGCGGCGTTCGCTATACCGTGACCGAGGCTCCGGAGACGGGTTATCTCGCGGATTTCACCACGGCTTCCGGCACAATCGCCGCAGGCCAGACCGCCTCTGTCGGCTTCATCAACCGCACGCCGGTGCTGCCCAGAGATTTCCGCATCACGGTAATTAAGCGGGTGCTGGGCACCCCACCCGATGGGGACAGTGACAAGCTGTTCAGCTTTACACTGACCATCAACGGCACGCCGCACAATTTCAGCCTGAAAGCCGGTGAAACCTCCGCGCCCTACACTGTGCTAACCGGCGACGTGTACGCCCTCACGGAACAGGATTCCGCAGGCTACACCCGAGGCATGGTGGGCAACGGATTCGGCGTCGTGGGCAACGAGGACATCGTCATCGTCCAGACCAACATCTACGACGGCCCGGAATACATCGACATTGAGGGCGAGAAAACGTGGCAGGCCCCCGCAGGCACGCAGCGGCCGCCGAGCGTCACAATCCTACTGAAAAACGGCAGCGTGACCGAGCGCACAACGACCACAGACAGCAGTAAAAATTGGCGTTACGAGTTCAACGACTTGCCCAAACATGACGCTCTGGGTAACGTGATTCAGTACACTGTCGAAGAAATTCGCATTCCCGGCTGGCGGCCTGTCGTGACCGGGTATAACATCAAAAACCATTATCAGCCGCCGCTGGAAGATACGGCTATTGAGGTCGAAAAGGCGATCACCGGTGTTCCCCCACAGGCTGCGGCCTTCAAGTTCATCCTGACCGCCGTCAACGGCGCGCCCATGCCGGCGAGCAATGAAATTACGGTCAACGGCGCGGGCAAGGCGAGCTTCGGCAAGATCACCTATACCGCCCCCGGCACCTACGTTTACACCATCACGGAGGTGGACGGCAAGCTCGCGGGCTGGAGCTACGACGCAAGCGTCTACACCCTGACCGTCACCGTGACAGAGAACGCGGACGGGCAGCTCGTTGCAAGCAAAGCTTTGACGAAGGCCGGGCAGCCCGCCGAAAAAGCGCTGTTCACAAATCGCTACGACGAAAGCGGCGAGACGATTTCCGTGCGCGTGACGAAGATCTGGCAGGGCGAAGGAACGCACCCGCAGAGCGTGCAAGTCCAGCTGTACAAGGACGGAACTGCCCAAGGCACGCCCGCGACCTTGTCCTCCGCCAACAACTGGACGCGCACGTGGAGCGGCCTCGAAAAGGGCCATGTCTGGACGGTGGATGAAATTAACGTGCCCGAGGGCTACACCAAAACGATTTCGGGTGATGCGGTCAACGGCTTCGTTATCACCAATACGAAGGGAGCCGTGCCGGAAACCGGCAGCCTGACGATCACAAAAACCGTCACCGGCCAAGGCGCGGACTTGAACAAAGAATTTGAATTCACGGCCGTGATTGGCAACGAAACGCAGAAATTCAAGCTCAAGCACGGCCAGTCAAAGACCTTTGACAGCCTCCCGCTGGGGACGGCCTACACCGTCACCGAAACGGAAGCCGCAGGCTACATATCCGCCGTGCGGCAGTACAGCGGCACGATTCGCGCGGCCGGCGCAACGGTTTCACTGCCGTTTACCAACCACTTTGGGAGTGTGCCCGATCTGCCCGGCAGCCTTGAAATCAGCAAAACCGTTGTCGGCGCGAGCGCCAATTCCGACAAGGCCTTCACCTTTACAGTTGCATTTGATGGTACAGGCGCGCCCGCCTCCCCGCAGACATTTACGCTCAAGCACGGGGAAAAGAAGGCCTTCGCGGAGCTTCCCCATGGCCTGCGCTACACCGTGACCGAGACCGCTTCGGAGGGCTATCTGCCCGATTTCACTTCCGCTTCCGGCGTGATCGCGGGCGGCCGGACCGGCACGGTGGGCTTTACGAACCGCACACCTGGCATCATCGAAGAAAAAACCTCCGTCAAGGTCACAAAAATCTGGAAGGGCGAAGACACGAACCGGCCTGCAAGCATCGCTATACAATTATATAAAGACGGCAAAGCGGACGGCCTGCCCGTGACTCTCAGCGAAACCAACGGCTGGGCGTACACCTTCACCGGTCTGACGAAAGGCCCGGCCTGGACCGCCGACGAGGTCAATGTGCCCGCGGGCTACATAGGGGCAGTGACCGGCGACGCCGCCAACGGCTTCGTGATCACCAATACGAAAACCGAAACCCCGCCGCCCAGCGAGGACGAAATTACGCTGAGCGGCAAGAAAACCTGGAATCACGGTGCGAACCCGAAGGAAAAACAGCCGGAGTTCATCATCCTGCTGGTGAAAGCAGACGGCGCGATTGTACAGCAAAAACGTATCTCCGCTGCGGAAAAATGGGGCTGGGAGTATAAGCTGCCAAAGATCAACGCCCAGGGCAAAGAGATCAAGTATACCATGGACGAAGCCCAGATCGAAAATTACGTAAAGACCATAGACGGCTTTAGCCTGATCAATACTTATAGCCCTAGCAGTAAGCCAGGTGAACCTGGTGAACCAGGCGAACCCGGCGGACCCGGCGAACCGAGCAAGCCCCAGACCGACGACAAAAGCAACCTTGCCCTCTGGCTGACCCTGACGATTCTCAGCGCGGGCGGTTTTGCGGCACTGGTGGTCCTTATCTCAATTGCGAGGAGAAAACGCCGTGAAGAAGAAAAGCGGTTCTCAAGCCTTTTATAGCCTCCTTGCTCTGCTGCTGATGACGCTGGCAGTCTACAGCGGCTATCGGGTATGGAATATCCAACAAGGCTATGCCGCCGAAGCGGACATGCGTAGTGCGGTCGTTGCCTACAAACCGCAGAGGAACGAAACGGTCAATCAGAGCGTCATCGATTTGCAGGCGAAATACCCTGACGCCGTGGGCTGGCTGACCGTGCCGGGCACGAAGATCGACTACCCCTTTGTGCAATCCAAAGACAACGATACCTACCTGCGCCGTGACCTCAACGGCAAGTATGCCGCGGCAGGCACGTTGTTCATGGACTGCCGCTGCGCGCCGGATTTCAACTCACAGAACACAATCATCTACGGGCATCACATGAAAAACGGCAGCATGTTCGGGACGCTGAAAGCCTTTGCCGACAAGGAGTTCTTTGCGAAAAACAGCAGCGGCTCCATCTTCCTGCCGCACGAAAATCTGAAGCTGGAATTCTTCGCGTACCTGGTCGTCAAGGCTACTGACAAGGAGATTTACAGCGCCGAGCTAAGCGGGAATTACCTCAAATATGTGAAGCAAAAAGCGCGGCAATACCGAGACATTATATTCACGAGCAACGACAGGATCGTCACACTTTCCACCTGCGCCTATGAGTTCGACGGTGCGCGCATGGTGCTGCTGGCACGGATTTCTTAATTTACCTTCATCTACCTCTTTTTATGTTCTTTTTCCCCCGGTTCTGATCAGGAACGGGATCGGGGGCCCCTTCGGGGGAAGCATGCAATGGATTTCTTCGGGCCTCCTAAAAACAAGATGCTTTCCCCCGGTTCTGACCAGAAGCGGGACCGGGGGCCCCTTCGGGGGAAACACTCAACTTGATATCTTCGGCCCCTTTTCTTTTTACTTTTCCGTTGCGCCCGGCTTTGCGTGCCGGCAGGGCCGGGCGCTTCGGAACACAACATGACTTCTTCGGCTTCATTTTGTTTGACACTTTTCCCCCGGTTTTTTCCGGAGCCGGGGGACCCCTTCGGGGGAATCAAATTATTGCAAGCGGAAAATAAACAAACGCAGGTGTACAACATGCCGGAATCCAACAAAGAAAAGAAGACGCAGCTGCGGGCCAAGGTGCAAGACTTGGTTTCTCGCTACGAACAGGAAAAACAACATAATAAGGAGCTACAAATGGAACTTGAACAACTGAAATCAGAACAGCAAGGTCGGTTACAGGAAAGCCCACAGCAGCAAAACCCCCTGCTTCCGTCCGAGGTGGTGCAACAGCATATGCGCGATTTGCGGCACACTGGTAACCCGCAGCATCAGCCTGCGCCGCAGCCGTATGGAGCGCTTCCATATGGCCAGCAGTACAGGAACGCATTCTCCATACCACCCTCACAGCAGAGTTATTATGAACAACCGTCGCCAGCCGGCGCCGACACTCTGATGATAACCATCGGCCAGACGCAGCAGGCTATTACGCAGGTGAGTATGCAAATCCAGCAGGCGCATAGCCAAAGCGGCAATGCTTACGGCGCCTATCCGCAGCAATTTTCCTCTTTAGTTCAAAACGCCGTGTACCTGCTCAGTCTTTTGGACAATCTCTACAACCAGTTAAGCGAATTGAATCGTGAATTGGCGATGTATTCTCCAAGTTTACTCTAGCCCCCCTTCAGTCGCCTTCATCAACCCCTTTCTTTTTTCATTTCCGTCGCCCCAGCCCCGTTTGTTGGCAGGGCCGGAGGCGACGGGAAACACACCAGCCGTTTTCTTTTGATACTCTCTTTTTGTAAGACTTCAAAAGCGCCTCCCGATCTATGCGTATTGATTTGCGGGGCAAAAAAAAGTAAATTAATCAGGAGGTAACTCATGCGTTTCAAGTCAGGCGATCTGGCCATGTGCGCGGAAATGTCGCCCAACAGCATACACGCGTACTGCAAACAAGGGCTGCTTGCGCTGGTAACGCCCACGAAAAAAAACCATTTAGATTTCGACGCGCGGCAGATTCCCCAGCTGTATTTAATCAGGCTACTACGGGAACTCGGCCTCAGCTCGGAAGAAATCCTGGAGTACGGGCAAAACCGCACACCGAAATCCGCGTTGCTTCTGCTGCAAAAATACGGTGGCCGGCTAGCTGATGAGATTGCGGCGCGTCAGGCAGAGCTTGACATTCTGTACAGCCACACGTGGCTCATAGAGGAGGGCCTGGCCACCGAAGCCGGCAGAATTGAACTGCGCGCACTGCCTGCGCGGACAATCCGCCTCAGCGCGCTGAAGAGCAATGGAACGCTGACAAAGAACCTCGAATACCTGCGGTTCGCCTGCAGGGAGATTCGCCTGCAGGGCAACCCGGGATGTCCTCTTGGCGTTTACTACCATACATTTGCCGGTCTCCTGGAAAAACCGGATCGGCCCGCGCAGCTCGTCTCCTTCGACCCGCAGGGCCCCGACGCGCTTCCGGCAGGCGAATATCTCGTGGGTACAGCTGCCGGCTATTACGGCGAACAGGACGGTCTGGCCCGGCGCATGACCGGTTTCGCCCAGGAAAACGGCCTGGAGCTGTGCGGTCCGGTCTGCGCGGTCTACCTGTACGACGCCGCAGCCGTGAAAGATCCGAAACAATACTTGCAGCAAATTTCGGCAGCAGTCAAACGGCAGGAGGACAAAAATCCATGACGCACTTCAGAACAGGCGATTTGGCGATCTGCGCGGAAATGTCCGTCGCCGGTGTTTTAAAATACTGCAATCAGGGGCTGTTCTTTCCAGTGGCCGGCGCGAGAAGCAACCACCTCAGCTCCTTCGATGTCCGGCAGACACCGTATTTTTATGTACTGAAAATGCTGCGGGAGCTGGGCCTTAACAAGCAGGCGGTCCTGGAATGCGGGACGGATCGCACGCCGGAATCCGTGATTGAGATGCTTAGTGGCTACGAGGAACAGCTGTCCGACGAGATCGCGGCGCTGCAGGAACGACTGGACATTGTCCGTAGCTACCTCCCGCTTATCAGAGAGGGCTGCGCCGCAAAGCCGGACATCGAGCTGCGCACACTGCCTGAACAACGCGTCCGCCGCAGCGCCGTAAAAACCCAAGGCGATAAGAAGAAGGACATCGAGTCCCTGCGCCGCACTTTCATGGACATTCGCCAGTACGGCAACCCGGGCTGCCCTCTGGGCCTTGCATACAACGACTTTTTCGATCTGCTGGAAACTCCTAGCGAACCTGCGCAGGTGATATCCTACGATCCCCAGGGTCCGGAGACCCGCCCAGCCGACGAATACCTCGTGGGCAGGGTGAGGGTTCACTACGGCGATAAGCATGCCCTGCCCCGGCGTATGTCCGACTTCGCCATGAAAAACGGCTTGGTATTCCACGGCCCGGCTTACACAGTGTACCTGCTGGATGCCGTGAGCGTAAATAAGACGGAGCAATACCTGCTGCAAATCGCGGTGGGAGTGAAACACAAAGACGGAGAAAATGAGGAGACTTGAATATGATTCGGACAGTAAACACGATTGATGAAAAAGAACGGGGACTGCTTACCATCAAGAAATTCTCTGAGATAAGCGGCGAGGCGTCAAGCACGCTGCGATACTGGGACAAGATTGGGCTGCTTTGCCCGGTCCATACCGACCCGGCGAATGGGTATCGGTATTATTCACCCGGCCAGGTCGAAGCGGTCCAGCTGATCCAGGTGATGGGCAGCCTGGACATTTCGCTGAACACCATGAAGGACACCGTCAGAGGCTGGTCACCGGAACGAATTCTCGAACTATACCGGGATTACGGAGAGCAACTGGAAGAAAAAATCTCGGGATTGCGGGCCAAGCAAGACTTGCTGCGGCGCAATGCCTCGCGGATCGAGCAGAGCATGGCCACCCAATCCGACGAAATCGCGCTGTGCGCGCTGCCAGCCCAGCCCTTTCGCCGCCTTGACTTAACAGACGGCAGGGCAGCCGCGCGGGCCAGGCGTTCAGATGGCCCGGGGGGCTATACCTACCATAATCTTTATGATCTCCTGGAGGAACCGAATCATCCAGCGAACCTGATTCTCTATGATCCGCAGGGGCCTGAAATCCGTCCGGCAGGCGTATTCCTTGTGGGGACGCAAGCATGCCATAATGGCAAAACCGGCGGCCTGCCCCGCCGTATGCTTGAGCACGCCCTGCAGCACAGCCTGGAAATGCAAGGCCCGGCCTACGCCGTCAACCTGCCCAACGCTTTCGCCGCCATGGGCGCGGAGCAATATCGGATACAGATTTTTGTTGAAATAAAGCAGAGCTGCAGAGCTCCGATATAAACATAAAAGGGAAATGAAGCAAATGATTATTCCGTTGTTTATCATGGCGATTGAGGATCCCCATGACCGAGAACTGCTGACCGAGTATTACATGCAGCATCGGTATACCCTGATGTATGTGGCGCAATCCATCCTGCACGATCAGGACCTGGCGGAGGATGCGATGCAGGAGGCGTTCTATCGATTGGCTAAGAACATAAAGAGAATTCGGCCGGACCCCAAGCAGGTCCGGTCATTTTTGGTGACCATCGTCAGGAATGTTTCGATTGATATCCTGAACAAGCAGAAAAACGCACCCACGATTTCTTTGGATACTCTGGTTTTTGATCCAGTGGATCCGGCAAGCACGGAGGACATTGCGATACAGAATACTGAAGCGGAAGCGGTGGAGCAAGTGGTTATGTCGCTTCCCATTAAATATTCAACCGTGTTCATGCTGCGGTACAAGCACGATCTCAGCAACAGCGATATCGCGAAGCTGCTCGAAATTTCCGAGGCCGCCGTCAGCAAGCGAATAACAAGGGCAAAAGAAAAAATTACAGCGAAAGTGATGAAGAGGAGAACTAACGAGGATGCCTGAGAATATATTGCCGGAATCGTTTTTCTATGAATTGGCCGCGCGTGTATCAGAACACATGATGAAGGAATTGCCATCCGAAGATGCACTTTCCAGCCGGATTACCTTTTCGCCGGCGTTTGAGGAAAGAATGAATACTTTATTGAGCAACAGCTGATTATATCACCCAGTCATACCATGATATGCGCTTATCGTTGCCGGCCAGCCAGCGCAGTAAGTATTTGCTGGTCGTATTTCGTAGCAAGTACAACTAAAAAAACGGGCATGGACTCAGTTCGATGTAAAACTCATAAAACGCTTGCATTATTATACGCACCGTGATATAATATTCCCATACAGTAAACGATTCCAAAGTTAAACGTATTCAACGCCCAAGGACTATCTGTCTTTGGGCGTTTTTTGTTTTATCAGAAACAGTTCATTGGGCCACAGCCCGATGGACCTTTTTATATATAGATCAGCCCTTCCTTGGGCCGCAACCTGATTCCCGGGACATACTCTCGTATAAATAGATATTTTCCAAAAAAGAAAGGAAATGCAAATGACCAAGATCAAAGAAAAAGGCCGCACACAGGAATTCAAGGACGTGTTTCGCAGCCTTTGCACAACCCGTAGCAGTTGGACTGTCTGGCAGGATTTTATTATGATGGCCGCCTGCGGTATCTCCAACGAAGTGGACCAGGAGAACGCCGCACATCGCACGGACCTCTACGAACAGGCCGTCGAGCGATACAGTGCAGCAGAAGTGAGTCAATTCGCGCAGTTGCTGGCAATTACGGCATTGGCTCTGACAGAAAACTCGGATCAGGATTTTTTAGGCGAGATATTTCAGAGACTGGAGCTGAACAACCGGCGCGGCGGGCAATTCTTTACACCATATAACGTCTCAAAATGATGGCGATGATGACCTGCGGAAATCCAGCGGCAGAAATCAAAGAAAAGGGATATATCACAGTTGGCGACTGCTGCTGCGGCGCCGGCGGTCTGCTAATCGCTCAGGCCAACGCCGCACGAGAGCAGGGCGTGGATTATCGATGGGACATTCTTTATGTTGCGCAGGACATCGACCTGACATCCGTTCTTATGTGTTATATCCAAATGAGTCTACTCCACTGCGCAGGCTACGTCATTGTCGGCGATTCGCTGCGCAGTGACCCGCCAGAACAGCAGGACATCTGGGTTACACCAATGTACCCGCAATGGTACGCACGGCATGGTACAGGAAACAATGAAGAGGAGGTCAACTAAAATGGGCATGGGCTCTATTCAACGAAAATCCTACACAACGAAAGCAGGCTATTTCAAAGTGAAGGACAACAACCCTATCTATGGCGGTGTTTACTGGTTTATCGTCCGCCCTCTCTTTGGCTGCAAGGATGAACGGTTCTTCTACGTCAGACGACTTGGCAACGGTGAATATGAGGTGTTAGGTGAGGGTTATGTGGTCACAAAACCTGAGCACCTGACGGAAATGCTGCGAGAACTCAGGGAAGAGCTTGCGGGCGTAACCATTCACTACTACTTTCTGGATCCCGAAGGCAGGGTGGTCAAGAAAATTCCCGCGCCGTAAAAAAGCTGAAAAAGCACTTGCTTTTGCCGTTTCATTATGCTATAATGCTCCTGTAAAGTAAACGATTCCACAGTTAAACGTATTCAACGCCCAAGGACTATCTGTCTTTGGGCGTTTTTTCATTTTCGTCATAAAAGAGTTCACTGGGCCATAGCGCCCGATGGGCTTTTTTTGCATATAGATTGGCCTTTCACGGCCCCCTACCTGAGTTGCGGGGCCGTGAGGCTCCGAAGAAATATGCAAATATAAAACAGAAAGGGAATTACAATGGGATATTGCATCCAACAGATCGCCTGCAGGTTTTTCGTGGAAGCCAAGTATGCCGACTATGTCGCCTACCGTCTGTGGCAGCACTTCTTTGAAGTGCGTTTTGACGCACATGGCAACATCGACTCGGTTTGGTTTCGCGCGGAAAAACTGCACGGCCAGCTCGCCATGCTGAACGACATCGCGCCCTTCGTCCGCGAGGGGAGCTATATCGAAATGCAGGGCGAGGATTACAAACGCTGGCGCTGGGAATTCGACGGCAGGGAGTGCCGCAGGGCAACCGCCGTATTCCTGCGTCTCAAACACAGAAAGGAGTTGCTCCATGCCTGACAAACCTCTTACCATCCACAATGGCCCGGTGACGCTGTATGTCTGTCCGGACTACAGCAGCGAATCATTTGTATTCAAGGGTCTTACAGTGGAAGGCGACGGTACCCTTTACATGGAGAACATCAACGAGTACCACTGGAATCATTTTGATGTCGGTGGCCGGCCCTGTATTGACCTATGTGATTACCTGCAAGATGTGTATCAAGCTATGGCCGACGCCGAGTTGGCTGCTTATCTGGAGAAGCATATCTGCGACAGGAAATTCTACTGTTGTGAGAGCCGAGATGTCACCCAGGTCTGGTATTGCGCCGGACAGTCCCCGCAATATAGGCATCAAACCAGGCTTGTTCTGGAGCGCGTTGCTGACGGCATTGTCGGTTATGAGGTAGATCATACAGTCTGCCTATATGATCTCGTCAACAAAAAGCACGTCGGCTTCAAAAATGTAGGCCGGAATGCGCCTGTACCGACAACGCCAATGAGAGTGTTCTACGGCCTGTACCTGGAGCAGCTTCTGGCGCTGGAACAACACAAACGCGGTACAGCGCCGCCGGCCTATGCGGAACTCGTGCGGCTTGCGGCATTTTTGGAGGGCAAGAAATCCGTCAAGCTGGTGATGAAGGACGGCAGCATACACGAGCTGAAACCGCGCAATGGCTGCGATGTTTCTCTCAGCAGGTTATTGTCCATCGTCCCCGCCGACGAAAAGAACCCCTTCACGCTGCACGACGACTACGACATGAAGCCGCGTTTTGAGCGTGGCCGCCATCTTACCGACCTGGATTATCTCCAGTACGGCAGGCACAGGTTCACGCTTGACACCAACGCGCTGCAATCCGCAACCTGATGCGATAAGCTCCCGAAGCTTTCAGCATAAATTCAAAAACAGAAAGGACTACCAAACATGCTATCCGTAACCGCAAAAGAAAGAACCCCCCTGCTCGACCCCGGCGTTTACCCCGCCGTGTGCTCCATGGTCATCGACCTGGGCACGCAGTACAACGCCACGTACAACAAGAGCGCCCACCAGGTGCGGCTTGTCTGGGAGATTGCGGGCGAAACCGTGAAGATCGACGGCAAGGACTTGCCCCGTCAGATATTCAAGGATTTCGCTGTGAGCTTCGATGACCGCAGCAACCTGCGCAAAATGCTGCAATCCTGGCGCGGCAAGCCCTTCACCCCGGAGGAACTGCAGAAGTTCGACCTGCCCAACCTCCTCGGCGCGTGCTGCCTGCTGCAGCTGATTCACAAGACCAGCGAGCGCCAGAATGTCTACGCGGCGGTGGAGAACATCATGGCGCTGCCCAAGGGCACGGCAAAGCCGGAAGCCTCGAGAAAGGACATTTTCGACCTGGACGACAAGGAAACCTACAGCGTGTTCGAGACGCTGCCCCGGTATACCCAGGAAACGATCGAAAAGGCGGACGAGTTCGGCAACACGGGCCTTGTGGTCCCGGAGCGCCCGATCCGTTCCTCCGCGCCGCTGCCCGCGCAGCCCGGCTGCGGCGACTTCGAGGAAATTCCCACGGACGACGATGATATGCTGTTTTAGACAGCAACAAAACAACACAACGCGGCGGGGGAAGTGATTCTCCCGCCGCCAGTGCATGAGCGGAAAGAAAGGAAATGAAAGCATGACCCCTATGACCGACACGGAGCGCCGCTTCGCCGAAGAACACCACGATGTCGTGGCGCTCTACCTGCGCTGGCGGCGGCTGGATCCCGGCGAGTATTATGACGTCGTAATCCTGCGCTACATGGCCGCGGTGCAGCAGTATCTCAACCAGCCCCGGCTGCAGCAGTACAAATTCGAGACCATTGCCCGCGGCGCGATGCGCTCGGCCCTCTACAACCACTTTCGCAGCGAACGGCTGCGTCTGTCCCGCTGTGTGACCAACACGGAGCTGGTGGAACGCGCGTCAAGTCGGTTGCTGGTGGTATAAAAACAGAAAGGAATTTTCGATTATGGACGACCCGAAAGAGCTGGATGACCAGGATGAACTGGCTGAGGAGGCCCAGGAAGAACAATCGGAGGAGCAATCAGCGGAACAGGTACAAAAAGATGATGCCGCTGCCAAACAAGCGGAGGACGAAAAGCGCCGCAAGCACGAGGAGGCAGAGGCCCTGCGCAAGGCTGAATTTGACGCCAAGCAACAGGCCAAGAAAGCCGCCGACGCGCAGGCAGTTGCCAAACTCGCCACCATGAGCGACGCCGAGGCGATTGGCGCTTCCGTCAAACGGACCGGCGCCGACCTGGAGCTGATTACGCGGCGCAACATGAAAACGAGCGTCACCCAATACGTGCAGGCGCTGTGCAAATGCGACCCTGCTCTCGCCAGGCTGACCATGCACCCCCGTAAGAGTATGCTCCACTGCTTCCGGTATATCAACCGTAAAGCAAAGGAGTATCTTGAGCAGGAAATGAAGGAGCTCGACGAAAAGCGGGATGGCAATGGCATGGGCGGCGATGTCCCGGACGATCTGTGTTACCAGTGGGCCATGGATTATTTCCGCGACTCGGAGGCAAAGGAGGACAAGGAAAAGGAAGAAGAGTTCGTGCCCAAGCCGTATTACGGCGGCGGCAAATCCTCTTCCAAGAAGAAAAAGGAGACAAAGCCCAATCCAGAGCCCAAAAAGAAGCCGGAGCCTCCCAAACCGAATCAGGAGCAAATATCTCTGTTTGGAGAGGCGGTGTCGGCCAGTGCGTAAGAAGGAACTGCGCAAGCATGCCGATCCGGGGCTGAGGTTCAGCCCCGGCCACGGCCTGCTGCACACAGAAGTGCTCAACTACATCATCCGCGCGGCGGTGAAGAACATCGGCGGGCAGCGCGTCCTGACGGTATATGTCTATGACCGGCAGTCCGCCGCTCAGGGCAATAACGCCCCGCGCTACACGGTGTTCCAGTCGAGGCAGGAGTACATCACGGCAGAGCATATGGAGGGCGGGGCGCTGAGGTGGCGCTCCGCCTGCTTGTATAATCTGCTGTTCAGCGGCTATCAACGCAAGGAGTACACGTTTTATACGCAGAAGGACCGGGATTGCGTCACGCGGTTTTGTGCTGTAAAAAGCAGGTTGGGGCTTGAAGCCCTTGACAAACTGCAATCGAAAATCATGGAAGTCCGCCTGCGGGAGCGTACCATTACCCGGGAGCGAAAAATCCTCGAAACGATGGAGCATGTCCCGACCGCACCGCGCGATCTCAAGGGCTGGATTCACCGCGAGATCCTCCCGGCTTATGTGTTCTACAAGTATCGCAAGGGTAAAAAGCGCTTCGACGGCTGGTGTACTGCCTGCCGGCACGACGTACAGGTCGCCGACGCGCGCCACAACGCCGAGGGGCGTTGCCCGCGCTGCGGTCGCACCGTCATCTTCAAGCCATTCAGTAGGATCAGCTGCCTGTATGACCGCGCCACAGGGCAGGTCATTCAACACACGGGCGAAAAGGAACTGCTGGTGCGCATCTTCAAAGCAGATAAACACTACCGGTCCTATCGCGATGCTGAGGCAATAATCTGGGAGAACGCCCGGTTCTTCGTCCGTTGGGATGATGATGGGGAGGTATCCATCGACCCGTATTATTATTCCTACAGCGGCATCACCACGCGCTGGCACCGGGGAGAGCGCCCATTTATGAACCCATATGCCCGCAGCTTCGAGCAGGATACCTGCGGAAATATTTATCTGCGCGGCCTTGACAGCGTACTTGCTGGGACACCCTGGCAATACAGCCAGCTGCAGGCGTTTTACAAGCATGACCGGGAGCCGATGGAGGTCTTGTCGTATCTACGGCAGTATTTCTTGCACCCGTTCATAGAGTATTTCGTGAAGCTGGGTCTGCACAATCTTGCGAAGTATGCGGTCTATGGCGGCTACGGTATGAACATGGAGGGTAAAAATCCGCGTGAGATTCTGGGTGTAGAGCCGGAAGATATTCCTTTACTGCAATCCTTGGATGCGAATTCGAGGCAGTTGAGACTACTGCACACACTGCGAAAACAGGGCCTGCGTCCGGAAGAACCGCTGCTGCGCTGGTATGGAGAGCATGAGATATCCAACATGGATAATCTCCTCAGCCCACTGCGGTACACAACATCTTTCAAATTGACGCGATACATTGACGGCCAATTTGAGCGTCTGCGTAGTTTTAAGACTGAGAACGGCAGGCGGCGGTACGAAAAACTGAGCAATGTCCTGTCCGAATACTGCGACTATCTGCGGATTGGCAAGACTTTGGGGTATGATCTGAAGAACACCTTCGTGTTATTTCCCAGTGATCTGCGTATCGCGCATGACACAGCCGCGAGGCTGGATCAAGCAAAGAAAGATGCGGTAATCGAACAAGCAATCAGCGTGGCGTATCCAGCATTGGAGAAAATGTATAGTTATAGCCATGGCGGTTTTTCGATTGTCGTGCCAAAATCGGCAAAGGAGATTGTAGCGGAGGGCCATGCCCTGCGCCACTGCGTCGGTTCATACACAACATCCGTCGCAAAGCAAAAATGCGCGATCCTCTTCCTGCGCCGGACGGATGACATCAACGCACCGTTTGTTACCTTGCGAGTACAGGACGGCAGGTTGGAGGAAAACCGCGGGCTCTGCAACGGCGAACCGGCTCCGGCAGCCAAGGCGTTCCTCAAACGCTGGGAACGAGAAGTATTACAGCCTGCTCTCGCAAGAGGGGCTGCCTAAACCCGCAAAAAACATCAAAAAAGAGGAGTTATATAATATGGATACAACAACAAAATATTTGGGCGCTGTCGAGTTTTCCGGCAAGGTGGTCGTCTCCGACCCTTGCTATGACCGTGATTGCTGGTGCATGAAACCCGATTTCCCGGTCTTGCCGGGCAAATACCATGTCTATGCCTTCTACAACGATGAAAAGGACTGGGGCGTCCGTGTGGCGGCGCTTTTGTTCCGCCATGAGAGCTTCGATCAAATTCCCTTTCACGGCTGGAAGGACATTGATGCTGACATCGGCGTGGACAGCGGCCAGTGCGGTATATTCGACGACAGCATCTACCCGCAGGAAAAAGATCACCCTGACCACAAGCCCTTTTATGAGGAGTGTTGCGACATCACCTTGGCTGACAGCCAGGCGGGTATCCTGCAATCCGGGAAGGGCGTCGTGTCAAGCAGCGGATGTGGTGACGGCAGTTACAACCTGAGCGTCATTGAACACAACGGCGCGAATATCGCCTTGCTGCTGGATTACGGTCTGGTAGAGACTGAACGCGTTGTGAGAGCCGTGCGGGCCGCCATGAGCGGATATGAGATGCTTGACATTAAACAAATCATTGATCAAATTGACAGTGAGATTACGAGCTTCCGGAAGGAAACATGGCAGCTCACTGGTTTAGCAGTATATGGCAAGGCTTATGAAATTTATCTGGTGGAAAACCTGGCCTATCTGCTCTGCGAATATCCCGATTCGTATAAGGAAAATGATAGAATCCTCGCCGTGGCAGATCAACTGATCGCTGGCGGCAGTTTTCTGCCTGTTTTCATGGAATGGGCGCTGGAGCAGGATTCAGTGGATGTGTCCAACGTGGAAAAGAGCGGTGAAACGCTGGAGCTTTTCTGCAATGACTGGCCGAGCGATCAGGAAGGAGAATCCTGATGGAAAAGCTGAGTCTGAGAATGCAGTGGAAGACAAGCCGGTTGCGAACAAAACTCCAACTGCTGCGGTTGAAAGTAATGAATCCAAGGCGGAAACTGTGTTGTCCGGAATGTGGCAGGAACCCTATCATTTGGGGCCGAGCGCTTTGGACTTGCTTCTGTGGGTGCGGCCACTGTACATTGCACTGCCAGGGGCGCCGCATGAAAGACGCGATTCGCAATTGGAACGCGAGGGAAAAGCTGTACAACAAAGGTGAGAAAATGCCCCGCGTACTAGTAGCGCGCCCCTTTGACGGAATCACCATTAATACCGAGATGGAATGCTTGCTCGACGAGGACGATCAACTTCTGATATTCGACAACGAGTATGCTGCCAAAATGTATTTACTGAAGCATGGTTGCACCCGGGACGAACTGGCTTTTATGCGCTTTGACAGATGCATTGAGTCTTGTACATGAAAGCGAGGGATTCCATGACCAATAATCATATATGAGAAATGAGGAGGCCTGATGTGAGAAATAAAGATGTTCCCTACAACAACTATCCGCAGATGCAGCCAAAAGAGTCTTTTCACTTCGCCTGCCAAAGATGCGGGAAGTGCTGCAGGAATGTGGCCAAGTCCGTATTTGTGGAAAGCTTGGATCTGTTTCGTCTTGCGGAGCATTTCCAGATGGACACCACTGAAGCCGCAAAGTGCTACACGGAGCTCGCGACCATTGCTTGGGGCGCACCAATCTTGTTTTTGAAAACTGTAACACCTGATAACGCCTGCATATTCCTGGAAGAAGGTCGTTGCAGTATTCACAGCAGAAAACCGCGTGCTTGTCGGCTGTATCCTCTGAGCGTTGGTCCCGACGATAGCCTCAATAAATTTCTGATCTTCAATGTATCGGGTGAGCAACATCACTTTTCGGGGCGTCAGTATCGCGCGCAGGAGTGGGTGGATGCGCATTTTCGTGCTGTGGATCGGGCTTACATCATAATGGAGTATCGGGCAATGCATGAGTGTGGCCAAATCATGAAGCGGATTCCCCGTGACCGCGAAAATGCTGTGTTGTTCCAGATGCTGCGCTGGCGCTATTTTGAGTATGAGATTGGCCAGCCCTTCTTGGCACAGTATACCCGCAATATGAAGATGTTGAAACGTGAGCTGGAAAAACTCACGACAGAGTAAGGAGGCTCAAATGGCTCAAGTTATCATACATTGCGATCAGGTTTCGGATGGTTGGAACTATGACACCTGCGCAGAATGCAAGCATTTTTCCTGCACGGTATCACCCAAAGGGCGCCAGCGACGTTGCAAGCTCAATAGCAGGACAGCTGCAGAAAAACGAGTATTTCAAACACTTGTGGCAGTTGAGTTATTGAACGCGCGCGGCATGGATATTACGCCTGATGAAATCATCATTGATTATGTCGGCAAGAAAAACAAAGGATAAAGGCTCAGCGCCGGCGCTGCCCCAAAGGCAATGTCGGCGCTTTGTTTATCGAAATTATTTTGTGGTCTGTTGCATATGTCAACTGGTTTATCGCCGGCATTTTAGCAGACGATTTTCTTCACGAAGTCTATAATTACCTGCGTTTCTTTTTCAGACAGTGTGAAATTGCCCTTTCCTCCAAATGATGCATGATTGCGCAACGCGAATTTAAGCGGCAGGGTTTCCTCCCGCACACGGATTCCCCGCGCCTTGGCAATGTCTGCAATCGTGCCAGTCTTGTTCATCCCGCCGGCGGTCGTGAACGCCGCCACGGATTTTACGGTCTCAGGGGAAAGTCCCTCTAAATACGCTTTTAGGGCTTTATCAATGTCCCAGGCGTATACGCCGCCGCCGATAAATAGGAGATCGACCGACTCTGGAATTGGGACGTCAATCGGCTCCGCCGTGACGCCTGCCGCTTTCGCTATAGCTTCGGCCACCGCCTTCGTATTGCCCCCACGCGATTGATAACGGACTGCTACTGTCATTTTCATCCCCCTTTCCTATCAGCCTTTATTATACATCCATGCATATGCTCTGTCCAGTAAATTTATTATGAATACAAACCTATTGTTATAGACGCTACATCGAAATCAAGGCAGTTTGGGGATGTTGGCGGAATCTTGGCACATAACCTGCACAAGCAATTTCCTATTCCATGGCATATACCCGCCGATGACATGTTAATGTAAATCTGGTACAATAATATTGTCCAAAATTCTCAGTGGGAGGAGACGTAAATGAAATATTGCCCCTATTGCGGTGCGGCCCAGGAGGTCAGCGCCGCTTTATTTTGCCCGGAATGTGGAGCCGACTTGTCTCCTTCACAGCCAAAGACTTCATCCAAACCTGCGCCACGTTCAGGCTGCAGACGCAAAAAGAAAAAGCGTCGCACTCAGATCCAGACCAAGGCTGCACCCGCAAAACAACGCCCGGCCGACGACGACTATGACGGCTACTATCGCGATACGCCAGTTACCGACGGCGGACAGACCCGCATTGGCCTTGATCCTGTCTTAACAAAAAAGATTATTATACTGGCAGTTGGCGTGCTGCTCATCGTAGGACTGGCCATCTTGGCTATGCAATTCCTATAATCAAATGTAAGTAAAACAATATAGAAAAAAGAGGTGATCTTATGCTGTACATTTCCAAAGGACATCTGCAAGCTCAAACAAATGATGGACAAATCATTGTTGCCTGGCGCGGAAAAAAGTATGACCTGGAGAGCAATAATGCACTGCTGTGGCTGCGGGGGCGCGGCGATACAGCGCTGACCGGAGCTTCACAGCTGACCGAGCTGGCGAATCTCGGTCTGGTGGAAACCACAGATACAGATAGCCCGCTGAACATTTACCGGCTGCTGACCAACTGTGTGGCATGCCCGGCCCCGCTGCTCACTTTGCGCTGGCCGCTTCGTTGGACAGAACGATTGCTTTGGCGTTGGATTCGACACGCAGGCTTGCGTCTGAGTACAGCAGAGCTGATATTTCTGCTGGAGGAGGATGTTCGTCCTGTGCCAGAGCTGCTGGGGGAGAGTAATCGGCAGACCCTGATGGAGATGATCTACACAGCCAAAACCGCCACAGACCGTCTGCTTGAAGCTCGCATGGAGGATGCCTTCGGCCGGGACGCCGTGGTGGAGGCCCTGCTGGAGCTGCTGCGCAAGAAATATATTAATCTGATTTGAGGTGTTATTCATATGAAAAAGCTGAAATCACTGCCCGAACCCCTGCAAAGGCAAATTCTGTTGCGACTGGGTCTAGCTGCGGCGCTATGCATCGTTGGCCTGATCAGTGCCATCGTATGGCGGGATCCAAGTATGCTGCTCATTTCAGCGGTCGCGATCCTCCTTGCCGTGCTTGGTATTCGTATCGCCTGTAGGGATTACATCGTTATACAAGGTGTGTGTGTAGACGCGGCCGCGACCGTCATCCGCAGGCGCACAAAAATGATCGTTCTCAGAACCGAGATGGACGGCAAAGAAATCAAGCTGCGCATTTCTCTGCGGCAGCAGTTCAGAAAAATTGTTGTGGGCGACATTCTGGATGTCTATGTTGACACAGCCGCGCAAATACTCGAATGGGACGGAGAATTTCGTCTGCAAAGCTATATAGCCGTTGACAAACGCCCCGCCGCGTGCTATACTGATGTGGCAAAGTAAACGATTCCAAAGTCAACGAATGTATAGCGTCTGAGGGCCATTGTGCCTTTGGGCGCTTTTTTTGTTGCCAACGGGCGATGCTTGCACAAAAAATTAAGAAAGGACCAAGTCAATGAACAAACTCATCATCACCGGCGCTGTAATCTCCAGGGGTTACAGTACGAAGCCCGCCATTCGCTTTTCGGAGGACAGCAGCTGCGCGCGCTTCAAAATCGGCCAGCGTGTCTTTGACAAGCGGGCGGAAAACAACACCCGCTGGCTCAATCTGAGCGTCAAGGCATTCGGGGCACAGGCTGACCGCATCTCCAAAATGGGCCTGAAGGAGGGCTCCTGCGTCAATCTCGTTGGTCGGCTTGACGAAGACGCCTGGGAGGACAAGGACAGCGGCGCGGCAAAACGCCAGTTCGTTGTCATCCTCGACGAAATCGAGTATGCGTCTGCTGGCGAGAAAAAGCCCCCCGCATCCGAACCGCCTGCCGGCGAGTTCACCGGGTATGAGCCATTCAATGGCAGCGAACTCTACTGACAGACAATCAGTAGTTCTCGCGGCTGTCTGCGGCCCAAAAACGAAAAAACTGGCGTATGTGCTGCGCTATATGAGTGATGTCGATTGCGGCATCGCTTTTTTGCGCGGCAATATCTGCTGACAACAGAAACCTGCCAAAGAAAGTCAAGCCTCTAAAATGAAAGGAAGTCAACCATGTGCTGGCATAAAAACCAACAGTCCAGCTACCAAATCCCCATGCCTGCGCCGCCGCCCGATACAGAAGCGGATATTCTTCGCAGGGCCTTCGGGCTAATCCAGCGGAGAATCACAGAATATCTGGCCGGGGCATACCCCGAAGCGCGCTGGGTCTGGGATTGCCCCTGTCCCCGGGCGCGTGTTGCGGACGGCGACGTCGCGCATATTCGGCTCAGCCAGGCAGGCGGCTACCGCAGGGCGGAAGTGCTGATCGCTCGGCTCCAGTTCAAGGGGCTGAGATTCGATGCAGCAGCCGAACCTGTGCCGCCGCCGCCCACCGAACCAGAGGACACAGATTACAGCTACCTGGCCTACGAATGGGTGGAAGCGAATCTGCAAGAACTAAATGCACGCGGCAATGAAGCGGCCGACAGCGGCGAACCCGAAATGACGATCGCCGCAGACGAACTGCCGGACCCCGCCAGCTGGGCTGCCATCTGTGAAGAACTCATGCGCAACGGCTTCAGCGAGGCGGTCGTCATTGAATCAGGAATCATAACAAAAATATCAGGATAGGAAAGGAAATGGAACATTCATGAGCAAAAAAATATTCGTCTTTAATCGAGATTTGCCCGCGCCCTTCGACGGAACGCCGAAAAGCGTGAAGGGGGTACATTCCCAGTACAGCGGCACTTCCACCGACTCCACGCTGACGGCCACCGTCTCAAAAGCTGTTCTGACCTATGCCAAAATGCAAGCTGACACAGGTCTGGGCGGTCTGGGGCAGGTAAACGGCAAGACTGTCGTGGAGTACAAGTCGGCCATTGGCGAGGAATACCACCTTGTGGTACACGATCCCTCCAATGGCAATCTGCTGGCCATCGTGTACAACCCGAACTTGCAGACCCTGGAACAGTACACCGTGGGCAACAAAGGCCGTGACGGCGCCGCGCTGCTCCTGGCGCTGCTGCCGGAGCTGATACGGGATCCGGAGTTCAAGACCAATCTGGATTCCTTCTGCGAATGTCAGCAGAGCGGTTTCCTAGACATGGCGCTTGCAACGAACGCCTTGGCGATGCTCTGCGACAACGCCTACCGCCGGATCAGCGACAGCACCTGCCCGTCGCGGGTGACAGTCAATGTTGATCCCTCCGGCAGTATCTCTCGTATCGCCAAAACGCACCTGGATTCCAAAACCTTTGAGCCAACTGCTGTTTTGGCAGGCGAGTTTTTGATTTTGGCGCAAGCGTCCGCCGCAACAGCATACACTCCGGCGGCAGCGATTTCCCACAGCGACTTCGTGGGGCAGTATAAGCTCAATCCGGGCCGCGTGCTCACTGCAAAAGAACAAGCGCTTGTGCCTGAACTTCAGCCTTGGTACATTCTGCCCGACCAGATAGTCAGCGTGTGCAGGCACGCCCAGGCAAGCACCGGCAGAGCTACCCAAATGCGCAACTTCGCGCTGCGGGGACCCGCCGGCACAGGCAAAACAAAGGGCGCCGAAGCCATCGCTGCCGGTCTGAACCTGCCGTATACGAAATACACCTGTTCGGCCAACACAGAAATCTTCGATTTCGTCGGTCAGGTATTTCCAGATACGCAGGGCACGGCAGACTCCGGCGAGGAACTAAAGGCACTCATGGAAATGGGCGGCGTCACCTATGATAACGTGGCAAAGCTTATGGGCTTGCCCGGTCTGGACGACATGGACTATGATCCGGCGGGCGTCTACGAGAAAGTCACCGGTATCGCAAAGGGCGACGCTACCTCCCAAGATTGCATGGCCGCGGTTCTCGGTCTGGTAACGGAAAAAGTCAGCGAGCTATGCCGCGTGAAGCCGGACAGCGATTCCGGCGGGCAGACATACACCTATGTGGAGACAGACTTCATCCGTGCGCTGAAGCATGGTTGGCTCTGTGAAATTCAGGAGCCGACAACTATCATGCAGCCGGGCGTTCTGGTGGGGCTCAACTCCCTGCTGGAGCAATCGGGCAGCATCACGCTCCCTACTGGCGAAATTATCCGCCGGCATCCCGACGCGGTGGTTGTCATCACCACAAATGTCAGTTATGAGGGCTGCCGCGGCATGAACCAAAGCGTAATGGACCGCATGAACTTGGTGCAGGACATTGCTCTGCCCGACGAAAACACCATGGTACAGCGTGCCTTGAGCGTGACCGGCTGTGAGGACGATGTGATGGTTCTGCAAATGGTGAAGGTGGTGACTGCCATGGCCGACCATTGCCAGAAAAACGGCATTGAGGACGGCGCGGTGGGTATGCGCAGCCTGATTGACTGGATCATCAGCGCTGAGATTACAGGCGATCCCTATACCTCTGCGCTGTACACCGTGATCAGCAAGGCCACCGCTGATGAAACCGATCGTGAATCCCTGATTACCGCTACCCTGGAGCCGTTCTTCACGCGCGCCCGGGCCGCAGCTTGAGGGGGTGCGATATGGCTGTCAATCACAAGCAGGTCAAGCAATTGATCGCGGAAAAACGAAAAACCGTGACAGACCGGCAATTTTTCACGTCGCGGATTCTTGCGGCGCATTTTGCGGAAATAGCGGCGGCACAAACTCGCCGCTACGGCCACAACCGCCGCGTGAAGGTGCGAATTGTATGGGAACCGCCCATTGATTCGCTTGCCCGCACCGATAACATGCTGGTGCATATCAATGCAGGCCACAAGATGGTCACAAAGCGCCGCGGGCGTGAAAAGCGATATAATCTGGTGTGCGGCCTGTTTGCGCATGAGTTGGGACACATCCTCTATACGGATTTTCTTGCGGCGCAAACCTACGGCAATAAGTTAACGGCAGGGCAATGGTATCCGGAAAAACCCTTGCTGCGCAATACTATTGAGCAACGCCATGAGGCCGATCTGTGGGATTTCTGCGGCAAAGAAAAGAAGCGTATGCAGGCACTGTTCAGCGTTGCGCATGGCTTGCTCAACATCCTGGAGGATGGATTTGTTGACAACAGGATGATCACCCGCTATCCCGGCGTGCTGGGGCAAACCCTGCGGGCGTGGAATCAGTATCAGTTCCGAGACAACGAAACCCTAACGCAATTGCTTGAGGCGGAAGAAGCCGGCATCGGCCACATCTGGTGCAGTATCTCCAATTTGATGCTGTCCTATATGCTGTGGGGAGAACTGAAATACGGCGACGAACCGACCTCGGACGAACGTGTACAGACGGTGTTTTCGCTGCTGCCTGAGTTGGACAAGGCCCTTCTGAGTCCCTCGACCAAAGAACGGATGAACATTGTCAACACGATTTTGGTGCGCTGTTGGCCATATATCAAGGAATACATCGAATTGTGCGCGGAAAAAAGCGAGCAGCCCGGCGCGGGCGACCCGGCGGGCATTGCCGCCAGCATGCTGCCCAGCGCCAGCGAGGAGGGCAAAGGTGAATCAACCCCTGTGGCAGAATCCCCGGGCGCTGAAGAACCGAAGCTTTCCAATCCCGGCAAGCGCGCTAAAACCGCCAAAGCGGCCAAGGCGGCAACGTCTGCCGGTGAGTTTGCTGAATGCGAAGCGGGGTCTGGTGTAGAATCAGGCAGCGAAGCTGAAACCGGGCGCATCCCTTTGATGGAAACAGATGAAGTGTCGGAGCCCATCGGCGGCACAACGGAGTACGACGACGATTACACAGCCGCAGGCCGCGACTACGCCGCTGAGGATGTTGATCGCCTTTTGGATCGGGTCTCCGAGGAGCAAGTGCATGAGGAACTGGAGGATGCCCGTATTGATGAACTCAATGCGGCGGCCAACAGTCTGAGTTACGGGAACGTCCACGCTGGCGTGAACATTATTGTCCATCGCATGAAAACCGTTGACGACGCGCTGCGGGAACAGTATCAAGCGATCGCACCGCCGCTGCTGCAAATATCTAAGCAGCTGCAGCGATCCATTGCGCAGATTCTGAAAGATCGCCGCCGTGGCGGCAAGCAAACCGGGCTGCTCATGGGGCGGCGTCTGGATGTACATGCACTTCCCCGCAATGATGGGCACGTGTTCAGCAAAAGCTCGCTGCCCACTGAGGCTCCAAAGCTTGCGGTCGGGCTGCTGATCGACGAATCAGGCAGTATGTACTCTGAGGATCGCATCACGTATGCCCGCATGGCGGCAATTATCCTCTATGATTTCTGCCGGGCGCTGGGCATCCCCGTGATGGTCTATGGTCACTCGACGCATTCCAATTGTGTAGATCTCTATTCCTACGCTGAGTTCGAGGCCTACGACCGTAACGATTGCTATCGTCTGATGGACATAAGAGACAGGTCGAACAACCGCGACGGCGCGGCCCTGCGCTTCGTCGCCGAACAGCTGTCCCGCAGGCCCGAGGAGGTCAAGATGCTTATGCTGGTTTCCGACGGTCAACCTTGTGACGACGGATACTACGGAACCGCCGCTGAGGAGGATCTGCGCGGGATACAGCACGAATACGAGCGCAAGGGGCTGCTATTCCTTGCCGCCGCCATCGGCGACGACCGCGAAAGCCTGCAACGTATCTACGGCAGCAGTTACCTGGATATTTCCAATCTGAGCCAGCTTCCTATAAAACTGACACAGGCGGTGAAACGGCATATGAAAATATGACAGACAAAGCGGCGGGGTGATTTGTTCCATCCCGCCGCAAAATGAAAGGAATTGCACATGAAAAAATATCTTCTTATTGACATCTTTGAGCGCGAAATTGGGTTGTCGCAGGTCTTTGATACTGCAGAAGCTGCCATGGAGGCAATGGTAAATGCCATCGCCGAAATTTTGAAAGCAGAACCCAATCCGATGCTTCAGGCTCTCAACGAAACCGGATGCTTCATTGACGAATGCAAATGCGAGATTGGCATGACCTACGCGTGGGTCAATGATGACAACGGCAAAACTGACCTTTGGATCGTCGAGCTGGACACGAAAACCTGGAGGTGCTCCTTATGAACGATCCTGCAGCTATACCTTGCTACATTGACAGAAGGCCTTGCGCAGGCGCACGTTTTAGCTTTTGCAACGACTGCCAGCAAGCACAAAAAGAAAACGCAGGAGCCATTGCCAATGCGAGAACACCCGTGGAGATTACCCTTGCGCACATCCCGGATAAGAACAGGATAGGGGGCACACAGAATGAGTAGCGGATGAGCCACTTCATACTAATCAGACAAATTTCCTATTGACCTTCCTGCTGTTTCGTGGTATACTAAGCACATAAAGTAAACGATTCCAAAGTCAACGAATGCACAGCGCCATTGGCCTAACTCCACCCCACAAAATCTGCGGATTTCGCGGGGACCCCGGTTAGGCAAGTGGCGCTTTTTTCATGCCCGACACAAAAAATCGAATACTCTATGCACATAACGGCGGCCCAATTGGCTTGATTTCAAGACAAGGGGCCGCTGTTCTGTAATATCAAAAGCCTGTCTGACAGGCTTAACAAAAAAGAAAGGAAATGCACAAATGACCAACCCATGCCTCGACGAATATTTCGTCACATTCGACACCCTGGATGCCATGATGGCCTACCATGACGCGCTGACGCGGGAGACCCAATGGCTGCGCACGCCAGTGAAAAGCCTGCGCGTCATGCCCCTGGAGGATGGCCCGCCGCTGTTCGTTGACCGGTCCCTCTTTGACGGCGACGTTTCGGAGGAGGCCATCGCCGACACAGCCGCGCATCTGGGTTTGGCAATCCGGGCGGAAGAGAGCACATCCTATCTGCCCCTGCGGGACACCGCCTGGAAGAGCCTGCTCGACCGGGCCAAAATCGGCGGCACAGCGCTGCCAAAACTCAGCCGGGAGGATCTGGCCAACATCATCAACACCTGCCTGGCGCTATTCGGCAGCGAAGCGCTGCTGCTCATCCGTCACGAAAAAGTGGCCGCCGTCCATTCGGGCGACACCCGCGACTACTCCGTCCTGCCCATCGACGACTTGCTTTTCTATCTAAAAAACGGTCTGAGCAGGCGATTCCATGGAGCCAAGTTTGAGCGCGGCTACACCGACCACGCAACCACAAGCGCCTCGTTTTTGCTGCCGGAGCAGCGGGATGACCTGCTGGACACCTACACAAAAACCTTGGAAGCCCACGGCAAAAGCATGCTGGCGGACGCCCTCATGCCGGGGATCCGCTTCACGACTTCGGATGTCGGGTTTTCCTCGGCGAAAATCTCGGCGCTGCTCTATGGTCTGGAGCTGCCGTTTTCCATCGGCGGCGTGGTCGCCGTGGAACACCGCTGGGAAAAGAAGCCCGATGAATTCGGCAAAGCCATTGACCAGGTATTCGCCCAGTTCGGCAATGTCATCGCAAAGCTGGAGGCGCTTGAGCACATCACGCTGGAGTACCCCGTGAACGCCATGACGGCCATCTGCAAAAAACTGAGCCTGCCCAAGAAGGCCACGGTTGAGGCCGTCAGCATGTTCGAGATGACCTGCGGCCCGACGGCAACGGCGCACGACGTGTTCATGGCCATGCAGGAGATTTTGTTCCTGCTCAAAACGGAGCATACGTCTCAGGCAAAGCTGCTTTCGGTAGAAGAAACCCTCGCCCGGGCTTTGTGCCTGCGTTGGTCGGACTTCGATCTTGCGAAAGTGGAGGGCTATTGACGATGCCGAATCTACTTTGCGACACCGCCGGCATGACCCGCGAACGGTGGCTGGATTGCCGTATGCACGGCCCGGACGGCGACATCCCCTATACCCTCGGCGGCAGCGACGTCGCCGTGGTGTTTGGGGTCAGCCCCTGGACCACGCCGCTTGAACTGTGGCACATCAAAAAAGGTCTTATGCAGGCCAATGACAGCGCCAATGCTGCCGTGAAAGAGATGGGCCACCTCATGGAACCCATCGTCGCGCAGTGCTATGCCAAGGCCACCGGCAACAAGGTCATCCCCGACACCGGACTGTACCAGCACGCGGACTATCCCTGGGCCCTTGCCAACTTGGATTTCAGGGTAGAGGAGAAGGGCAAGCAGGGCGTGCTCGAGATCAAAACCACGACCTATCACAAGGCCGGCGACTGGGCCGAAGGACAGATTCCATATTTCTATGAGCTTCAGGTACGCTATTACCTGGCTGTGATGGATCTGGACTTTGCCGACATCGCTTGTATGTGGGGTTTCAACCCCGAAACCGATATGGCAATCTGCCGCATTAACCGCGACTCGGCTGCCGAAGCGCTGATTTTTGAAAAGCTGGACGCTTTCATTGAAAGCCTGGAGGTGGACATTCTGCCCGACATGAGCGGTGTGAAGCCGGAGCTTGCAATGGCCGCTCTGGCGCGCATCTACAGCGCAAGCAAGGCGGATTTGCCGACCCTTGAATTCGGCGCGCCCCAGGCCGACGCTATCCGGCGCATTGCTCTCCTGCAAGCTGAGATCAAAGCGCTGCAAGAACAGCAGGCAGAAAATGAAAAGGAGGTTACGGCGCTCAGCGTACCGTTGGCTGAAATCATGAAAACCCATGAGCATGGCGTATTCGAGGAGCCCGGCTGGCGTTTCGAGGTGGACTATGTCTCCCGCATAACCCGCCGGCCCGACAGCAAGGCGTTGAAAGCAAATTACCCCGATGTTTATGCCGCCGTGCTCAAGGCTTCGGAGAGCAGGAAAATCAAAATCAAAGAAGTGCCCGTGTAGGGCCGGAAAGGAAATCACAATGTACAAATGCAAATATCCGTTCCCGGAGGACTGGGAGCAACGGCTGCAAGTCATGCTGTTAAGCCGCGGAAACAGAGACAAAAAGTTCTACATCTGCTCCCCGCTGCGGGGCGCGGACTGGAAGGAAGTTCATCGCAATATGCTGGCTGCCCGGTTCTATATGTACTTCACATGGCTGCACATGCACCGCTACGCCCGCGCGCCTCACGCATATATGCCGCTGCTCTACTGCGACGATATGCCCAAGGAGCGCAGCGATGCGATTTGCAGCGGCATGGCCATGCTGGCAACCAGCAACGCCGTGTTCGTTTGCGGCAATCGGCTTGCCGAAGGAATGCACGGTGAGATCGAACACGCAATAAAGTTCGATAAACAGATAACAGTTTTTGACCAAGCTCTCTACGAAGAAATTCGAGTGCTTTTTGCACGAAGACTTCATTTTAAGAAGCTACTGGTTCTGAACACAGATCCGCGCCACCAGATACTTGCGCTCGGCACGGAAGACCTGTTCGAGGAGGCTTGTTATGATTTGTAGCCTCAAACGGGTGTTGTACCCAAAAACCTCACCTGCGCAATACGACGGCGGCTATGCCGTGGCAGTCTATACGCCCCACGAAAGAGTGGTCGGCGCGGACGGCGCTCTGCTGCGCGAGGTAAAGGTGGTGGGCAGCTGCCTGCCCTTGGGCGAGGGGCTGCGGTTCCGATTGCACGGGCGCTGGAGTACGGACACGAAATACGGCCCGCAGTTTAATCTGGAAACCTACGAGAACATCATCGCGCCCGGTAAAGAGGGTCTCATCGCCTATCTTTCCTCCGGGCTGCTCAAAGGCATCGGCCGCAAAACCGCCGAGCGGATTTATGACCGTTTTGGCGACGGCGCGCTGAATGTCCTTGACGAAAATCCCGATGAACTGCTCAAAATCCCCGGCATCAGCCCGGTCAAACTCAGCCGTATTGTTGACGGTCACCTGATGTCCCGCGGCGCGCGTGAGGTGGTTTCTCTGCTCTCGCCCCACGGCGTGGGAGCCAACAGGGCGGTCAAGATATTTAGGCAGTTCGGGCCGCAGGCCGCGGAAATCATTAAAAACCATCCCTATCAGCTCTGCGAAATGTCCGGCATCGGCTTTGTCACGGCGGACGCCATCGCTAAAAGCATGGGCCTTGCGCCCCTGTCCGGCGAGCGTATCCGTGCCGGGCTGCTGCAAGTGCTGAAGGACGCCGAAACCAAAGGGCACTTGTGTCTGGATAAACATAAGCACCGCACGCAATGCGCGGAGCTCCTTGATACTCCTGGTTTGACGGATCAGGACATCATGGAGGAGGCGTATCAGCTTCTCCAGGAAGGTGCCCTGACAGCCTACCAGGACTTCGTCTACCGCGCTGTGACGGCAAGAGCGGAGCAGGCTATCGCACAGCGCGTGCAAGAGCTGCTGCGCGGCAGCGTTCCAAAACTCAAAATGGATTTGGTAACGGAAATCCAGCAGGAAGAACTGCTGCAGGGCATCACTCTGGCCCCAGAGCAAAAGCAAGCGGTTATGACCTGCTTGACCTCGCCTCTGAGCATTATTACGGGCGGTCCGGGCACTGGCAAAACCCTTGTACAGCGGTTTCTGCTGAATATCTACTGCCGAAACCGTACAAACGCCGAAATTGTCTGCTGTGCCCCAACAGGGCGCGCGGCCCGGCGCATGGAGCAATGCAACGGCTTCCCCGCGTCCACAATTCATAAGGCGCTGGGTTTGGTTGCCGGCGATGACGCTTTCAATGAGCCGAAGCCATTGGAGGCCAATCTGGTTCTGGTGGACGAAGTATCCATGCTGGATGTATTCCTGGCCCGGCAGCTGTTGCAGTCCGTCTCCGACGGATGCCAAGTGGTGCTTGTCGGCGATGCCGATCAGCTACCCTCCGTGGGACCCGGCGCGGTACTCAGTGAGCTGATAGCCAGCAAAGCAATCCCGGTGGTGAAGCTCGACAAGGTATATCGGCAGGACGCCGGAAGCCTTGTTGCGGCCAACGCGGCACTGATTCGTCATGGCAAGCCTCAATTGGACTACGGCGATGACTTCCAGTATCACGCTTCGGCTGATCTGGATCAGTCCGCCGATATCATCCAAAAAATCTATCTGCAGGAGGTGCAGCGTTGCGGCATAGACAACGTCGCTCTGTTGACGCCCTATCGGGTAAAAACAGCCACAGGGGTTTATGCCCTCAACGAACGTCTGCGGGAATGCGTAAACCCGGCCGATTCCGGTAAGCCCGAGCTTGCTGACGGCAAACGCCATTTCCGCATGGGCGACAAGGTGATGCAGATCAAGAATAATGGCGACATCAGCAACGGCGACGTGGGCTATATCACGCGGATTACGAAAACCGATGACGAATCCTCACTGCATGTGGATTTCGGCGACGGACGCACAGCCGATTACGACAGTTCCGAACTGGAGCTGCTCGAATTGGCCTATGCCTCCACTGTCCACAAATCCCAGGGCAGCGAGTATCAAACGGTGATTATCAATCTGCAAAGCGCCCATTACATCATGCTGAAACGCCCCTTGGTCTACACCGCCATCACCCGGGCAAAGCAGCGGGTCATTTTGGTGGGAGAGCGCAAAGCCCTCGCCATGGCGATCCGCACGACCGATACCGAAAAACGCGGCACCATGCTTGCCGCGAGAATCAATGATAAGGAGAAC
>JGI994J12354_10000831_pt1 | contig 31412 bp, 25 predicted proteins | sample IntmicLarv3ML3BL_FD_12354 | JGI IMG/M metagenome (IMG submission 12354) | reverse complement strand
TCACAAACAGTACATTTAATGATAATAAAGTCACTTCAACAAGTACAAACGCAGGTGGAGCAATTCATGCAAGCGCAGGTGTGACTACAATTATAAATAGTACAATCGTTGGAAACTCTGTTATGTCCACAAGCGTAAGTGGTGGAATACTAGGAAATGTAACCAACACAAGAATTAAAAACTCTATCATCCTTGGTAACAGAAATGGTGGTGGTACTGGTAGTGCATCGGATATCTCAGCGGCTAATGACGCAGGTAATAACCTAGTAGGAGCAACTGCAAACTTTACACTAGCAGAAACTTCAAAAAACAACATCACTAATGATGATGAATGGTTAGCAACTACACTTGAATTAAATGATGGACCTACGCCAAACTTCGCACTTGATATGAGCGTGGCTGAAAACCCAGCATTTCAAGCAGGAGATTTTGAGGCAGTTAACGGCGTAGCTGTACCAACAGCCGACCAAAGAGGAGTTGCAAGAAAAGCTGTACCAGATATAGGTGCATTTGAAGCGATGCCTTTGGGTGCAGGAAGAGTAACAGACATTACACTTTCACAAAGTGCGACTGCTCCAGCAGACGGAAATGATTACACTAACGAGTTTGCAGTAAGCGCATTATTAACCTTAGATGACGCAGATGCTTTTAAGGCAATATCATGGGCAGTTACTGCACCGACAACTCTGCCAGAAGATACTGTAATTACTGGTTTGGGTACTATTGTAAGTGAAAATAATACAGGTCTTAATCATACTGAAGTTCGTAAAATATCAGTATTTTCACTAGAAGACTTTACAATGACAGTTACAGTAACACACAGAAACGGTGACCTTCTTATTACTGAAAATATCGACCTTTCGGTAGAGGCAGCAAATCACGTAGCGCTAGCGACAAGAAAGATTGTTGAACTTCCAGCACTTGAAGCGCTTACTTGGGCAGATAGACGTCAAGTAGAAGAAGTGCGTGCATATGTTGATTATATGATTACATTTGGAATAACTGAAAGTCAGATTTCAAACTACATCGACCTTACTAAAGCCGAAGAAAAGCTTGTTGAAATCGACCCAGGCGGAGCAACAACATGGCAGGAATTATTAGAGGCTGTCAATGAAGCAAACTCAGGCGAGACAGTGTTTATTGCTAATGACATCGATGCAACATCATCTTTAACAATCAGTAAAAATCTAATTATTGATGGTAAAGGCTCGACAATTAACAGAGGAACCTATACAGGTTTGATGTTCTCGGTTGCCAATAACATGAATGTAACCTTTAAAGATATAACACTGGATGGTAATAACAGAACAGCAGGTAATAGAAATGGTAACATCAATACTGTTGGAACAGGTTCAGTACTTAACTTTGAAAATGCAATCGTGCAAAACTTTCTAACTACAAGAGCAAGCAGTAGTGGAAATAATACTGGTCTTGGTGGAGCAGTACACGCAACAGGTACGCTTAATATAAAGGACTCGCTTTTCCAAAACAACACATCAGGAACTAGTGGTGGAGCAATTCATTCGACAGGACCACTTAATGTAAGTGGTAGTACATTTGTTGGTAACGCAACTACCCGTACTGGTGGTGCTATTCATAAGACATCAACAGCTGTCATCACAAACAGTACATTTAATGATAATAAAGTCACTTCAACAAGTACAAACGCAGGTGGAGCAATTCATGCAAGCGCAGGTGTGACTACAATTATAAACAGTACAATCGTTGGAAACTCTGTTATGTCCACAAGCGTAAGTGGTGGAATACTAGGAAATGTAACCAACACAAGGATTAAAAACTCTATCATCCTTGGTAACAGAAATGGTGGTGGTACTGGTAGTGCATCAGATATTTCAGCGGCTAATGACGCAGGCAATAACCTAGTAGGAGCAACTGCAAACTTTGCCCTAGCAGAAACTTCAAAAAACAACATCACTAATGATGATGAATGGTTAGCGACTACACTTGAATTAAATGATGGACCTACGCCAAACTTCGCACTTGATATGAGCGTGGCTGAAAACCCAGCATTCCAAGCAGGTAATTATGACGCAGTTAATGGTGTAGCTGTACCAACAGTCGACCAAAGAGGAGTTGAAAGAAAACCGTTACCAGATATCGGTGCATTTGAAGCAATGCCGTTGACTGAAGACCAGATTGCAGCTAGAAATGTTATCGATTTAATTAATGAAATAGGCACTGTGACATTGGATAACAAAGATGCCATAGAAGCAGCACGTGAAGCCTTTGAGTCACTTAGTGAGGCGGCGAAAGAGGCTGTAACGAATGTTGCCGAATTGATATCGGCAGAAGAGGCATATACAGAACTTGTTGTCGCAAAAGAAAAAGAAGATGCCGATGAAGCTGCTGTTGAAAACGTAATTGAGCTCATCAAGCAAATTGGGGAAATTACTGTAGGCAGTTCGGGAAAAATCCAAGAGGCCCGCGATGCATACAATGCATTAGAGAGCCATCTAAGAAGCGAAGTTGGAGACGATTATCAAACACTTCTTAATGCGGAAAGTGCTTATACGCAATTATTACGAGAAGAAATTGACAAAAGCAATAGAGCAGCAGCAGACAATGTTGAAAGTCTGATTGCACGAATAGGCACTGTCACAATAAACAGTAAGAGTTCGATTGATGCGGCAAGAAATGCCTATAATGCTCTAACCGCAGTGCAAAAAGCATTGGTTAGAAATGTGTCAACTCTAACTGTCGCAGAAGCCCAATATAGTGGACTAATCCAAAGTAATAGGTTAGCAGCAGACAATGTTGAAAGTCTGATTGCACGAATAGGCACTGTCACAATAAACAGTAAGAGTTCGATTGATGCGGCAAGAAATGCCTATAATGCTCTAACCGCAGTGCAAAAGGCATTGGTTAGAAATGTGTCAACTCTAACTGCCGCAGAAGCCCAATATAGTGGACTGATTAGTAATGCTGGAACTACTACTATTACTACTATAGCACTGAAAGGTAATGTATCAGTGACAGTTGAAAACCAAATTCACAATGGCAAAGCGAGAAAGCCATTACCAACAGTCAAAGCTGGAACAACGGTTTTAAAAAGAGGAACTGATTATACGTTATCGTATAAGAATAATACAAAAGTTGGCACGGCAACAGTGATAGTAACAGGGAAAGGAAAATATACTGGAACTGTTACCAAGAATTTCAAAATTCTGGCGAGAGTAAAGTTAAAAGGTAATGCGTCAGTGACAGTTAAAAACCAGACCTATAATGGCAAAGCGAGAAAGCCATTACCAACAGTCAAAGTTGGAAAAACGGTTTTAAAAAGAGGGACTGATTATACATTATCGTATAAGAACAACAAGAAAATTGGCAGGGCAACGGTAACAGTAAGAGGAAAAGGAAAATATACTGGAACCATTACCAAGGCTTTCAGAATTCTACCAAGGAAAGTGAACATGAGCAGTCTAAGAAGCAATGCAGTTGGTAGGATGACACCGAAATGGAAGAAAAGTGCTGGCGGCGTAACTGGATATCAAGTTATGTATTCAAGGAATAAGAATTTTAAAAATTCTAAGAGAACATTACTAAAATCAGGAAAAGCGATTAGAGGACTATCAAAAGGAAAAACATATTATGTGAAAGTTCGCGCTTATAAAACTGTAAATGGTACAAGATACTTCGGAGCATATGGTACAGTTAGAAAAGTGCGAGTAAAATAGCCATAAGTAAAGCTCTTTTAAGAAAATTGTAGTAAAACCAAAAAATTGACCCCTCCTTTAATTCACACAAAACGAGCGAGTTGCTGTGAATACAAAAGGAGGGTGTTAATGATATAGGAGGAGGATGCAATTCTTGAAAATTAAAAAGAGTATTTCAATATCATTGCTGCTAATGTTTTTGATATTGTCTTTATCTGCCTGCGAAAATACTGATATAATCGCTAAAAACAACGTTAGCGACCCCATTAGTAAGAGTGATTTCTCGCTGGATACAATCTGTACTATTACGGTATATTCTAAGAATGACGAGAAATTAATTGATGAATCGTTTAAGCTGATTTCTCAATATGAAGCAATGCTTAGTCGCACCGTTGCAGATAGCGATATATCAAGAATAAACAAGGCAAATGGCCGTGCAGTAAGTGTGTCTAATGATACTATTGAGGTCATCGAAAAGGCTAATTATTATTCTGAAAAATCGAAGGGACTTTTTGACATAAGTATAGGCGCGATTACATCTAAATGGGATTTTTCCAATGCTTCGAGCAGAACTGTTCCGAATGAAAATGAAATACTAAAGCTTCTTCCTTCAGTTGATTATAAAAATATACATATTAATAAAAATAATATAGTACTTATCACTCCTGATACGATGCTAGATTTAGGTGCAATCGCAAAAGGATACATTGCAGATAAGGTTGCAAATTTTCTAATCGAAAATGATGTTGATGCTGCCCTAATTGATTTGGGCGGTAACATTGTAACTATTGGGACAAAAGCAGAGGGCGACAATTGGAATATAGGCGTTAGAAATCCTTTACCACAAGACGATGGAGATGTAATGTCAATGATTGGTTTTGTCGAAGTCGAAGGCAGAAAATCCATTGGAACATCAGGTACATATGAAAGATATTTTGAGCAAGATGGTATTAGGTATCATCATATTCTTGATACCAAGACAGGATATCCAGCGTCTAGCGATTTGGCAGGAGTAACTGTGATAACAGATGAATCAGTAGATGGAGAAGGGTACACCACAATTTGTATTTTACTAGGAAGCGAGGCGGCTGTGGGATTTTTGGAAGAAAACAATATAGATGCAGTTCTTGTGAAAGAAGATGGTACCATTTTAACAACAGGCTTGATAAAGTTTACACCATTAGAACAGTAGGTACATAAGCTTATGGCACGAGAAAGAAGAACTTCAAAAATAGAGATAAGGCGGGGTGATTTAATTTTAATCATGTCAATTTTTTTGATTGGAATTGTCACAGCATTTTTTGGGGCTCAAACTAGTAGTTATTCTAGAGAAGCAAAAATCCGTGTGACTGTAGCCGGTGAGGAACAAGGAATATATGCGCTCAAGGACGAAAGGGAAATTATTATTAATAAGGAGTTTCGCAACATTATACAAGTGAAATCTGATAATTCAGGTGATATGTATGTTCAAATGAAAGAGTCAAATTGCCCTAATCGCGATTGTGTTCATCATGCGTCCATTAACCTTCCAAAGCAAACAATCATTTGTCTTCCCAATAAGCTTGTTGTCGAAATCATCGGAGGAGGAACAAAATTAGATGCCTACACATACTAAAGCTATTACCAGTGTTCGCAGTATAACATTAGGTGCGATGTTCATTGTAATTGCACTGGTTTTTTCATACATAGAAAATCTGATACCACTGCCTATTCCTATTCCAGGCATAAAGTTGGGATTTGCAAATATTGCTGTTATAGTTGCTTTGTATCGATTGGGAGCCAAGTTTGCTGTTGTAGTCAATATAGCAAGAATAATATTGGCAGGATTATTATTTTCAGGAATTTCCGCTATGCTGTATGCATTAGCAGGAGGAATTCTTAGTGTTATGGTAATGATTATATTGGAAAAATCAAATAAGTTCACTACCTTTGGAGTTTCTGTTGGCGGAGCAAGTGCCCATATTATAGGTCAAATACTACTTGCGGCCTGTGTAATTCAAAATTCTTCGATACTGCTGATGCTTCCTGTATTATTGATATCGGCAGTGGTAAGTGGAATTATTATTGGATTTATTTCACGATTATTAATTCACAATCTTAATAATGTCCCTTCTGACAATTGAGTTGGTTGTTGCGGACATTATTCTTTAACCATATCATATCTAAACTATCTAGCCCTTTCACCTTGTTTTAAGTGATAAATAGAGAGGGTATTTTCCTTTGTCCTAAGAGTATTCAAGGCGTTGAGAACAATTACAAATTTCACCCCATCAAAACGGAAAAATGTGAGCAAGAATGTATCTAGGCTAGCCATCACGCCAGCGATTTGGTACAATAACTATATCAAGGTTCTTTTTAGGTAATTGTGAAACAAGTTAATCATTTTAAGAAAAGAGGAAAACAAATGGAACTAGACATTTTATTAAAGGCATTATTACCAGTAATTGGCGTTTTAGTAGTAATAATTATATTATCTATGGGATATGTAAAAGCGCCACCAAACAAAGCTTTTATTATTTCGGGTTGGCGAAAAAAACCAAGAATTCTTATTGGGCAAGCGGGTATTAAAATCCCATACATTGAGCGTAAAGACGAGCTGGAACTAGAAGCTATTTCAGTGGATGTTCGTACTAAGAATTCAGTACCAACCACTGATTTTATTAATATTAACGTAGATGCAGTTGCCAATATTCAAGTCGATTATGATTCGAACGGCATAAAAGAAGGTCTTATTTCTGGATTAGAAAGAGCATCTAAAAACTTTCTGAATAGAAAATCAGATTACATAGCAAATTTTGTGCGGGAAACTCTTGAGGGTAATTTACGTGAGGTTATTGGCAAGATTTCACTAGAAACGCTTGTAAAAAACCGCCAAGATGTTGTTGTTCAAGTAGCTGAAAACGTTGTGCCTGATTTAGCGAAAATGGGTATCAAACTTGTTTCATTCAATATCCAAAACTTTAGCGATGAAAATAATATTATTACTGATTTGGGTATTGAGAACACATCGAAAATCAAGAAAACAGCGGCCATTGCAAAAGCACAAGCAGATAAAGAAATTGCTATTGCAAAAGCGCAAGCTGACAAAGAAGCTAATGATGAGCGTATTAAAGCAGAGCTTGAAATCGAACGCAAAAATCAAGAACTTGAGATAAAGAAAGCTGAGTTAAAAGCGGAGACAGATGTTAAAGTTGCTCAAGCAGATGCTGCTTACAGAATTCAAGAAGAAGAAGAGCGTAAAAAAGTAGAAATCGCAACTCAAAATGCTGAAATTGCGAAAACCGAAAAACAACGTGAACTTCAGACAGAACAAGTTCTAGTAAAAGAGCAAGTCCTTAAAGCGGAAGTTGAAAAACAAGCTGAATCCAAAAAATACGCTGAAATGCAAGATGCAGATGCAGATCTTTATAGGCGTAAGCGGGATGCCGAAGCACGTCGCTTTGAAGAAGAAGAACGCGCAAAAGGTATCGAAGCTGTTGGTAAAGCCGAGGCTGATGCGACAAAACTTAAGGGTGTTGCCGAAGCAGAGGCACTTGAAAAGAAGGCTGTTGCTATGGAGAAATTCGGTAAGGCGGCGATTACGGAGATGCTTGTTAAAGCATTACCAGAGATGGCCACGGCAATCGCCCAACCATTATCCGCCATTGATAAAGTATCTATTATTGGTGGAAATAGCGATGGTGTAAGTGATATGGCTGGTAATGTTCCTGCGGTGCTTGCTAAAACTATTGAATCAATTAAAGAAGCCACAGGCTTTGATATGACAGAAGTTATGAGAGCTGATACGTTTGAGGGCAAGACAACACATAATGTTAATGTCACTGGACTAGACAATGTAGAAATGGCTACAGCGGTTTCGCAAGCGGTTATTGATAAGATGAATGAACATACAGTTTCAAATCAGCAAAATGATATGTAGAGTTAGGAGAGTCAAAATGAAGAAAGTGGTTTTAGAGAACTTAAAAGATATTAAGTCAATGGAATTTGAACTTCCACAGGAAAATGATGTTTATTTACTAGTTGGAAAAAATGGCTCAGGGAAATCAACATTATTGGTTTGTCTTCATCGAATATGCAATTCATATGCTTTTTCTGATAACTTTAAAGTATCACGAATAGCAAGTATAGATCAATACAAAGGTGCATCTATAAAGTTTATTGTAGATGATTTGGCTATTGTATATCGCAAATACAGGGCGCGCTGGAGTGCATCCCCAAGGTCTAATGTACAGAAGGTACTTAAATCTTTTGGTTTTTCAGAGTCAATCTTTCTGAAGGCTGATTCTAGGAGAATTGAAGCCAAGCAGGCAGATATTGAGGAAGGATATTTTGTTGATGTTGATAATAACATCAAGAATACTTTAAATGTCATATTTGAAACGAAAAAATATGACAAACTCAGACATTTGTGTATTGGAAATGGAAAAGGTCGACCTCTGACTTATTTTTACACGATAGACAATGGGGACGAGCAGTACTCGGAGAAACGTTTTAGTAGTGGGGAATTGGCAATTGTAAAACTAGTAGCACGATTATCAAAAACATCTGATAATGCGTTGGTTTTACTAGACGAGGCAGAAATGGCACTACACCCTAAAATTCAAATAAATTTGTTGAATTACTTGAAAGAACAAAGTGAAGAAAAGAATTTAACAATTATAATTGCAACACATTCACCAACACTTATTAATAATACGAATAGGGAAAAAATAATTTTACTTGAACCTAAGGCTGATGAAACATTAGTACATGACAAGTGTTATCCTGCTAGGGCAATAGGTGCAATAGACCATATGCTTCATTCGGGTTTTGATTATCTGTTTTTTGTGGAAGATGGTATGGCAAAAAGAGTATTAAATGAGATGATAAAAATATATCTTGAAATGAAACCAGAGCATAGCAAAGCGATAAGGGCTATTATCCCCGTAGGAGGATATAGAGAGACTGCAAAACTAGCTGAATCTACTAAAAAACAAATATTTCATAAAGTAAAAGTATTTGCAGTTCTTGATACTGATGCATTTGAAGAGAAAAATGGGGTTAAAGAGTCGGATATTGTCAAAGATTTGGGGATTATACCTGAAGTATATTTGATTAAAGAACTAGAAACAAATCGAGAGATTTTTGCTGAAGAAATTCGAAACAAATATCATTGTGAAGTTGAAGGACTTATTAGTTCGAATAATTATAATAAGTGTAAAAGCCCTAATCCAAGCACTGTAGTCAAACATAAATTCAAGGTGCTTGTGGAATATTTAGCAGGAGCATCTGGAAAGCATGAAGAAACTGTGACGGATAAAATTATCGAAATGGTAATAGAACATATGGATAAAAATGTAATTTTAAAACTACTTAATCCAATCTTTAAATATGGAAATTGAACCTAATTATGTAGGTTAAGAAAATGTATTCATCAAAGTAAGAAAACGGAGGAATAGGATTATGCCAAGACCAACAACAAAAGAAGATTTAATAATTGTGGCTAATAGCAAATTTGACAAAATGTGGGTTCTATTTGACTCTCTTATGGAGGAACAAAAAAAGGAAGCATTTGAATTTGATGGAAACGGTCCTTGCGAGCGTCAAGTTGCAGTTTGGGCTAGTGGCTATAAGAGTTAAAATATGGTGGGGATAGCAACAGTTAATTATCCTGACACGCAACCAGACTGTAATGGGCATTCTACAGCATTTGATGGAATTGCATATAAAAAGAATGGCAATGGTTCTAGGGATACCTTAATACTTGAAACTGGAGGAGATGAAGGGATTTATTTTGCGGATTTCCCTATTGATGAAATGCGAGAGTATCGAAGGGATGAAGTGCATGGAAATGCGTATAGAAGACCTGACAGATACAAATTACTTATATCAGAAGAAATTCAAGAGCCGTTTATAAGAGAAGATTTTAGAAGATAAATATCATTCAAAACTCGTTATGCGAGTATAAGAGATGCCACAGAATGTGGCGAAAATTAGACCAAAGGAAAAGAGACTATGCAAGAAGCAAAGTCTCTAAGTGAATTCTTAGAATTCACGCACATGTGTGTTTGGCACCTGTTCGAGAAGAATAACATTTTTGCGAGATTTTGTCAAATAGGGTAGAAGATGGTATCAAGGCTGTTATAATTTTACAAAGATGAATAATGGGATGGAATGAGAAAAAAGGGAATAATTTGTTAGATAAACGTAACTTGTAAGAGCCTTCGTTACACTCAGGAAGACAATTAGCAAGATAACAATTACTAGGAAGGACAATTATCAGAAGGACAATTAGCAGGAAGACAATTGCACCATAACCTTGAGAGGACCGTTTTGTTTTAACAAAGGAAAAACACCGTAATAATGCGGGTTTTGGCGTTTCGCAAACGCCTAACTAAAAAGAAAAAGTAGTGAGGTGATAAAGATGCTTGTATTGTGTTATGAAAAATGTTCTACTTGTAAATCAGCATTAAAATGGCTTGACCAGAGTGGTTTAGAGTATGAAGTTAGAGATATTAAGGGAGAACATCCTAAGTATGAAGAATTAAAGCATTGGTATCAAAAAAGCGGTCTGAATATTAAACGTTTCTTTAATACCAGCGGGTTATCTTATAAATCTTTGAACCTTAAAGATAAGTTGGATGGCATGGACGAAGATGAAAAACTCAAGCTGTTGGCTACAGATGGAATGCTAGTGAAACGCCCTTTGGTAGTAACAAAAGACTGTGTTTTGTTAGGATTTAAAGAAGCGGAGTGGGAACTCCATTTACTATAGAATAGCGATGTGAATTTTGCAGAGTTATTTCTGCCACAATTTGTTTGAACCTTAATCGGGAAATTTGTATGTGGTGATTAATAAAAGAAAATCTTAAGAAACTCTTTATTAGTTCATAATTATTATTTGATATTATAATAGTTAGAAATAATTAAACTTTTAGGAGGAAGAAAGATGAAAATTAGAAAGATAGTATTTGCGACTTGTGTAGTGATGACTTTAAGTATGTTGATGATGGGTTGCGGACAACAAAAGAAAGAAACAAGCACTGATGATTCAGGTATAACTAGTGCGGATGAGAAAGTAGTAAATGATATAAAGAAAGATATCCCGCAAAATGCGACAAAGGTAGATATTTACAAAAACAAGGATGGCAATATTGAATTTGAGTATGAGACCGAAGATGGAGCAGGTGGCGGGGGTATAGTCTTAGATTAAGGGCAGTGAACTACTTGCATTAAGAGTATAATAATGTAACTTATCGGAAGAAAACCAAGCGAGAGCAAAGCGAACATTTGGGTTTGCCGATGGGTTAACGAGGAAACATAGTTTTCGAGTGTTACAAGAATGTGTTTTATTTCTTGTAATGTAATAAATATTTCACGGACATGGTGAGCTATCGTTGGCACTATGTCCGTGTACATCGTTATAAGTGGTTGAAATTATATAGCAGTAGTGCAGTTAGAGAATGGTTTACCAATCACTTGATTTTTGGCGTAAGCAACGATTAAGTTAATCATTGTTAAAACTTCCTTTTTTGAACGCACAGATTTAGACTAAGACTTTCTGTGTCGACGCTTGTAACAGATTTAGCTGAGTATGGCGACCACTCTTTTGTTGGTCGGTGGAACACTATGGCGTATCCACACGGTAACCAGATTTTGTATCAACAACATTACAAAGGGGCATCCCTGACACATAACGATTAGCATTATCTAGCAAGATAGCTATAAAGTGCTGATAAGTCTCTGGCATTCCACGAAGGCGTCCAGATACATGAGGCGTCACTACAGCGTTTGGGATTTTATATAATCGGTGGTCGTGTGGTAATGGCTCAGGGTCAGTGACATCTAGTACGGCCCCAGCTAATTTGCCAGACTCCAATGCATCACATAGTGCTTCGGTATCAATAACAATACCACGCCCAACATTTATAATAACTGCACCGTCTTTTATCTTTTCAATTCTCTCCCGAGAAAACATTCCCTTTGTTTCGTCACTTCCAGGGACACTGATAGCAATTATATCCGCTTCGGAGATTACCTCATCAATATCATCTATAGAGACTAACTTGTCAAGGCAATGTGGATTTTTGCTTATATTTTTTCGGACTCCAATTATTTTACATCCAAAACGTTTCATAAGTTCTGAGAAATTGCCACCAATATCACCAAGGCCAACTGATAAAATGGTAGAACCCATAACACTCTTCACTTCGCCTAAATCTTTCCATTCGCCGAGCTTCTCTAAATCACGATAAAGATGAAATTTTTTATAAATATTAAAAATAGCACCCACCATATATTCAGATATAGCGTGCCCATAAGTACCAGACGCATTTGTCAATATGGCATTACCTAAACTATCGGCGGTGTAGCCATCGGCACCTGCGGATGGAAGCTGTAACCATTTGAGATTAGGGAATAATTTTAATTTTGTAGATGGGACGCTGCCAACGATAACTTCTATATCCGTTCTGATTTCTTCGCTTAGTAACACTGCATCGTTGTCGCTACTGCAGATGACTTCATATTCAGAAAACAACTGCGCTAGTCGCTTCTTATCTTTCATATCAGGGTTAAAGGTCAGTAATATCTTTTTCATATGTCGCTACCTCTTTTTCTTTTCATTGTACTAAATTTTTCAAGCGATAGCCACTATTATTTTTTTGTAGTAGTTAGTTGAAATTGTTTTTGTAGATGATATAATGGTAGGGGAAAGAGGAGCATTTATTATAAAAGTTTGAGGGGATGCAAAATGGGAATTACGGCAATTGAAAGAGTCATAAGCGAAAAAAACATTGTTGTCTTTTCACCACACTATGATGATTTTCCGCTGTTTATATCTGGATATATCGCGGGTCTTAAGGATAAGGACTTACTAGATATTAAGCGTTTTACTTCGGTATTGGTTTTTGGACGGAGTAACTATACAGTTGGTGCCGAGCAAGCAAATTACGACACATCTTTAGAGCGGATTAAAGTAGCAACAGGACAGCGATTTATAGAAGATACTGAGTGTATGAATGAGATGCTAGGATGTTTCAATTATTCGTATGAATGTTGTCTTGAGAATGAAGCCTTAGTGAGAGAAAAGGTCTTAGCAGATAGTACTATGGAATTTCCTAGTGGAACATTGGCAGATTTTAATGAAGAAGATCAAGAAATCTTTGAGCGCATCACAAGAAAAGTCATGGAATATGCAACACAAGAGGACACGGCAATTCTTTTTCCACTTGCCATAAAAGAACATATTGACCATGTTATTGTTAGAGAGGCCGCCTTTAATGCCATCGAAAAATCAAAGGGCAAGGTAGCTGCAACTTTCTATTTTTGCGAGGACAAACCTTATTATGGGATTGCCACAAAGGAAGAACGCAAGAAAATCGAGGCGGTGATTGAGGCGAGAAAGCTACGACCAATCACGTACACTTTTAATGCCGAAGCGATGATTGAGCTCGTGTTCAAGCACTACATTAGCCAAGTGGAAGATGTCTACAGCGCCGGAATTAGAGCAAGAGCCAGAGAGCTAAAAAATATCGAGGGCGAAGAAAAAGATTGCGATAGAATGTATGTGTTGGATAAAGTAAAATAAGGGTTTGTGAACAGGAAGAGTTTATGTGGGTTATGTATGCTTTGGCATCAGCTTTCTTTGCAGGAAGCATGTCATTTTTAGCGAAAATCGGAATAAAGAATACAAATTCAAATTTAGTGACGGCACTTAGAACTATTGTGGTCTTTATTTTTGCTTGCATAATGGTTGTGGTTGTGGGGTCTCAAAATACTGTTACTGAAATTTCCAACAAAAATCTTATTTTCTTGATACTTTCAGGACTAGCCACGGGCGGGTCATGGCTGTGTTATTTTCGTGCACTCCAAATTGGTAATGTCAACAAGGTGGTTCCGGTTGATAAATCCGCCACAGTATTAACAATGCTACTTTCGTTTATTTTTCTAAATGAAGGTATCACATGGCTGAAAGTGACTGCCATGATATTTATTGGTATTGGTACATATCTAATGATTGACTATAAAGAAGACAGCAAGGAAAGTGGACCAGGTTTGAAATGGTTACTATATGCCATTTTAGCAGCAGTCTTCGCTAGCCTTACGGCCATTTTGGGTAAGGTAGGTATTACTGGTATTGAGTCTAATTTGGGTACGGCAATCAGAACAGCCGTTGTTCTTGTCCTAGCATGGGCGATTGTTTTTGGACAAAAGAAACAAAAAGAGATTAAGACTATTGATAGACGCAGTTGGATATTCATTTTGCTATCGGGAATTGCCACGGGACTTTCTTGGTTATGTTTTTATCGGGCGTTGCAAGATGGTCCTGCTAGTATAGTCGTGCCTATTGATAAGTTGAGTATACTGGTTACGATTTTCTTTAGTGGCATGTTTCTGCGTGAAAAATTGAACAAAAAATCAAGTATTGGACTCATTTTAATTATCGTGGGGACGTTGAGTTTGTTGGTGAAAGCACAGACTTAACAAACAGAACCACGGAGTGATTGGGGTGACTAACTATTTAGTAGCGTAATGTCTAGGAGGTATTAAAATGCAAAATTTGGGAACAAAAAAGCTTGAAACAGACAGATTAGTGTTGCGAAGATTTATCACGGAAGATGCAAATGCAATGTTTAAAAACTATGCAAATGATAATGAAGTCACGAAGTATTTAACTTGGCTAGCGCACTCATCGGTTGAAGCGTCTAAAGAAATTTTAAATGAGTGGATTAGCCAATACGATAATGGAGAAATCTACATATGGGCGATTGTTCTAAAAGGAAATGCAGATGAACCAATTGGTAGTATTTCAGTAGTTCGGTATAATGAAGAAGTAGAAGAGATGGATATCGGTTACTGCATTGGACGAAAATGGTGGCATCAAGGGATAACATCAGAAGCACTTTCAGCAGTAATTAGATTTCTTTTTGACGAAGTCTCAGTTAATCGAATTGTCGCTCGTCATGATATAAGAAATGTTCATTCAGGAAAAGTAATGACTAAATGTGGAATGCAGTACGAGGGGACACTTCGCGAAGCTGGTGTAAGTAATCAAGGGATAGGTGATATGGCGATATATTCAATTTTGGCGAAAGATTACGCAAAGATGATTACAGCCAAAACGGCGCCTATTTTATAACAATATGCACACAAAATAGCCAAAACACGTTTGGCAATACTGTTTAGGACGGGTTCTCCGTCCTAAACCACTATAAACAGCAATGACCCAAAAGGAGGAAAACAACATGAACAATCCAGTTTTACAAGCAATTTCCGAACGCCGAAGCATTCGTGCGTACACAGCGGAGCAACTTTCTAGGGAACAAATTGATATTTTACTAACAGCCGCTTTAGAAGCGCCAAGTGCTAGAAATGACCAACCATGGCACTTTTCGGTAGTACAAAACCAAGCTCTTCTCGAAGAAATCAGAGAAGAAGCTTCTAAGAATGCGGAAGCAGACTTTGGGTATATTTTCCACAAAGCCCCGACGGTAATTTTTATCAGCAGTAGTCCCACTGCTAGATGGGCTAGATTAGATAGTGGGATAGCGGTACAAAATATCGCTTTGGCGGCACATGCTTTAGGACTTGGGAGCGTAATTCTAGGCCTACCAGATTTTGCATTTCAGGGCGCGAAAAAAGAGTATTTTAGCAAAATATTGAAATTTCCTAAGGACCATAGTTTCGCTGTTGCGATTGCGGTTGGATGCCCAGCGGGAACTAAAGAGGCTCACCCTATTCTCGAAGGTAGAGTGGATTTTATTGATTAAAGTTCTAATAAGCGTAGTGAATTATTATAAAGGCGGATTTTCTTTGGCAAGCTGTGCTTCGTATAAACGTTGATAAATACCAGTTTTATTTACCAATTCAGCGTGAGTACCGCGTTGCACAATCCGCCCTTCGTCCAAAACGAGAATGATGTCGGCACCAACAATGGTGGACAGTCTATGGGCAATAGCAATAGTCGTACAAGTTTTGGATAGCCTAGCAATAGCGCTTTGGATTTCGCGTTCTGTCTCGGTGTCAACTGAGGCAGTTGCTTCATCAAGGATAATGATTGGCGACTTGCGGATAATAGCACGAGCGATGGAAATGCGTTGCTTTTGTCCGCCGCTTAGTCGAACTCCGCGTTCCCCGACAACAGTATTATACCCATCGGGCATCTCCATAATACTGTCATGTATATGTGCAGCTTTAGCGGCATTTATAATCTCTTCTATGGTAGCAGAAGAAACAGAGTAAGCGATATTGTCAGCAATAGTTCCGTTGAAAAGATAAGTATCTTGTAAAACGGGAGATATATGGTGACGCAGACTTTCAAGAGTGACATGCTTTATGTCATGTCCATCTATAAGTACTCGTCCCTGTGTTGGGTCGAAAAAGCGTGAGATGAGTTGTGCCATAGTAGTTTTACCAACGCCGGTAGGTCCAACTAGTGCAACTGTTTGCCCTGCTTGGCAGGAAAAATCAATATCTTTTAGTACATAATTCTCTTGTTCATAAGCAAATACCACATTTTCAAATTGAATAGCACCTTTTACATCTTGCAGCGGTAAAGCATCTGGCTCATCATGAATTTCTTGAACTTCATCCAGAATTTCCATAACACGTTCAGCGCCAGCATAAGCTTGCTGGGTATCTTCTAGTATCTTGGCTAGTCCAGAAATAGGCGTGTAAAAAAGCGACAAATAAAGCAAAAAGGCAACAATATCAGAAGTAGATAAAGTTCCGTTATATGCAAAAACTCCGCCAATTCCAACGACAAATATAATGCCAATTGAGGACATAAACTCTACGGTAGGATGGAAAACAGAACCTAGTCTTAAGGCATATAGCATATAGTCTGTAAAACGGTGTAAAGGTTTAGAAACAGCAATGCTTTCAGCCGCTTCTTTATTAAACGATTGTATTTCATGAATACCAGAGAAGTTGTCTTGTAGCTTAGCGTGGATTTTACCAGTCTCGCGATGAGCTTCTCGGAATTTTGGTCGAATTTTGGTTGCAAAGAGCCAACCGCCCAATAAGATAAACGGAATAGGAAGACAAGTTAAAAGTGCTAATCGGTAATTGATAGTCAGCAAAATAACCATAACACCACCAACCGTGACGACATTAGTTATCATCTCGGGAATAATATGGGCATATAAAAGTTCAAATGATGCCGTGTCATTTACCACGCGACTCATGAGGTCGCCAGTTTGTTTGTCATGAAAGTAACTCATAGATAGTCCTTGCAATTTATTGTATACTTGGAGACGCAGGTCTTCGACAAGGTTCCAAGCAGCTTTATGGGCAAGATAATTGCTCATAAAGCGAAATAAAACACGAAGTAGATAAAGTCCAATCAAAATCAGCGTAGTATTCCTTATCTGTGATAATCCGGATTGGTCTACCCCGGCACTTACGATAGCTGTTACATTTGATAGTAATTTAGGGGCAATAAGACTGACTAAAGTCATCCCCAGTGTAGAAAAGATAGCAATGACATATAATATTTTGTATTGAATAGCTTCTTGGCTAAGTCTCCAAAGTAATTTCATTAGTTTCGATGCTCCTTTTGTTTGTGTGCTAATAGGCGTTTGCGAAACGCCAAACCCCGCATTATTACGGTGTTTTTTCTTTGTTTAAACAAAATGGTTTCGCTCAAGGTTATGGTGCAATTGTCATCCTGAGTGTAACGAAGGATCTTATGTCTATAGATTCTTCACTTCGTTCAGAATGACATAGGTTCAGAGTTTTACTATAATATTAACTATAGCATAGAGGTAATAGATGTACAAACTACCTTTGATATTTAGGCAAAGATATTTAATTGAGGAGTAATCACTAATAAAGGAATACACATTTTTATCGGCAGGTTATGCTGATGTACTCAAAATAGTTGGGATATATAAAATTTATGAGTATCTAAAAACGATAAAATAAATTACCAGCAAAACGCAATGCAATGTGTTTACAACGTACGACGAATGTGGTAATATTAAAGAAAAAGAAGGAGGAATGCAGTTATGGCAAATTCAACAACAAGCATGCGTATAAATGATGAGGTTAAAAATGATGCTAAAACAATACTAGAATCCTTAGGATTGGATTTGAGCACTTTTACAACTATGGCGTTGCGTCAATTAATTTTTAAAAAAGCCATTCCTTTCGAGATTTCTCTTCCTGAATATTCAAAGGAAACTATTGAAGCGGCGGAGGAGGCAAGGAAAATCATTAAGGATGACTCTGTTCCCGGATATGATAATGCAGACGACTTTATGAAGGCTATGCTGAAATGACAAAATACACAATCAAAGGTACAAGTAAGTATAAGAAGGGGTTAAAGCTTTCTCAAAAAAGAGGATGCGACCTAAATATTCTCCGTGATGTTATAGACCAATTGGCTCAAGGTATCCCCTTAGATGACAAGTATGTAGACCATCCATTAAATCCACCATTAAAAGACCACCGTGGTTGTCACTTGAAACCCAACTGGATTCTTGTGTACATAATGGACAAGGAAAGTATGGTGCTTGTTTTGACAAATATTGGTACGCATGAAGAAGTATATTAAGTATTCAAACAGTATAAGGCGTGGCGGATAGCCACGCCTTATACTTAGAGAGGAATAAAATTATCAAAAGAGAAGTTTTGCAACAAAAAATCGATAAACCAAAACAATTTCAAAAAGATATACTAGTCATAACGCTTGCGATTTGATACAATGTATTTTGTTGAGAAAACCAAGAAAGAGGAGACAAGAAAATGAGTAATGAGGGAACCAAGCAAGCAATAAAGAAAGCCAATCCAGGACCATTAGGGTTGATTGGATTTGGCATGACAACGGTGCTATTGAATTTGCACAACGCTGATATTATTACATTGTCAGTGGTAACGATTGCAATGGGTTTTGCGCTAGGAGGATTGGCGCAGATTATTGCTGGAATTATGGAATTTAAGTATGAAAATACTTTTGGTGGCACGGCATTTACAGCTTATGGGCTGTTTTGGTGGTCGTTAATATTTATCTGGATAAATCCATTTGAAAATACAAAAGCGGATGAAATTTCCATGGGATTTTATTTATTACTATGGGGTATTTTTACCATTTTTATGTTTATTGGAACACTTAAGCATAATCGCGCGACTCAAGTGGTCTTTTCTACGTTGTCAATACTCTTTATTTTATTAGCAATAGGTGATTTTACGTGCATTCATAGCATTACGATAGTTGCTGGTTGGGTTGGTATTTTTTGTGGTCTTAGCGCGATGTATACATCGTTGGCAACAGTAGTTAATAATGAATTTGGGCGAATAGTCTTACCGTTAGGTTAGGTGCTTGCCCCTAATACAATTTGTTAGGAGGGACACTATGCAATTAAATGATGTGATTAAATCAAGAACAAGTTACCGCGGGAATTATGAAAAGACACCTGTAAAGAGAGAAGATTTACAAGCGATTTTGCAGTCTGGACTAGATGCGCCATCGGGTTGCAATGCCCAGACAACATCACTTATTGCAGTGGATGACCCAGCGATGTTAGACAAGCTTTATAGAATATTCACCAGCGATAGAGACAATGCATTATCAACGGAGCGAGTAGCACCAGCGATGATTTGTGTTTTGACACAAAGGAAAATCGTGTATGCCGATGTATGTTTGGCGGTGCAAGATTATTCAGCGGCTATTGAAAATATGTTACTTACCATCGTTGACTTAGGCTATCAAAGCTGTTGGATAGAAGGTCAGGTTACAGGTCCTGACAATACTGGCCGTAAAATGGCCGATGCGCTAGGAGTGCCAAAAGATTATGACCTAGTTTGTGTTCTTCCAGTTGGTTATGCCACAGAAGCAACAAGGCATGTACGCAAAAAAGATTTTTCAAAGAGAGCGTGGTTTAATGGCTTTGGAAAGTGATTTCGCAGTTAAAAATCAGAGGACAATATTTTGAAAACCATAGTAGTGGGTTTGCTTGCCCATGTAGATGCAGGAAAAACAACATTATCGGAAGCGATGCTCTATCTAAGTGGAAGCATTAGAAAGCTAGGAAGGATCGACAAGGGCGATGCCTTCCTAGACTCTTATGCCCTAGAACGTGAACGTGGCATCACTATTTTTTCAAAGCAAGCGCAACTTACGCTGTCAGATAGTAAAGTGACACTTCTTGACACTCCTGGACACGTAGATTTTTCGGCGGAAATGGAACGTACCTTGCAAGTACTTGATTATGCAATTTTGATTATCAGTGCGTCAGATGGCGTGCAAGGGCATACGAGAACAGTATGGCAGTTATTGAATAAATATGATATTCCGACATTCATTTTCGTCAATAAAATGGACCAGCCAGATACTGATAAAACCAAAATCATGCAAGAGCTAAAAAATGAGCTAAGCGATAGTTGTATCGTTTTTTCGGACTGTCAAGAAAATGAATTCCATGAAGAAATCGCAATGAGTGATGAAAAAACATTAGAAATATTTCTAGAAGGAAAAAGTATTGATGACGAAATAATTCGCAAGTTGATAGCGAAAAGAAAAGTATTTCCATGTTATTTTGGGGCGGCATTGACCTTAGCGGGGGTTGAAGAATTCTTAAGCGGGCTTGATAATTATGCCATGGAAAAACCGTACCCTGCGAGGTTTGGGGCAAAAGTATACAAAATATCACGAGATGATAAAAATAATAGATTGACGCACCTAAAAGTGACAGGCGGGCAGCTAAAAGTAAGGTCGGTTATGTCAAAAAGTGGTGAAAAGGCAACGCAAATTCGGATTTACTCAGGCGACAAATACGAAGCGACGGAAATTGCCTCAGCAGGTGATATATGTGCAATAACGGGCTTAAGTGAAACATATCCAGGGGAGGGTCTAGGATTTGAAGCTAATTCTAATAGACCCATATTAAAGCCAGTAATGAGCTATCGCTTAATTCTTCCAAAAGATTGCAAAGAGACGATATTTTTTCCTAAAATCAAACAACTAGAAGAGGAAGAACCAGCACTTTTGGTTAGCTGGGATAAGCAGTTAAATGAACTTCAAGTTCAGGTTATGGGCAAAATTCAATTGGAGGTTTTGCGAAGAATTATCCAAGAACGATTTGACATTTTGGTGGAGTTTGATGATGGAGCTATTCTATACAAAGAAACAATTTCAAACACCGTCGAGGGCGTAGGACATTTTGAACCACTCAGACATTATGCAGAAGTGCATCTAATCCTTGAACCAAGTGAGCGTGGTAGTGGAATAACAATAGTTTCAAATTGTAGCGAAGATATGCTTGAGCGAAACTGGCAGGCGCAAATATTGTCATACCTAGCAGGGCGCAAATACAAGGGCGTATTGGCGGGCTTTGAAATAACCGATATCAAGATAAGTTTAGTAGCTGGTCGCGCCCACAACAAGCACACGACAGGCGGGGACTTTTATGAAGCAACAACCAGGGCTGTTCGTCAAGGTTTGATGGAGGCCAAGTCGATATTGCTAGAGCCGTATTATACATTCAAATTAGAGGTGCCAAAAAGCAATATCGGGCGAGCGATTTCCGACATTGAAATGATGGGCGGAACTTTTGAAATGTCTGATAGCGATAGCGAAATGGTAACGATTACGGGTGAGGCAGCAGTAGCCAAAATGCAAAATTACCATTTGGAGGTGTCGTCGTACAGTAAAGGGGTTGGTAGGTTATCTTGCCTAGTCAAAGGATATGAGCCATGCAAAAATGCCGAAGCGATTATTGCCGAACGAGGATATAATCCCGAAGGTGATACCGAGGAACCATGTGGCTCAATGTTTTGTTCGCATGGGGCAGGGTTTCATGTGCCGTGGCATCAAGTGAAAAAGCATATGCACATTGAAAGTCAATTAAAAGAAAAAAAGGTGGAAAAAGATAAGTCAATAACCACAACATCGAGCCAAAGTAAAGGGATGAGTATCACCAATGACGAGATAGAAGAAATTTTTGCCAAGACTTTTCGTACCAACATTCGTAGCGAATTTGTCGCCCATAAGGGAATTAACAAAGGTAATCGTGAAAAGAAAGTAATAGCAGTAGAGCCATCTGCAAGAAAGCATCAGAAGCCATCAGGTAAAGACAAATATTTATTAATAGATGGTTATAACATCATTTATGCATGGGCAGAGCTTGCCGAGTTAGCAAAAATTGATATTATGGCAGCGCGTGATAGACTACAAGATATATTGTGCAATTATCAAGCCATTGGGCAAATGAATTTGATAATAGTATTTGATGCGTACAGAGTGAAAAATAATGAAGCAAGAGCATTTGCATTTCATAATATTAAGGTAGTATACACTAAGGAAGCGCAAACGGCAGACCAATATATCGAAAGGTTTGCATATGAAAACCAAAAGAAATACGATGTGATGGTAGCGACTTCAGACGGATTGGAACAAATTATTATCCAAGGAGTAGGAAGTACCATCATTTCAGCCAGAGAACTTAAAGCGGAGATAGAAGCGGTGAACAAAATCATTCAAGATGAATATGTGAAATCGCAACCGCCAACGAAGCAATATTTGAGTGATATACTCGCTGTGCCCGATATAAAAGATACAGCAGATTGAGTGATGGTAAAACCCTTAGAAACGGCGGTAGTGCGCTGTTTCTAAGGGTTTTATTATGATACAAAATTCACTTTGCGATGTTTATATATGCAAGAAAAATGTATACAATCGTTGATAAGTGTGGTAGAGTGGGCTCACGGTGAGCACAAAGTTTTGTGCTCCAGATAGAATTTCTAATAACATATTCTCATCTATGATGGGACAAAAAGGAGGAAATGAAATGAGTTTTGATGGTTTAAACACAAACATGGGTAATCTTTTTAGAACCTCAGACGCAAAGACACGCTCTATTTCACCTGAAAATCATACGGGTGAAAAGGGTAAAGGTGGAATGTGCGAGCTAGAAGATGGCTTCGCAAAGCATGCCGCTTCGACCCTAGGCAAGGGTTGGAAAGTCAATCCTTATATCATTATGCAGCCAGGTGAAGTATTTACGATAGCTGATATTGAGGGTCCAGGATGTATCCAACAAATTTGGCTAACACCGACTGGCAAATGGCGCAATACGATTATTAGATTTTATTGGGACGACCAAGAAATCCCATCGGTTGAATGCCCTATTGGCGATTTCTTTGCCAGTGCTTGGGATAGTTTTGCACAGTTAGACTCACTGGCTATATGCGTGAACCCAGGCAGTGCGTTCAACTGCTACTGGCAGATGCCTTTTAGAGGTCGTTGCCGCATTACATTAGAAAACCGTGATACAGTGCCAGTATCTATGTACTATCAAGTTAACTATGTGTTAACTGATATTCCCGAAGATGCTGCTTACTTCCACGCACAATTCAGAAGAACCAATCCAGTACCATACGGTGAAGTATACACTATCTTAGACAATGTTAAAGGTAAAGGACAATATGTCGGTACTTACATGGCTTGGCAATCTAATAGCGTTGGCTGGTGGGGTGAAGGTGAAATCAAATTCTTCATGGATGGTGATAAAGAATATCCGACAATCTGTGGAACAGGTACGGAAGATTACTTCTGTGGTTCTTATAATTTTGAAAACCAAAAGACCCATGAGTATCAAGAATTTTCAACAGCATATGCCGGCTTACATCAAGTAATGCGTCCAGATGGACTATACCAAAGTCAACAAAGATTTGGTATGTATCGTTGGCATATCGTTGACCCTATCCGCTTTGATGAGGATTTGAAAGTAAACATTCAAGCACTTGGTTGGCGTGAAGATGGTCGTTATTTGCCACTTCAAGATGACTTGGCTTCAGTTGCTTTCTGGTATCAAACATTACCAACGGTAGAATTTCCACCACTACCAGACAAAGACTATTTAGAAAACATTAGTTGGCCGTTTACCCGCAAATAAGGAGGAAAATTAATGAGTTTTGACGGTTTAAATACAAACATGGGAAATCTCTTTAGAACCTCAGATGCAAAGACGCGTTCTATTTCGGCCGAACACCCTACTGGTGAAAAAGGCAAAGGCGGAATGTGCGAGCTAGAAGATGGTTCGGCTTATGCCCAACATGCAGCTAAGAGCTTAGGCAAGGGATGGAAGGTTAATCCTCACAAAATAATGGAGCCAGGGGAAATATTTACAATAGCTGATATTGAAGGACCAGGATGCATTCAACAAATTTGGATGACTCCGACGGGAAAATGGCGTAATACCATTATTAGATTTTATTGGGACGACCAAGAAATCCCTTCAATTGAGTGCCCTATTGGCGATTTCTTTGCTAGTTCATGGGATAGCTTTGCACAGCTAAATTCACTAGCTGTATGCGTGAACCCAGGCAGTGCGTTTAACTGCTATTGGCAGATGCCTTTTAGAGGTCGTTGCCGGATTACGCTAGAAAATCGCGATACGGTTCAAGTAACGATGTTTTATCAAATCAACTACGTGTTGACTGATGTTCCAGAAGATGTTGCTTACTTCCATGCGCAATTTAGGAGAACTAATCCATTACCATACGGTGAAGTATACACTATCTTAGATAACGTTAAAGGAAAAGGACAATATGTCGGTACTTACATGGCGTGGCAGTCTAACAGCGTTGGCTGGTGGGGTGAAGGTGAAATCAAGTTCTTCATGGATGGCGATAAGGAATATCCAACAATCTGTGGAACAGGTACCGAAGATTACTTCTGTGGTTCGTATGATTTTGTAAACCAAGAAACCAAACAATACCAAGAGTTTTCAACGGCTTATGCTGGTTTCCATCAAGTAATGAGACCAGATGGGCTATATCAAAGTCAACAAAGATTTGGTATGTACCGTTGGCATATCGTTGACCCCATCCGTTTTGATGAGGATTTGAAAGTAACTATTCAAGCCCTTGGCTGGAATGACGGCGGTCCTTATGTAGTGCTTCAAGATGATATAGCTTCTGTTTCATTTTGGTATCAGACATTACCAACGGTAGAATTTCCACCACTACCAGACAAAGACTATTTAGAAAATATCAATTGGCCATTTACTCGTAAATAAGGTCGAGCAATCATTAGATTAAACCATTAGCGATGGCGTACGAAGGGAAACTATTCGGATGCTGTTGTTAGTGGTTTTTTGTCGTTCTCTTTTGCAGGCTCTTGATAATTATATACAATTTAAAGTCCTAAATATTGTGAAAAACATATGTTTTACCGAAAAATATTGACATTTGGCTAATGGGGGGGGGTAGAATGTATATAATGATTTGCTGTTTCTCGAAGTAAGAGTGACTAATTAAACAAAATAGTTTTTGTTGTTGATAATAAGCAAAAGAAAATGAACTTATATGTACACGGTTCGGTAGGAAAACAATTTAAAATATCGCGAAGGGAGGAGGGAAAAGCGGTTGGATATGGCTACATTTACTGGATTGTGACACAATATAACAACTCAAAAGAAGAGGGAAGAGAGGAATTGAAATGAGAAAAATTCAAAAATTAATCGCTATAACAATTTCAATGATAATGATTATGATGGCATTGTCGGCGTGTGGTAATACACCATCTGAAGCACCAAACACTGGTGCGACTGAAACGGATACAACGGAAGTAGATACATCAGAAGAGGATGCATCGGAAGAACAAGTTGATAACGAAGAGGAACAAGACGAAGTGGCTAGCTTAGAAGGAACTGGCGATGTAACATTAAAGCTGACTTGGCCGGGTGGTGGACAAAACCGTGCGGAACTTCTTAAATGTCTAGAGCCATTCACAGAAGCAACGGGTATTGGTATCGACTTAGTATTTATTACGGGAAACTGGGGTGAATACTTTACGACAATCCAAACGATGATTGCTGGCGGAGAAGCACCGGACCTTTCAGAAATTGCGATAGAAGGTTTTGATATGTTCGTTTATAATGGATTAGCTACGCCAATGAATGATTGGATTGCCGAAAATCAAGAAGATTACGACCGCATTGCTAATGATATAGACCCAAACGTTATGAATATTTTGAATTATGACGGATTACAATACGGAATTCCTACTGAATGGAACAACGTAGTGACACATATTAACACTAAGTTACTTGAAGAAGCTGGACTAGAGTTACCACCAGCAGATTGGAATCAAAATACGTTCTTAGAATATGCAGAAAAAATGACAGTACAACGTGAAGATGGTTCAACTCAATTTGGCATGAGTATTCCTCATGCATACTTTGAACTTACAGCATGGATGTATAATTGGGGAACTTCTTTACTTAATGATGATATGACTGAAGGAAATCTAGAAGACCCTAAAGTTATCGAAGCATTCCAATTTATGTATGACTTAGTATATGAGTATGGATATTCACCGATTCCAGAAGCAGGAGTTGATAGAATACAATTAATGCAAGACGGTGAGATTGCCATGTTCTTTGCGGGCAGATGGCCGACTACTCAATATGTTGCCAATGATTTTAAAGACGTAGCTATTCAATACATGCCAACTTTTGAAACGAATGTACCGGTATGGGGTGGCACATCAACAATGAGATTGACGTCATCACAACATCTAGAAGAAGCACACCAACTAGCATTATATCTAGCATCTCCTGAATTTATTGAAAAATGGTTAGCATATGGTCCGATTCCAGTATTAAACTCAGTAGCTGAAGAAAAACTAGCTGAACTTGGTATCCCACAAAATTATGAAATTTATATTGAAAGTGCCGCCACAGCTAGACCAGTTCAATCACCACAACAATACGCTGAGGTAAGTGTAGCGGTAATTCAGGCTTTTAATGATATCATGATTAATAAAGCAGATATTGAAGAGACATTGAGTGCAACAAACGCACAATTGAACATGATTTTGATGGATTAATCGAGGAGATTAGATGAAGAGCAAACAAAAAAGATTGTTGAGGGTATCGCATTAACAGGAGTTAAGAGTTAGTGTTAAAGGACGAGAGCTAGAGAAAGAGAGGATATCATGACAATATTAAATCAAATTAAAAAGAATACGAACATTTACACAAGTAAACAACAAGCCTACCGTGGCTTATTAGGTGGGATTGGCACGGGAAATATTTCATTAGATGCATCAGGCAGAATGTGCGACTTTGAAATCATGAACCATGCACACAAAAATCTAAAGATACCATATACATTTTTTTCAATGTGGAGCAAAATTGGTGAAGCAGACTCAAAAGCAGTTGTATTAGAGGCGGCGCCAAGAGGAATAAGTAACAAATCAGGAGGACATCCGCCTGGTGAAGCGTATGGTTTGCCACATATGGATAGTAGCATGGTGGAGACCAAGTATCCATTTTATCAATATGAATTTAAAAAGAAAAACTTACCGCTAAAGGTGGAATTAGAAGCATATACGCCATTTATTCCACTGGACGCAAAGAATTCGGGGATACCAGCCTTTACGATGACTTACAAAGTTACCAATAATTCATCAGAAGTAGCTCAAGTCGCAGTAGCCGGAACGTTCATGAATTATGTGGGATTGAATAATTCTAGCGGATACGAGAAGGTAAATACAGACGGAATGAATTATAATGAGACGTTTGAGGGAGCTGGCCTATCGGGTATCTTCATGGGCGCAAAAGACATGGATGAGACAGCGACGAACTATGGTTCAATAGCGTTAGCAACAGCCAATGACAATATCACCATGAAACCATATTGGCAGGATACAGGCTGGTTTGATGGTGAAGAGGATTTTTGGCAAGATTTTGCTGAGGATGGAAGGCTAGAAGCAGATATCTCCAGCGAAGCGATTGGCTCAACTATGGGAGTATCTGACAAACGACGTGTCATTGGCTCGATTAGTGCAATGGAGACTATCAAGCCGGGTGAAACGAAAGAATATACTTTCTACATCGGATGGAATTTTCCAAATACTTATGGTTGGTTACCAGATGGACATAACAATATTAATTGGCAAGCAATTGACAAGAAAATTTGGCAAAACTACTATAGTATATTTTGGAAAGACGCCAAAGATGTTTTGGTATATTTGAAAGAGAATGAAGAACACTTAAGAAGTGTTAGCGAAAAATTCGCCCTAGCGTTATATGATAGTTCGCTTAGTGCACAGGTAATAGAGACTCTGGTATCTTCGATAACGGTCATTCGTTCAACGACATGCTTTAGGATTAACGATGGTAGTTTCTTTGCTTGGGAGGGTTGCTTTGAAGAAGCAGGTAGCTGTCCTGGCACATGTACTCATGTGTGGAATTACGCTCAGACAATGGCATTCTTATTCCCTGAACTAGAAATCAGTGCAAGACGTACAGAATTCTTAGAAGAAACTAGTAATGAGGGAGAAATGTCATTTAGAGCTCTTCGCAAAATCAATCAGGGTCAGTATTGGGATATGCTACCAGCGGCTGATGGACAGCTAGGTTGCGTAACTCGTGTGTATCGAGAGTGGCAATTGACTGGCGATGATGAATTCCTCAAAGAAGTCTGGGATAAGACGGCGTCAGTACTAGAATATGCGCTTAAAAATTGGGATTTAGACGGCGATGGAGTTCTAGATGCGAAACAGCATAATACTTATGATATTGAATTCTATGGTATTAGTTCGCTTACTAATGTTATTCTCTACGCAGCACTAAAAGCTGGTGCTGAGATGGCAAGATATCTAGGCGAAGACGGAAAGGCTGATAGATGGGACGATATTCGAATTAAAGGCAGTGCTAAAATGGATGAATTGCTTTGGAATGGTGAATATTACCAACAACTACTCCCTGAAGGAGTAGACCTAGACAAGTACAAATACCAATACGGAGATGGTTGTATAGCTGACCAAATGTTAGGACAAGTATTCGCACATGTTTATGGACTAGGATATGTTTTGCCAGAAGAACATGTTAAGAAGGCAGTGAAATCAATCTTTGACTACAATTATCTTGAGGAACTTGACGACCATGCAAATAATCAAAGGACATATGCTTTCTCTGATGAGGGTGGATTGCTTGCATGTTCATGGCCGCATGGCGGACGTCCCAAGAAACCTTTTGTCTATAGTGATGAAGTATGGACAGGAATGGAATACCAAGTTGCTACTAACTTAATATATGAGGGGTATGTAGAAGAAGCGATGAAGATTGTCGAAAGTCTACGCCACAGATACAATGGTGACCGTAGAAGCCCATATAATGAGATAGAGTGTGGAAATCACTATGCGCGTTCAATGGCAGCATGGGGTATTCTTATAGCAATGTCAGGTTATACTTTTGATTTGCCAAGTAATAAAATTGGATTTAATCCGGTAGTTGGCAAAGAAGACTTCAAGTGTTTCTATTCAAATGGGAAATCTTGGGGAACATATGAACAAGAAGTGCAAGCTGATGGAAGCGTGACACATAAGATTAAACCACTTTACGGAAGCCTAGATGGGATAAAGGTAAATGATGGCAATTGTGAAGTAGTAAATTAAAGCAAATTATAAAAAAGTAGGCAAAAGGGTGGATAGCGAAAACCGCTCTTTTGGTTGGTTCATTTTCATTCTTCTTGAGAGTCTTGGCAATTATATACAAACTCAACTTTTAAATATTGTGGAAAGTGTATGTTTTGTTGAAAAATATTGACATTTAGTCGAGGGGGGGGGTAGAATGGTTACAATGATTTTGCTGTTTTTTGCAGCAAGGGTGACTAATTAAATAAAAGAGTTTTTTTGTTCTTTAACAATAAACGAAAGAAAGTGAATTTGGTTGCACATGATTCAGTATGAAAACAATCAAAAACATCGCCAAGAAAGGAGGAGAAAGTGGCTTGACATAACTATCTTTACTGGATTGTGACACAATATAACAACTTAAAAGAAGAGAAGAGAGAAGAGAGGAATTGAAATGAGAAAAATTCAAAAATCAATCGCGATAACAATTTCAATGATAATGATAATGATGGCATTGTCGGCATGTGGCAATACACCATCTGAAGCGCCAAACACTGGTGCAACGGAAGCGGATACAACGGAAGCCGACACAGCAGAAACTGACGCGACAGAAACCCAAGCGGATGATTCAGAAGAGCAAGACGAAGTAGCTAGCCTAGAAGGAACTGGCGATATAACATTAAAGCTGACTTGGCCAGGCGATGGACAAAACCGTGAAGAACTTCTTAAATGTCTACAACCATTCATCGATGAGACAGGTATTGGTATTGAACTAGTATTCATTACCGGAAACTGGGGTGAATACTTTACTACCATCCAAACGATGATTGCGGGTGGAGAAGCACCTGACCTTTCAGAGATTGCAATAGAAGGTTTTGATATGTTCGTTTATAACGGATTAGCTACTCCAATGAATGATTGGATTGCCGAAAATCAAGAAGCTTACGACCGCGTTGCTAATGATATAGATCCAAACGTTATGAACATTTTGAATTATGACGGATTACAATACGGAATTCCAACTGAATGGAATAACGTAGTAACACATATTAACACTAAGTTACTTGAAGAAGCTGGACTAGAGTTACCGCCAGCAGATTGGGACAAAGACTTATTCTTAGAGTACGCAGAGAAAATGACTGTACAACGAGAAGATGGCACTACTCAATTCGGCGTACGTGTTCCTGGCGGATATTTTGATTTGTCAGCATGGATGTTCAACTGGGGAACTTCTTTACTCAATGATGATATGACCGAAGGGAATTTAGAAGACCCTAAAGTTATCGAAGCGTTTAAATTTATGTATGACTTAGTTCATGAATATGGATATTCACCAATTCCTGAGGCAGGCGTTGATGTAATCCAATTAATGCAAGATGGTGAGGTTGCTATGTACTTTGCAGGCAGATGGCCAACCTTCCAATATATGACTAATGATTTCACAGATGTGGCTATTCAATACATTCCAACTTTTGAAACGAATGTACCAGTATGGGGCGGAACATCAACAATGAGATTGACGTCATCACAACATCTAGAAGAAGCACACCAACTGGCATTATTCCTAGCATCTCCTGAATTTATTGAAAACTGGCTATCATCAGGTGCAATACCAGTACTAAACTCAGTGGCAGAAGAAAAACTAGCAGAGCTTGGCATTCCAGAAAATTATGAAATCTACATCGAAAGTGCCGCAACAGCTAGACCAGTTCAATCACCACAACAATACGCTGAGGTAAATACAGCGGTAACTCAAGCTTTCAATGATATCATGATTAATAAAGCAGATATTGAAGAAACATTGAGTGCAACAAACGCACAATTGAACATGATTTTGATGGATAACAAATAGGAGACTATATGAAAACGAAAAGCAAACAAACTTATACAAGGCGAAAACGCAGGGACACACGGGATGGATATTTATTTCTATTACCCGCGATTATAACATTTGTTACATTTATTGGGATACCGATGCTCATGGCTTTTGGGTTAATTTTTATGGACTACAACCTAATACAGCCACCTAAATGGGTGGGCCTAAACAATTTCAGGCGGTTGGCGATGGACCCTCAGTTTGTGAGGACCTTGGGCAATACAGTTCGCTATTTTCTGTATATAACGCCTATTCATTGTGTTCTGGCACTTGGTTTAGCCTACATGGTAACGCGGGTTAAAAATTCCCGACTTAAAGGAATTTACCGTGGTATAATCTATTTTCCGACCATTGTAACGACGGCCTCTATGGCGATGGTATGGACGATGATGTTTGCTACAGATACAGGTTTTATTAACTACTTTATCCGTCGTCTAGGGGGCAGCAATGTCCCTTGGATGACAGATACAACGATGATATATGTAACTATTGCTATCTTTAGTGCGTGGAAATTTAT
>JGI994J12354_10000830_pt1 | contig 31460 bp, 29 predicted proteins | sample IntmicLarv3ML3BL_FD_12354 | JGI IMG/M metagenome (IMG submission 12354) | reverse complement strand
GCGCGGGGGATGAAAATTTTTTCTAAAAATTTTCATCCCCCGCAAAACCGTATATTACCCTTTACTAATCGCCTTTAACTTCGCGCCTTGCGCGGTGTCTTCGACGGTGTAACCCAGGGCGGCGAGCTGGTCGCGGATTTTGTCGGCGGCGGGCCAATCTTTTGCGGCTCGGGCGGCGGCGCGCTGTTCGAGTAGATCAAGCGCGGCGGGATCGGTGACCTCGGTTTGGTATTGTAATAGACCGAGGATGTCGGCCTTTTGTTGCAGGGCGGCCAGGGCCGCTTGCAGGCTGGCGCGAGTGGGGGATTGCTGCAACAGAGTGTTGCCCGTGCGCACCATCTCAAAGAGGGCGGCCATGGCGTCGGCGGCGTTGAGATCCTCGTCCATGGCGGTTGTGAAGGCGGCATCCATGGCGTCGCAGAGGCTTTGCCACTCGGGCTGGAGGTCACCTGCGGGGGCGGTGGACAGGGCGAAGGTCAGGTTGTCGCGGAAGTTGCCCAAGCGTTCCCATGCGCTCTTGGCCGAGGCCAGTTGCTCGGGCGAAAAGAGCAAGGGCGTGCGGTAGTGTGCGGACATAAAGAACATTCGCACGACCTCGCCGGGGAACTCGGCCAGGCAGTCGTGCAGGGTACGGAAGTTGCCGGCAGACTTGGACATCTTGCCCGAGGCCACCGTCAAAAAGCCGTTATGCACCCAGTAGTTGGCCAGGGGTTTGCCCGTGGCACCGCGGGATTGGGCACACTCGTTTTCGTGATGGGGGAAGAGCAGATCCTCGCCGCCGCAGTGGATGTCGATGGTCTCGCCGAGGTATTTCATGGACATGGCCGAGCACTCGATGTGCCAGCCAGGGCGGCCTTCGCCCCAGGGCGAGGGCCAGGAGGGTTCGCCGGGTTTGGCGGCCTTCCACAAGGCAAAGTCCATGGGATGGCGCTTGACACTGCCGGGCTCGATGCGCGCGCCCTCTTGCAGCAGCTCCATGTCCTGGCCGCAGAGTTGACCGTATTCGGGGTAGTCTTGGGTGGAAAAGTAGACATCGCCGTCGACAGCGTAGGCGAGGCCCTTGGCTTCTAATTTTTTGATCAGCGCGATCATTTGGCCGATGTGTTCGGTGGCACGGGGGTGAACGGTGGCGGGCGTCAGGCCAAGCTTTTGGGTATCGGCGATATAGGCGGCGATGAATTGGTCGCCCAGTTCCTTGACCGTGATGCCCAGCTCGTTGGCGCGGTTGATCATCTTGTCGTCGATGTCAGTGAAGTTGGCGACCAGGGTGACGTCGTAGCCACGGGCGGTCAGCCAGCGGCGCAACAGGTCGACGACGAAAAAAGCGCGGGCGTTGCCGACGTGAATGTAGTTGTAAACCGTGGGGCCGCAGCCGTAGATGCCGACTTTGCCGGGCGTAATGGGTACAAACTCGCGCAGGGAGCGAGTGGCGGAATCATAGAGTTTCATTGGGTAACTTCTCCTGTAGTGGCCTTGACGTTGTGGTGGCGCACGATGTGGCCGGGGTTGCCAACGACGGTGGTGTGGGGAGGCACGTCGCGCAGGACAACCGAGCTGGCGCCGATCTTGGCCCCCTGGCCAATGGTAATGGGGCCGAGTACTTTTGCCCCCGCGCCGACGATGACGCCGTCGCAGATGGTGGGGTGGCGTTTGCCCGTATCCTTGCCCGTGCCGCCGAGGGTGACACCCTGATAGATGGTGACGTCGCGGCCGATGATCGTGGTTTCGCCGATGACAACGCCGCTGCCGTGGTCGATGAAGAGTCCTTCACCGATGGTGGCGGCGGGGTGGATGTCGATGCCGGTTTTGGTATAAGATTTGGCCATGAGGCGGCGGGCGGCGTAGTAACGGCCCTTTTTCCACAAGGCGTTGGCGCGCAAATAGGCTCGAATGGCCCAGTAGCCCGGGTAACATCGCCGAGCCTCGCGCGGGGTGCGCACGGCCGGGTCGCGTTGCAAGATAGCGGCGAGATAGCTGTCGGGCTTCACTGGAACCTCCTTTAAAAAATGGGGTAGACCATACTATGCAAGGGCGCGGGAGCGTGCCGATGCTTCTTGATATTGTAGGTTTTTTTTGATTTTGTGTCAAGCGCGGGATTGTGGGCGAGTGGCTCCTGTGGGCGAATACTATTCGCTCTTACAGTGCTGTGGGGTGACAAAAAATAACGGGCTAAAAAGTTTTTGTGCTACTTTTTTCAAAAAGTAGCTGCGCCCTATCCCTTCGCCTTGCCCCCGCCGCGCGGATATGGTAAACTGTTTTGCAGAAAATGAGCGGAGGGTTTTGATGGAACAGGAGCGGGCGGCGGGGATTTTATCGGACTGTTTTTTGATTTTTCCCTTGTTGCGGCAAAAGCTGACGCTGGCCATGGTGCCGGGGGATGTCAAGATTATGCGGCGCATCCAGTTTATTGTGCTGCACCAAATCTCGAAAAATAAGTACATCGCCATGGGCAAGCTGGCCGAGAGTTTGCACATTTCCAAACAGCACTTGGTCAACATCGTCAACCTGCTGCAGGAGCGCGGGTTGGTCGAGCGTATGCCCTCGCCCGTTGACGGGCGGGTGGTGCTGTTGTCGCTGTCGGCGGATGGCAAGAAATACCTTGATCGCACCAAAAAGCACACCACCGCACTGCTGGCGAGCAAGGCACAGGCCTTGCCCGAGGATTATTTGGATCGCCTGGCGGCGGTAGCGGGTGAGCTGGTGGGGCTGTTGGAGATGCTGCCGGAGGAGACGGTTGAATGAAACAAAGTTATGATGTCAGTGCCTTTGCTGACCTGATCCCGCGCGAGGATCCCGGAGACTGTGTGGACGCCATCTACCTGCGGCCGGGGCAGCTGCTCATGGCGATTGACCGCGCGCCCGTGGCCTACCTGCCGCTGGGCACGGTAGAGTGGCACGGGCGGCATAATCCGCTGGGGTGCGATGCGCTCAAGACCGACGCCCTGTGCCGTGCCGTGGCGCGAAAGGTCGGCGGCGTGGTGTTTCCGCCCCTGCACTTTGGCACGGACAGTTATATCGAGGCGGGCAGCGGCATTGGCATGGGCATGGACGCCTACGCCGGGTTTGCATTGCCGGGATCGTATTATCGCATTGACGAAGAGTTGTTTGTGCAACTGCTGATCGCCGCCTGCGGAAACTATTTGGCGCGGGGGTTCAAGCTGGTGTATTTGGTCAGCGGTCACAACGCCCAGATCCAGGGGCATTGTCTGGGACGGGTGGCACATCACTTTGCCAATGAGGACGGCTACACGCCTGTGGCGGGGTGTTTTGAGTTTGATTTTATGCCCGACGGGCCCTTGCGGCAGGCGACGGGCGATCACGCGGGGGGCTATGAGACGGCCATGATGCTGCATTTGCATGGCGAGCGGGTCAACCTGGATGCCAGCCGCGGCGTGCCGCGCGAGAACCTGGCGCAGAGCAATGCCTTCCCCATGAGTGAAACCTCCGCCGAGCAGGGGCGGGCGCGGTTCGAGGCTCAGGTGCAGGGCTTTTGTGACCACGTGACGGCGCGGTTGGCGGGGGTATCATGCAAACGCTGACCTTGGACGATTTAGCCGCCATCCGGCCCTATCTGGCCCACCATGGCTCGCGGCTGTGTGACATTACCATCGGCGCAATTGGCATGTGGCGGGATTATTTCGAGATGAAGTGGGGCATCGAGCAGGGAGCGCTGTTGCTACGGTATGATCGCCACAACATGGTCAGTTATGCCCCGCCGCTGGGGCTGTCCTTGCGCGAGGGGGCTGAGCTGGTGGTGCAAAAGGCCCGGGAGGATGGCCACGCGCCGCTGTTGGCGGTCATCGACAACCGCCAATTGGCCCAGCTGTGGCAATGGTACCCCGGGCTGGTGGCAGAGTGTAGCCGCGATTGGTTTGACTATCTGTATAGGATTGAAGACCTTGCATCCATGTCAGGAAAGCGGTATCATGGGCAGCGGAACTTTATCAATCGCTTTGTCAAGGCACATCCGGACTGGGCCTTTCGCCCTATGGAGCAGGATGATGTGCCCGGGGTGCTGGCGTTTTTGCAGCGTATCCATGCCGATGGCGCGGGCAAGGGCACGGTGGGTCAGGAGGAGATCCTGCGCACGGTCGAGGTGTTTGACAACTACGCCCTGTATGGCATGGAGGGCTGGTTGCTGGAGGACGAGGGGCGCATGATCGGCGTTTCGGTCAGCGAAGTGGTCGGCGACACGTTGTATTGTCACATCGAAAAGGCCGATCGAGAGGTCACAGGGGCTTATCCCATGCTGGCCTGGCGCACGGCGGAGGCTTTTGCCGGGCGCGTGGCCTATGCCAATCGCGAGGAAGACGTCGGTGACTTGGGTCTGCGGCGCAGTAAGATGGGTTATCACCCCATTGAAATATCCCCCAAATATCTGGTGAGATTGTAAGGGCGCGGAGGTTTTTATGTTTTACAGCTACGAGCAGGAGCGACTGCGCATGCAGCAAGCCAAGCGGTCGCCCTATGCCCTGCGGCAGTATCAGCCGGGGCGGGCCTTCTTTCACCAAAACCCCATGCTGCGCTATTTTCACCGCCGCAACGAGCAGTTCACTGTCGCGCGCAAGCGGGTGCTGTCGGCCATCAACACCCAACAGCAAGCCCGCGATTACACGGCGCAGGCGCGGGAAAAGGTGGCGCAAGTTGTCGGCCCCCTGCCGGCGGCGCGGCCCGGCGGCGTGCAGATGACAGCCCGGCACACATTGCCGGGTTATACACTGGAGTGCCTGCTGATCGAATCCCTGCCGGGCTACTGGTTGACGGCCAACTTTTATTGCCCCGAAAACCTCGCGGGCAAGGCACCCGCCATCATGTTCTATTGCGGCCACACCCCTGAGGGCAAGGCGGGGGAGGGCTACATGGCCTTTTGCGTCGAGGCCGCGCTCAACGGCTTTTGCGTGCTGACTTTTGATCCCGTGGGCCAGGGAGAGCGATTTTTTCTGGACGGTACTCATGGGGTGCACCTGGAGCCCTTCAGCCCTGATTCGGTGCACTGCCACCTGGGCCACCAAATGCACCTGCTGGGCGAGCCGCTCAACCGCTATATGACCTGGGACAATCTGGCGGCGCTGGATTACCTGTGCACGCGGCCCGAGGTCGACGCGGGGCGGGNGGGGGNGACGGGTAACTCGGGCGGCGGCACGGCCTCGGCTTTTGTCGGCGCACTGTCCGGTCGCGTGGCGGCCATCGCGCCGTCCTGCTATATCACGCAGTTTGCCGATCTGGCCTATAACTGCGGCGTTCAGGAGATTGAACAAGTGCCCTATGGCATGATGAAGCAGGGGCTGGACATCTCGGATTTGATGAACGCCGCCGCGCCAAAGCCCTATTGTGTGTCGGGCGGATTGTATGACTTTTTCCCCGTCGAGGGCCTGCGCGATGCCACGGCAGAAAGTCATCGGCTGTATTGCCTGCTGGACGCCCAAGAGGATTATGACGTCTTTATCGGGGCCAATCCTCATTCTTTTGCGCGGGAAAATCGGCGGCATGTGTTGTGCTTCTTTTTGCGTCACCTGTCCGATGGGCGGGATGCCGTTCTGCCTCGTGATGGCGTGACCATTCCCGAGGCAGAACAAACCCTGGTGGCGGGGGGCGACGTGCGCAAGGTTGACAGCCTGTCGCTGTTGGACATCGCCGTGAACAATTGCGAACAAAACAAGCTGCCCGTGGNGGGGCGGGGGGTGTTCTCCTGCCTGCGTGGCGTGCTGGGCTTGCAGGATTGCCACGAGCCCCGCGGTCTGGTGCGTTTGGCAGCGGGGGGCGGGCGCGAGGAATTGCGCTTTGAGAGCGAGCCGGGGCAGACGGTCTACGCCACCTATGAGCCCGGCGAGGGCGAGGTGCTTTACTTGGATGTCGGCGAGCGTATGGGCGAGGGGCCCTGCTTGATCATCGAGCCCCGCGGCACGGGGCGGGCAGAAGTGGCGCCGGGCAGCTTTTATTTTGAGGCGTCGGACTACTACATGTCCGAGGAAAACACCCTGGCCTGGAACGCCATCCTGCACGGGCAAAACCTCTGCGGCCTGCGTACCTGCGATGTCATCTGTGCTGTCAAGGTTGCCCACGAACGGCACTCGGGGCCCGTCGTCATCCGCGCCAAGGGCCGCAATGCCCTGTATGCGCTGTTTGCCGCGACCCAGATCAAGGTCAAGGAAGTGCAGCTGCATGGGTTGCTGTGTTCCTACCAAGCCATCGTCGACGGCCCGGATTATGACTATGCCGCCGGGGATTTGCCCTATGGCATCCTGCGGCACTTTGACATCGACGACATCATCGCCGCCTTGAGGGGGGACGAAATTGGCGTGACGCTCGAGGGCCGCGCCAACGCCATGGGGGAGGTTAAGACATGAAAAACCAACCGGAGAGCCTGCTGGCCAAGCTGCTGCGCGTCTCGCGCATGGCTAACACCGCCTATAACCGCAAGCTCATGCAGCAGGATTTGAGCGTCGGCCAACCGGCGATCCTGGAGTATCTGAACCAAAACGACGGCGCCATTCAGGTTGAGATCGGTCGGGCGCTGGACTTGCAGCCGGCGTCGATCTTTGTCAACCTGCGGGGCATGGAGCGCGATCGGCTGATCTTTAAACAGCCCGACCAATACGACCTGCGCGTCAATCGCGTCTACCTGACCCAACGGGGCAAGGATGTCATCAAGCAAATGCGCAAGACCGCGCAACAGACCGATGAGGCGGTGTTCCTGGGCATGACGCCCCAGGAGCGCGAAACCTTTGAGGGCTTGCTCGAGCGCGTGGGCGAAAATTTATCAAAAGACTATCATAAGGGGAACAAAGTATGACACTCAAGGAACTATTGTGGGAGCCGACGCGCAAGGGGTATGTCCAGGCCTTTCGCGCCATTGTCGTCGGCGGCATTTGTGTGGTGTTTGATTTTGCACTGATGAACCTGATCAGGGAACGTTTGGGCTGGCAGGAGTGGCTGTGCACGGCGTGCGGCTATTTGCTGGGGACCATTATCAACTATGTGCTGGGGCTCGTGTGGCTGTTTAAAATGTCTTCGTCGGGCATGAACCGCAAGGCGGAGTTTGGGGTGTTCTGCATCATCAGTGCCATTGGTTTTGGCTGTAATGCGGGAATGATGCACCTGTTGACGGACGGCAAGGATTACGGGTGGTTGACCTTTAACCTCATCCGCATGGGTATCGTCGCCGTTGTGTTTGTGTGGACCTTTGGCGCGCGGAAATTCCTCTACAGGAAAAAAGCTGAATGATTGTTGTGATTGGGGCCGGGGCTGCAGGGCTGATGGCCGCCGCTTATGCCGCGCGGGGCGGCAAGCAGGTGGTGGTATTAGAGCGCAACGAAAAGGCGGGCAAAAAAATCTACATCACGGGCAAGGGGCGGTGCAATGTCACCAACACGGCTGATTTGGATGGCTTTTTGGCGGCGGTCGTGTGCAACCCGCGCTTTATGTACTCGGCCTATTCCTTCCTGAGCCCCGACGACGTGCAGGTTTTTTTGGCGCAGAACGGCTGCCAAACCGTCGTCGAGCGGGGCGGGCGGGTGTTCCCGGCCAGCAACAAGGCCTCGGATGTCACGGCGGCCCTGCTGCGGGCGGTGCGCGGGGCGGGGGCGAGCATTCGCACGGGCGCGCGGGTGACGGGCGTGCGACAGCAGGGCGAGGGCTTTGTCGTCGATCTGCCGGGCGAATCGATCGCCGCCGAGGCTGTCATCATCGCCACGGGCGGGTTGTCCTATCCCGCGACAGGCAGCACGGGCGACGGCTATGGCTTTGCCGAATCGCTGGGCCATCAGGTCACCCAGACGCGCCCCAGCTTGGTATCGCTGCAAGTCACCCAAACCGACCTGCATGATCTGGCGGGTCTGTCGCTGAAGAACGTGCAGCTGTGCGCGGCGTGGAAGAAGGGAAAGTTTGGCCAGATGGGCGAAATGCTCTTTACTCACACGGGCATCTCGGGCCCGCTGGCCCTGACGCTGTCGGCGCATTTGCCCGAGGACTTGGAGGGCGTCGAGGCATATATCGATCTAAAGCCTGCGCTGTCACTCGAACAGTTGGACGAGCGGCTGGTGCGGGAGTTGTCCACCGCGCCCAACCGCACGGCCAGGAACATCCTGCCCGCCTTGGCTCCCAAGAGCCTGGCCGAGGCCGTAGCGGCGCGCGCGGAATTCCCCGTCGATGCGCCCTGTCGCGCCGTGGACAAGGCCAGCCGTGGGCGGTTGGCGCGCGAGCTTAAGCACCTGTCGTTGACGATCACCGGCCGCGGCGGCTGGGAAGAAGCCATCATCACACGCGGCGGTGTCGCTGTCAAACAAGTTGATCCGGGAACGATGGCGTCCAAGCTGGTGCCGGGCCTGTATTTCGCCGGAGAAGTGCTCGATCTGGACGCTGTGACAGGCGGCTATAACCTGCAAATCGCCCTGTCGACCGGGGCGCTGGCGGGGGCGAGTGCGGGGGCGGACTGAATATGAAACTCATCAACATGATCCGTCGCCACAAAGCCGGGATGAACCGCGTGCGGTTTGTCGAGCGCTATGTCGTCATGCCCATGGCGCTGATGGCGTGGGGTATCGTGTTTTATTTCATGTCGGTAGAGCTTCGTTTGGCGGAAAGTTTAGACCAATATGAGGATTTGGTGAGCAGCATACCGGTACTGGAGGAACTTATCCGCCTCAGGAGTATGTTGCATTGGACGAGATTGTTGATCCTTGTGACGACTCTGGTGTATTGGCGGTGGCTGTCAAAAAAAGAAATCAGCTTAGAAATCGCCCGCTATCAGTTCCGAGACGACGGGACGGACATTGGGGAGATTGCGCTGGAGTTTGATGGTGGGCGGGCGGTGTTCGCCGCCGAGGGCATCCACGTGGATGGGCAGTGCTTTGCCTATGAACAGACCGAACCGCTGCTGTTGATGAAGCGGCGCGCCTATCGCGTCTACCTATCGGTGGCGTTTCATTGTCAGGGCGTGGGCACCCTGGTGCTGCCCCTGTTCGGCAAAAACGGGCGTGTGGTCATCGAATTCAATATCCCTTTGCGCAATCAAGGATATTTCGACTTTATCTTCGACGATCCTCAATGGGCTTTCCGACAGATGTGTGAGCGCGGAAAAATCAAAAGAATGCCCCGAATCTATCGCGATGCCCCCAGCAAACCTCAATATCAATGGAACACGGGCGTTCCGAAAAAGACCTGAAGGCATAGCCATTGCGCAAACGAGGCGAAAGCGGGTATAATAGGTCGAAAACTGCGCGTGGAGGGAATGCCTTGTCCGTGATGAATATCGCGTTGGACGGACCCGCGGGAGCGGGCAAGAGCACGGCGGCCAAGGCTGTGGCCCGTGCGCTGGATATTTTGTATTTGGATACCGGGGCCTTGTATCGCGCCGTCGCCGTCGCCGTGGACAGGGCGGGTGTGGACGCGGGGGACGAGGCGGTGGTTGCGGCCTTTTTGCCCGAGGTGCGCATTGCGGTCGCCTATGATCAGGGGGGCCAGGTGACATTGCTTGGCGGGGAACCGCAGAGCGACTCGCTGCGCCAACCCCATATCTCGCAACTGGCGTCGCTGTTGTCCAGCTATGGTTGCGTGCGGGCATTGCTGTTACAGTTGCAGCGTGACATCGCCGCGGCGCAGTCCTGTGTGCTGGACGGGCGAGACATCGGCACGCATGTGCTGCCCGATTGCCCGCATAAGTTTTTTATCACGGCCACCGCCCAAGCGCGGGCCGAGCGCAGATTTGCCGAGGAAGGCGACCAGAATGGCACGAACAGCTATGAGCAGGTGCTGGCGCAGATTATCGAGCGCGACGAGCGCGACACCAACCGCGCTCACGCGCCCCTGCGCCAAGCGGTGGATGCCATTGTTGTAGACACCACCGAGCTGACGCCCGGGCAGACGCTCGAGACGATCTTGCGCCGGATAGGGGAGACTGTATGACTTTATTTTATGCCATGCTCAAGCCCGTGACCTATACCTTTCGGCTGTGGTTCCCGCTCAAGATCATCCACCGCGAGCGCATTCCGCGCCACGGTCCGGTCATGGTGTACGCCAATCACCGCATTTGGTACGACGTCGTTCCCGTTGCCCATGCCACGCGGCGGCAGATTTATTTTATCAGCAAGGTCGAGAACTTTAGGGTGCCCTTTTTCGCCTGGCTGCTAAAGCAATTGGGGTGCTTCCCCGTACGGCGGGATTCGGCGGACATGCCGGCGTTTCGCAAGGCTTTTGGCGTGTTAAGGGACAACAAAGTGCTGGGCATTTTCCCAGAGGGCACCCGCAACCGCACCGACACGCGATTCCAGGATTTCCACGAGGGTGCGGCGATGTTTGCGCTGGGCACAGGGGCTGTCGTGGTGCCGATTTATCTGTCCGAATTCCGCGCCTTCCGCCGCAGTCACATCATGGTGGGCAAGCCGCTGGATTTGTCGGCGTATGAGGGCAAACGCGCTAACAAAGCCGCCATGGAGGCCGTTACCCAACAGATGTTTGATGCCCTGGTCGAAATCGCCGACGAGTGCGAAGCGGCAAAATAATTGACGTTTACGAGGACTTTTTTGGCGTTTTTTGCAAAAAATTGGCTAAAGACGGTTGACCAATAAATAATAATATGATAAGATTACTAACTGTCCCACATTAGGGACAGGAGCGGTGCATTGGAGATTGTTCGGGCGAGCCCAAATGGCTTCTGTTTCGGCGTTCGCCGAGCGGTGCAAGCCGTTGGCGCGGCACTGGACAGGGGCGATCGGGTTTTTTGCCTGGGGCCTGTCATCCACCATCCGCTGGCCGTTGCGGACATGCAAGCCCGCGGCGCGCAAATCGTCGAGCGGCCGGAGCAAATTCCCCCGGAGGCCACGGCGGTCATTCGTTCCCATGGCGAGGGGCCCGAGGTTTGGGTGGCGCTGCGGCAACGCGGTTGCCGTATCATCGACACCACCTGTCCCCACGTCACGCGCATCCATCGGCTGGTCGAGCAAATGCGGCAACAGGGCCAACCTGTCATCGTGGCGGGGCAGGCCGATCACCCCGAGGTACAGGGGATCGTCGCATGGGCAGGGCAAGCCACCGTGGTCGCCAATGAGGGCGAGGCAGGGCAATTGGTGCCCTTGCCAAACGCGGCGTTGGTCGTGCAGACGACCTTTGACCAAGCGGTGTTGCCGGGGCTGATTCGTGCCCTGGAACAGCGGGTGGAAACCTTGGAGGTCCACGACACCAGTTGTGACGCCACCAGGCAACGCCAGGCGCAGGCCGTGCAATTGGCGGCTGAATGCCAAGCCGTTGTGGTCATCGGGGGCAAGCACTCGTCCAACTCGCGCAAACTCTATGATTTGGCGCTGGCCGGCAATGCCAACACCTGGTTCGCAGAATCGGCCCGCGAAATCGACCCGTTTTCCCTGGCACAATTCACCGTCGTGGGCGTCATAGCGGGGGCGTCAACACCCGACGAAGTCATCGAGGAGGTTATCCAAACCATGAGCGAAATCCAAAACACGAACCCCATTGCCGAAGGCGCCGAAGAACAGACACCCGTCTGCCAGGACGGCGTTTGCACTGTGACTGAGGTACCCGAGGCCGCCGCCTCGGTGCCTGATGAAGTTGCTGATGCCCCGGCGGAAGCCGTTGCGGCTGAACCCGTGCAAGAAGAGACCATGGAAGCCAGCTTTGCCGAGCAAGTTGACCAGATCATGGTTCAACTGCGCCGCGGTCAACTGGTCACCGGCACCGTGGTGCAAGTCACCGAGGACGAAGTTTGCGTCAACGTCGGCTACAAGTCCGACGGCATTGTCTCGCGCAAGGATCTGACGGGCGACGATTCGGTCGATCCCCGTGAGATCGTCAAGGTCGGCGACGTCATCGAAGTCGAGGTCATCAAGGTCAACGACGGCGAAGGCAACGTCATCCTGTCCAAGCGCAACATCGACGCCCGCAAAGCCTGGGTTGCCCTGGCCGACACGCTGGAAGCCGGAGGCACCTTCATGGCCACCGCGACCGAGCTGGTCAAGGGCGGCATCGTGGCCTTTGCCAACGGCGTGCGTGTGTTCATCCCCGCCTCGCAAGCGGCGGCCCGCTTCACCAAAGATCTCTCGCCCCTGATCGGCAAAGAACTCGAACTCAAGGTCGTCGAGCTCAATCGTGAGCGCCGCCAGATCGTCGCCTCTCACCGCGCCGTCGTTGAAGAGCGCGCCGAGGCGGAAAAGAACGAGCTATGGAGCCGCATCCCCGAGCCCGGTGCCCTGGTGCACTCGGTCGTTCGCCGCATCACCGATTTTGGCGCCTTCTGCGATATCGGCGGCATCGACGGCTTGCTGCACGTGACCGACATGGCCTGGGGCCGTGCCGGCAATCCCCGCGACATTGTCAAGCCCGGTGACGAGCTGACCGTCATGATCCTGTCCGTGGACAAGGAGCGCGGCCGCGTTTCGTTGGGCCTGAAGCAACTGCTGCCCAAGCCCTGGGAAGTCGCCGAGCAAAAGTACCCCGTTGGCACCGTCGTCGAAGCCCGCGTGCTGCGCACGACCAGCTTTGGCGCCTTTGTCCAGCTTGAGCCCGGCCTGGATGGCCTGGTGCACATTTCCCAAGTGTCCAAGAAGCGTGTTGAAAACGTCGAAGAGGCCGTCAAGCCCGGTGATCTGGTCAAGGTCATCGTGCTGGAAGTCCGCCCCGACGCCAAACGCATTAGCCTTTCCATTCGCCAAGCCATGGACGACGACGAGCCCGAAACGGTGGCGCCCGCCATGGATAGCTTAGCGGGTGAGCGCGCCATCACCTCGACCCACACCGACAGCGACACCGACACCCTGGCCAGTGCCTTTGCCGCCGCCATGGCGGCCGCCGGACAGGAAGTTCCGGTCGTCGAAGAGCCCGTGGTTGAAGAAGCCCCCGTCGCCGAGGAAGCGCCTGCGGAGGAAGCACCCGTCGAAGAGGCTCCTGTGAAGAAGCCCCGCGCCCCTCGCAAGCCCAAGGCAGCCGCCGAAGAAGCCCCTGCTGAGGAAGCGGTCGCCCAAGAGGCTCCCGCCGAGGAAACTCCTGCGGAGTAACACGGCAAACACACCATCAAGACATCCGCACCAATCGGGGAGACCTGTTTGGTGCGGATGTTTGTTTTTATGAAGGGAACAAACCTATGGACGAACAGCAAATCGAGCAAAAGATGTTTGAACTGGCGGTGCAGTTGATCAATAAGCGTTACCCCACGGGCTGGGGCGGCGCGGGCGTGGTGCGCAACCAGGACGACGAGTATTTCACCAGCGTGTGGCTGGACAACATCAACGAGTCGGTGTCGATATGCATCGAAACCGGCGCGATGTGCGAGGCCCATAAACACGATCGCCGCGTCACCCACAGCCTGTGTGTTTCGCGCAATGATGAAAACAGTCCCTACGAAATCCTGTCCCCCTGCGGCGTCTGCCAAGAGCGCCTGCGATTCTGGGGCGACGGCGTGATGGTGGGCGTAACAACGCCCGACAACAGCCTGAAATTCGCCCCACTGCGGGAGCTGCAACCCTATCATTGGAGCACCTCGGAGCCGGAGGGCAACTTGAAGGACTACGACTATTTTCACCGCGGGGAGTGTTGACATCGCCCCGGCGCAGCTGATACAATGCTCGGCAGACAAAGCATGCCGCCTGGCCCCAAACGGATGGCCGGGCGAGAAGAGACCGAAAGGAGGTACACCTGATGATGAGAACCACGAACAACCGACAGTCCACAAGGAGCATGAATGAAGCGATTGCGCAACTATTTACTGTCTATGGAACGAACCCAGGTGTCCTACAAGGAGATCTACGCGGGCGAGGAACTCAATCCAATTTCAGGGGAGATCGAGTATAACCCCATCTATGTGCACGGCGATGCCTTTTATCACGTCCAGCCCTCGCACCGATTGACACCTGACAAACCACATATCACCATCTCACTTCCGTTGCAAAGTGTGTTTGCCCAAGAGACGGACTTTTTTGTAACGCACGGCCTCGTCGTTGCGGACAGCTGCCTGCGGTTGTTCAACGAGCAACTGGATCAACTTAATCAAGCCCTGGAAAACCGCGCGCGGCCTATCACCGAGAACGGCGGTTTTCTGTCGTTCCGACCTCAAAACGCTATCCTGCCCCGCAACGCCTGCCGTATCACGCCGCTTGGAGCGGCGGCGCCGCCCCGGCTGGTGTTCGAAATCCAAGTCCAATTGCCTAGACAGAATAATAAAAAGGCCGCTAAGATGCTGTGCAACAGTTTGCCTGCGGCGCTTGAGCAATTTGTCTTGAATATTGATCATGCAGAAATCAGACGGGCGATTGACTTGCACACCAAGCAACAGGAAATTCGCGCGTGGATGGGGGCGAGTGGTTATTGTGCCTTTATCGCCGATGGCAGCGTCTTGCCGCGTACGCCGGAAAAAAGGGGGAAGGCAGTAGATGCTATTCCCTTTGTCGCGCCCGAGAACCTGGCGGTTTGTGCCTGCGGCGTGCGGGGGCTGGGTATTAAGCTGGGTGTCACGGTGATTACGGGCGGAGGGTATTCGGGCAAGAGCACCTTGCTGGATGCCATCAAAAGCGGCATATATGACCACATTGCCGGTGATGGGCGCGAGTTGGTGCTGACTGAGCGCTCGGCCGTGGAGATTTTTGCCGAGGATGGGCGGCCTATCCGCAATCTGGACATCACGCCTTTTATCACGCGCATTCCCAATGCCGATGCCGCGAATTTCTCGACCGATCACGCCTCTGGTTCGGTGTCGCAGGCGGCGAATATCTTGGAGGCGATGGACGCACAGACCTCGCTGTTGCTGATCGACGAGGACAAGACCGCGACAAACTTTATGTACCGCGACGACACCATGCGGCAATTGATCCGCGATGATCCCATTGTACCATTGATCGACGCCATCCGCACCTTGCATGTACGCCACGCGGTGTCGACAATCCTTGTGGTGGGCAGTTGCAGTGCCTTTCTGCGGCGGGCAGATTGCGTGTTGATGATGCGGGATTACCAGGTCGAGGACATTTTCGCACAGGTCAATGGGGCGGCGGTGCACACGTGCAAAGAGGGAGGAATCGAGTGGAAATCGCGCAACAGGATGGCAGCGAGGCATGGACAAACCACGTCCGTGGTTCACGTGCCGGAAACCCGGTTGACGGCGTATGGGCATATCCTCGTTGGGCAAGAGGTTGTCGACCTACAGCCCCACGGTGACGCCCTGCCGCGCGCGGTGCGGGTTGGCGTGGCATTGATCCTGCAAAAACTCGCGGTCGCCGTGCAGAGCAATGCGGTGGATCTATCGACCGCGATCGAAGAACTTTTGCAAAAGATTTTGCGAGAAGATTACCCCGACACCCTGTCCAACACCCAAACCGATGAGCCTTGGTATGAATTACCGCGGGCGTGTGATGTGGCGGTGGCCTTGCGACGGATGAAGGACGTGGTGTTTTTGGAGTGAGGAAGGCGCGAGATTCATTTTGGCATACAATTTGTGGCTGGCATATTCCCACATACACAAACTAACTAAAACAATGAGGAGTTATTATGATTTTGCCCAACCGATTGACACGGGGAGACACCATTGGGGTGTTTTCACCATCCTATCCGGCTTCTGCCGACTGGCAAGATGGCACCAGCCATTGCATTGCCTTTTTGCAAGAAAAAGGCTTTCAAATCAAGCGTGGCGCGCTGACGGGAAAACGAGATTTCTACCGTTCCGGCACGATTCAGGAGCGCGCGAGCGAGTTGAATGAACTGATTGCCGCCCCCGAGGTTAAGGCCATCATGGCGGTTTCCGGCGGCTGTGATTCCAATGCGCTGTTGCCTTATATTGACTATGAGCGGTTGCGCGCCAATCCTAAAATCGTAATAGGATTTTCGGATGTTACGGCGATCCTGATGGCCATCTATGTCAAAACAGGGATAGTGACTTATTATGGGCCCAACTTGGCTTGTTTTGATCGTAAGCCGCCGATGTGTGATGGTGCGTATGCCTATATGAATCGTATTCTCTGCCAAGAACCGCACGTGCCTTGTCTTTTGCCCACGCCCGAACGGTGGACAGAGGATTACATTGATGCGGACGAAGAATATGATTATACGACATATACAAATGATCTGGTCACACTCAATCGTGGCGTGGCGGAGGGGCGCTTGATTGGGGGCAATCTCGATACGATGTTGGGCATATTGCCAAGCCCGTACATGCCGGAAATCGGACAAGGGGATATTTTGCTGATCGAGGATAAAAACCTGGATGCCGAAACCCTTGAACGGGCTTTTTCTACGCTGAAAATCAGCGGGATTTTTGACAAGATCGGCGGGCTGATCGTTGGCAAGCACATTGACTTTGATGACCGCGGAACCGGGCGCAAACACTACGAAATTTTGCAGGAGGTTATGGGCGAAGTTTTGTTCCCGATACTGGCAGAGTTCGACTGCTCCCACGCCATGCCCATGCTGACGGTGCCCATTGGGTGCCGGGTGCGGTTGGATGCGACGGAGAAGCAGGTTTTGATGATGGAGCCGTGGATAGGGTAGTAAATTAACGCAGGAGAGTATAGAACGCGGTGCGTCGAGGGCGACGCCACCTATGATCATAGTGTCGTCATTGCGGATCGGGGCCCGCAATGATGTTAGTAATGCGTGGGTGATAAGAGGTTTTTCTCTAACCACTCCGCCACACCATCCTGTTCATTATCCGCGCAGATATGATTGGCGGCGTTTTTTGCGGCGTTGGTGGCGTTGGCGGGGGCGATGCCTTGGCCGCAGTGGATTAGCATATCGACATCGTTGACGTCGTCACCGAAGGCGGCGATGTTGGCGATGGGGATGTTGTAGTGAGTGGCGATGTGGCTGGTGGCGTGCCATTTGGCGGCGTCGCGGTGGGCGAAGCGGTAGGTGGTCTCGCCGTTGTAGCGCATCATGTCGCACAAGGGGTAGCGGGTGGCGATGGCGGCTACGGCCTGCGGATCGGTGGCGGCAACTTGGATTTTGAGGTAGCGGTGGGGGAGGGCTTGGGCGAAGTCGGTGTAAGTGTAGCGCGAGTGGGCGCGGGGAGCGCGGTTTGACAAGGCGACGGTGTCGTTTGTGACGCTGACCGACGTGATCTCGGGTGCGGCCAGGCAGTCGCGGATGAGGGCATGGGAGAACTCGGGGGCCAGGTCGACGCGGCGGAGTTCCTCGTCGCCGATCAGCGTCAGCGCGCCGCCGTAGCCGATAAAGATGTCTGGGGAAAACGCCGCGGTCATGGGCGCGGCGGCGTGTTTGGAACGCGCCGTGGCATAGGCGATGAGGATGCCCTTGTCGCGGCAGGCTTGCAGTGCGGCGAGGGTGCGGGGTGCGAGGGTGGAGTCCTCGCGCAATAGGGTGTGATCCAGGTCGGTGACGATCATACGAATCATGCGTTATTCCCCCAAGATTTTTGCGGCATTGCCGTAGAGAATGGCTTGTTTTTGCTCGTCGTCGATGGGCAGGGCTTGCACCATGGCCAGGTGCTCGGCGGGGTTGCCCCAGGGCCAGTCGGAGCCGAACAGCACGCGCTGAGGGCCGTGGGCGGTGACCAGGCGATTGAAAGTTTCTTGATCCAGCCCACGCGGGGCCATGGCTGTATCCAGGTAGATGTCGCGGCCGATGAGATATTGCTCGACGGCGTTGGGCATACAATAGCCGCCCATGTGCGCGGCGATGATCTTGGTGCCTGGATAGCGGTCGAGCATGCGCGCCAGGGCGATGGGGGGACAGGCGGCAGGCGGCGGAAAGCCGACGTCCAGCCCGCAATGCAACAGCAAATACAGCCCCGCGTCGCAAGCGGCCTGAAAGATATCGCCCATCTGCTCGACGGGGGTGTGTTGATAATCGGAGTGCAATTTGATGCCGCAAAAGCCTTGTTTGGCAAGACTTTCACAGGTTTGATGCAAATTTTCGTCGCGGGGGTGCAGGGCGGCGAAGGCGCGCAGGGTAGGGAAGGCCTGTAGTTCCTCCGGCAATCCCGCGTTGATGTGCGCCGCTTGTCCGGGGCGCGTGGCGACGGGCTGGAGCACGGCCAGGCACTCGGACGGTAGGGCGTCGCGCAAGCCTTCGTTAGTGCCGTCGCCACAGGGCGTCAGGCGCGAGGCACGGGCCATGGCGGGCAGGGCACGCATGGCAACGGCGGCGGGGAAGGTGTGGGCGTGGATGTCGATGTAGCGCATAGTTACATGGCGTCCGGCACTTCGACGCCAAGCAGGCCCAGTCCATCAGTCAGCACGCTCAGCACGGCATTGGCCAGTGCCAGGCGGGCGGCGCGGGCGGCAGGGGTGGCGTCGAGGATGCGGTTGGCGTAATAGAAGGCGTTAAAGGCCTGCGCCAGCCCCAGCAGGTAGCGGGTCAGCAGATAAGGCTCGTTGCGGGCGATGACCTCGCGCAGGATGTCAGGGTAGAGCGACAGTTGTTTGGCAGCGGCAAAAGCCAGCGCGTCGGTCAGCTCGTTGGCGTCAAAGACATTGGCGTCGCCGGGGACAAAGCTGCCCTTGCGCAGCAGCGATTGGCAGCGCACGGCGGTATACTGTAGATAGGGCCCGGTCTCACCGTCAAAGTTCAGGGCGCGGTCCCACGTAAAGTCGATGTCCTTGATGCGGTTGTTCAGCAGGGTCGAGACAATGACCGCGCCGATGCCGACTTGGCGGGCGACGTTGGCCTTGTCCTGCAGGTTGGGGTTCTTTTCATCCAGCACGTCGGCGGCCTTTTGCACGGCGCGCTCGAGCACTTCCTCCAGCAGCACCATGGTGCCCTTTCGCGTCGACAGTGCCTGGCCCTCGTAGCTGACCATGCCATAGGCGACGTGCTCAAGGTTATCCGCCCAGTCCCAGCCCGCCTTTTTGGCGACGGTGAACCATTGGCGGAAGTGCAGATCCTGGTGATAGGCGACGATGTACAGAATGCGGTCGGCGTGATAGGTGTTGGCGCGGTAGAGGGCGGCGGCCAGGTCGCGGGTGGTGTAGAGGGTGGCGCCGTCGGATTTGAGGATCAGGCAGGGGGGCATCTTCTCCGCCTCCAGGTCCACCACCCAGGCCCCCTCGCTTTGCACCAGCAGGCCCTTGTTGCGCAAATGGTCGATGACGGGTTGCATCTTGTCGGAATAAAAGCTCTCGCCGGCGTAGCTGTCGAATTGCACGTTGAGTTTTTCATAGATCTTCTCGGCGTCGCGCAGGGTCATTTCCTTAAAACGGTTGAAGATGTCCAGGGCTTGCGAGTCGCCCTCTTCCATGCGGCGGAACCACTCGCGGCCTTCGGCGGCCAGGGCTTCGTCGGTTTGTTCTTCCTGATAAAAGCGTTGGTAGAGCTCGGTCAGCTCCTCGATGCCGCGTTCGGCCAGGCGGGCCTCGTCGCCCCAGCGCAGGAAGGCGGCGATCATCTTGCCAAACTGCGTGCCCCAGTCGCCCAGGTGATTGACGCGCACGGTGGTGTAGCCCAGTTGGCGATAGACGCGGCTGAGCACCGAGCCGATGAGTGTGGTGGACAGGTGGCCAATATGGAAGCGTTTGGCGATGTTAATGGAGGAATAGTCCATGACAATCGTCTTGCCCTCGCCCTCGGTGGAGGTGCCGAAACTGCCTGTAGCGACTTGCTCCAGTACGTCGGCGACAAAGGCGGCGGGATCCCAGAAGGCGTTAAGATACCCTCCCACAACCTCAATGCGAGCGATGCCGGGGACTTCGCCAATCTGCTCGGCCAGCTGCGCGGCGATGGCGGGCGGTGCCTTGCGCAGGGTGCGGGCAAAGGGAAAGCAGGGCAGCGCGGCGTCGCCCATCTCGGGGTTGGGCGGCGTCTCGATCATGGCCAAAATGTCGGCGGCGGGCAGCTCGAGCAGGGGGGCCAGGCAGTTGGCAAAAGACTCATTCGGATGCATGTTGATCTCCCTTGATATGATAGTCGTTCAAAAAGTAACGGATGGCATCGGACAAGGCTGTGTAAGAAGCCTGGGCGATGTTGACCGAAGCGCCGACGGTGCCAAAGAAAACGCCGTTTGCGCGGTGAACCATGCGCACGTGGGTTTTTGCGCGGGTGCCTGCGTCGGTTTGTAGGACGCGAACTTTGTAGTCGATCAGCTCCAGCTCGGCCAGCCGGGGATAGGTCGCGCTCAGCGATCGTCGCAGGGCGGTGTCCATGGCGTTGACGGGCCCCTCGCCATGGGCGGAGGCGTCGTGCGCTTGCCCCCCTGCGTGCACGGCGACGTCGGCGTTGGCGGCATCGGGGGATTGGGCGTCCTCGATGGCGACGACGTGCAAGTGATCAATGCGATAACAAGCCTCGGCCAGCTCCCACAGGTCGGCCAGGGCCAGGGTAAAGGAGGCCTCGCCCTCCTCATGATGCAGGCCCTGTGCCTCGCGCTGTTTGAGCAGGGCCAAGGCTTGTTCCACGCGGGCGTCGTCGCGGGTGGTGTCTGGGAAAAAGCGGTGCACAAAAGGCAGCACGGCAGCACGCCCCGCGGCGGCGGAAAGCCCCGCCGACGTGGAGTTGCCCACCGCCTTGGGTGCGATGTGCAAAAAGCTGTCGGGGGCCTTTTGTGTGGCATCAATGTGGGTGCCTGCCTTGTGCAAAAAGGCTGACGCGCCGACGTAAGGGGCGGTTGAAGGCAAATATTTGCCGACAACGCGGGCGGCGGCGCGGGCCAGGTCGGTCAGGTTAGCCAAGTCGATGTCCGGTGACAGTGGCATGCCCGCCTTGATCGTCAGCGTCGGCAGCAGCGTGCACCAGTTGGCGTTGCCGCACCGCTCGCCATAGCCGTTGACTGTCGCTTGCAGGCCCTCCACGCCCCATTGTGCCGCGCACAGGCTGTTGGCGACGGCCAGGCCGCCGTCGTCATGGGCGTGCAGTTGCAAGGGCAGGCAAGTGGCGGCGCGGGCCAGCTCCAGGCCGCGTTGGATGTCGGCGGGCAGAGTGCCGCCATTGGTGTCGCACAGGGCGAGGACGGTGGCGCCGGCTTGTTGGGCGGTTTGCAAAAGCGCCGCCGAAGACTCGGGGCACAGGCCGTCGAAAAAGTGTTCGGCGGTCAATTGCACCCGGCACCCGCGGCGGGTCAGGTAGTCGATAGAGTTGTGTACGGCCTCGAGATAGGCCCCAGGATCACAGCCAAGTACGGATTGGATTTGCCCTAGGTGGGCCTTTGCCAGCAGGGCAATATCCTGGCACTCGCAGTCCAACAGCGCCCGCAGTCCGGGATCGCTCTCCACGGGCCCGCGCGCGGTGAATCCAAAGGCGAACAGCTTGGCCCGCATGGGGTGGCGGCGGGCATGGGCAAACAGCGCGGCGTCCTCGCCGCCCGATGCGGGAATGCCGCCTTCGATTTGGTCAAAGCCAAAGGCGTCCAGCAGCTCGAGCAAGCGGATGCGGTCGGTGGGCGTCAGGTGCACGCCCGGCGTTTGGCACCCCTCGCGCAGGGTGCAATCGTAGAGGATCATTACGGATTGTTGTTGTCGCGCTCAGCGGGGGCGGTAAAGGAGATGCGCTGCATCTCGTTCAGCGGCCAGACGATGTAGTCGGCCCGGCCAAAGACCATCGAGACGGGAATCTGACCGACGTTGTGGCTGTCCATAGAGATGGCACGGTGGTCGCCAAGGACATAGATGTGGCCCTCGGCGATGGTAATGGTTGCGCTGCCGCCGCCGCTGACGTACCCCGCGCCGTAGGTGTCGAGCACGTCGCCGTCGCCGTGGTTGACATAGACCAGGCCGCCCTCAATGCGCACAGTGTCGCCGGGGACGGCGATGCAACGCTTGATGAAATAGCCTTTGTATCCCGGATATTTGGTGACAATGACCTCGCCGCGCTTGGGGGTGGGGCGGAAGATCTGCGTCCACTTCATAACCACGACGCGCTGGTGGGGCTGGATGGTGGGCTGCATGGACCTGCCATCCACGGCGGCGACCTCAAAGACAAACAGCCGCAGTACCGCGACAATGACCACGGCGATGGCAAACATCCAAAGGGTTTCCCTGATCGACCCCTTGACGCGGCGCTTTTGGGCCGTGGGGGTGTTGGCGGCCCCAGCGGGGTAGATGTACTCGACGTCTTCGTGCGGGGTGGCCGCGGTGTTGTCTTGCATGGTCATGTCGTCTCCTCTTCTTTGGGGAAATGCTGGCGGAGCCGCTTGTCAAAGTCGGGACGCTCCAGCATGATGATGCGTCGGCAGGTGGTGCAGCGCAGTTTGATGTCGGCGCCTGTGCGCAGTACCAGCCAAGTGTCGCCGCCGCAGGGGTGAGGCTTTTTGGTGCGGATGGTGTCGCCAACGCACACGGCCGGGGTCATGATTCGTTGTAGGGCGCACGCAAAAAGGCGCGGATGCGGTCGGCGCAGTCGCGGGCCTTTTCCTCGTGGGCCATAAACCCCGTGTAGTGCAGGGGCACAAACTGGCAATCACGCAGGCTCGAGCGATAAAGGCTGGCCCCGGCGATGGGGTGCAGGGTGTCGTGCTCGCCCCACAGCAGCAGTATGGGTTTGCTGATCTTGGGCAGCGACTCGATCAGGTGCCCTTGGTTGACCTCGCGGGCCATGGAAGATTGCGTCTGACAGGTGCCGGGCATGAGCAGGGGCAGCCAGGTTTGCTCGACCATGGTATCGTCGACGCGGGTTTCATCAAAGTGGGCGCGCAGCAGGAAGTCGCGCAGGTGTTTGGGCCGCAGGGCCTTGGCAAAGAATCTGCCAAGGAAGTTCCAACCCAGCCCCCGCAGGTGCAGGGGATAGCCCTTGGTCAACATGCCGGGCGAAAAGGCGACGACCTTTTTGACGCGTTCGGGCGCGAGATAGGCGGTGGTCAGCGCCAGGCTGGCGCCCATGCCGCTGCCGATCAGGTGGGCATCCTGGATGTCGGCGGCCTGCATGAATTGCAGCAGCATGGCCGCTTGATCAGGCAGATCGTATATGACCTCCGGGTTATCGGAATAACCAGAGCCGGGCAAATCCAGGGCATAGGTGCAAAAGTCGTCGGACAGGAAGGGGGCGAGAAAACGCCAGGTGTAGAGCGATTGCATGTGCCCGTGCAAAAAGATGACTGATTGGCCATGACCCCGGCGGATGTAGTGAACCTCTACCCCCGGGCTGATGGCGACGCGTTGGCCGATGTTGCGGTCGTTCGTACTCGTCAAAAAGGGCACCTCCTCCCATGACTNATAATTATACTATTGACTCGATTTATCTGCAATAGCTATTTTGCATTTTTTTTAATTGTGATCGGGCAAAAAATCTGTTATAATGGCAATCAGTAATTCTTGGGTCAGGAGGGCGCTATGAGGCTTCGCAGATGGATGGCGCTTGTGGTTGGCGTCGTGGTTCTTGGGTTGGTTGGGTGCAAGAGCGATTTGCTTGTGCCCGATTTGCCCGAGCCGGTGCAACCGCAAATCAAGGTCCACACGGTTGGCCGTGGGGATATTTTGGTGCTGCGCACTCTCTTTGCCAGGTGCGAGGCGCGCGAGCGATATGCCGTGCGCATGCCCTTTGAAGGCAAATTTACCAAGTATAAGATGGTGACATCATCCAACGTCTTTGCCGGCACGGTCATCGCTGAGATGGACACCACCGTCATCGACGGCAAGATTGCCACGGCGCAGGCCGCGGTCAACAGTGCCCAAGCCGCCTATGATGCTGCCGTGCGCTCAGGCAACGAGGGCAACGCCATTCGTGCCAATATTACGCTGGTCGAGGCCCGCCGCGACCTCTCGGCACTGGAGTTGGAAAAACGGCGTTGCCAGTTCATCGCACCCATCGACGGTTTGATCACCTATAATTCGCCCGACATCCGCCCGGGCGACACGGTGGCAAACGACACACCGCTCTATACCATCACTGACAACAACGCCCAGGTGTTTGTCTATAGAGACAACCCCGATTATGACATGAACGACGCCTGGATGTTCTTGGTGGGCGAGACGGTCATCGTCGAGCAGGGGGGCAAGACCTCGCGCGGCGTCATCACGCAGGCTCCCTCGGCCTTTGCTGATATGGAAGACATTCCCAATTCCTATCGCAGGCGTGTGGTTGCCGAGGTGCCCAATGCCTTTATGCTCAATGTGGAGTGCACCATATCCAAGATCATCACCGAGCGGCGCGACGTGATTGTTATCCCCAAGGAGGCTTTGCACGCCTTTGAGGATCGGTATTTTGTTTACGTGCTCGACGCCAACGGCCTGCCCACGCAGTGCGATGTGCGCGTGGGGGAGCAGGACGATTTGATGGTCGAGATCATCGCGGGTTTGGTTGAAGGCGACCAAGTGGTCGTGGGTTGATGAACAAGTATATGAGGAGAACTGTCATGAGTCGCCAAAGGATTATCGCTTTTGTCCTGGCCGCGCTGACGTTGGCCGCCGCCCTGTCGGGATGTGCGTTGCTGCCCAGTGAGGATTTGCCCATCGCGCCGCCGCTGTCCACAGCCAAGCCGCCCAACTATAATACCAAGAAAGTAGAGCTTGGCGACTTTTCTGTCATTTTAGAAGTCAGTGGCGAGTGCCAGGCAAATGACGCGCATCTCTATGCCATGCCCATCACCGCCCAGCTGTTGGAATACCCCATCTCGCCCGACAACAAGGTCAAGAAGGGCGATGTGCTGTGCCGCATTGACAACGCCGACCTGGAGTTGATTTACCTCGAAGCCAAACTCGCGGCGATCACGGCCCGCAGCGACTATGAAGGGGCCACGAATGACGAGGCGCGGACGCGGGCGCTGATTGCCCTGCGCCACGCTGAGCAAGCGCGCGACGAGGCCCTGGTGGCTTTTGAGGCCAGTACCTTTGTCAGCCCCATCGATGGCGTCATCCACTACCGCAACACCGCGTTGCGCCCGGGGGATGAGGTCGAGGGCGGCACGCCGATGTTCTCGATCTTTGACCCCAACGGCATGGTGCTCAACTATATCGACCCCAGCGACGAGGGCGTGATGGCCAAGCAGTTCCGCACCGACGACCAGGTCATCATCAAGGTCTACGTCGACGGCCAGCTCAATGAGATCGCCGGCGTAGTCACCCGCAGTCCCCATGACTTTGCAAACGATGTCAATCGCTTGCCCGAGGATGAGCGCACCGTCGTCGTCGCCATCGCCCCCGAGCAGGCGCACCTGTTCACCTATAAGCAAGGTTTCTATTTCTACAAGGTCACCGAAAAGCTGGAGTCCGTTATGCTGCTGCCTCGCAGTGCGGTCAACATCTACCAGGACAGGGCCTTTGTCTATGTCAAGGATGCCAATGGCGTGCGCGTTGAGCGGGATGTTGTCGTTGGCCCGTACAACGCCCAGCACTACGTCATCCTCGAGGGCATGAACGTTGGCGACGAGGTCATTGTCAGCCGGTAAAACGGCGCACACGAAAGGTAGGTGATCCGCTTGTTGCGCATGGTTCTTCGCAAGATGCTCAACAACCGCTGGATGGTGGCGTGTCTGTTGTTCGGCACGTTGATGGCGACGGGGATGGTCAGTTCGATCCCCATGTATACCGAAGGCGTAACCCGGCGCATGATGCGCCGCGATCTGCAAATCGCCCAGGAAACCACGGGCGAGTTTCCCGGTCACGTCGTGGTCAGCTTCAACATGAAGAAGGCCGCCGGCGGTTATGACCCCATGCAGTACGAGGAAATGTACAACACGGTTAATCAGGAAGTCAACGGCGTGTTTTCTACCATCACCGCGCCGCTGTTGGCCAGCAGCCATCGCGCCGGTTTTGGTTCGACTTTCCTTAACCGCTTTCCCTGGGACGGCAAAAAGGCCAGGGAATACACCGTCGAGAGTTTTTCGGGCCTGGAAGACCACGTGACGCTGTTGGACATCAAAGGCCCCAATGGCGAAGTTCCTCGCCTGCCAACGGCCGAGATTGACCGATTCCCCTATGAAGAGCCCCGCACGGGCGAGCCGCCGCAGTGGTCGCGCCGCTTCGAGGCCGTCATCACCCGCGAGATGAAGGAATACAAGCGGGTCAACGTCGGCGATTGTTTTAACGTCAACGGCCGCTATCAAATCCTGGTCGTGGGCATCATCGACGTCAACCAGACCGAAGATGCCTATTGGTACGTCAAACCCGATGAGCTGAATTCCAGCTTTATCCTCAACTACGACGCCCTGATGGCCGAGTTCGGCTACAACCTGACCTTTCACCAATGGGTCAACTCCTACGATTATCAGGAGATGAACCTCAACTCGATGCCTACCCTGCTCTCGGGCATTGAGCAGTTGCAAGAGCTGAATAAGGGTAAACGCAACATGACCCTGCTGGCTCCCGCCCAGGCGCCCTTGGAAGAATACTTGGGCCGCACGGGTCAGTTGCAACTGACGCTGTTGGTGTTGGAAGTGCCGCTGATGATCATGCTGGCCTTCTACATCTTTATGGTGTCGCAATTGATCATTGATTATGAGAAAAACGAGATCTCGGTACTCAAATCCCGCGGCAGTAACAACGCGCAGATTCTGTGGATGTACTTGATACAGAGCTTGCTGCTCAGCGGTGTTGCCTTTGTCATCGGGCCCTTTATCGGGTTGTTCCTGTGCTCGATCATCGGTGCGGCGGATGGCTTTATGGTCTTTGTCTCGCGTGTGGGCCTACCGCTGTCGGTGTCCAGCCCCGTGTTTATCTATCAGCTTGTGGCCTTGGTCTTTACTATCGCCACCATGCTGCTGCCCGCGGCATTGCAGGCGCGCAGCTCCATCGTCGAGCACAAGCAACGCCGCTCGCGCCGCGCCAAGGCCCCCGCGTGGAAGCGCTTTGGCTTTGACTTTGTGTTGATTGCGGCGGCTATCTACGGCATCTTCTACTATCGCGGCCAGTCGACGGCGCTGGGGGAGATGACCGAATCCTCCGCCGCGGCCATGCCCATTGACCCCTTGCTGTTCATCTTCTCGATGTTCTTTATCTTGGGCTTTGGCCTGCTGTGCATTCGGCTGTATCCGCTGTTGACCCAACTGATCTTCAACTTGGGCAAGCGCAAGTGGAAGCCGGTGATGTATGCCACCTTCTCGCAAGTCTCGCGCTCACGGGGCAACGAGCAGTATTTGATGCTGTTCCTGGTCATCACGATTTCCATCGGCGTCTTCTGCGCCAACACGGCGCGCACCATCAACTTTAACAAGGAAGAGCGCGTGCGTTACGCTGTGGGTGCAGATATCGTTGCGACCCCCATCCTGGATACCCGTACCGAGTATGTCAACGCCTTGCCCAGCGACTTTGGCCCGCCCGATGAATTTGGCAATGTCAGTTTGCTGCCGGGGTCGACAGCCAAGGAACGCCAGGTCTACGTCGAGATTCCCGATTCTCTGACCGAAGGCATTGAGGGCGTCGAGGGTGTGACTAAGGTACTGCACGACAAAAAGGGTTCGTGGTATCAGGGTTCTTCGAGCTCTCCGACGCCTATCAACGGCCTGATCGGCATCGATCCTTACAGCTTTGGCCAGGTGGCCTATCAGCCGCCCGTCATCAACGGGCAGTATGCCTGGCAGCATTATCTCAACGCCATGAACGAGGCCCCCTACGGTGCCTTCCTGTCCAAGGCCTTTGATAACGGCAAGCTCAAAGTCGGCGACACCGTGCGGTTGGCCTTTGGCGACAACGCGCCGATTGAGTTCACGGTACTTGGCTTTATTGACTATTGGCCGACGCTCAGCCCCAATGAGCGCGTGTCCATCGACGACAAGGGCAATGAGACCAAGGAGGTCCCCTACTTCGCCGTCGTGTCCTTTGCCTATTGCCGCAGCATTCAGGGCGTGCAACCCTATGAGATTTGGATGAAGCGGGCCGAGGGCTCGACCAATACCCAGGTCTATGAATCCATCTTGGCCAAAGGCCTGTTGCTGGACAACATGGTCGATGGCCGTCAAGAGATGGCGACCATCAAAAACGACCCCATGCTCCAGGGCACCAACGGTGCCATGACGCTGTGCTTCCTGATGACGCTGATGGTTTCTATCGTTGGTTTTATCATCTACTGGGTGCTGTCCATCCGGGGCCGGGCCCTGCAGTTTGGCATCCTGCGGGCCATGGGCCTGCGAATGCGCGACGTCTGGCGAATGCTGTTGTGGGAACAATTGCTGATCTCGGGCCTTGCGGTATTGCTGGGCCTGCTGGTGGGCACAGCGGCATCCATGCTCTACGTGCCGTTGTTGGAGATCATCTACACACTGGTCAACCAACCGCCGGCCTTCCGCGTGGTCAGCAGCAATGCCGACTATTACAAGCTCTACGGCTTCATCGCCGTCATGCTCGCGGCGGGTTGTGGCTTGGTCGTCTACCTCGTTGGCCGCATCAAGGTCACCCAGGCCATTAAGTTGGGGGAAGACTAAGATGGATAGTATTATTCGCACCCAAGGCGTCAACCGCATCTTCCACCAGGGCGCGGAGGAAATTCACGCACTGCGCGACATCTCGATCGAGGTGCCCCGCGGCAGTCTGACCGTCCTGCGCGGGCGGTCGGGATCGGGCAAGACCACCCTGATGAACCTGCTGGGCGGCCTGGACAAACCCGACGGTGGTACCATTGAGTACAATGGCACCCGCGTGGACACCGCTACCGACAACCAGCGCGACGATTTGCGGCGCACACAGATGGGCTTTATCTTCCAATCCGTGGCGCTGATCGGCCTGTTGTCGGCCTACGAGAACGTCGACTTTGCCCTGCGCGTGGCCGAGTTCCCAGCCGCCGAGCGCGACGCCCGCGCCCGCGAGTGTCTGGGTTTTGTCGGCCTGCAAAAGCGCATGGATCACCGCCCGCTGGAGTTGTCCGGCGGCGAGCAGCAACGTGTCGCCATCGCCCGCGCCATCGCCCACCGCCCCCAATTGTTGTTTGCCGATGAGCCGACGGCCGAGTTGGACTCGCACATGGGCCTGCAAGTCATTCGCGTCTTCCGCGACTTGGTGCGCGATCACGGCATCACCATCGTCATGACCACCCACGATCCCAACATGGTCGAGCTGGCGGATTACGTCATTACCCTGGAGGACGGCGGTGTCATTGAACAACGCGCCATTGTGCGCCAGGAGGGTGACGAATGAGCCAGCCTATGGTGTTATGCGACAACCTGGTCAAGATTTACAAGACCATCGACCTGGAGGTCATCGCCCTGCAAGGCCTTGACTTGACAGTCGGATCCGGCGAGATGATGGGCATCATCGGCAACTCGGGCTCGGGTAAATCCACCCTGCTGAACATGCTCGGCGGCTTGGACAAGCCCTCGGCGGGGCGGCTGGAGGTCGACGGGCGCAACCTGTCAAAGATGTCTGAGGCCGAGGTCGTCGATTACAAGCGGCATACGGTCGGCTTTGTGTGGCAAAACAACGCCCGCAACTTGATTCCCTACCTGACCGCCATCGAAAACATCGAAACCCCCATGCTGTTGGCCCAGGGCCAAGGGCTGGAGCGGTTTGCCAAGTTTTTGCCCAAGAAAAAGCTTGTCGGTGAGGAAGAGCAAGCAAAACCCGCCGAACCCCGGCTGTCGGCTTCGGCCATTCGCATCCGCGCCCGCGAGTTGCTGGAGATGGTCAACCTGTCCCACCGCGCCCACAACAAGCTGGGCCAGCTTTCGGGCGGTGAACAGCAACGCGTCGCCATCGCGCTGGCCCTGGCTAACAACCCCCGCGTGCTGTTGGCCGACGAGCCGACGGGGGCGGTGGACACCAAGACTGCCGCGCTGATTATGGACGTGATACGCGACATCAACAAGCAGACGGGCCTGACAGTCATCATCGTCACCCACGACCGCGCGCTGTCGGCCAAGGTCGACCGCGTCGTCTCCATTCGCGACGGACGCACCTCCTCTGAGTTCATCCGCACCAAAACCTACGCCCAGGAAATGCGCGAGATCGAGTCGGGCGAGCGCAACTTTGATCAGGACGATATTCATCAAGAGGAATATGTCGTCGTCGACGCCGTTGGCCGCCTGCAACTGCCCAAGGAGGGCATGGAGCACCTGCACCTGTCAGGCAAATCCCGCGTGCGCGTGACTTACGAGCCCGGGCGCGTCGTGCTCTCGCAAGAAAACCCAGAAATTATCGTCGAATAATCGATATTGTCATCAGGAGATCAACCCATGACCAGAACGCGTTTTGCCCCGTCGCCGACGGGTTATATGCACATCGGAAACCTGCGTACGGCGCTGTACGCTTACCTGCTGGCCCGTAAGGACGACGGGGTGTTTATCCTGCGCATCGAGGACACAGACACCGCCCGTGAGGTGCCTGGGGCTGTTGAAGCTATCTACACCGGCCTGCGCGCCGCGGGAATTGAGTGGGACGAGGGCCCCGACGTCGGCGGCGATTTCGGCCCCTATGTCCAGACCCAACGGAGGGAGCTTTACCGCGAGTATGCGCAAAAACTCATCGACGACGGCGCGGCATACCCCTGCTTTTGCACGGCGGAGCAGTTGCAGCAAAAGCGCGATGAGGTGACAGCGGCTGGCGGCGTGTACGTCTACGACCGTTGCTGCCGCGACCTCCCCAAGGACGAAGCCGCTGCGCGCATGGCCAGCGAGGCCTACTGCGTGCGCCAGCGCGTGCCGACCACGGGCACGACGACTTATGACGACGTGCTGTTTGGCGCGATCACCGTCGACAACGACGTGTTGGACGACATGGTACTGCTCAAGACCGATGGCCTGCCGACCTACAACTTCGCCAACGTCGTCGACGACCATCTCATGGGCATCACTCACGTCGTGCGGGGCAGCGAATATGTTTCCTCGACGCCAAAATATTGCTTGCTCTATCAGGCTTTTGGCTGGAAGGAGCCTGTCTACCTGCACGTGTCTAACATCATGGCAGACGCCACACGCAAGCTGTCCAAGCGGCTGGGCGATCCGACCTTTGAAGAGCTGTTGCGCGAGGGTTACCTGCCCCAAGCCGTCATCAACCTCGTGGCCCTGTGCGGCTGGAGCCCCGGCGACGACCGCGAATTGTTCACGATGCCCGAGCTCATTGCCGCCTTTGATATCAAGGGTCTGGCCACCCACTCGGCCATCTTCGACCGCGACAAGCTGACCTGGTGCAACGCCCAATACATCCGCGCCATGAGCCCGCAAGAGTTCCTGACCGTCGCCGAACCCTATCTGGCGGGCACGGCCTACGACGCCATGGACGACGACTTGCGCCAATTGCTGGCGACGTCGCTCATCCCCCGTGTCGAGGTGCTGACCCAGGCCCCTGAGCTGGTGGAAAAGTGCGTCACCTGCGTCGAGGACTTCGATCCCGCCCTCTACACTCACCAAAAGATGAAAACCGATGCCGCTTTCGCCGCAGCCGCCCTGCCCATCGCCCTGGCGGCCCTGCGCGATTGCGATTGGAACCCCGACGCCATGAAAGCCGCCGTCACAGTGGCCTGCGAGGCAGCCGAAATCAAACCCGGCCGAGCCATGTTCTGTTTGCGCGTCGCTCTGTCGGGCCGCGAAAGCACCCCCTGTGGAGCGTGGGAACTCGCCCTGTTTGCGGGCCGGGAAGAGGCCTTGCGGCGGTTGGCGATGCAGGCGGAGCGGTTGGCGGGATAATTGAGTTTTGCGGGGGAGGAAAATTTTTGAAAAATTTTTCCTC